>Ga0302238_1002195_pt1 | contig 14111 bp, 11 predicted proteins | sample AAG_UR_Asn_MG_FD_193527 | JGI IMG/M metagenome (GOLD analysis project Ga0302238, IMG submission 193527) | Enriched activated sludge microbial communities from anaerobic digester in WTTP, New Holstein, Wisconsin, United States - AAG_UR_Asn | ecosystem: Engineered > Bioreactor > Anaerobic >...
ACAAGGCCAATCTGCTGGAACGCGGCGTGAACGGTTCCTTGGCTCCGGTCCAGAAACAGGCCGACCGCAGCGGCGGTTTTTTTGTGCGCCTGTGGCAGGATTACCTGGCGTTGGTGGGACTTAAACAGGAAAACGACCAGCTCAAACGGGACATTAAACAGCTCAACAGTTCGCTGATTGCTGCCAATGAGGCCCTGCGCGAGAACGAGCGCCTGGTGCGGCTGCTCGATCTGCGCAAGGCAACCCATGAAATGACGGTTGCGGCCCAGGTGATTGGCGAGGATGTGACCCCCTGGTTCAGGACCCTTACGATTGACCGCGGCTCCGACAGCGGCATCCGCGACGGGATGCCGGTGGTGGCGGCGGACGGGGTGGTGGGGCAAACCATCAAGGTTACCCGCTCGTCAAGCCGGGTCTTGCTGCTGACCGATCACGCCAGTGCCATTGCGGCCATGATCCAGCGCTCACGGGCCCGTGGGGTGGTCAGGGGGCATGGTGAAAACTCCTGCTCTCTTGACTTTGCCATGCGTGGCGAAGATGTCCAGATCGGCGACCAGGTGATCAGCTCCGGGGTCGGGGGGATCTTTGCCAAGGGGATGCCGATCGGTGAGGTTGCTATGGTGAAAAAAGGAGAGTACGGCATTTTTCAGACCGTGACGATCCGTCCCTATGTCAATACGGCACACCTCGAAGAGGTCTTGGTGGTGCTGCGCCTGCCGCAGAACTGAGGGCTGTTCACGATGCTGTCGGGACTGAAATGGCTGGGACTGGTGGCCGGTCTGGTGGTGCTGCAAACCTCGGTGTTGCCGCTCTATCTGCTGACCCCGTACAAGCCTGATCTGCTGCTGATACTGATGGTGGTGCTGGCCCTGCGGGCTCCCCTGGGGGTCAGTTTGCCGGCCGCCTACGGACTGGGACTGCTCAAGGACTGCATAAGCGGTCTGTACTTCGGCCTGAACGCCTTTTCGTTCCTGGTGGTCTACCTGGTCCTGAAGCTGCTTTCGGACCGCCTTTACGTGCAGAATGCCTTTCTGCTGGTCCTGACCGTGACAGTCTCAACGGTTGCGGTCATGCTGATCAACCTGCTGCTGCTGCTGGTTTTTTCCGAGGCCGGTGGTGTCTTTTCCTCCATGATGTCCACCGTGGTCCCCCATCTGCTGATCAATGCCTTTGCCGCCTCGCTGGTTGCTGTGCTGCCTGATGTTGCCAGGGACAGGAATCCCCGATGATCAAGGAACAACGCTACGTCAGAGAGCTGGATAAACCCCGGCAGCGGACGATCCCCCTGGCGGTTGTGGCAACCGTGCTGTTCTTTCTGCTGCTGCTGCGGCTCTGGTACCTGCAGATCATCAAAACGGATGAGTACCGGGCCATGTCGGAGAACAATCGTCTGCGTTTTTTACCGGTGGCTGCCTCGCGGGGAGCTCTGATGGACTGTAATGGCGAGGTGCTGGTCAACAACCGTCCCTCCTTCAGCCTGGCCATCATCCCCCAGGAGGTTGGTGATGTTGCCGCGACCCTGGACCGCCTGGCTGCCCTCTTGAAGCTCGATCGTGATGAACTGCTCGAACGCTGGGAAAAATCAAAGGGGCGGGCACGTTACTACCCAGTGGTGATCGCTGCCAACATCAGCCGTGAGCAGGTTGAGATGATTGAGGAAAACCGTCTGCGCTTTCCCGGGGTCGAGGTCACCATGAAACCGGTCCGGGAATACCTCTACAAAAATTCAGCTGCGCATCTTTTGGGGTATATTGGCGAGATTTCCGACAAGGAACTGGATGACCCCGGCTACGGCGAATACAATCCCGGTGACTATATCGGTAAAAACGGCATTGAACGGGCCTGGGAGGCAGAACTGCACGGCAACGACGGCGGGCGGCAGCTGGAGGTTGATTCGCGGGGCCGGGTCTTGCGGGTCCTTTCGGAAAAAAGCCCCACGGTTGGCAACAGCCTGGTACTGACCATCGACGGGCGGCTGCAGCGTATCGCCGAGGCCGCCTTCGGTGCCCAGGCCGGCGCCGCGGTGGTCATGAACGTCACTAATGGCGAGGTCTTGAGCTTTGTCAGCAGTCCCACCTTTGACCCGTCGCTGTTTGCCGGCCGCATCCCGCCGGAGATCTGGAAGCAGTACCTGGAGGATAAGCGTCATCCCCTGGAGAACAAGGCCCTGAGCGGCCAGTATCCCCCCGGCTCAACCTTCAAGATGATTACCGCCCTGGCCGGGCTTGAGGCGGGGGTAATCGATGAAAATACTACGATTGTAGACCCCGGTTATTACGAGATGGGTAATCATAAATTTCGCGACTGGAAACCCGGTGGACACGGCATTGTCAATCTGCGCAAGTCATTGAAGGAATCCTGCGATACCTACTACTATAAGCTGGGTGAGAAGCTGGGGGTTGACCGGATTGCGGCCATGGCCGAGCGTTTCCACCTGGGGCAGCCCCTGGGGATCGGGCTGGCGCATGAAAAGAAGGGCAATGTCCCCACAACGGCCTGGAAGCTGAAACGTTTCGGCAAAAAATGGCTGCCCGGTGAGACCCTGCCGGTGGCGATCGGGCAGGGGTATCTGCTGACGACACCGATCCAGCTGGCCTCGATGGTCGCAACCGTGGCAAATGAAGGCACCATTTACCGGCCCCACCTGGTGAAACGGGTGGTTGATCCTGACGGCAAGACCATCAAGGAGTATGGTTCGGAGATCCTGGGTACCACCGGTGTATCTGCCGCCTCCTTCAGAAAGGTCAAGCAGGGCCTCTATGCCGTGGTCAACGATCCCGGCGGCACCGGCGCCAATGCCCGGCTCTGGGATGTCAAGGTGGCCGGCAAGACCGGCACTTCGCAGGTGGTTAAACTGGGTGAAGACCGCAAACGCGCCGTGGCCTACCAGTACAAGGATCATGGGCTGTTCGTGGCCTTTGCCCCGTTCGACAAACCGGAAATCGCCGTGGCGGTGGTGGTGGAACACGGTGGTGGCGGCGGCGCGGTGGCGGCCCCGATAGCCGGCAAGATCCTGCGCGGCTACTTTGACCTCAAAAAGCCGCAACAGCCCCCGAAGCAGAAGAATGCTGCCGAACAGGACGAGACGCCGCAAGGTGCGGAAGACGATGCGGCGCTGCCACCGCGTGATGCGGCCCCTTTGCGGAGAGACGAAGAATGATCGACCGACGCCTGGTAACCAACTTCGACTGGACCCTGATCGGGATCGTCTGTTCGATCTGTCTGGTGGGGGTGCTGAACATCTACAGCGCCTCGGCCGCCTACAAGCTGGTCGGCGCCCCCTATTACGTCAAGCAGCTCAACTGGATGATCTTCGGCCTGTTTATCTCGCTGATGGTGGCCAGCCTCGATTATCACATCCTGGAAGACTTCTCCTACTGGTTCTACGGCCTGCTGATCCTGTTGCTGCTGGCGGTGCTGCTGGTGGGCAAACGTTCGCTCGGCGCTACCCGCTGGCTGAACCTGGGCTTTTTTACCCTGCAGCCCTCCGAGCTGATGAAGATCGGCATCATCATCACCTTTGCCCGCTATTTCAACAACTACCATGCCGCCGACGGGCTGACGGTCAAGGATATGTATTTCCCCCTGGCCATCCTGGCCGTGCCGGCGCTTCTGATCATGAAACAGCCCGACCTGGGGACCGCCATGCTGGTGGTGCTGGTTGCCCTGTCCATGGCCTTTTATGTGGGCTTCCGCTGGTCCACCATCATGACCTTTGCCCTGGTAACGGTGCCGATGGGCTGGTTCGCCTGGGCGGTCTACATGAAGCCGTACCAGAAAAACCGGGTGTTGGATTTTCTGAACCCGGAACGCTCGCGGCTCGGCAGCGGGTACCACATCATCCAGAGCAAGATCGCCGTCGGTTCCGGTGGCGTCTTCGGCAAGGGTTTTGTCAAAGGTACCCAGGCCCAGCTGCGTTTTCTGCCTGAACAGCATACCGATTTCGCCTTTTCGGTCTTTGCTGAGGAATGGGGCTTTGTGGGGGCGCTGCTGTTGATTGTACTGTACCTCTGTCTGGTGCTGTGGGGGCTGAATATCGCCCGACGTTGCAACGACCGCCTGGGAGGCTTGCTGGCGGTGGGGGTCACCGCCATGCTGTTCTGGCACATCAGTATCAATATCGGCATGGTGATCGGCCTGTTTCCGGTGGTTGGGGTGCCGTTGCCCTTTTTCTCCTACGGCGGCACCTCCATGATCACCTCCATGGTAGGGGTCGGGATTTTGCAGAGTATCAGTATGCGGCGTTTCATGTTCTAGCCATAATGGCTAAGAAGCTGTCACCGGCTGATGCCCATCCATGATTACTATTTGTAAGGCGGCGTGAACTGCGCTAAGGTTGTCACCATGCTCGTGTCGAACCAGGAAGAGAAACATACCAGCCGCATACTGCCCCTGGTGCTTGCGTTCCTGGCGCTGTTGCTGGTGCAGGGCGCCCTTGTCTTGCCCATTGTGGTGGATGAAGAGCATGTCTGCCTGCACAACACCAAGCAGTTCCTGCGGATTGCCGTTAAAAGCCAGGGGGTGTTCCGGCATCTGGTGCCGCTCTCTCCCGGCGGCAGCGCTGATCTGCATACCGCGTTTATCTTCCGCGTAAACGATGCCGCTGCCAACGGTTCGGCCTTTGGTGATCAGGCCCTCCTACCTCCCACCGCCCCGGCAACCGTCGATGCTGCGCGCGCACCCCCACTGCAGCTTTTTCCCGTATCCTCTCCGTCGTGAACAGGCAGGCCTGATCGCATCCTGCGCCGGCAATCCGCTACGTTTTCCCGGCACGAATGCCCGGCGCGTCCGGGCCGTTGCAGGAAGAAGCTGTTCAGTAAAGGACAGGGGATCTCAACGGTCGATCGGTGGTTTCTACGGTTGAGCCCCCCATGATTTCGTGTTAATTTTACCTGTTTTTAACCCAACAAGGGAGATAACAATGATTGGCAGTCTGGTGAAGAAGTTAATCGGCAGCAAGAACGATCGTGAATTGAAGCGGATGTGGCCGATTGTGGCCAAGATAAATGCCCTTGAATCGCAGATGCAGGCCTTGAGTGATACAGAGCTGCAGGCAAAGACCGTTGAGTTTAAGGAACGCCACAGCCGTGGTGAGTCCCTTGATGCGCTCTTGCCCGAGGCCTTTGCGGTTTGCCGTGAGGCCGGCCGGCGCGTGCTGGGGATGCGGCACTTCGATGTGCAGCTGATCGGCGGCATGACCCTGCATAGCGGCAAGATCGCCGAGATGAAGACCGGTGAGGGCAAGACCCTGGTGGCAACCCTACCGGCCTACTTGAACGCCATTTCCGGCAAAGGGGTCCACGTGGTCACGGTCAACGACTACCTGGCACGGCGCGATTCGGAGTGGATGGGGCGGCTTTATGGTTTTCTCGGGCTTAAGACCGGCGTGATCATCCATGGTCTGGACGACGAGCAGCGGCGGGAGAACTATGCCGCCGATATCACCTACGGCACCAACAACGAGTTCGGGTTCGACTATCTGCGGGACAACATGAAGTTCTCTCTGGATGACTATGTCCAGCGCGGCTTCAATTTTGCCATTGTCGACGAGGTCGACTCGATCCTGATCGACGAGGCCAGAACCCCGTTGATCATCTCCGGTCCCACCGAGGAGTCCACCGACAAGTACTACGTCATCAACCGGATTATCCCGCTCCTGGAAAAGGGCGAGGTCAAGGATGTGGAGGCCAACACCCTCTCCGGCAAGAAGAAGGTCTACACCGGCGACTTCACCATTGACGAGAAGGCCAAAAGCGCTACTCTGACCGAGCAGGGGGTTGCCAAGGTGGAGAAACTGCTCAAGGTCGAAAACCTGTACGATCCCCGCAATATCGAGACCCTGCACCATGTCAACCAGGCGTTGCGGGCCCATGCCATGTACCGTCGCGATGTCGATTATGTGGTCAAGGACGGTGAGGTCATCATCGTGGATGAGTTTACCGGCCGTCTGATGCCGGGCCGCCGCTGGTCCGACGGTCTGCACCAGGCCGTGGAGGCCAAGGAAGGGGTGCGGATCGAGAGCGAAAACCAGACCCTGGCCACCATCACCTTCCAGAACTACTTCCGGATGTACGCCAAGCTGTCCGGCATGACCGGTACCGCCGACACCGAGGCGGAGGAGTTCCACAAGATCTACAAGCTGGATGTGACGGTGATCCCCACCAACCGGCCGCTCTTGCGTCCCGACTATCCGGATGTGATCTACAAGACCGAGCAGGAAAAGTTTGACGCGGTCATCAAGGATATCAAGGAGCATTACGAAAAAGGGCAACCCTGTCTGGTGGGCACCATCTCGATCGAGAAGTCCGAGGTGCTCTCGGAACTGTTGCGCAAACAGGGGGTGCCGCACTACGTCCTGAACGCCAAACAGCACGAGAAAGAGGCCGAGATCGTGGCCCAGGCCGGCCGCAAGCAGGCCATTACCATTGCCACCAACATGGCGGGCCGCGGTACCGACATCCTGCTGGGGGGCAACCCGGACGGTCTGCTCCGGCAGTGGCGGGTGGAACACCCCGATGCCACCGACGAACAGGCCCAGGCGGTGCTGGAACAGTTCAAGACGCAATGCGCCAAGGAACATGACGAGGTGGTGGCGCTGGGTGGCCTGCATATCATCGGTACCGAACGGCATGAGTCACGCCGGATCGACAACCAGCTGCGCGGCCGCTCCGGCCGCCAGGGGGACCCCGGCTCCTCCCGCTTCTATCTGTCGCTGCAGGATGACCTGCTGCGGATCTTTGGTTCAGAGCGAGTGGCCAAGATCATGGACTTCCTCAAGATCGAAGAGGGCGAGGCCATCACCCACGCCATGATCAACAAATCGATCGAGAACGCCCAGAAGAAGGTCGAGGCCCACAACTTCGAGATCCGCAAGCACCTGATCGATTACGACGATGTCATGAACAAGCAGCGTGAGGTGATCTACACCCAGCGCCGCGAGATCCTGGGCGGCGAGGATATCCGCGAGAGCTTCCTCGAGATGCTGGAAGACACCATCAGCGATATTGTCAAGGCCTATGCCTACGAGAAGGATGCCCCGCTGGACTGGGACTGGGAGTCGCTCAGCGAGTCGGTCTACCGCTGTTTCTCGCTGCAACTTGAGTTGTCCCGCGAGATGATCGCCCGTCTGAATGCCGACGGGTTGCTGAAGCTGTTGCAGGAACAGAGCCGGGCAATCCTGGATAAAAAGGCCGAAGAGCTGGGCGATGAACTGATGAACCACCTGATCCGGGTGGTCATGCTGCAGGCCATTGACGTCCACTGGAAGGACCACCTCCTGAACATCGATCACTTGAAGGAAGGGATCGGTCTGCGGGGCTATGGCCAGAAGGACCCCAAGCAGGAGTACAAGAAAGAGGCCTACCAGCTCTTTATGGAGATGATCCTCAGGATTCGCGAGGAGACCGTGGAAAAGGTCTTCTGGGTGCGGGTCGAGCATGAGGATGATATCGACGAGCTGGAAGAGGAGCAGTTGGAGCGCAGCCGCAAGATGTTCCAGAGCCTGACCGACAACGAAGAGCGCAGCACCGAACCGGTGAAAAGCGCCAAGACGGCCGGCAGGAATGAGCCGTGTCCGTGCGGATCGGGCAAAAAATACAAAAAATGCTGCGGCAAATAGCCCGGCTGCGCCAGCGGTGCATCTGCGGCGTTGCATTCGTCGCCCGACGCTCGATGTACTGATCGTGTACACCGTCGCGCCGGGCTCCTCATGCGCCTTGCAGCTGGAGCCCCTGGCTGTGCCGGGCATTATGGATACAAAGTGAGGTTTTGTTATGGCCTTAAAAGGTTTTCAATTCTCTGTTGTTGAGGCGGCCATCAAGAAGCCGGGCCGCAAGGATCTGGCCCTGATCTGCTGTGAGGCCCCGGCAGTGGCGGCAGCCGTCTTTACCACCAACAAGGTCAAGGCGGCGCCGGTGCTGCTTTCGGCCGAGCGGATTACCGGCGGCAGGGCCCAGGCCCTGGTCGTGAACAGCGGTAATGCCAATGCCTGCACCGGTAGCCAAGGGATGCAGGATGCCCGTGAGACCACCCGCCTGGTGGCGGAGGGGCTGGGGATTGCCCCCGAGCTGGTACAGGTCTGCTCCACCGGCGTGATCGGGGTGCCGCTGCCGATGGAGCGCCTGAGCGCTGCAATTCCCGGGCTGCTGGCCGGCCGCGGCAACGCGGGACTGGACGATCTGGCAGCCGCCATCATGACCACCGACACCTTTCCCAAGGCGGTTACGCGGAGCGGCAGCATTGGCGGGGTTAGCTACACCGTTGCCGGAGTTGCCAAGGGGGCCGGCATGATCATGCCCAACATGGCCACCATGCTCTCCTTCATCCTGACCGACGCGGCCGTTGATCCGGCCCTGGTTGATCAGCTCTTCCGCAGCGGCATTGAGCGCTCCTTTAACGCCATAACGATCGACGGCGACACCTCCACCAACGATACCTGTCTGCTGCTGGCCAACGGAGCCGCCGGTACCCCCGTGATCCGCCCCGTCACCGCCGAGGCCGAGCAGTTTGCCCAACTGCTGGACGAGGTGCTGCTGGAGCTGGCCAAGCTGATCGTCAAGGATGGTGAGGGTGCCACCAAGTTTGTCGAGATCAGGATTCGCGGTGCTGTTTCCGATGCCGATGCGAAGCGGGCTGCCCTGGCGGTGGCCAATTCGTCGCTGGTCAAGACCGCCTTTTTTGGCCAGGATGCCAACTGGGGCAGGATCTTTGCCGCTGTTGGGTATTCCGGCAGCGCGGTTGATCCTGATCGGTTGGCGCTTTGGTTTGACGAGGTCTGCATGGCGCAGAACGGCGTCTTTGCCGGTGGCGATGCCGAGGCGCGCGGCACAGAGGTCTTGCGTCAAAAGGAGTTTACTGTTACGGTTGACCTCGGTCTGGGGGAGGGAAACGCCACGGTGTATACCTCCGACCTTTCCCATGAGTACGTGAGCATCAACGCTGATTATCGTACCTGATTCCACCACAGGGAGATGCGGTGATGAAAAGACTACTGGCAGCTGTATGGTTTCTGCTTGCCGTTGGCTGCGCCCTGCCGGCCCTGGCGGCTGATTTCACCATTACCGAGCTGGCGGTAACAACCAAGGTCTCAAAGGGCAAGCCGATCGATTCGGTCCACCGCATTTCGCACCGCAGTGTCAAGGCGTTGTACTGTTTTACCCGCACCATGGCCGATCAACCGATTGAAACCAAGCTCAAGCATGTCTGGTTGCAAGACGGGCACATGGTCAAGGAAAGCGAGCTGCCGATCAAGGGGCAGCGCTGGCGGGTCTATAGCACCTTGCCGGTCAGTGCGAACAGTGTGGGCAACTGGCGGGTTGAGATAAAAAATGCGGCCGGCACGGTACTAAAAACGGTTGAATTCAGGATCCAATAAACGATGAACGCTGTTTCCCGAAAGACAAGCCGCCTGTTGGGCGGCTTTTTACTGTGCTGTGGTGTGTTGCTGCTGGTGCTGGGGCAACCAGGCAGTGCTGCGGCCCGGGGGCAGGCTGGCACCGACCTGCTGCAGGAGGCCGGTCGAACCGCCGTGCTCGATACCCTGCTGCAGCACGCCATCCAGAAGGAGCTGATCAGCGGGGCCGTGGTGCTGGTGGGGGACCGGAACGGCACCCTCTACACCCAGGCCGTGGGTAAGGCCGGCTTTGAACCGAACGCCGCCCCCCTGACGGTGGACTCCGTCTTTGACATCGCCTCACTCACCAAGGTCTTTGCCACCACACCGGCCATTGTGCGGCTGATGGAGCAGGGCCATCTCTCGCTGCTTGACCCGATCAGTCGCTGGTTTCCCGAATTCAAGGGCAGCGACATCACGGTTCTCAACCTGCTGACCCATACCTCCGGCTTGCACGACGGCATGCTCGATCCTGCCGCGCCGCTCACTAGCGCCATCCGGGCCGCTGCAAACGGTGCCGGCAAGGTGCCGGCCGGCAGCCGCTTCAAATACGCCGATATCAACTTCATCCTGCTGGGGAACCTGGTGCGGCGGATCAGCTCCATGGGGCTGGATCAGTATTGCCGGGAGTTTTTCTACCGGCCGCTCAACATGCAGGCCACCCTCTTCAATCCGGGCTCAGCCGTGCATACCGCTGCCACCCTGGGGCCGGGCAGGCGTTCCCTTACCGGGGTGGTCCAGGATGGTAATGCCCGTCTGTTGGGAGGGGTGGCCGGCCATGCCGGGCTGTTCAGCACCGCCGGTGATCTGGCCAAATTTGTCCGGATGGTGATGAATGACGGTCAGCTGCAGGGACAACGGGTGCTGACTGCCAAGACCATCAACCAGATGACCGCCTCCTACTACTTCAATAATGGCCGGATCATCCGCGGGCTGGGGTGGGACCACGAGTCGCCCTATTCCGCGGCAAAGGGTACGCTTTTTTCCGAGGTATCCTTTGGCCATACCGGCTACAGCGGCAGTTCGGTCTGGGTCGATCCCGAGTCCGACCTGTTCGTGATTCTGCTGACCACCCGGCTCAACTACGACAACAAGCGTGGTTTCAACCGCTTGCGCAGCGATATTGCAACCCTTGCAGCAGCCCTGTTTGCGGGGCACGAGCGACGGCTGGTCGCAAAAACACCCCAAAATACACATCCTTGACAGGGGTAAGCCCCTATGTTAGTGTCTTTTACCCTGTTCAAGATCTGAGACCTAGCGAGGGAGGGACCGATGGCCGGTATCTCAATACTTGTGGCCGATGACAGTATTACCATCCAGAAAGTAATCGGCATCATCTTTGGGTCGGACGAGTACTCCCTGACAGTTGTTGACAATGGTAAGGCCGCGGTGCAGAAGGCGCTGGAAATCAAGCCCGACGTGCTGCTGATCGATGCGCTGATGCCCGGTATGAGCGGCTATGAGGTCTGTGAAACCCTCCGCAAGGACCCCGAACTGGCCACCAAGCCGGTCCTGCTCTTAACCGGCTCCTTTGAGCCGTTTGATGAAGACAAGGCCCGCCAGTGCGGCGCCGACGACCACATTGTCAAGCCGTTCGAATCACAGCAGATCGTCGCCAAGGTCAAGGAACTGTACGAGCTTGGTCGTAACCGTGCCAGCGGTGCTGCAGCTGCTACCGCACCCGAGCCGCCCCCGGCCGAAGAACCGTTTGCCTTCGAACCCACCTCCTTTGCCACCCCTGCCGTTTCCGAAGCCCCTGCCGCACCGGAACCAAGCTACAGTTTTCAGACCGAGCCGGCCCAGGAGGCCTTTGAGCCGTTTAGCGTGCCTCCCCAGGAGGAGGCAGCCCCGGTCCGCTCACCCGATGATCCCTGGGGGGCCTTTACCCAGCAACCGGAACCGGCAACGGAACAAGCCGCTGCCTTTGCTGCCGCTGAAGAACAGCCGGATGTGCTGTCGCTGATCCGAGAGGAAACTGCGCCGGCCCCGCTGGCGGAACAGGACAACAATCATGTCGGCGCCTCCTGGGTGCCGGTTGAGGAACAGACCTTCGAGTTCCGCGAGGAGGTGGCCTTTACTCCGGCTGCCCCCTTTGAGGCGGAAACCGCCCCGGCCTTTGAACCAACGTCAGCAGCTGGCGTCTTTGCAGAACCCGCAGCACCTGCGTTTGAAGCACCGGCCGATGTCTTTTCCTCCGCCTTTGAGCCAACCACCATGCCGGAGCCGGTGGTTGAAGAGCTTGCGGAACCACCGATCCAGGCCATTGCCCCTGTTGCCGCTCCGGAAACCGCGCTTGCTGCCGCCCCTGCAGCCGCCGTTGCCCTGAGCGAGGAACAACTGAAGGCCGCGCTTTTGTCGGCATCCCGTGAGACCATCGAGCGGATTGTCTGGGAAGTCGTGCCGGATCTGGCAGAGGCCATGATCAAGGAAGCCATCAAGCGGATCACCCAAGAAGCGTAACGTTACCTACACAGAAGCGATACAATGGGGATGGCAACATCCCCATTCGTATTTCAGGAGGCAGCAGTAATGATCAGAAAGGCAATTGCGCAGGTTGTGGAGCAGCACGACCTGACTGAAGGAGAGATGATCGAGGTCATGAACCAGATCATGTCCGGTGAATGCACCCCGGCTCAGATCGGGGCGTTTATCACCGCCCTGCGGATGAAGGGTGAAACCATAGCCGAGATAGCCGGCGCCGCGCGGGTCATGCGCGAGCGGGCCACGCCGATCCGCGTTGGCCGCAACGTGGTGGATATCGACCGGGACGACATCAACCTCGACCAGGAGACCATCCTAGACGTGGTCGGCACCGGCGGGGACGGCACCAACACCTTCAACGTCTCCACCACCGTCTCCTTCGTGGTCTCCGCCTGCGGGGTCAAGGTGGCCAAGCACGGCAACCGTTCGGTCTCCTCCGCCTGCGGCAGCGCCGATGTACTGGAAAAGCTGGGGGTTAACCTGGATGTGACCCCGGAACAGGTGGAACGCTGCATCAATGAGATCGGCATCGGCTTCCTGTTCGCCCCGGCCCTGCACGGCGCCATGAAGTACGCCATTGGCCCGCGGCGCGAGATCGGTATCCGCACCATCTTCAACATCCTGGGACCGCTCACCAACCCGGCCAACGCCGATTGCCAGGTCATGGGGGTCTACCGCGAAGACCTGGTGGAAAAGCTGGCCGGCGTGCTGCATCGCCTGGGCTGCAAGCACGGCTATGTCGTGTTCGGCAAAGACGGCATGGATGAGATTACCCTGACCACCGAAACCGCTGCAGCGGAAGTCAGGCCGGACGGCGTCCGGCTCTTCACCATCACCCCGGAGCAATTCGGCTTCAGCCGTTGTCCCATGGCTGCCCTGCGGGGTGGCGATGCCGCTGCCAACGCCGCCATTGTACGGGCCGTGCTGCAGGGTGAACAGGGCCCCCGCCGCGAGATCGTCTTGATGAACGCCAGTTATGCCCTCTTGGCCGCCGGACAGTGCGGCACCCTTGAAGAGGCTGCCCGCGTGGCTGCCGAGGCCATTGACAGCGGCCGTGCCCTGCAGCAGATCGACAAACTCATTGCCCTGACCAACGGATAAACCCCTATGAGCTCAACCCCCGATATCCTCAAAACCATTGTCAGTTACAAGCATGAAGAACTGGCCGCAGCCCGCCTGGCCGCCTCGATCGAGGAACTGAAGCTGCGCATCTCCGACCTGGAAGACACCCCGCGCGGCTTTGAGCGGCACCTGCGTGAGGCCGCCTCCTCCGGCTGGACCGCCGTGATTGCCGAGGTCAAGAAAGGCTCCCCCAGCAAAGGGGTCATCCGGCCCGACTTTGACCCGCTGGAGATTGCCGAGATCTACCAGGATAACGGCGCCACCTGCCTCTCCGTGCTGACCGACGAAAAGTTCTTCCTCGGCCACCTGCGCTTTCTGGCCCTGATCCGTGAACAGGTCGGCCTGCCGATGCTGCGCAAGGACTTCATCATCGACCCCTACCAGGTCTACGAAGCCAGGGCTGCCGGTGCCGATGCCATCCTGCTGATCGCCTCCATCCTGGAGCAGCAGCAGATCATCGATCTGGCCGGCATTGCCCGCGAGATCCACCTCGATGTGCTCTTGGAGGTCCATGATGAGGCAGAGATGGCCATGGCCTGCGCCACCGACATCGGTCTAATAGGCGTAAATAATCGAAATTTAAGGACGTTTGTTACCGACCTGGCCACCACCGAACGGCTGGCCAAACAGTTGCCCGCCGACCGCCTACTGGTCACCGAAAGCGGTATCAACAACCGGGCCGATATCGAGCGCCTGCAGGCTGCAGGAGCCGGGGCCTTCCTGATCGGTGAATCGCTCATGCGTGAAGAGGATATCGGCGCCAAACTGCAGGAACTGCTGAGCTAATACTCTCTTCTTCTCAAGTTGTACCAAGCCTGTCGTTTAGCTGACGACAGGCTTTTTTTATTCCCTCAATTGCAAAACGACATATTCTGTCTTGTGCTGCTGGTAAGGTTGCTGCCACGGCATACTGCCCCTATAAAACCGCTTGCAGCATGTGTCAGGACGTGGCATTTCTTGCTTGCGTGTAACGATCTGTAATTGCTGTAAAATTTCTTTCGTGTGGTGCCGGTTTGTAAAGAAATTTGGCAGTTGAGCCTGAGGGAGCAGGATAGAGATGTGGCACATCCGTGGCTCAGAGCAGGAGCGCTGCTTGCGCTTGACCGCTGTCGGCAAA
>Ga0302238_1002199_pt1 | contig 14083 bp, 9 predicted proteins | sample AAG_UR_Asn_MG_FD_193527 | JGI IMG/M metagenome (GOLD analysis project Ga0302238, IMG submission 193527) | Enriched activated sludge microbial communities from anaerobic digester in WTTP, New Holstein, Wisconsin, United States - AAG_UR_Asn | ecosystem: Engineered > Bioreactor > Anaerobic >...
TTGATCCGGCGAAGGAATCAACATGGCGAGACCTTCCGGTGCTAGCGAAAGTCGACAGCAAAAAGCATATAAACATCGGACAGCCGAAACCGGAGTTTCCGGACATGCCCCACTGGATGGGCCCGGATGATCTGTCATACCAGGTCCGCGGCGGCTGGCGCGAGGACGGCATCTACCTGTGGATCGAGGTCACCGACGACAAGACCAATCCCGGAAAGGTGTCCGACGCCCCGTGGAACATGGACTGCGTTGAACTTTTCGTCGACCTTCTCAACGGCAAGACTTTGAATGGCACAAGGATTGATACCGAGCAGATCGCCGTAGTTCCGTCGCTGGGAAGCGAGTTCGCCCCGTGCGAAGTGAAATTCTGCGATACGGGGACCAGTGCAAAGGTCCAGTTCTTCGGGAGGAGATCCGAGCACGGATACATCGTGGCGGGAAGGATATTCTACCGCAACTACAGCAAGCTGCGTCCGGACTTGTGGGTCGGTCTGGACGTGAAAGTCGACGACTGCGACGATCCTTCCGCAAAGGAGACGCGCAAGGCATCAATGACCTGGAACGGTGACGAGGAGAACAACGGGCGCACCTCGAGATGGGGGCGTTTCGTGCTTGTCAACGGTCCTGCCGGAGAAGCGCCGGCACCTTCACCGGCGACCGCGGACGGATTCAAACCGCTGCTGCAGAAAGTTCTCGTAAACGGGAAACCTCTTTACGAGGCCGGTTCCAAGGACGGATTGAAGACAGTGGATATCGATGCTTCCGCGATGGTGAATCTCCAATGCACCTTCGTGAACAAGGGCGGCGCGACGGGCGAGGATCCGTTTAGGGTCTTCGTGATCATGAACGAAAACTGGAAGCAGGTTTCCGGCGCCGACTACACGCCTGCCATTCCCGCGACAAAATGGGAGAAGGACAAGCCGGTCGTCGACACCACGAGCGCGGACCTTTCCTCTCTCAAGGGAAAGACGCTGGATGTCCTGATCGGACTGTATGGCAGGCAGGACAGGTTCAGCCTGATCAACGAAGGACAGGACAACGAACAGCGTCTTCCCGTTGGCAAGCTGAATATCAAATGACAAGAGTTCTGCCACAGACTTGACTCGGACTTCACCACTGCCGCTGATAATTATGCAGACATGCATGAAATGGCGTAAAATATTCTATTGCGGAAGGAAGGCTGTTTGAAGATATATTCTTTCCTCTCTCTATTGACTTTGTTAGTAACATGAAGTACAATCTACCTGTGCCTGGCGGGCATTGATACATAAAGGGGGCGTATCCTATACCATTCAATTATTATACCCCCTTTTTTGTCTGTTGACGAAATATTCCGATTGTTCCTGAATGCCGGAATCGACCGGAGTTAACGTATATGGCAGGGGGCGGCTGACAATGACTGATGAGCTTAATTCCAATGGTTCATTCTTCCGGGCGATGGTTGAAACATCGAGCGACTGGATCTGGGAGGTTGACAGGAACGGTATTTTCACCTATTCCAGCCCCCAGGTAGAAAAGATACTTGGATATACCCCGGAAGAGATCGTGGGAAAGTCTCCGTTTGAATTAATGCCTCCTGAGGAAGCCGCCAGGATAGCTGAGATATTTGAGGATGTGGTGAAGAACTGCAAACCCATATTCAATGTCGAGAACGTCAATATCCACAAGGACGGACGCCGGATAGTGATGGAGTCCAGCGGAGTCCCGATCTGCGATGACAAAGGTGTCCTGGTCTGTTTCCGTGGCGTCGACAGGGACATCACCGAGCGCAAGCAGATGGAGGAGAAGCTGAGGCAGTCTGAAAAGATGGAGTCCATAGGAAGGCTTGCCGGAGGGATCGCCCACGACTTCAACAACATGCTGTGCGCGATACTGGGGCATGCCGAGATCTCCATTTCCAAGATGGCTCCCGATGATCCGCAGCTGCCGGATCTTCTTGAGATCCAGAATGCGGCTCAGCGTTCCGCAGAACTTACAAAGCAGCTGCTGGCGTTCGCCAGGAAACAGATCATCACTCCAAAGGTGCTGGATCTCAATGAAGTCGTTGAGAGGATGCTCAAAATGATGCAGAGGCTGATAGGCGAAGGGATCATCCTTGAATGGAATCCCGCCGGGGACCTGTGGAAATTGAAGATGGATTCGACGCAGATAGACCAGATACTTGCCAATCTCTGCGTCAATGCCAGGGACGCGATGAACGGCAACGGGAAGATCACCGTCAGCACCGGGAACGTCTCCCTCGACAAGTCATTCTGTGCAAAGCATAGGGATGCTGTCCCCGGGGATTATGTCCTATTGTCTGTCGGAGATACCGGCTGTGGAATGGACAAGAAGACCATGGCGAACTTATTCGAACCGTTCTTCACCACCAAGGATGTCGGCAAAGGGGTTGGAATGGGGCTTGCCACGGTCCACGGCATAGTCAGGCAGAACGGAGGTTTTATCACCGTCGACACATAGGGACGGTCTTCCATATTTACCTGCCCAGGCATTCCGGTGGAGATGAAAAACCGAATAAAACGGTTCCGGTCTCCAGTGAAAGTGGTCAGGACAAGACCATTCTACTCGTGGAGGACGATCAGATGGTTTTGTATATGGTCACCAGGAACCTGGAAAGGATGGGGTACAAGGTGCTGCCCGCAAAGGATCCGGATGAAGCCATAAATCTTGCCAAAACCAGCAGGGAGAAGATCCATTTGCTTCTCACCGATGTCATCATGCCGGGGATGTACGGCAATGATCTTGTCAGAAATATCAGGTTGTTCCTGCCGGATCTGAAGTGCCTGTACATGTCTGCATATCCGCAGGATGTCATAGCGCGCCATGGTGTGCTCGACGACGAGAAACATTTCCTCTCAAAGCCTTTTACAAGCAAGGAGCTTGCGAACAAGGTCAGGGAAATGCTGAACGAGGTTTGAAATATTCCCGCCCACCCCCATGCCCTTAAGATCGGAATTTGGCTGACCCATTGTAAAAAAATCCCGGGATATGCGGTCATGGTTCCGGAAAAAGATTGACAGGACATCGACGGTCTGATATTTTTGTTGTGCACTTCAAAATCATTTCATTATATGAACAACGGGAGATATGAATGAAGACGATCCGGGAATTTCTGTTTCTGGCGGTTATTGCGTCCGCACTGTGCATTGTTCTTTCATCCTGCAACGGTGAAACGCCCAAGGGCCAGTCCAAGTCATCAGATGATAATAAGACTGCTGCGCCCGGGGTTGTCCGCGCACGCGAACTGGGAATCCCGTTCGAAGGTGTCCCCGGCAAATTCAATGCCATCACGGATGTCGCCGGCGTTGAGGTCGGACACTCGACCATCATTTCGGGGGAAGGGGAGCTTGTCAGGGGCAAAGGACCTGTCCGGACAGGCGTCACCGCGATCCTTCCACGTGGCAAGAAGTATGATCCGGTATTCGGGGGAACTTATGCCCTGAACGGAAACGGCGAGATGACTGGCACCCTCTGGGTCGACGAATCCGGCTATATTGAAAGCCCGATCTGCATCACTAACACGCACAGCGTCGGAACTGTAAGGGATGCCCTGATATCCTGGCAGGTTGAAAGGAAGCTATATGACGAGACGGACGCCAGCCTGCCGGTCGTTGCCGAGACCTATGACGGATATCTGAACGATTTGAACGGGTTCCATGTTAAGAAGGAGCATGTGTACGCAGCTCTCGACGGCGCCAGGTCCGGTCCTGTCGCGGAAGGAAGCGTCGGAGGAGGGACAGGAATGATCTGCCACCAGTTCAAGGCCGGCATCGGCACCTCATCCCGAGTCCTCGACAAGAAGGACGGAGGATATACCGTCGGCGTAATTGTTCAGGCAAACCATGGACGTCGTTCCACACTCAGCATCGCCGGGGTTCCGGTGGGGAAGGAAATGACCGAGGACATGCCGGTCATCAACTCAGTGGTTCCCGGAAAGGAAAGCTCCATAATCGTTGTCGTCGCAACGGACGCCCCGCTCATGCCGCACCAGCTGAAAAGGCTTGCCCGCCGCGTGCCCCTCGGGCTTGCGCGCGTAGGTACGGTGGCGCTGAACGGTTCCGGCGAGATCTTCATCGCCTTCTCCACGGCAAACCCGGAGACCTTCGACAAGCAGTCGGTCAAGATAGACACGATCGACAATGACAGCATGAACAGGCTCTTCGAGGCGGTCGTCCAGGCAACCGAGGAGGCCGTAGTGAACTCGATAATTGCCGGTAGGACAATGACCGGGATAAACGGGAACACCGCGTATGGCATCTCCCATGAAAAACTCAGGGAGGTCCTTGCCAAATACAACAGGCTTAACACAAATATCATCCGCGTCCCGACCTGCAGGCAGGGGTTTGACTACACCTGCGGCGTCGCGTGCGTGCAGTCCATAATGCGCTACTATGGCGAAGACATCCGCGAGGACGTCCTCGCAAAGGAGCTTGGCACAACTCCCGAGGACGGCACCAACTGCCAGAAGATTTCGGAATATGTGAAGTCAAAGGGGTACCAGGTCGAGTTGAAGGAAAATGCGAACATCGCAGATCTGAAGAAGGCGATCGACAGTGGAATGCCTACGATCGTTGTCATTCAGGCATGGAAGGACGATCCGAAGGCAGATTATGCCAACGACTGGGATGACGGCCATTATGTCGTGGCGATCGGCTATGACAGCAAGAAGATCTACTTCATGGATCCTTCTACCCTTGGAACATACACCTATATCCTGAGCGAGGAGTTCCTCAAACGCTGGCACGACGAGGTGAAGGGGAAGAAGTATGTCCAGACGATGCTGTCGATAGGCAAGTCGACCCCTCCGGCATACAGGCCGACTGAGATCAGGAAGCTGGAGTAGGAATGATTGAGAGAGAAGTCAGAAGACAGTAGTCAGAAGTAATAGGTGGAGAATGAAGGGAGGAATAGGCACAAAGGCACATAGGCACAAAGCAGAAAGGATTCCACAGACTTCCTCCCGCCTTGAACCGTCACCAAGGCTATGGCATGGTAGGCATAGACTACACAGAAAGAATTAATATTCTGTCTCCTGACTCCTGTCTTCTATCTTTCCTCTTCCCTTTCCCCCATTACTTCTGACTCCTGTCTCCTGACTTCTGTCTTCTGACTCCTGTCTTCTGTCTTCTTCTTCCTTTTCCCCTTTCCCCCTTCACTTTTCACTTTTCACTCCACAAGAATGGCAAGGATCCTGCTTTTCCATTGGTGGAGGGAATATTATGAATTCAAGACACATAAGGACGGGCAAGGCCCTGATTTCCGGGGCCGACGCAGTAGGATCGGCGTTCACATACGCTCTGGCGCAGGTCGGCCTGGGCGATGACATTGATTTGCTTGACGCCCGACACGAAATGTCGGTGGGACAGGTAAGACATGAGAGACGCAAGCCGATAGACAAGTTGGAAAAGAATATCAGATCAATGCTGAGCAGCGAGCAGTAACCAGTAATCAGTAACCAGTAATCAGTAACCAGTAATCAGTAACCAGTAACCAGTAACCAGTAATCAGTAGTCAGTGATCAGTCGTCGGTCGTCGGTCGTCAGTCGTCAGTCGTCAGTCGTCGGTCGTCGAGAACGCAAAGCCACGAGATCAAGTGGTCCAGCACCAAAGCCTTCAATTAAAATAAGCTCGGGATCATTCTTTCCACATCTTCAGGCGCATTTCGTTTCAAAAATGAATATTTAAAAAAATCCTTCCTCTCCCGGTTGACACGCGGGACATTGCCGGCTATATATACCATTAATGATATATACTAATAATGGAATAGTAGCAATGATCCCAAAATACCAGGAGATTGCGGCGACGATACGGAAGCAGATAATGAGCGGCGACTACGTCCTGAAACGCCCGCCTTCCGGGAGAACACTTGCCGCCGAGTCCGGAGTGAGCTATCTGACAGCCAGATGCGCGGTCCGGCAGCTTGTCGAGGAAAATGTATTTGTCCGCAAGAAGAACGGCCGCCTTGAGATCAACAGCAGGTTCCTCGACATAAGCAAAAAGCTCAAGGTTGCCCTCCTCAGGCCCAACTGGTATGCACCTGGATTCGGCAAGTGGTACGCTGCGATCAACCAGGTGGTGGAGGACGAAGGGGGGATCCTTAAGACGATCTCCTTCAGCCACCAGAATGATCCTGTCGTACAGGACGTGTTGAACAGGGGATTCGACCTTGTCTTCCTGGAGATGGTCCAGCTGCCACCCGCCGTGGAACGGAAGCTCGTGTTATGCAAGGGAAAAGTCATCAGCTTGTTCCGGAACAGGACTGCCCTCGGGATAAACAGTGTCGACGGACCGGGTCCGGAAAGCCTGGAACTGCTGCTTGAGCACCTATACGGTCTTGGCCACAGGAAGGTCGCCTCCCTGACTACCGAACCGGGCGAAACGACTGCCGATGACAAGTCCTTATACTGGGAGAAGGGGGCGAAAAAGCTGGGCATGGAGGTTACAACGATCATAGAGCGGGTAAATCCGTTCGAGCCGGCTGATCTAAAGGCATACGAGGTAATAAGACAGAAAATAAAGGATGGGAAGATAAATTTCACCGGCCTCTTCTGCGTTTCTGTAAACACAGCAATCGCCGCCATGCGAGCGTTCCATGAGGAAGGCTACAGGATCGGCAAGGACATGTCGGTCTGTTCATTTGGAGACCCTATCCTGTCCAGATTGACCATTCCCTCGATAACTGTTGTCAACATGCCCGATCCGGCAAAGGCGATCAGGGCGGCGATCGGGTATACCAGGAAAGGCAAAGGAAAGGCGAGGATGTTCCGTGTGATGAAGCACGAGCTGCAGATAGGCGAGTCCACGGGAAAAATTCAGGATACCCTTTAGGAATAGCAAAAGGAAGAGGTGAACTGTATGAGAAAGGGAAATACAGATACAGGATGCAAGATGCATGATGCTGGTTGTTCGATACTGGATAATCATTGTTTAATCAGGAAAACAAGTTTTAATATCCAGCATCCAGTATCCAGCATCCAGAATCGGTATTTCACCCTTATCGAGCTTCTCGTAGTGATCGCGATCATCGCAATCCTGGCGGCGCTACTGCTGCCCGCACTGAGGAGCGCAAAAGAGACGGCAAAGGGAATATCATGTGCTGGAAACTTCAGGCAGATCAGCATTGCGCTGATGAGCTACGTCGACAGCTATGAAGGATATATCCCACCCGGATGGACGTATGTCGGCGACCTTTTCTGGCAGCAGCCTCTCACGTGGAACGAACATCTCTGCGCAGCCGGCCTTTTCGAGAAAGGCGTTCTTCCATATTACAAACCTGCGGAGAATTCCGCGTTCCGCTGTCCCTCCTGTCCGGGCTTGAACCAGGGCAGATATCCCCACTATGGGATCAATGCATACCTGTCCGGCAGCAAATTCGGGACGCCCAACTGGCTTATCACCTCCAAGAAGATCATTAACATGAGATACCCGTCCGACTGCCTGTTGATCGCCGAACATATCAGCAACGAGGAAAACAACCTTTTTTACGGGGAAGACGCATGGGATGTGTTCCTGATTTTCAACAAGGATCCGGTGACGAACGGGACCGGTTTTGCCGACCGCCACAAGGGGGCTTCCAACATCGCCTTTTTTGACGGGCATGTCGAATCTGTGAAGAACGCGCGGCGGGCCTATCTCTCCTCGGCCAACGGAGGCCCTCTCGACACGAATGAGAAGCTCTGGAAGGTGTGGTACGGTGCCGATACTGGAGGGACGTCATGGTGAGGTCGCAATATCAGCGCGGAAGGATGTCCCGGCCAATAGTATCGAAATAGAATTGAGTTCCAAGATAACGGAGGGTGGGTTTTCTAACCCGCCAGATAAAGAATGCCGCGGGTTGGCCTTGCCCGAGTTCCGGCCAGGGAAAACCCGCGCTCCGTTGAAGAGGAAATGCATCTGAACTATTATGAGAAGGTTAATATCTCGAATAAGAACTAAAAGGTAATATCATGAAAAAAATAATTTTTATGTTCTGTATGTCCAGCCTTGTCCTGGGTCTGGCTCTTCTTGCCAGGGGCGAGTCACCAGTCGAAGATTTCGAAAAACAGCCGGAGCTGTCCGTATACAAGGGTGATGAACGCGGCGGTGGATATGTACTTGAAACCGCCCCGGAATCACGGGGGATTTCCGGAAAAGCGACATGGAAGGACGGTCATTACAAATATCTTGAATACAATTTCAAGAATTCCATCCCCCTCCCAGAATTCAATGAAAAACTCGACGGAACACTGTCAGTCTGGGTTTTCGCTGACAAAGGCAACCGTGCCGAAAACGGCATTGGCCTGCGCCTGATCGATTCAAAGGGGGAAGTTTTCCAGTATGACAGTCCGGTAAAGGGGCCGCTGCGGCAGGGCTGGCAGAAACTGACATACCGGATAACGCCGGACAACGCATCCAGTTCCTGGGGTGGCGGGGCCGACAAAAAATTCGATCTGCCTGCGAGACTGCTCGGTTTCGTAATTGGTTTCAACCCGGAGATCCAGGGCGCCGGAAGCGTATATCTTGACGATATCACCCATTCGGGATTGAATCAGAACAAGGTCGAGTTCCGGAAACAGCAGTGGACGTTCGACAGGACGGAAAGATGGAATGCTTCCGGTTTACAGGAAAACGACGAACTCAAGCTGGATGAAAAAGGCAAATTGCAGCTTTCGCTGAAGAGCGGCGCCGACAGCATACGTTTGGCCAGGAGGGAAGATCAGTTCCGTGATGCCGGCGACATATCCGCACTGGTGCTGAACCTGGCACGGACTTCCGGGAACGCCCTGATCTCCGTGGTGATCAAAACCAAGGACGGAAAGAAATTGACCCTCAAGGCCGTGGAAGCGCAGAACGAGGTGTTGAAATGGAATGTTCCCGGAGACCTGACCAGTTCCGGAAACGGAATTTCCGGACCGTATTTCATCGATTCCATAAGAGTCCAGCGCAAGAACGCCGGAGAGCCGGTGCTTCTGGCCTTCGATTCCGGTTACGTCTCCGGACGCGTGTCACCGGCGGAAGCCATACAGGTCGATGTCGACACAGGAAATCCTGTTCATGTAGTAAAAGACTCCGATACCGGCAAAATCTCCCTGAGACTGAGGAACAACGCGCTTGAGGCCATAAGTTTCCGGCTGGAAGTGACCCTGGAAAACTTCTTCAGCGACACTGTGGATTTCAAAGAGGATTTCGTGGTTCCTCCACAGAAGGAACTGGTCTGGCCGATTCCAGTCATGCCAGGCAAGAAGGGTGTCTGGTGGGTGAAATACCATTTGTTCGCAGGAGGCGCCGAAACGATCGGACGCAGATCCTTTGCCTGCATGAAACCTGCCGGACCTACGCCCGGACTTTCCAAGGGATTCCTTTTCGGGATCTGCTCCCATAGCGCGAGATGGAGCCTGCGGGATCAGGAAATGGAAGTCCTCGCCGCCGGACTCTGCGGCGCAAAGATCATAAGGACCGGTGTCGGCTGGGAAGGACTGGAACCTCAAAAAGGCAAATGGGATTTCTCGCTCATGGACCGGCTCGTCGATTTATATGGCAAGGACGGCATGGAACTCCAGGCGATGCTGGCTTTCACCCCGAAATGGGCGGCTCCCCCGGAAGCACAGAACAGCAAGGACTGGCTTGACTGGAACCGCGCCGTACCGGACATGGAGGCTTGGAAGGAGTACGCCCGGACTGTCGCAAAGCACTACGACGGAAAGATCCGCTACTGGGAAGTCTGGAACGAGCCGGACCTGTTCGGATTTTTCAGGGGTTCCAGGGACGACTACCTTAAGATGATGAAAGCCGCATATCAGGAGATAAAATCCGTTGACAAGGATCTCCAGGTGCTGACCGGCGGTTTTGCGTCTTTGGATCCGCATCCCGGGAAAAAGGATCCTGAATTCCACGACATTGTGATCAAGGAAGGCGAAGGATTCTATGACATCCACGCATTCCACCAGCACGGCAATTTCGACTCGTTCCAGAAAATAGTTGACGGCAAGATGCTTGAGATCCGCAAAAGCCTCAATAGTGCGAAACCCCTATATTTCAATGAAACCGCGATCCATTCCCTCGGCGATTCGCAGCGGAACCAGGCGGAGGTGCTGGTCAAGAAACTGCTTTTCGGCAAGGCCCGCGGCGCAATGGGCTATAACTGGTATGATCTGCGGGACGACGGATTCGATCCCAGGGACGCCGAACACAACATGGGGCTCCTGACCAATGATTTCTATCCCAAGGCCGCGTATCCTGCGTATAACAGCCTGGTCCTGAATTTCCGCGGCAAGGAGTTCATGAAGCAGTTGGATCTCGGTGTGAACCGATTTGCTTTTGTCTTTGAAGGAAACGGCGAGCAGACCATTGTCGCCTGGAACGAGGCCAGCGGCGACGCCGGAGAGCATGTAGTGCTTCAGACAGATGCGGGATCCGCGGAATATATTGATATCATGGGCAATGCCAGTTCCGCACCGATCGACAACGGGATGCTGGTCCTTCCGATATCCACGACTCCCTCCTACCTGACATTGAAAGGTGCCGTCAAAGCGCCGGAAGTCAAAGGGAGACTGATAGAGACAAGGGAACAGGCTGTGCTTGTCCCCGGTAGGAAGGGACGGATCGAGCTCGCGATTTTCAACCCGTTCACCGGCGACTCCAAGATTGAACTCGACCTGTATACGCCCGAAGGGGTTGAAACCGACTGGAAAAGCAAGACTGTCAGCATCAGTCCATCCTCCAAAATTTTGATTCCACTGGAACTGACCGTTGATAAGAACAGGATGTACAGGACAGATGGCAAAGCGGTCCTGAAAGTCCTCTACAGGATTGTCGGCTCGAAATGGTCGGGCATGGTTGCGGTTCCTCTCAACATGGCAAGACTGGTCGATCCGAAAATCGGCGGTGATCCTGACTTTGTAATAGACCAGCGCGGAAATGTGTTCAACATGTGCGAGAACGATCCGGCAACCCAGCATCTGACATGGAAGGGGCCTCAGGATCTGAGCGCCAAAATTAAACTCGGATACGAACCCGACTACCTCCTGCTGCAGATCGCGGTCGAGGACGATGTCCACAGCCAGAAATTTTCCGGTCCGTTCATCTGGAAAGGCGACAGTATCCAGTTTGCCATGCAGATCCCAGGTCAGTCCGGACGTTGGGAACTCGGGCTGGCGCGCCTGGACGACGGAAAACCGGAAGTCGCCTGCTGGAGCCGTCCGACAGATTTCCAGGATCCTTCTTCCGGCATTGGACTGGCCACGGAACAAGCCGGCGGCCGGATAATCTACAAGGTGAAAATCCCGATGGCGTCACTGGGACTGTCCGAGAAGATCCTTAAACAGGGATTCAAGTTCAATCTGGTGGTCAACGACAATGACGGTGACGTCCGGGAAGGATGGATCCAGATCGCACCCGGGATCGCCGACCGGAAAGACCCGGAACCTTATCCGTTCGTGGTCTTCGATCTGCCGTAGAATTTCAGCCTTAGGACATTCTCGCGCGGCGGCGCAGCGTCGCAGAGAAGATTTTTTTCACCACGAAGGTCACGAAGTTCACGAAGGAAGAACTTTTCTGCCCACAGATTGACACAGATTAATTGCATGAATTATAAGCCTCTCGATTGCTTCAAGATAAAATAAAATATGGGCTGAGAATAAGGGTTGTCCGGAAACGAATCGCTTCCGAGCAACCCTTTTCGCCTGCCCATAACCTTTCTACGAAAGGTTTCCTGCACAACAGGAATATTTTACAGAATTAAATCTTAGTGCCTTAGTGCGAGAAAATCTATTTTTTGCGTTCATCTGCGGTTGATGCATTCTCAGCGTCGCTGCGTCGCTGCGCGAAAATCTCTTGTCTGTGCAAGTCTGTGGCAAGAAAATCCCCATCTGCCGACGACTGACGACCGAAGACTGACGACCATCTTCCATCTGCCGACGACTGACGACTGGCGACCGACGACTGCTCTATGCCTCTGACCTCTGTCGTCTGATTACTGTTTACTGGTCACTGATTACTATTTCCTTTCTCCCGTCTGCCGATGACCTTCAATTTCTTATTCTTTGCGTTTGCGCTTATTCCCGAGCTGTCGGAATGCCTGAAGACACTGCTGGCAAGTTCCAGGAGCCTGTTGAACAACCCCTTGTTTACCTTTGCTTTTTCCGTCAGGAACTTTGCGAGGAGCCTGTCATGTGTCCTTATATGGTTTACAAACCAGTTCACCGTGAGATAATTGACCCTCATGGACACTTCCTCGTATTGCTTCCCCTTCACCTGGAGATGTAGTTTCTTCATCTCGTTTGCGAAGTATCTGTGGTTGTCGGCATGTTCCTTGTATTTGTCATACTTGTAATCGCACATCAGGGATTCCTCGGCCTTGAAGTGGTATATGACATAGTCATTCAGGAAATCAAAGGCCTTGACTACGGTGGAGCTGTTCTTCCTGGACAAGGAATTATTGAGAAGCATATTGACCAGGTTGAAGAACTCCTTGTGCTGCTTGTCGACAGCGCGGACACCTGTTTCAAGGGACGGATCCCATTTTATCATCTCTGGCATAAAACCCTCAACTTTTCAAAGGTTGCTCCAAACGGGTCCATTGTCATCAACAGTCAAAAAAGACCTCGTTGAACATGACTGCATTCCTGCATAATTAACCATATTGGATTTTGCAATAATTGCAAACCCCGCAACCATCCCGGTACTTTTCATAAAAGTGACTCCTGGCTAATGCGGGGCAGGTACGGAGGCGCAAAGTTAAGAAATGTTTTGCCACAGACTTTCACTGACTTTTGGCACAGACTATTTAAATTGAATCGGCTCCTCTCTGCTCTGGCAGAGGAGAGGCATACGGAATATGCATGAGGGCAAAAACAAGCTTTTGCTCTCATGCCATTTCCGTGTCACAGGGCAAACAAGTTTGCCTTAGCCGATTCATCAATCTGCGTATATCCGCGTTCATCTGCGGTTGATGCATTCTCCGCGTCGCTGCGCGAAAATCTCTGGTCTGTGTTTTAGTCTGCCTGTCCTCCGTAGTTATCATCTGGAGGAACGAAGGAGGATGGCAAAACTGCCTTTTCGCCGATTCACCGATTCACCGGTTCTCCGTTTCACTTCCCCCTTCTGCTCTGTGCCTCTGCCTGTCACGGCGTAGCTTCTCAGCGTAGCCGGATGCCTAAGAATTTCTCCCCTTTCTACAACTTCCCCCTTGTAATTTATACTAGTCTACATATATTAAATCCGTCTTCTTGAGAGTTACAAAATGGGGGGGTGATTAGGGGGATTGATGAAATCCGCGAATCTCGCATTCCGCACCACCGAGTCACACTCATCCTTCAAAAAATCTTTTCATCCAGGTATAATCCAAAATTCCAAAGATTTTCGACATTATCGATGACAAAGGACGGGAACTCGCTAACTAGCTGACTGTTTTAAGAGAAGGAGGTTCAGCGAAATGATGAAGAAGATGATGAAAAGCTATCTGACATACGAAAACGTTGCACAGAAAGCACAACAGTATATGTCAGAAAAGCCTGTTCTCGTTCTTGGAACGGGAGCGACAATCCCACACGGGCTTCCGTCTATGGAGAATTTGACTAATGCCTTGTTGAAAGAAGCATCGTTGATGGGCAAGGACTATATAAAGTTCAGAAAACTTTTGACGAAGACTCAAGACTTAGAACTCACTCTCCATGATGTGAACCTAACTACGAAGGCAGTCGACAATATAGTGGTGGTTACGTGGCGTCTTGTCTCGGAAGCAGATCTTGCCCTCCATCAAAAGTTAATTCGAGGTGAGGTGACTCTCCCTATTGAGCCTCTTCTGAGCCACCTACTTAGAACGGCTGATTCAAAAATATTCGTGGTCACGCCGAACTACGATCGAATCGCTGAATACGCCAGCAACCGCGTGAATGCACATGTCTCCACCGGAATGACTTCCGGACCTTTACCCAGATTTGTTCCTGGCATGGTGAATCAGGAAAGAACATCAAACATTGGATACGATGGGCAAGTTGTTTTGCTAAAGGTGCATGGATCGTTGGATTGGTTCATGAATCCATCTGGGGAGATCATCTCTCTACCTTTTACCAATAATATCCCGTTAGGCTTTCGTCCACTCGTC
>Ga0302238_1002200_pt1 | contig 14080 bp, 9 predicted proteins | sample AAG_UR_Asn_MG_FD_193527 | JGI IMG/M metagenome (GOLD analysis project Ga0302238, IMG submission 193527) | Enriched activated sludge microbial communities from anaerobic digester in WTTP, New Holstein, Wisconsin, United States - AAG_UR_Asn | ecosystem: Engineered > Bioreactor > Anaerobic >...
CTCCTGGGGAAAGGAAAAGTGCCACACGGGCAGGCCTTCTTCCTTGAGCATCGAAGTGAGGGAGGCGCCGTTGGAACAATCTCCCTGCACTATCCCCACCACCTCATCCAGATTTGCCGCGAGGGCTGCGTCAAAATTGCCTTTGATCCACGCGCAGAGGGTGCGGGGAAATCCTTTCAGTTCCGCGTTGCGGATGTGCTGGGCGGAATTTCCCTCGATGAAGATGTTGTTCAGATCCACCGGGATGTGCCCCGCCGCAAAGATCACCTCCACAGGGAATGAGGTCGTGAAGCCGATGCGTTTAGCTTTCTTCATAACTCTGTATCAGATACTGGTCTTCAAGTTCGTTCAAGCGGGTCTGGATAGCCTGAATCTGTTCTTCCAGGCTGGACATTTCTTTTTGCAGGCTTTGCACCCTGCCCTGGTCGTTGTAGGTGGCGGAGTCTGAAAGCTGGAAGTGGATGGATTCCAGATCGTTTTTGTGCCTGGCCAGTATTTGTTGCTGTTCCTCGATCCGCAGATGGAGCTGTTCCAGATACCAGGGATTGATCTTTTTTTCTTTTCCCGGGGCGGGGCTACGGTCTTTTCCTTTTCCGGTTCCGAAAAAGCCAGCGCGATGGCCTGCTGCCAATCGCAATCCGGTTCAACGACGGTGGTATGAATTCCGGAGGCGGCGGATACCTTGGTAAACACCCAAAACTTGCTGGCCAGCTCGCTGAGAAACCAGCGGTCGTGCGAGACAAAGATCACTGTACCCTTATACTGTTTCAACGCTTCCAGCAAGGCGTCTGCCATGTCTATATCCAGATGGTTGGTAGGTTCGTCCATGATCAGCAGATTGGGGTTCTGGTGAATCAACTGGCAGAGGTAGAGGCGGGATTTTTCTCCTCCGCTCAAGACGCTTACCATTTTATCCACCTCATCCCCCCTGAAACCAAACCGTGCCAGCCAGCTCAACACGTATCCCTGGGGAGCATGGGGCACCAACTGCCAGATAGTATCCATCACGCTCAGGTCTTCCGCAAGCTGAACCTGATGCTGGTCGAAGTAGCCCACATCCAGGCTGGCCCCGGTCTTGAGGGTGCCCCCGCTGATCTCATGTTCGCCCAACAGAATCTTGAGCAGGGTTGTCTTTCCGCAGCCGTTGGGGCCCATAACGCAGATACGGTCCTGGTAATGCGCCTTCAGATCGATGTCCCTGGCCAGCTCGCGAACTCCGGGAATGCCGAAGCTCAGGTTCTTCAGGGTAAAGATGTCGTTTCCGCTGCGTTTGGAAACAGCCAGTTCGATCTTCAGAGCTTTCTTTTCTCCAGGCTTTTTTACGATTTCCAGGCGGTTGAGCATCTTGAGCCTGCTCTTTGCCGAGCCGCTGCGTGTTCCCGCTATAAACTTTTGGATATAGGCCTGGGTTTCGCTGATGAACTTTTGCTGCCTTTCATATTCGCGCTGTTGCGACAGGCGGGCGATCTCATCCGCGGCTTTGAAAGAAGAGTAATTGCCCTTGGTGATGGAAATACTGCCTTGGCGCAAACACCAGATTGTGCTGACTGTGTTGTCCAGAAAACGCCGGTCGTGCGACACCACCAGAAAAGGCTTAGTCTGCTTGAGCAGATACTTTTCCAGCCAGTCAATCATGGCAAGGTCGAGGTGATTGGTGGGCTCGTCCAGGATCAGCAGGTCATATTGCTGAAGCAGGATAGCCGCCAGGCAGATGCGGGTCTGCTCTCCTCCGCTGAAATATCCGCAGCGTTTGTGCCATTCAGTGGGAGGGAAATCCAGCGAGGTGAGCACATATTTAAGCTCATTGTCAAATTCATATCCGCCCAGGGCAGTATAGTGTTCCACCCTGGCATTGAGGGAGTTTTCCAGGCTTTCGCTGTACCCGTCCGCCAGTGCTTGCGAAAGACTCTCTATCTGCTGTGACAGCTCACGCAGGTCGGGACGGGAATCTTTCACATAGTCCAGCATCAGGCGGTTTTGATCCAGCTTGAAATTCTGGGGCAGATAGGCGATCTTGCAGTTTCTGGCTTTTACAACGGCGCCCGATGTGGGTTGCTGAATTCCCAGGATCAGCTTGATCAGAGTGGTTTTTCCAGAGCCATTGGCTCCGATCAGCCCCACGCGGCTGTTTTGTTCCAGGCTGCAATTCACATCCCGCAGGATGTAATTGCCGCCAAATTCCAAAGCCAGGTCTTGTGCCCGGACAAGGCTCACAACTCTCTCCTCATTTCATTCTGGCCTGCCAAATCCCTTTGGAGGCTGTGTTTAGTCTGTATCGACACCATCCTTGGGGAGCTGCCGTGGCTGTCAAACACAAATTTTGCTTGTCAAAATCAGCCCCTCCTTTTTTAAGGTACCAAGGTCCGGGATGTAGCGCAGTCCGGCTAGCGTACTTGAATGGGGTTCAAGTGGTCGCAGGTTCAAATCCTGTCATCCCGACCAGTTTTCAGGCGGTTTGCCGATAATCTCAACAGACAGATTATCAGACAGACCGCCTAATTATTTGTATTAGTGAAAACTACGATAAAGACGGACATTGCTGACCCTGGTCTAACTCTGGGAACGCACAAGAATAACGACGGGCTGCCTGTAAAGCCTTCTTGTTTTACAATAATAATCCCACAATCAGTCTAATCCGTCAATCTGTATAAAACTGGCATGCCAGGCATCATACGGATGAAACGTATTACACGGATTAACGGATAAATCGTTTTGTCCAGTGTTCTATTTCATGGCTAACGACACCATTTCATCTTTCCACCTTTCCACGATCTTTTCATAGCACCTATATATATGGGGGGAGGTTGGGCCTCATTTGCATCACCCTCTCCGGCGTGGGTCTTCATGGGGTCAACCTTAACCTGGTGAGGGATGACCTAAGGATGATGGTACCAAAGCCAGTAGCAGCAAAGGAGGGCGGTATGAAGGATTATGAGGAAGGTTGTGGTATTTATGTGGAAAGGCGTTTTTGAGGTGGAAAGGTGGAAAGGTGAAATGGTGGAAAGGTTCCCCCGAAACAAGCCCCAACAGGCTTTATCTGTGTCATCCCGGGCAAGCTTGCTTGACCCGGGATCCAGTCTTTTGAAAACAAACAGCCAGCCCCGAAATAAACCACGTCAGACTACACACCGTGTCATCACGGCCTGTCGGGGTCCCCGCCGAAGCGCGAAGCGGTTTGGTGGGGTGACTTGAGCCGTGATCCAGTCTTTTGGTAATATCCGTGAAAAGGTAAAATAGAAATGCAGTTATAATCATGCAAGCTAAACAGTGTTACGAGATACAGGCAGTCAGTTTTGAGTGTTGCCTTTTTTCCCAGTCCTGGACTTTCGATCCAGATACTGGTGCCATAGCGCGAGTTCCTTTTGTTTCCTTATCTCACCCGGTTTTGGGATGTGGATGGGCTTTCCCGATTGGTAGTCCAGGCCTGTATAATACATGCAGGTGCTAACTGTCATGGGTGTGGGGGTAAACTCCTGCACCTGTTCCACGCGCAGATTGTGCTTCATCAGCCACGCCCGCAGCTCCAGAGCGTCCTGAAGGGTGGTTCCGGGGTGTCCGATTATCAGATAGGGGATGATCTGGCGCTTGATGCCGCCCTTTTTACAGGCCGCGAAAAACTCTTTAGCAAATTCCTCATACAGGCTGACCGATGGCTTACCCATCAGCTCAAGCACGCGGTCAACGCTATGTTCCGGCGCCAGTTTCAACCTGCCCCCCGTGTATTTGGTGGCCAAAGCCGCTATGTATTGGGGGCTTCGCAAAGCGAGGTCGTGCCTAATTCCGGACGCAATGAATACGTGCTTGACTCCGGGCAGTCTCTCTATCTCGCCCAACAGAGCCAACTGGGCTTGGTGGTTTGGCAGCAGGTTCTTGCAGATGGAGGGGTAGAGGCAGGAGGCGCGCTTGCAACTGGCGGGATAATCCAGCTTGCAGGCAGAGGCGTACATGTTTGCCGTCGGCCCGCCGACATCTGTGATGGTCACAGACTTTCCCTGACGCAAAACCATCGATTTCGCTTCCGCCACTATCGAGTCTTTGGATCGCGATTGCAGCCGGCGCCCCTGATGGCTGGAGATGGCGCAGAAATTGCATCCTCCGTAACAGCCCCGGTGTGAGGTTATCGAGCTTTTTATCTGCTCGAAGGCGGGGATTTTTGCCCCCTGATAACGAGGATGGGGTGCGTATTCAAAAGGCAGGCTGTGGATGGCATCCAGTTCGTCAGGTTTCAGGCTGGCGGCTGGAGGATTGTGCTTGAGCCAGCGGCCGCCATTCTGCTGATACAGTACTTGTTCCTGATGGTTGTTCTCAAACAGCATGGTCATCCGTCTGAAGGTCGGCTTGTCCACGCAGGCTTTGTTGTCCGGCAGGATCAGACTGTCCGGAGTGGGGGGCAGGGGGCTGAAGACAACCGTGCCTCCGATACCGGTCAATTGCTCTGGCTTCGTTCCCGCTTGCAGCGCCGAAGCTATTTCCAGGCTGGCTTTTTCGCCCATGCCGTAAACCAGGAAATCGGCCTTGGTGTCTGCCAGCAGACTTCCCCTCACCTTGTCCTGCCAATAATCGTAATGCGCGATGCGGCGCAATGATGCTTCTATGCCGCCCAAGACCAGGGGCACGTTCTTGTAAATCCTTTTCAGGGCGTTGGCATACACAAGGGTGGCGCGGTCCGGTCTCAGGCCAGCCACTCCGCCTGGGCTGTAGGCGTCGTCATTCCTGCGTTTGCGTTGAGCGGTATAGTTGCTCACCAAGGAATCCATGTTCCCTGCCGTGATGCCAAAAAACAGGCGTGGCCTGCCCAAAGCCATAAAATCCTCGTCCCTGGACCAGTCAGGTTGAGGGAGGATTCCTACCCGGAATCCGGCTGCCTCCAGATATCTGCCAATCACAGCCGCTCCAAAACTGGGATGATCCACGTAAGCGTCCCCGTTTACGATTATGATGTCCAGTTCAGGCCAGTTACGGGCTTTGGCTTCAGCCAGATTTGTGGGAAGAAATGGCATTTATATCTGCTAAAAAAGCGGGGCAAAAGCATAGCTCTCGCCCCTGAAACAGCTTTTCTGCTGCGGAAATCAGGGATTGACCCGGATAATATTGATTGCCTGGGTTCCCTTGTCTGTTTCCATCAAGTCGAAAGTTACAATCTCATCCTGTTCCAAAACTTTCAGATCCCTGGGTGAGTTGGTCACGATGGATTTCCAGTGTACGAAATATTCTTTGTTGTCTTCCGTTATAATAAAGCCGTAACCTTTATTTTTGTTGAACCATTTGACTTTGCCTTTCATTGATACCTCATAAAGTTAGTTAATCCATTAATAATATAAGCCATATTCAGTCAATATAAAAGTGAAATCTTGCAACTTATTTGTTAATCCGAGTCTGGCTTGAGTTTTTTTCATTGACTTTTAGGACAGGCGCGGGAAACTTGCCTTGCTGGTTCTGGTGTGCAACTGCCTATATTGGCGGTGTCTTGCGCCCAAGCCAAGAACGTGCATAGAGGTTTGCTTGAATAGTTCCCGGATTCTGCTTGTCGATGATGACAGGCTGCTGCGAGAGGTAATTGGAGAGTTCCTCGCTTCCCGTGGTTTTGAGGTCGATACCGCGGAAGACGGATTCCAGGCGCTCATCAAATTCTCCCCGGGAAAGTATAACCTGATCATGATAGACTGCGTAATGAAAAGCATGAGCGGGCTACAGTTGATGCAGAGCATCCAAAAGCGTGACCCCAATGCTTTTTGCCTGATTATGACCGGCTACCAGTATCTGGAACAGGTGCAATCAGTCATGCGGGAAGGTTTTTCAGACTACATTGTCAAGCCATTTCGCCTGCTGGAACTCCTCAATCTGGTTAAGAAATATGTATGACCTGCTGCTTCGGGAACCCTCTTCTGAGGGTTTAGGCTCATCCATTCCGGTCTGGATCCATCCTGACTTTCTTCAGGCCGTCGCGTCGTTGCATGGTGCAAAATGCTGGCAACTGATCTGCTATAAGGGTGAGCAGTTGGTCGCTGCTTTGCCTGTCTTCGAGAAACGTAACTTGGGAATATCCCGTCTGATCTCGCCTCAGATCGCTTACTATCAGGGATTGTGGTTTTGGTGGGAAGAGGGACGCGCTCCCAATCGAATTCTGTTGGATGAGCTTCGTGTAATCGGCGAGGTGGCAGAATATCTCAAAAAACGCTATCGCCTCCTGCACTTCAATCTCGCGCCTCATAACAAAGATGTGCGGGGTTTTGTCTGGAGCGGATTGAAGGCAAAACCGCTTTATACCTTTGTGCACAACTTGGGACAGCCTTACTGTCTTCTCAGAGACGAACGCAAAAAACTCAGGTTGGCAGAAGAGCAGAATTACGTCTGGGAAGAGAGATTTGCCCCGCGGCAATTCATTGACCTGCATAAAAGCTTGTACACCCGCAAAGGGAAACAATTCAATATAGGATACCCTGAACTGGAGCAATGGCTTTGCCAGTTACAGCAAAAAAAGCTGCTCAGCCAGTTCAACCTGGTGAAAGGCGGTGAGATTGTGAGCTCCAACATTGTCCTGAGCGGCTTCGCCGAAGACATTGCCTATACCATTATGCGCAGCACAAGGGAAGAAGACCTGCGCCTGGGGGCCAGCACCCTGCATAGCAAACTGCTGGTGGAGGCGCTGTCTGGCAGGTATCGCTGCCTGGATTTCTGCGGGGCAAACACCCCTGAAGTGGCACGCTTCAAAGCCGCCATGGGCTTCCAGTTGAAGGTGTTTTACCAAATTACAAACAGGTGAAAGTTATGAATAAAATTACAGTCCTTCTGGGCGGGGATTCCTCCGAGCGCGAAATCTCCCTGCTTAGCGGAAAAGCCATCGCCAACGCTTTGCGCTCCCTGGGAAACAATGTGTTGGAAATCGATCCCGCGGCTGAACGGGATTTTTGCCAAGTGATTAGCCAGATCAAGGATTTCGGCTCCGATCTGGTATTCCTTGGCCTGCACGGGGGAGCCGGAGAAAACGGCGAGATACAGGCCGCCCTTTCCCAGGCGGGGCTGTGCCATACCGGCTCGGGATACAAATGTTGCGCGCTGACGATGGATAAATATATCTCCAAACTCGTTGCGGCAGCCGAGGGAATACCTGTGCCAGACCACATTCTGATGCGCGGGGACTATCTGCAGGACTACAATGATCCCAACGACTACCAGGGCATAGCAGACCATCTGGGTCTGCCGCTGATTGCCAAGCCCAACGACGGCGGTTCCTCTGTGGGCATTTCAAAAGTGGAGAGCATTGATCAACTCAAACCCGCGGTCCAATTGGCGCTCCAGTATTCTTCCAGTGTCCTGCTGGAAAAGTTTATCACCGGTCGCGAACTCACGGTGACGGTTTTGGCTGGCAAAGCCCTGCCCCTGGTGGAGATCAAACCCAAAAGCGGCTGGTATGACTATGGCAATAAATATAAGAAGGGCAGTTCAGACTACATTGTCCCCGCCGAAGTGGATGAGTCGCTGTCCCAGCTCGCGCAGCTATACGCGGAAAGGCTCTGGCAGGCGTTTGGCTGTGCCGGATATGCCAGGATGGACTTCCGCTACGATGGGGAGAAGCCCTATTTCCTGGAGGTCAACACCCTGCCGGGAATGACCGAACTCAGCCTGACTCCCATGGCAGCCAAAGCTGTGGGCTTGAGCTTCAACGATCTGATCAGTACTATTGTAGAGCTGGCTCTCAAGGGTTAATTCCTCCCAATATAACGCGCAAAAAAGCCCGGATGATTTTCTCCGGGCTATTCATTGGTATGTTTTCTCAGTTGTCAGGGTGTATTCTTATCAATATGGCTGATTAGCCTGCTCAGGCAATTGACGTAGGAACCGAGTTCGTTGTCATACCAGCCGAAGATCTTGGCATGGGTCACCGGGACCTTCACATCCAGTCCATTCTTGATTCCGGCAGCTTCCAGTGCTTCCCTGGGGACAGGTATGAAACCGGTCTTGGTGTCGGTTTCATGCGCTTCGATGGTTACCGCTGCCTGGCTGCCAATCATATCGACCGACACATTTTGTCTTTCGGTATATATGAGCAGATCTTTTTGGGTGGTTTCTGACGCATCCTTGAACACTTTATTGAGCAGCGCGCGGTTGACGATGGCTTCGTTTTTATCGTCCAGGCCGGTTTGGAAGGTGGCGTTCAGGATTATCAGAGACACCGTGTTGGTGGGAATGCGCACCGAATCCGCCATGAATCCCACACTCTTGATCTCGGATATCACCTGCATCAAGGCTTTGGCCGCGCCGGTTGTGCTGAGGATGATGTTGTTCATCAGCGAGCGTGACTTACGCAGGTCTGAAGCCCCGGTTTTGGGTACTGAATCCAGGATGCTTTGTGTGTTTGTGGCGGCGTGGATGGTGGTCATGCAGGCGGTCATGATCTTGGATGTCGCCTCGTTTTCCAGCAGGGGTTTGATCATGTGGGCCAGGCCTGTGGTGGTGCAGGAAGCAGCGGAGATCACATTGTGTTTCTGGGGGTCGTATTCATCGTGGTTGATGCCATAGATCATTGTTATGGCGTCAGGATTCTGGTCGATGGGGCCGGATTTGCTTTTGAAAGGCGCGGAGGTAATCACTTTCACGGCTCCAGCCGCCAGATGGCCTCTCAGGCAGGGTTTGCCGCCATCGGGCATGAGGTTCGGATCCACAAAATTACCAGTGCAGTCGGCCACTATGCGCACGCCCTCAGCCTGCCAGTTGATATCCTTGGGATCGCGGGCGGTGCGTAAGATTTTCACCGGGATGCCCTCTATTTCCAAAAGTTGTTGGGCGGGATCCAGGATTTTGATCTCGGCTTTCCTGCCCACGCATCCGAACAGGAATTTGTGCAGATTGCCATAGGTAGAATCAGTCTCGATCACCTGAATCAGGTCGTCCAGGGTCTTTCCCACTTCCCTGCCGCAGTTGACGATAATACCTTCAAAGTTGCGCAGGTGGATCTGGTTCCACAAGAGCAGCTTACCTATCCTGCCGAGTCCGTTGATCCCCAGCAGTTTCTTGTTTTGCAGATTGAGGTTCATGATCTTCTCCTTCTATGTATTTGTATTGATTCTCTTAAACTCGTATCTTTTCAACCGGGTAATGTCCAAGATAAATGCCCCCGCTTCCTGCGTCAAGGGCGATGGCATCCCCGTTGCGCAGGTTTACAGTTCCAATCCTGCAGTGCGACTTGGCTTCAAAGACCTTCAGCTCCCGGCAGTTGACAATGCCGATGATACCCAGGCGGGAAGCGGTTACGGCCGCGTGGGAGGTTACTCCGCCCCTCGCGGTGAGCAGGCCCTGGCAATCGAAGAGCAGATCCATGTCATCGGGGACAGTGTCCGGCCTCACCAGGATAATGGGCAGGCCGCTTTCCTTGAGGGAATCGATGTCCTCCCGGGAAAAAGCCACCAGGCCGTTCAACACGCCTTTGCCGATGCCGATGCCCCTTCCAATGAGCTGCAGATCCTTCTTGGGGGTGTTAAAGACCGTGTATTCCCTGGATTTGGCGATCACCTGGTTCCGTGTCTGGAGGATAAACAACTGCTCTTCCTGGGGGCCTTCGAAAGTGAATTCTATTTCCTGGTGCGGATAGCCCCGTTCTTCGATCAGTTGCCTGGCGATTCGTTCCAGACGGTTGTAGATCAAGGGGAAATCCGCTTCCAAAGACTTGCCGGGGTCGCTTTTGGAGCGTTCACGCTGGGCTTCGGAGATGGGCAGGGTGTGCACCAGGCCAGCCACCACATCCTCGCCCTGGCTGCAGAGGGTAAAATCCCCGTTGAGGTTGATGCCGGGCTTTTTGCTGTGCACGCTGTGGGTGAAGAGCACCCCAGTCCCGGAATCAGGGCTGATGTTTCCCAACATCATGCGTTGCACGATCACGGCCGTGCCCCACTCATCCGCGATGTGCATTTTCTGGCGGTAGAGCCTGGCGCGTTCCGTATTCCAGCTATCCAGAACATGCACAATGGCTTGCTTAAGCTGCAGAAACGGATCCTGTTGCATTTCTATCCCGTGCCCGGCCAAAACCTGTTTGTAATCCGCGCACATCTGCTTCATCTGTCCGGGAGTGAACTGTGTTTTGAGGCTAACGCCGTGGCGGTTCTTATATTCGATCATTACTGCGTCAAACTCGTCGCGGTCAATATTGTAGGCCATGCCCCAGCTTTGGATGAGACGCCGGTAGCAATCCCAGGCAGTCCAGCCGAAATTGTGCTTATGGCTCAGGCTTTCCGTGATCTCGTCGTTCATGCCGATATTCAAAAAGGTGTTCATCGCTCCGGGCAGCGACATTGCAGCTCCAGAGCGCACCGAAAACAACAGCGGAGCCTGGGGGTTGCCGAAACCCAGGCAGGTGCGCGCTTCCAGTAATCCGACATTGTGCCTCAGATATTCATCAAGTTCGCTGGAGATATCCGGATGGGCGCTGATTACGCCCCGATGGCTGAAAAGCTCCGTGGTGATCACGAAGCCGGGGGGGATGGGGAACTCGTAGCGGTGCATCCTTTTCAGGAAAAAACCCTTGGAACCGAGCAACACCTGGTTATCGCCCCGGGTGTCGCGGCTGTCCAAATGGATGAACAGCCTGTCCGGATCGTAGCTCATTACGCGTCTGACATCCTCGGGCTGGAAAATGGACTTCATATTGTTCAGGGAGAGGATGATCTGCGCCGTGAAGTTATCCAGTTCCTGCACCAGGAACGATGAGGATAGCAGCTTGCGGTAAAACTCTTCCGCCTGCTTCTGGATTACGCTTTTGGGGGTTCCGGGAGGGCTGATGATGCCCAGCTCGAACTCGTGGTCGTAAAAGCGGTAAAAATACTCGTCTATGATCTCGTTGATGCTGTCTTTCAGAAGTTGAAAGATATCCCTGTATTGGTTCAGGGACAGGGTGGCGATCTGGCGGCTGGATTTCAACATCTCCAAAGCCGAACCGAATGCCTCGTTGTTGATCCCTTCATGCTGTAGCACCAGATGGATCAGCTCCATAACCCTGACGATGCGCTTGAGTATTTTGGCGGAGATATAGGAGAGGTTGATCTGCGCGACATGTCTTTCGATCAGGCGTTTGATCACGTTTTCCAGCCGGAAGATCATCCCGAAGGCTTCCAGTTTCGGCTCCCGGTATTGCCCATACATCGATGGGATGCCTGCCGCGATATGCCTCTTGTAATATATGTTTTCCCAACCCTGGCTGGGTTTGGGATCCAGGATGACCCCATTGAGGATGCCGATATACTCCAGCATCTGGCGGATGGCGCTTTCGTAATCGGCGCGGCGCAGGGCCTGTTGCAGCTTGTATTCGGCTTTCTGGTCAAAGAACGGATAACGCTTGAGGAATTTTACAATGTCGTAAGGATCGAGGTTATACTTGTCCAGCAGCAGATAGTATATGTGGCAGAGGTTGATCAGCCGCTTTTGCTCGTATCCGGGGTCTTCGCCAAATTCCCCGAACAACCTGGATACCCGTTGCCAGGACAGGTTCAGCAGCTTGTCCGGATCAAGTCCTTTTTCATCCAAAAAGCTCCGCAGGAACCTGTGTTGCGCCTGGGTCTGCCCGTCGGGTTGAGAGATATAGAAGGCCACGTCGGCGGGGATGATGCCATCCAGGTGGCTGGGATCCAGGTCATGCCAAAACCACATGATCTGGCGCACCAGGTTGATATGGGTATTGTTGCTTTCCGTGTGCACCTGCTTGCGCAGAAAGTGGATCAGGCGGTCGCTTCTGCCGCTCATCTCGTCGATGGCGGTCGTGTAATCCCTTATCTCCCCTTCCGCGCCAATCTCGTTGAAAAAGACCGGGAACAGCCTCAGCAGGTGTTTCACTTGCACAAAATAGGGTTTGATATCGGAGTTCAGGAACTGGCTGACGTCTTTTTGGAAGAGGTCGGTATCGGAAATGAACACCCCTTTGACCGTCAGGTTGATGATCAGGGCGGAGAGCAGTTCCTCGGTTTGCGGCATATCCATGCCGATAAGTTCCAGCCAGACCCGGATATTCTTGATATGGTTTTTATCGGCGCATATCTGCCACTCTTTGTTGATCTCGACCTTTCCGGGGGGAACGAAGCCCAGGTCGATGATCTGGCGCACGCATCTCTGGATAAGCTCGCCATCCTGGGTGCTGATCACGGCCTTGCCAATAGTGAGGACGCAATCGAGCACGATGCTCTGGTGGGTGGCGCGGAACCCCTTGAGCGAGTCGAACACAGAATCCAGCAACAGCATTATCTGGTGGGGATTCATGGCGTTTTGCAGGTCGGCAAGCTGGCGGTTCAGATCCCAGAGCAGGTGGTCGGAAAGGTCGGCCATGCCCGGCAGGGCAAGCAGGTAAAAGATGTAATGTATCCTGGCGTTCAGACCCGTAAAACTGCCAATCAGCGAACGGTGCAAGGCGGCTATCTCGCCGTAGGAGGGGATTTTTTCCAGGTCGGAGGATCGGGTGGCGGCTTGCAGCTCGCTCTTGAGGCGCTGAAAGTAAGCCTTGCCGATCTGTCCGCTCAGCTTTTCCACCTGGGGCAGGAGGGGGTCCTGGAGCCGGGCATGCCAGTTTTCGATGTCTGTCATGGCCTCCCACTCGGCGAGGGAACCTGCCAGTTGGGACTGCAGGAAATCCCCGGCCCGCGCTTCAAACTCCCGGCTGTCTTCAGAATCCAGGCGCCGGATCACCTTAAAGAGGCTTTTCCGGCAATATCCGGACGCGTGGGTGAACAGCCCTGGCTCCTCTCCAGCCCAATCCTCCAAAAAAGCCAGGGTTTCAAAGTAGAGGTGATGGGGAATCTCCCCAAACTCCGCCAGCGCCGACACCAGCTCCAGATACTCTTGCAGCAGCCTTTTCCTCAGCGCTTTGCTTTGAGCCAGGGAGCGCATGCGGTCCACCAGGCTGAAGATCACGCTTACAGCCCTTTCCCTCTCCGGATGGCGCGCGTAGAGCCACAGGTCGGGGATCAGGCTTTGCCGCATCAGGTTCAGGGCCAGCTCCAGGTTGGCAAAGGGGTGGTAAAGCTCGTCCAAAAATGCCCTGAAGCGTTGATGGATGCCAAAATAATCCTTGCTCAGGCCAAGCAGCCACAAGGCATCCGGCGGAATCTCTATTGAGGCAACTCTGGTCAGGGCAAGGTTGTCCACCAGAGCCTTTGATTTGAGATCTTCCAATACTCCCTCAGGGTGAAATTTAATTACTACCATTAAAAAAACAGCGTTGCTTTCTGTCAAGCAGATAAGACTGCCATTCAGCGCCAATATCCCCATAGCGCAATTTGCCAGCGCGAGGGGAACAGGTTTTGGAGCTGCCCTGAGGCTCAGTTTCGGATCAGGAGCTTTTTATGGCTGGTCCTCTGATACGCGTCTGTGATCCTGAGCAGGTAAATCCCCGCTGATAGCTCTGGGATTCTGTACTCATTGGATTTCTGCGAGGCAAGGGACAGGTCTTTGAGGTATTGGCCCCTCAGGTTGTAAAGCTTCACGGAACTGGTGGGAGCGTCACTCTCCAGCTTGAGCAGCCCCTGCGACCGGGCAGGGTTGGGGTACAGAGTCAGTTTGTTTGGTTTGAGAGCAAGGGGATCATCGCTTTCCACACAGAAATCCCCCCGGTAGCTTTTCAAGAGTTCCGTACCTTCATAGCGCTCAAAGATAAACCAGATGGCTTCATCGTTGTTGTAAATGCTGGGATATGTTAACGAGTAAGATGGATCTTCTGAGAAATCAACCTGTATCCAGGCCTGGGAATCCAAATCTGCCAGCCTGGCAAAAAAGCCTGGAGACTGCCAGCCCATCAGAAGCAATTTGTTAGCAAAAAAGGTGGCATTAACACTTAAGGCACTTTCAGTTGTAGCTGGGAACCCGGAGTAGTTGCTGAAACTGTTCGCTCCGTTATACTGCTTAATGCAGAAGCCGGAGCTTGGAGGCTCATCATAGGGCGTAGAAGTATAGACAAAGAGGTAAAGAGAGTCCGGCAGGTGAGGTGTCCTGAAAAAGGTGGACTAAAATAAGGAGTAAAAAATGGCCAAACAGTCCATCGCCCAGGTAACGCTTCGCTACAGTGAGGCATTCAAGTTGAAAGTAGTTCAGGAGATTGATAAAGGAA
>Ga0302238_1002202_pt1 | contig 14072 bp, 13 predicted proteins | sample AAG_UR_Asn_MG_FD_193527 | JGI IMG/M metagenome (GOLD analysis project Ga0302238, IMG submission 193527) | Enriched activated sludge microbial communities from anaerobic digester in WTTP, New Holstein, Wisconsin, United States - AAG_UR_Asn | ecosystem: Engineered > Bioreactor > Anaerobic >...
TCGAAAAATCAGGACAAATCGCACTGGTGCAAAACAATTCAACCAGTTGCATAACTACAGAATTGCACTAGAATATCGTAATAACGATGGTAGGTAGTTTTGATGATCGCAAAGAAGGGTAAAGAGGAAGATAACGACTAATCCACTTGGGAAAGACCCCCATCTAGTTCTGAACATCGAAAGGCAACAGCTATGAAGTCTCAAAGATGCAGTCTTCAGATTTATCAAGAGAATTCATATGCGGCCTGACAACGCCTCCTCCTTTTCTCAAAACAAGGTTATCTGGCTATTTGTTCTGACGGCCATTGTTCTGGTGGGAGTCGTTCTTGGAATAAGAATTTATGTGGATCATGGACGAGTAATACGTCGCACCCAAGACCGTCTACTGGCTCAAACAAGGGTAATTGACGAAAATATTTCTGTCAATATGACGGCCATCAACTTGCTGCTGACTGGCATCATCACGGAATTACAAAAAACACCCGACGAAAAACAACTGAACAGACTTCTGAAACAACAGCTGGCCTTGACGCCCTCAATTCGCACGCTGATGATCAACGATTCTCAAGGTCGCTGTATCTACTCAAACAGAGATGATCTACTCGGCAAGGATTTCAGCAATCGGGATTATTTCAAAATTCCCCGGAATGCCACTACCAGGGGGATCTTGTTTCTCTCACCTCCCTACACCACCCTTGTGGGCAAATACGTCATCAACGTCACAAAACCGTTCTTCAACGAACAAGGCCGATTCAAAGGGATTGTCACCATAACGCTTGATCCCGAGTACTTTGCTGCGCTCCTGCAGTCAACCATCTATGCCCCGGATAATAGGGTAAGCCTTGTTCATTCCAACGGCACGGTATTTATCGCCATGCCTGGGTCTGCAGTTCCTGTTACCGGAGCAACGCTAACCCAGCCGGGTTCTGCATTTATGCAGCACATCGTCGGTGGCGCGACAACAACCATACAGAGTACTGCCTGCAAGATACTCGGCGACAAACGGCTGTTTGCCTATCGAACCAACCACCCGAAAGGGTTGCACTTTGATAGTCAGATTGTCGTGACGGCAAGCCGCAACCTGGATGCGGTCTTTTCCCTATGGTGGAAGGACACCGGTATTGAGCTGGTATTATATGTACTTTTTGCATCTTCAACAGTTTTTGTTACCAGGACGCTATTGCGTCACCAGACTGAATTGAAGCAGGTGGAAAGCACCGCAAGGATGAAGATAGAAGATAAAAAACGTCTTCTGGAAGCGGTCATGGATGCTTTGACAATCGGCGTTGCAATTACCGATGCCAAAGGCGGGACATTACGATCAAACAACGCCTTTGATCAGGTATGGGGCGGATCGCCGCCGAAGACATCATCAATTGATGACTATGCCGCTTACAAGGCCTGGTGGGCAGATACGGATAAACCGGTTGCTCCAGAAGAATGGGCATCAGCAATTGCTGTTAAAGAAGGCAAGATTGTCTCAGGTCAGGTGATGCGGATTCAGCGGTTTGACAACACGGTTGCCTTTATACTCAATAGTGCTGCCCCTATCTACGATTCTGCGGGCAATATTGCCGGAAGTGCCGTTGCTATTCAGGATATTACGGATCTTAAAATTGCCGAAGATGCGCTGAGAGAAAGCGAATATTTTTTTAAAGAGTCGCAACGTGCTGCATCCATAGGGTCTTACAAAATTGACTTCGTGAACGGCAGATGGGAAACCTCTGCAATCCTGGATACCATTTTCGGCATTGACGCAGACTACCCCCACAATGCCCTGCAATGGCTGGATATTATCCACCCCAGAGACAGAGACATGATGGAGCGGTATTTAAGAGAAGAGGTCCTGGCCAAAGGAATACCATTCTCCAAAGAATACCGGATCATTCGCAAAAATGATGGTGAGACACGATGGCTGCTCGGCATGGGTGAGCTCAGATACAACTCTGAAGGTGTGCTCGTGTCATTGATCGGCACTGTTCAGGATATTACCGAACGCAAGCAGGCAGAGATGGCGTTGCAGCAGATTCGGGAGGATCTGGATCGTGCTCAGGAAGTGGGAAATATCGGCAGCTGGCGTCTGGATGTCCGGCGTAATGTGCTTAGCTGGTCTGATGAAAATCATCGAATTTTCGGGATACCGAAAGGCACCCCTCAGACCTACGAATCTTTTCTCGCAACCGTACACCCGCTTGATCGGCATTTTGTCGATACGCAATGGCAGGCAGCACTTCGTGGTGAACCCTATGACATTGAACACCGGCTATTGGTGGAGGGACAGGTCAAATGGGTGCGTGAAAAAGCATATCTTGAATTTGAGACAGACGGCTCTCTGATCGGCGGTTTCGGCATCACGCAAGACATCACCAAGCGCAAAGTTGCCGAGGAAGGGTTGCTGAAGGCTCACGACGAGCTGGAACAACGGGTCGTAGAGAGAACAATGGAGCTGGCAGATTCAATCCGGCGCCTCAGGAACGAAATACAGGAACGGAAAAAGGCGGAAGAACATCTGCAAGAAGAAACTGCAGAACGGCTACGGACCCTGGAGGCACTACGCGAAAAGGAACAGCTTCTCCTGCAGCAAAATCGTCAGGCAGCCATGGGAGAAACGGTCGCCAATATCGCCCACCAGTGGCGCCAACCACTTAACATCCTGGGGCTTCTCACACAAAGGATCGGGGCATTCTACGGCACTCCCAACTTTAACAAGAATTTTCTAGACAGCTCCATTGCCAAATCCATGGAAATCATCACTCACATGTCTAAAACCATTGATGATTTCAGAAACTATTTCAAACCGGAGAAGGATAAGGCAGAATTTTGTGTAACTGAGACCATACATACTACCTTGTCACTGTTGGAAGGCAACTTTCAGAATCCGTTGATCAGCATCAATATTGAAGCGCCTGATAGCCCTGTCATCTTTGGTTACCAGAACGAATTTGCACAGGTTGTTCTCAACATCCTGAACAATGCCAGAGATGCAATTATTGAAAGACAGATCCCTGATCCCGTGATCAGCATCAAGGTATGCTGTATGAACGGTAGTGCCATCATTACCATTACCGATAACTCCGGAGGTGTTCCTGAGGAAATCATTTCCAAGATTTTTGACCCATATTTTACCACCAAAGGGCCCCAGCACGGAACAGGGATCGGCCTGTTCATGTCAAAAACCATTATAGAGAAGAATATGGGTGGACGGCTTAGTGTGCGCAATACTGAGGATGGCGCTGAATTCAGAATAGAGGTGGATTGTGCAAAACGGATTTGATCAAAAAACTGCGACGGCAGTACTTTTGGTCGAAGATGACGAGACAACCCTGGAGCTGCAAGCCTCCCTGATTGCCGACAAATTTCCCGCCATCATGCTCTACACGGCTGCCAACGGCAGAACGGGGCTGGAACTTTTCCGGATCCATACACCTGATATTGTTGTAACCGACATTAACATGGTAGAGATGTGTGGCATGCAAATGGCTGATGCCATCCGTGCCATAAAACCTGACACAAAGTTGATCGCCATTAGCGGTAAAACAGGTGAAGCGGGTAATAATGGTAGGTTTTACCTCAAAAATGCAGCCGGAAAACCGATCGAATTTGACCATTTTGTCGCTAAACCGGTCAGCTTGACAGAACTATTCTCCACCATCCAAAGATATGTGGATGAGGTAGCGCAACAAGCTTCAAAAACCAGTGGTTTCGCTTAGTAATTTTGTGTATTTACGCAGTCCGAACCAAAACGGTCACAACCTCAGCGCGGCATCACTTCGTCTTCAGATAGCGACTCTTCACATTATACCCCACCATCCATTCGGCCAATGAGCGCTTGGGCAGTTGCTGCAGCAGCTCTGCACTGATGGCACCTCCATCCTGCCCTTTGGCTGCCAGCTCCCGGTCAGTGCGCTCAAAGGCAATCAGATACGCCTGCATCCTTTTCTAACTGCTCTGATAATCAGGTTGTGCTGTCTTTTAAAGGAAGGCGTACCGTAAAGGTTGTGCCTTTACCAATCTCACTCTGCACCTCAATCTCGCCGCCATGCCGTTTGATAATGCCGTAGCTGATCGAAAGCCCGAGTCCCGTGCCCTTACCGACATCCCTGGTAGTAAAGAACGGTTCGAATATCCGTGGCAGGATCTCGGCAGGTATGCCGCTGCCGTTATCGCTGATGCTCACCTTGACGCTGTCACCATCGCTGCCGGTTGTAACAACAATGCTCCCGTCGGTGTCCTGCGCCTGAACCGCATTGAGCAGCAGGTTCAGGAACGCCTGGCCGAGCTGCTGGGGATAGCCGCACACCTGGGGCAGCTCGCCGTAATCGCGCTGCAGGGTGGCAACCTGCCGGAGCTGGTTCCCGAGGATTGAGATGGCACTTTCCAGAATTTCGTTCAGGTCGACCAGCCTGCACTCAGCCTGGTCCGCCTGAGAAAAGCTATTCAGATCCTGGACAATCCGGTTGACCCGTTCAGCGCCATCCAGGCTTTCGCTGATCAGTTGCCTGCCGTCGTCACAGATATAGTCAATCTTGAGGTTTTCCCTGAGCAGGCGCAGTTGCTCGGTTTGCAACTCGTCATCCCGCGCCAGGGCCTGATCCTGAGCCGCAATAAAGTCGACCAACCGCTCAAGGTACTTGGCAAGTGAGCGCAGGTTGCTGGAGATAAAACCGATGGGGGTATTGATCTCATGTGCCACGCCGGCGGCCAGTTGCCCGATCGAGGCCATCTTCTCCTGCTGAACCAGGTGGTTTTGCACCTGCCTGAGCTCGGCAAGCGCCCGCATCTTCTCGGTTATATCCTTCAGAATAATCACCGTGCCGGAATACTTGTAACTGATGTCCAGCATGGGGCGGAATCGCGCCAGCATCTGGCGCTGCCGGCCGTCTGCCGGTTCGATCAGGCATTCATGTTCCTGTTCGATCCCGTTTTCGCTGAAACGCCGCAGCTCCTCCTGCAGCCAGGGGAACGGCAGCCGGCTTTCCGGGGTCGAATAATAATGGCCGCCCGAGCTTGCGGCCGGGTCAAGCAACTGTGCACCGGCAAGGTTCATATGCTCGATGCGCCCCTGACTATCCAGAAGAAAAACCGCTGTTGGCAGACTCTCGAAGATGGTCAGAAACTTGTTTTTCTCATTGGTGATCCGGCGATTGGCGGCCTGCAGCTCGTCAATGGCGTTGTTTTCGGTCTCGCTGCGGCACCATTCCGCACAAAAGGATATCTCGATCCGGTCGAAGATGCGCTCCATGAAATAGGCCCAACGCTGCGCCTCAGCCGTCAAGCCGCCGGTTTTGCCCGCCTGTTCTTCCTGACCGGGATACCGCTGTACCAGTAGATCCAGATAGGTCTGTCGGTAATATTTCATCAAACCGGTGAACATACCGAGCGTAACACCACGTGAACGATGTTTGCGGGCCTCCAGCACACCGAAGGCCGCTATCGGATCGGCAACAAAACTGTCATCGGGATCAAGCTCCCAGGGGGCGTCCGACACCTCCAACGCAGCAGCAATCGAGTCGGTCAGGCCGACAATGGAGATCCGCCAGGCCTCTTCAAGTGTCGAGGTATAGCGGGTATAGCCGCGTTCCAGGGCATAGTCGCGCACCCGGCGCATCAACCACACGTCATGCTCTTTGAGAAACGTCGCGAAAGGATGCATGCCCCTTTTCCCCCTGCGGCACTGAATACCTGCGGCTTTGGTGCGCACCCAGTATACCGTGCTATCCGTCCGATGCAACGTCCTGCTGAACCGTAGCGCTACAGCTCGCCGAAACAACGCTCGGGCTGGCCCCTGCTCCGCCCGGCCATCAGCGCAACCATGCGTCATTGCGCGTGTAAACGTCGTGCACGGCCTAATGGGACCAGGCGCACGCACGCTGGTTGGAGGCATAGATGCTGTCCCGCTCCGGCACCTTCCCGGTTGCAATGGCCTCGCACCAGGCCGCGGTGCTGAGCACGGCGGCAAAGCGGGCCTGCAGCACCACGGTCATAACCCGGTGGATCTCCTCGGCCGTGGCATGCCCGGCCTGGTTGGCATAGGGCAGCGACCCGCTTGCATCGGCCAGGAACTCCACCTGAAAGCCGCGGTGCATGGCGGCAATGGCGGTGGAAAGATCACAGTTGTGGGTCATGTACCCGGCAATGGTCACGGTGCTGATCCGGTGCTCCTGCAACCAGGCCTCAAGGTCGGTCCTGCAGAAGGCGCTGGGCATATCCTTCAGCACGTAATGATCCCATCCCCGCGTCGTCACCACCGGATGCAGCTCTGCACCGGGGGTGCCCTTGGCCATAAAGGGCGCCGTTTCCGGCAGGATGTTCTGCACCGCCACCACCGGGATCTTGGCGGACCTGGCCGTGTCCATGGCACGGCCGATATTGGCCAGCGACTGCTCCACCGGCGGCCAGGTGATCGGCAGCTTGCCGCCGATATAGTCGTTCTGCACGTCAATCACGATCAGCGCCCTGCGAATAGTGGTTTCCATGACTTGCTCCTTTTTCTCCAAGATCAGTCCGTCATGAGCCCAGTATCTGCCAGAGCAGCCAGAAAAAGAAGTGGCCCGATTGACATTATTTGTTATAATCGGGCCAAACAAACCAGGAGTCCGTTTATGCAGGCCGAGACTATTGCCGTCATCGCCTTTGACCGGATCAGTCCGTTTCTGCTGTCCATACCCGCCACGGTCTTCAGGGAGGATGCCGACCTGCCGGAGCTACCGCGCTTCAGGCTGCTGGTCTGCTCCGCGGAAACACCGGTGCTGCAGAGCAGCGCCGGTTTCAGCCTGCAGACCGAGCACACCCTGCAGGATGCGGCGCAGGCCGATATCGTGATCGTGCCCAGTTGGCGTGACCCGCAGGAACTGCCGCCGCGGGAGCTGCTGGAGTGCCTGCGGACGGCCCATGCCCGTGGCGCGCTGGTGGTGGGGTTGTGTCTGGGGACCTACGTACTGGCTGCCGCCGGTTTGCTGGACGGCCGCTGCGCCACAACCCACTGGCGCTGGAGCGCGGACCTGGCGCAGCGTTACCCGCAGATCAGCCTGAGGCCGGATGTGCTGTATGTGGATGAGGGGGATATCATCACCTCGGCCGGGGTGGCGGCCGGGATCGACTGCTGCCTGCACCTGCTCAGACGGCTGCATGGCGCCGAGGTTGCCGGCCACGTGGCGCGCCGGATGGTGGTGCCGCCCCACCGCCAGGGGGGACAGGCCCAGTATATCGAACTGCCGCTCAGCAGAAGCGCGGCAGAGGACCGCTTTGCACAGCAGTTGGCATGGCTGCAGCGGCACCTGGAGCAGACCCACTCGCTGGACAGCCTGGCGGAGCGCTTCATGATGAGCCGCCGAACCTTTACCCGGCGCTTCAGACAGGTGACCGGCACCACCGTGGGGGCCTGGCTGCTGAATCAGCGCCTGGCCCTGGCCCAGCGGCTGCTGGAGGGCACGGCCAAGCCGATCGGCCAAGTGGCCCAGGAAGCCGGCTTTGGTTCAGAGGTCAGCCTGCGGCAGCAGTTCACCAAGCTGCTGAAGACCTCGCCGGCACGCTACCGCAAGGAGTTCCGGGGGGTGCCGGATAACCGGCCCCGTTAGTACTGCCGCGGCTCAGCGCGGCCAGTGCCCCGCCACCTGGCCGCAGGCGCCGGCCAGTTCGGCAGCGGCATACTGGCGGTAACGCAGGGTGCTGTCGCCACAGTAGTCGTTGGTGCCGATATGGCGCAGCTTGCTGTGCAGATCAACCCAGATCTCACCGCCGATGTCCCGCCAACGCTTACAGAAGGCATAGTCCTCGCTCAGGTATTCACCGGTCTGGGGATCGATCAGCGGGTCGAAGAAGGCGTACAGGTTGCGGTCGCTCGGCGCGGCCGGGTCCTGCGCATGGATCTTGCGGTACTTCAACTCAGGATAGGCCAGCATCATCCGCTCGAACACCTCGCGCCTGATCAGCTGGAATCCGGTGCCGGCATAACGGGCCGTGGCAAAGCCGTCCTCCACCGCAAGCTCCATCCCGGCACAGAGCGTGCCGACATAGTTGAGCCCGGCGCTCACCAGCGACTCCCCCTGGGCCTGACGTTGCGGCGCCCGCTCCCAGTCAAACTCCTTGATCGGGTACAGCGCCGCGCTAAAGAGCTTGCCGGCCCTGAACAGGCGGGCAAACTGCTCCGGCTCGAAAGCGATATCGCTGTCGATAAACATCAGGTGGGTGGCGGCGGGGTTATCCAGAAACTTGCCCACCAACGTGGCGCGGGAGCGGGTGATCAGCGCATCATTGCCCAGCAGCATCAGTGACAGCTCGATCTGATCGCCCACACTGGCCATCAGGCGCATGATGGAAAGCACGTAGTTCTGCGAGACCATCCCGCCAAAACAAGGGGTTGCTATCAGCACAACAGGTTTGCCCATATCGGTCCCCGGAACGTCTGCGGTCATAACGCAGACAAGAGTAGAAGTCCGTCCTGTTTGTATAACGTTCCGGTAGCGGCGGGGGTTAAGTCTTGTGGCGGGCGTGTGAAGACTTGTAAAAAAAACACCGCGCGTGCCCCACGGAACCGAATCTGTCAACCGATCAGCCGCAGCCGCGTTATCAGGATCAAGACGATGGTCGCTGCCATCCCTAAAGGAGCGTGCCCCCTGGCCACACCAGCCGAACTCAACCTGTTTCTTGCCGAAGTGGAACGGCGTGCCTTCCGCATGGCCAGCTACGCCGTCGGCGACAGCGACAAGGCCCTGGATATCGTGCAGGAGAGCATGTTTGCCTTTGTGCGGCGCTATGGCGACAAACCGGCCACGACATGGTCACCGCTCTTTTTTCGGGTACTGCAGAGCAAGATCAGCGACAGCCGGCGTCGCCGTTCTCTCATGGCCAGAGTGTTCGGCTGGCTGGGCAGTGACAACCGGGAGGATGACGTGGAAGACCCGTTGCAGTGCGTGGCCGACCCGCGTGACGAAACGCCCTTGCGGCTCCTTGAGCGGGCAGATCTGGGTAAGCAACTGGAACAGTCCATTGCCGGCCTGCCGCTGCGACAACAGCAGGCCTTTCTGCTCAGGGCCTGGGAAGGCCTGAACGTAACGGAAACCGCCCTGGCCATGGGTTGTTCGGAGGGCAGCGTCAAGACCCACTATTTCCGGGCGGTGCAGGCCTTACGGCAAAAACTGGAGGCACATCAACCATGACAGACCATCCCAGACAGCACAATCTGGCTGCGCAGGTAAAAACCCTGCTGGACCGGGAAGTTGCTCAGCTTGATCCAGCCATTGCCGCGCGACTGCACCGGGACAGGCAGACCGCACTAGCCGCCATGGCGCAGCCTGCCCCGTGCACCCGCAGCCTCTTTGCAGCACAGCGCTGGCCCGGATACGCCACCGCCCTGATCCTGTTGCTGGCCCTGACGCTCTGGTACGGCACCCGCTCAACGTCCGGCGTGCCCAGGGCGGAAGAGTTCGAGTTGCTGGCCAATCGTGGCAGCCTGGAGATGTACCATGACCTGGATTTCTACATCTGGCTGGCCCGCACCGATGAATCCCGTTAGCTGCCTGCTGGCCATGCTGTTGTTCCTGATCCCTGCCGCCGGGATCGCAGGCAGCGCCCTACAACCGGAGCCGGGGCTGTTGGAGTTTCTGGGACGCTATGAAACCGCCTCCGGTAAGGCCGTGGACCCGATGGCCCTGTTCGGCAGCAAGGCCAACGCCACCGCACTGCCGGCGGCACGTAGCCCCAGGAAACAACAGCAGCCCAAAACCGAGACCCGCAAGGACGTAAAGGAATCAAGCCATGCGCACTAGTTCTGTGATCCTTCTCATACTGCTGATCTGCCTGTTCGGCAGCGGCGACCTCCAGGCCGGTGAAACGCTGCCTTGGCAAGGGTTGACACCCCAGGAACAGCAGACCCTCAAGCCCTTTGCATCCGGCTGGGAAAACCTGTCAGCCGAGCAGCAACAGCTCCTGCGACGTGGGGCTAACCGCTGGCTGCAGATGTCGCCGGATGAACGCACCGAGGCGCGGGACCGTTTCAAGCGCTGGCGAGAACTGCCTGCAGAGGAACGCGAGTTGATCAAACAGCGCTTTCGTGAATTCAGACAACTGCCGCCGGCCGAGCAGGAAAAGATCCGCGAACGTTTTCGCTGGTTCAAAGGCCTGCCGGCAGAACAACGCCGGGAGTTGCGACAGAAGTGGCAGCAGCTACCCCCTGAAGAACGGCGGGAGATCTTGCGTAACTGGTCCGGCATGACACCGGAAGAACGCCGGGCGCTGCGCGAGAAACTGGGCATTACCACGCAGCAACGCTGAGGTGGTGTCGTATGTCAACCGATCCGGGCCCAGTGCGTTATACCGGGCAGAACCACTCAACTCAGCATAAGGAGCAGCCCATGTACAGGATCGTCCTTGCCGTCGTGATTACCGCAGCCCTCGCCCTCCTGACCGGCACCGTCGGTGCCGAGACCCACGCCCCCCGTATCCAGCAGCGGGAAAACCGGCAGCAACAGCGGATTGAGCAGGGTGAGCAGGGCGGCGGCCTGACCCGGAGCGAATCGGCCCGCCTGGAGGCCCAACAGGTCAAGATCAGCCGGAATGAGCAGCAGATGGCCTCGGACGGCAGCCTGAGCACGGCAGAGCGCAAAAAACTGACCCGCGAGCAGAATCGCGCCAACCGGGCCGTCTATCGCAAGCAACACAACCAGCGCACCGCCACCGGCCAGTAAGTAAAGCAAAACAGCAGAAAGGGAATCACCATGCCTCACCTCACGCGGTTGCTGCTGTTACATCTGCTGCTGATCCTGACGCTGGCACTGCCGGCGCCACTGCGGGCCGACAGCTACGACCCGCTGGCCCTGCCGGGTATGCAGGCCGTAACCTGGCAGGAGCTGACCATAGCGGATGCCAAACGTCAGCGAGAGATTCCGGTCAGACTCTATCTGCCGACCACCGTTGCCCCGGCGCCGGTGCTCTTATTCAGCCATGGTCTGGGCGGTTCGCGTGAAAATGCGGTTTATTTGGGGGAACACTGGGCTGCCCGGGGCTATCTCTGTGTATTTCTGCAGCATCCCGGCAGTGATGAAAACATCTGGAAAGGCAAATCGCGCCTGCAGCAATTCAGGGCCCTGAAACGGGCTGCCGACCTGGACAATCTGCTGTTGCGGGTCGGCGATGTCTCTGCGGTGCTTGATCAGCTTGCCCGCTGGAACCGGACCAAGGGGCACCCGTTGGCAGGCAGGTTTGACCTGACGCGGGTCGGCATGGCCGGCCACTCCTTTGGCGCCGTCACCACCCAGGCGATCAGCGGCGAACGTTTCGGCGGCTCAGGAACCGTCACCGGCGACCCGCGCATCAAGGCGGCCCTGATCATGAGTCCCAGCAGCCCCCGCAAAGGTGCTCCCCGGACCGCCTTCGGCCAGGTGGCCATTCCTTGGCTGCTGATGACCGGCACACGCGACGACGTACCGCTGTTGGGTATCGACCTGGCTGCCCGTCTGACGGTCTTCCCGGCCCTGCCAGCAGGCGGCAAATACGAGCTGGTGCTCGACGGTGCCCAGCATGCCGCCTTTGGCGACGGACCGCTGCGTAAACCGGGCGAAACCCGCAACCCTAACCATCATCGTGCCATCCTGGCCATCAGCACCGCCTTCTGGGACGCCTGGCTGAGCAAACGCGCGGAGGCGAGGGCCTGGTTGGACGGCAACGGGCCGCGCACGGTCCTGGAAGAGCAGGACCGCTGGCAGAAAAAATAGCTGCGTTCCGCTGCGCCGGTTACCGGAGGGTACTAAAACGTGATGCCCAGGCGGGTATAGTAATAGGAGCCGTTGTAGCCGATGGGAGAATACTGGGAGTACGGGATGATTTTACCGGCGCCGATGATGCTGTCGCTGGTCTGGCCCCAGGTGTCCGGCATGGTATCGAAGATATTCTCACCACCCACCGTCAGGTTGACGTTTTTCAACAGGTGCCAGGTAAGCTCCAGATCCACGGTCCAGAGGGCCGAGAAATCGATCTTTTCATAGCCGTTGGTGCTGCTGTAGCGGCCGAAGCGGTTCAGGTTGAGTACCGTGTCAAAGGTGCGGGATTCGTACTTCATCCACAGCTTGAAGGTGTCGATCGGCTGCCCGTTTTCAATGGTGACGCGGGTATTGGGATCAAGCACCAGGCTGGTCATATCCACCCCCAGGACCGACGGCGCCGCGTTCACCTTGGTGATCGCGGTTTCGCTGCGGTTGTAGGCGGCGGTCAGCTTGAGCCGGGAACTGTCGTCAAAGGTATGGGTGTAGTTCAGACGCAGATCAAAGCCGTCGGTACGGGTGCTGATGGCATTGGTAAAATAGACCGCCCCGTCGATATTGTTGCTGCTCAGGATGGCAGCGGCTTGCGGACTGAGATTGCTGAGGTTCCATCCGGCAATGTAGCCGGTCGGCATGATCCGGTCGTCAATCCAGGTGATGAAGTAGTCGGCGCTGACCGAGAAGTTGGAGCGGGGCTGATAGACAACCCCGGAGGTAAAATGTACCGATTTTTCCGGCTTGAGATCGGTGGCCCCCAGCGCCCGGGCAACGGGGTGGTTGACGTTGAAGTAGCCCCAGCGATCGATCTCTGAGCCGTTTCTGACCATCGCCGTGGAAGAGAAACTCGCCTGCGTCAGTGACGGGGCCCGAAAGCCGCTACTGCCGCTGGCGCGCAGCAGCAGGTCCTCGGTTGGGCGTACCCGCAGGGCCAGCTTGCCGTCAATGGTGGAACCGAAATCGCTGTAGTGCTCGTACCGCACGGCGGTATCGACATGCATCCAGGGGAACAGGGCGTACTTGGTGTCAAGGTAGGCCGCAAGGTTGTTGCGGCGGGCCGCCACCTGATTTTCCGGCATGAACCCGCCGAACCCCTGCGCTCCGGCTGCCCAGTCGTGATAACCGCCAAGCACGTATGAGGCCTCGTCGCCGCTGCGGATCCCGTAGTACTCGTGGCGGAACTCAATTCCGCCGGCCACGGTATGGGTGCCGATATGCTTGACCAGGTCGAGGTTGACCACCTGTTGCAGGTAACTGGTTGCGCCGCTGTAGAACGAGGTGGGGCTGTCCGGCCCCAAGGAACGGTTCAGCGAGTTGTTGACGTAGAACTTGAACTCATTGTAGCCGAGGGTATAGCTGAGGTCCCACCTGATCCCGTTGTCAAACTCCCCCTTCGCGCCGGCTGTGAGGGAAAAGTCCAGTATCTTCGGTTCAATGCGGGGCAGGAACCCGTTTGGATAGATCGCCGGGATGTTGCGCTCGTCGTCCTTCAGGCGGTAGAACGCCCCGGCGCTGCTGAAACGATGGTCAAAGATACCGTGCAGATAATAGGTGGTATCGCCGCAGGGGACCGCCGTATTGATCGCCAGCAGGTAATCCTGGGTATCCGCGTCGCCGAAATGCGTGTTGATACGGTAGTTGTCGGCGGCATCGGCGCCGGCCCGGTTGGTCGGCCGGCGATCCCGCGCCTCAGCCGTGAGGTTGACGTACCCCTCTTCCGGCAGCGGCAACGACAGGAAGGTGTCGCCCTGGCGCATCTGGCCATCACCTTTGAAGGTGCTGCCGTAGGTGCCGGTCAGGCTGCTTTTCCGGTCGTACCCCTTCAGGATGATATTGATGATCCCGGCAATGGCGTCTGAGCCGTACTGGGCTGCGGCGCCGTCGCGCAGCACCTCGATCCGTTCAATCGCCCTGAGCGGGATCGTGTTGATATCGACCCCGGAACTGCCCCGCCCGATGGTGCCGTTCATGTTCAGCAATGAACTCTGGTGCAGGCGCTTGCCGTTGATCAGCACCAGCACCTGGTCGGGATTGAGACCGCGCAACGTAAATGGCGGGGCATGGTCGGTACCGTCGGTAATGGAGGGGCGGGGAAAGTTGAAGCCCGGCACCAGCTTGGACAGAACCTTGCCCAGTTCCGTGTAGCCGCTGGATTCCAACTGCTCGGCAGTGATCACGTCAATCGGCACTGCGGCATCAAGCGCATCGCGTGAGCCGCCCCGCGAACCGACATCGGCCTTGGGCTGGGTCTCAATGGCAACCAACGCCTCCAGGGGACGCTCGTACAGCTCATTGCTTTCCTGCACCGCCTGCTCCTGT
>Ga0302238_1002203_pt1 | contig 14064 bp, 21 predicted proteins | sample AAG_UR_Asn_MG_FD_193527 | JGI IMG/M metagenome (GOLD analysis project Ga0302238, IMG submission 193527) | Enriched activated sludge microbial communities from anaerobic digester in WTTP, New Holstein, Wisconsin, United States - AAG_UR_Asn | ecosystem: Engineered > Bioreactor > Anaerobic >...
CACAGTGATGTTCCGCTCCTGACTTTCCATGCCGTATTCTGTATCTCGGCAGTATGGGGCGGAGGGTGTACCCCTATCGGAAACCCCGGGTTAGGGCGATGATGAAATGAGCGGCGGCGAGGACCGAGACCCCCACGGCTGCGGCCGCGGCGGCCAGATAAAGGCCGGCGGATTTTTTTCCCTTTTTTCGCAGGGACGCGGCGATCCGTTCCGCCGCCAGGAGCAGGCCGGAAACGAGGGACAGGAAGCCCCCCGCTTTGACGATCTCCAGAAGCAGAAACTGCGATCGGGGGGTGAAGGACTGATAATTTCCCAGAAGAAAAAATCCGAAGGCCAGGCCGGACATGAGAAGAAAGAATGCGCAGGAGCCCGCCAGGAGCCGGTGGATCCCGGCGGCCGGGTCTTTTTTCCCACCGTTCATCGTGGGAAGACTGTATCACATCCTTGTCTTGCATTAAACGGTGTTTTTCCCTAGTATTGGAGGAAGGGTATGAAAAAGTTCCTTATTGTTCTTTTTCTCCTGCTCGCCGCGGGAGGGACGGTCTTTTATCTCGGCTGGATCCAGATGGATATCCCCCCCAACACCCTGGGGCTGGTCTTTACCAAAACCGGGGGCTGGGACTCTTCCCCCACCCTGCCCGGCAGATTCGCCTGGCGCTGGGAGAAACTGGCGCCCGGCAACCTCACCCTGCACATCTACCCGCTGACGACCTACACGGCGGAGTTTTCCGTTGACGGAACCCTTCCCTCCGGCGAGGTGTACGCCCTCTTCCTGGACGGCCGCCCCAGTTTCCGCTACGAACTCGGGGTCCAGGTTTCCTACCGGCTACAGCCGGAGCGGATTCCCCTTCTGGCCTCCCGGGACGGCCTCCTGCCCGAGGGCCTGACCGCGTTTACCGACGGTCTGAGGACGGGAATGGCTGCAGCGGCCGGAGAGGCGCTGCAGCAGGCCTTTTCCGCCGGCGTTCCCCTGGACGCGGCCTTCCCCACCTCTCTCCTGCAAGAGGGGATCCTGACGCGTTACGGGTTTCTGGAACTCACGGCCCTGAACGTGACGGTGAAAACCCTCCCCGACCCGGCCCTCTACCGCCGGGCGCGGGAGCAGTACTTCGCCGCCCTGGAAGCCCGCCGGGAGGCCGCGGCGGAGCTGTCCCGGAACCTGGCGATGGAAAACATCCGGGATGAGAGGGAAATGGAACGACTGAAGAAATACGGGGACCTCCTGTCCCGCTACCCCGGCCTCATCGACTTCATCGCCATCGAAAAACTCGCTCCCGGGGACTTCTCCGATCTGGAGAGACTCCGCCGGCGGGGAGCCGGTGACCGCTGATGGAATATTTTTTCAATTTTGCAAAAATGTCCTACGTGCAGGGCCTCACGGACGACGGATGCATCCTCTGCGGACTGACGGAGCGGAAAGGCGGGGAAAACAGCCTCCGGGTCTTCGAGGACGACCTCTTTCTGGTGGTGGTGAACCTCTACCCCTACAACCCGGGCCATCTGATGATATACCCCCGCCGCCACATCGAGGATATCCGGGACTACAGTCCCGGGGAGTCGGCGCGGCTCCACGAACTCACCTGCCGGTTTCTGTCGGTCCTGGACGGGACCTACCGCCCCTCGGCCTACAATCTGGGGTACAACATGGGCTCCGGAGCCGGCGCCTCGATAAAGCACCTGCACCTGCACATCATTCCCCGTTTTCCCCGGGAACTGGGCATAGCGGAACTTCTGGCGGGCAAACGGGTCCTGGTGGAAAATCCGGTGGACACCGCCGCGAAGATCCGGGCCGCCCTGGGCGGCTGATAGCCGGGGGCCGGGCGGCCACGGGCGGGGGCTCGGTCCGGGGATGAAAGGAGCGGCCCCGGTCCGGGAATCCGTCTCCTGCCCGGCGGAGACGGCAGGATCCGCGAGCCGGCGCGGTCAGGGTCCGCCCGGCCCCGGCCCGCCTTCCTCCATGCCTTCCTCCCTCCAGGAGCGGACGGCCAGAAGCCTGCCGCTCACCATCACCACCTCCGCCGGGTCCTCCACCACCCGGTTGCTGACCCCGAAGTCCCCGGGGCCCCACTCCAGGGTGTCCAGCGGCCACTGCAGCCCCCGGGACCGCATCCGCACCGGTCCGGGTCCCAGCGGGAAAAAGGAGACCAGCCTCCCCTTCCAGCGGCGGAGAACGTAGCGGTCCCGCACCAGGCCGACCTCCTCCCCGTCGGTGAGCCACAGGTCCGGGGCGGGATCCCGGGAAAAAAGGGCATGCACCGCCAGGAGATGGTCCAGCCTCCCCCCTCCGGCCCCGAGGATGACGATCCTCCCGCAGCCCTTTTCCCTGAGGAGCCGGACCCCCAGTTCCGTGTCGGTAAAATCCTTGTCCCGGGGGTGGCGCAGGACCCTTCCGGAGGGGAATTCCGTGAGATTTTCCCTGTCCGGCAGCGAGTCCATGTCCCCCACCAGGTAATCGGGAAAGACCCCCAGGCGCCGGGCCAGAAGGAGCCCCGAGTCCGCCGCCACGGTGACCGCCGCCTCCGCCAGATGCGGGGCGGCCTGCCGGAGGGGGGGGCCCTCCCCTCCGGTGAAGACGCAGCCCGTCAGTATCTGTTTCACCTTTCCAATGATAGGTATTTCCGTCGCCGAAATCAACGCCGCCGGGTTTTCCGGTTTTTCAGTTTTTTCCCTCAAGTGAAGCGTAATCCTCCCGACATTGATTACAGGGTGTCGTGAACGCCCGAAACGGACAAGGATGTCCGTGAGAAGATCAGGGAGGATTGTATGATCATCAATCACAACATGAGCGCCATGTTCGCTCAGCGAGAGAACAAGTTCAACCACATCAACATCGACAAGAACATGGAAAAGCTCTCGTCGGGCCAGCGCATCAACCGGGCTTCGGACGACGCCTCGGGCCTGGCGGTGTCCGAGAAGATGCGGTCCCAGATCCGGGGGCTGTTCCGGGCGGAAAGAAACGCCGCGGACGGCATCTCCATGATCCAGACCGCGGAAGGGTACCTGCAGGAATCCCAGGACATTCTGCAGCGGATCCGGGAACTGGCCGTCCAGGCCTCCAACGGCATCTACTCCGGTGAGGACCGGATGCAGATCCAGGTCGAGGTCTCCCAGCTGGTGGACGAGGTCAACCGGATCGCCTCCCATGCCCAGTTCAACGGCATGAACCTCCTCACCGGCCGCTTCGCCCGGGAAACGGGGGAAAACGTCGTCACCGCCAGCATGTGGTTCCATATCGGGGCCAACATGGATCAGAGGGAGAGGGTTTTCATCGGCACCATGACCGCCCAGGGGCTGGGGATCCAGAGCGCCAACGGTCTGCCCCACAGCGCCACCTTCCTGTCCCTGTCCACCCCGGAAAAGGCCAACATAAGCATCGGCGTCCTGGACAAGGCCCTGCGGACCGTCAGCAAGCAGAGGGCGGACCTGGGAGCCTACCAGAACAGGCTCGATCACGCCCGGCGGGGGCTTTCCGTTGGGGCGGAGAACATGCAGGCCTCGGAAAGCCGGATCCGGGACACCGACATGGCGGAGGAGATGGTCCGCTTCGTCACCAACCAGATCCTGGTCCAGAGTTCCACGGCCATGCTGGCCCAGGCCAACCAGAAGGCCCAGTCGGTGCTGCAGCTCCTGCAGTAAGACCGGGTCCGCATCCGCGAAAAGCCGCACCGTGGGAAGCCCCCCGGGGCGGCTTTTTTTTTCGGGTTCCGGGGACAGGCGCGGAGGGGCGGCCCCCCGGGTCCCGGCGCCCCGGGATGGCGCCGCCGCTGCCGGACCCGGGCGCCCCGAGGCGGCACCTCCGGGGCGGCGCCGCCGGGCCCCGGGAACCCCGGAGCAGGCTCTCCGGGGCGGCCGTCTGTTGTTGACACGGGCCTCCCCCCGTGGATAATTCCAGCTCATGGGATTCAGACTGCCCCGGGACCTTCACGATATTCACGCCATCCTGTCCGGCGCCGGCTACGGCTGCCATCTGGTGGGCGGCGCGGTCCGCAGCCTGGTTCTGGGGAGAAAACCCAAGGACTGGGACCTGGCCACCGATGCCGGGCCCGAGGAGGTCCGGCGCCTGTTCCGCCGGGTCATTCCCACGGGAATCCGCCACGGCACCGTCACCATCCTTTTCAGAGGTTCGACCTACGAGATAACCACGTACCGGATCGAGAAGGGCTACAGCGACGGGAGACGCCCCGACGCGGTGGAGTACACCCCTTCCCTGGAGGAAGACCTGAAACGCCGGGACTTCACGATAAACGCCATGGCGGTGGAAATCGGCTCGGGCGAACTCGTCGATCCCCAAGGGGGCCGTCTGGACTGCGCCCGGGGAATCGTTCGGGCCATCGGGAACCCGGAGGAACGCTTCCGGGAGGACGGGCTGCGCCTGCTCCGGGCGGTTCGATTCGCCGTGACGCTGGATTTCTCCATCGAACCGGAAACCTCGGGAGCCATGAAGAGCTGCGCCGACGGCATCCTGCGGATTTCGCCGGAGCGGATCCAGATGGAACTGGAGGAAATTCTGCGGGCCCGGACCCCCTCCCGGGCATTCAGCCTCATGGCGGAGACGGGCCTGCTGGAGAGGATCCTTCCGGAACTCTCCGCGGGCGTGGGCGTAACGCAGAAGGGGCGGCACCGGTTCGACGTCTTCACCCACTCCATCATGGCATGCGACGGGATCCGCGCGCCGGACCCGGGCCTGCGGCTGGCGGCGCTTTTTCACGACATCGGCAAACCCTTCGTGGCTTCCCGTGACGAGGAGGGCGTCCGGATATTCCACGGCCACGAGGAGAAGTCCGCCGAACTGGCCTCGGCGATTCTGGGTCGCCTCCGATTTCCCTCCGGGACGATCAAACGGGTGGTTCACCTGGTGCGGGAGCACATGTTCTCCTACGACCCCTCCTGGACCGACGCTGCGGTGCGCCGCTTCCTCATCCGGGTGGGGGAGGAGAACTGGGAAGACCTTTTTCTGCTGCGCCTGGCGGACGGTTACGCCTGCCGGGGGGAATGGCCGGACCCCCGGAGTCTGGACGGGTTCCGGGGAAGGATCCTGAAGGTTCTGGCGGAGAAAGACGCCCTGTCCCTGAAGAGTCTGAAGATCGGAGGCCGGGATCTGACGGCCCTCTGCGACATCCCCCCGGGGCCGGCGATGGGAAGGGTGCTGGAGTTTCTGCTGGAAGCGGTGGTGGACGACCCCGCACTGAACGAAAAGGAGACCCTCGCGGAAATGGCCCGCCGGTATTACAAATCCCGGCTCTCGCCGTCCTGATCCCCCATCTCTTCGGGGTCCCGCCCCGTCAGCTCCCGGAAAGCGATGCCGGCGGCATTCTGTTCCGCCTCTTTCTTGTTCTTTCCCTCCCCGGGACCGAAGACCTTGTCGTGGATACGCACTTCCATCCAGAATGTTCTGTTGTGATCCGGCCCCGTCTTCTGCACCAGACTGTATTTGGGGTAGGACCGGTACTTCTTCTGCGCGTATTCCTGCAGAAGGGTCTTGAAATCCTTGCGATGCCGGTTTTCCAGCACCTTGACGATCTCCGGGACAAGAAACCGCAGAACGAATTTCTTGCAGGGCTTGATGCCGGAATCGATGAAATAGGCCCCGATGATGGCCTCGAAACAGTCCGCCAGAATGGCCTTTTTCCCCCGGCCCCCGGAGTATTCCTCGCCTTTCCCGATGAGAATGAAATTGTCTATTTTCAGGCCCCTGGCGATGGACGCCAGGCTGTCCTCGCTGACCACGAAAGACTTTATCTTGGCCAGATCCCCTTCCTGCCGGTCCGGAAGGACCTGAAAGAGGTACTCGCTGACGATGAGGCCCAGAACCGAATCCCCGAGGAACTCGAGGCGCTCGTTGTTGCCGATGTTCTCCGAGCTTTCGTGGGCGAAGGAGCGATGACAAAAAGCGAGGTTCAAAAGATCCTGTCTTTTGAACCTCGCTCCCGAAGTGCGCTCAAAAAGAAGAAGTTCCCGCTTCCGCTCTGAAGAAACCGCTGGAGTCCGAAAATCGTCGGCGTTCTTCAGAAAGATCACGGGAAAACTTAGTTCTTCTGTGATCTGATAAAATCCAGAGCGTCCCGAACGGTTTCGAACTCGTTGGCCTTCTCGTCGGGGATGCTGATCCCCATCTCTTCTTCGATGGCGTAGACAAGCTCGTAGGTGTCCAGGCTGTCGGCCCCCAGATCCTGCCGGAAGGAAGAATCCAGGCTGATCTTGCTCTCTTCGATTTCGAGCTTATCGGCGATGATTTTTTTCATTTTTTCGAAAAGTTCGTCCATACTTTCCTCCTTGAAACCTTATGTCATTTCTCCGGGTTCGAAGACTTGTTTTCCCCGATAAAAACCGCATTTCGCGCAGACCCTATGGGGCAGGCCCTTGTTGCCGCAGTTTCCGCAGACGGAAAGAGTGGGAACATCGAGCCGTCTATTGATTGCATGGCGTCTTTTTGTACGGGCTTTCGAGGGTTTATACTTCGGTACTGCCATTTGACGACCTCACACGTGAATATTGGCCTAAATTAAACGAAGCCGTCCGGAATGTCAAGCACCGCCCATTTTTTTCGTCAGGGCCTCCACCACCAGGGGGGGGACCATGGAAGAGACGTCTCCGCCGAAGAGGGCGATCTCCTTGATGGCGCTGGAGCGCAGGACGAAGAACTGCGGGTCCGTGGGCATGAAGATCGTTTCGATGTTCGGATTGAGCCCCTTGTTGATCATGGACAGCTCGAACTCGTAGGTGAAATCCGCCAGCGCCCGAACCCCGCGGATGATGATCCTGGCCCCCACCTTCTCGGCGTAGTCCACGATGAGGCGGTCCCAGACATGGACCTTGACGTTGTCGTAATCCCGCACCAGGCTCTTCATCATGGAGAAACGTTCCTCCGCGGAGAAGGTGTAGGCTTTCAGGGGATTCACCGCGATGACCACATCTATCTCGTCCCAGATCCCCGCAGCCCGGCGGATGAGGTTCAGATGCCCGTTGGTTGCCGGATCGAAGGAGCCGGGGAACAGCGCTCGATTCATCCTGGTCTCTCCTCCCGCCTTTCAACCGGCGGTGACGCTCAGAGTCTTCCGCCAGGCGGCGGCCTTCTCCTTGTCCTCGAACTGGATCTTCTTCCGGATGACGAACCCGGCTTTTTCCGATCCCGGGGCCGGCCGGATTATGGCGAACACACCGCTGCCCAGATAGCTGAGCTTTTCGCCGTTCTGCAGGGTTTCCTTCTCGGAGATTTCCCGCATGACGCAGTCGAAATGGACGGGACCCTCCTTCTCGGGGTGGAAGATGGCGGATAAAATATCCCGGATGGGTTTGCCGCAGACCCCGCAGCCGGGGGCCTCCCTTTCGGGCTTCGGCGGGCGGTTGCGGTCCCGGTTCCGGGAAAAATGCCGTCGGTTGCGCCTGTTTCTGTTGTCGCTCATCGTCGTGGTCCGTCCCTTTGCACAATTTCGTTCGTCAATGTCAGGGCCAATCGGTTGATCGCCTCCTCCAGGTAACGAACATCGTTTATTTTTCGCTTGAGGTCTTCGATTCTTTTCTGGTCGATTTTCCGGGCTACCCGAACCATGAACGCCCCATCCCCTCCCGGAACACGTCCCGGTAATGAACCGCTTCCTCCCCCGGTCCGGTCACGAAAAGCACATCGAACCGGAGGCCGCAGTCCTCATACCCGGGGTTTTCCGCCATGAACATCTTGGCCGCGTCCACGATCTTTCGCGCCTTTCCCGTGTCGATGGCCTGTTCCATGGCATCGGCCCCGTAGGCGGTCCAGTGCTTGACCTCGACAAAAACGATGCCGTCCTCTCCCCGGACGATCAAATCGATCTCTCCCCTTCCCCGCCGGAAATTCCGCGCCAGGATGCCGTAGCCCCGGCGGGAAAAAAACTCCGCCGCGTAATCCTCCCCCTCCCGTCCCTTGCGTGCGGTGTTCATCCCCGCGCCGATCCGGCCAGGTTCCTGGGATCCACCGCCTTGGCGATGAAGACATTTTTTGCCGCATCCAAATCGACGATTTCCCCCTGATCGTTGGGGACCATGGCGCCGTCCCGGTCGATCATGATCTTCACCTTGGGCCGCAGCGGCGCGTCGGGGTTGGTCTCCACAACCCGCCCGATGCAGGAATTGCTGAGCAGAACCACGCTGCCCAGGGGGTATATCCCCATGCATTTGATGAAGACCTTCAGGACCTCGGGGTCGAAACGGCGGCCGTTGTCGCTCAGCAGGGCCCGCATGGCGGCGTAACCGATCATGGAGTTCCGGTAGGGCCTGCGGCTTATCATGGCCTCGAAGGCGTCCGCCACCGCGACGATGCGGGAATACAGCGATATCTTGCTCCCCGCGATCCCCTTCGGGTATCCCTCCCCGTCCCATCTCTCGTGGTGCTGCAGCGCGATCATGCCGATCTCCTGGGGATACTTCATTTCCCGGGAAATGATCCGGAAGGAATGGATCGTGTGGGCCTTGATCTTGTCCAGCTCCACCGGTTCCAGCGCGCCCTTTTTGCCCACGATCTCGTCGGAAACCCGCAGCATCCCCACGTCGTGGAGCAGGGCGCCGGTCATCAGCTGCATCAGCCGGTGCTGGGGAAGGTTGAATGCCGAGCCGATGAGCCCCGAGAGAACGGCGCAGTTGACGGCGTTGGCCGCGGAATCGCTCTCCCCCTGGGACCCGAAAAAAATGAACTGGATGAGTTCGTCCCGGTGCCGGCGAAGCAGGGAAAAAACGGAGTCGACGATCCGGTCCACCTCAGCGGCCTCCACCGGCCTCTGGGCTTTGATCTCTGCCTGCAGACGGCGGAAGTTTTCCAGCATGCCGGTGTAGACGGTGAGGATCTCCTTCTGAACGGGAGATTTGAGATAGTTGGCAAAAGAAATGGTCTGGGGGTCCGTTCCTGCCTCCCCCTGCCCCTCGCAGGGCAGAAGGTCCCCGGCGGTTCTGACCACATGGATTTTCCACTTTTTGAGCCGATCCAGGTCCTTCTGTTTGATCGGTATCATTGCGGGAACCAGAATATTATTTTCGTCGATGAAAACGGGCTGGGAAAACCGATAACCCGTTTTCAAGGTGTCGACCTGCAGCTCCTTCATACCGATGTTTTTCCTTTGTCCTCCCGGATTTTATGGACGAACAACAGGAGTTCCGCCACCACGGCGAAACACTCCCGGGGAATGAAACTCCCGGTTTCCAGAACCATCAGTTTCTCCGTCAGATCCTCCATCGGAACGACCGCGACCCCCGCATCCCGGGCCAGGGCGACTATTCTCCCCGCCGCATGCCCCTTTCCCTTGGCCACAACGACCGGCGCGGGCAGAGACCGATCGTATCTGATCGCCACCGCTTCCCGCATAATAATCCTAAACCACCTCGTCCACAAAATGCAATCGTTCCCGCCCGAAATCGAAACCGTCGAAACAATCCTCGTTATATGGTATATCGTCAAGTTCCAGACCGTGCTTGCGGATTTTTCGTCCCAGTTCGGCGCATTGGGCGCCCGCCTCCGGGCTTTCCCCGGGAACGATCATCCGCAGCAGCCCGCCGCCCACCGTCCACAGGAAATACCAGACCCCCTCCCCGGGAGCATTCCCGGGAAGGTTCCCAGGGCGCACCGAAAGGACGGCGGCCTCGGTTTTCCCCCTCGCCCGATCGTACCGCAGCCGCAGGGAGCCCGCGTAGTCCACCCCCGCAACGGTGCAGGTATAGGGCACGATGATCCAGGTTTTTTCCCCTTCGGGAAGGTGATTGAAAAGAAGAAGGAGCGGAGACTCCTCCCCGTGGGTGGGTATCGGCGGGGCCTCCGTTTCCTGTCCCCGCTCTCCACGCTCCCGGCGGTTCCGGTCTTTTTCCCGGTGTCCGCCCTCCAGCAGGGCGTAGAGAAAGTCGAAATCTTCAATCCCCGGGGAAAGCCCCTTCAGCTCGCAGCGGGCAGCCAGGGCAGCCCTCTTCCGGGCTTCGGCGGGGGAGGGGCTCCGGGAAAGTTCGAGGAGTTTTTCGATTTTTTCCGGACCCGGGGTCGTCTGCCCCCCCAGAAGGAGCCGCAGAATGGTCTGCCGCGCCGTTTCTTCCGCGGTCAGCGGAGGAAAGCTCCCGGGGAACCGCCCGGCGGCCTGCCCGGTTTCCCGCTGAGGAATGAATTCGGGGGGAGTTTTCCGTAAATCGAAGAAACCCCTGAGGACCTCTCCGGGGTGCGCCCCTTTCCGGATCAGGACGTCCCGTTCCCCCCCCTCCGCCAGAACCCGCCAGAGCCTGCCGTCCCGGGTGCCGAGAACGCGAATCTCCACGGGCCCGTCGCCGGAGCGGGCGGGACCGCCGGAGGCGGCGCCTCCCCCGGGAGGCCGGGTCGGACCGATCATGAGCGCCGGAAGAGGGTCACGATTCGGCGGGGGGCTCCACCGCGGCGGGACGGGGTTTCCGGCGGATGAGTTCCGCCACCCGGGCGGCCTTTCCGGTCCGCTGGCGGATATAATAGAGCTTGGCCCGCCGCACCCTGCCCCGGCGCACCACTTCGACCTGGCGGATCCTCGGGGAGTTCATCGGAAAGACCCGCTCCACCCCGACACCGTAGGATATTTTGCGCACCGTGAAGGTCTTCCGGAGGCCGGCGTTCTTCATGGCGATGACCAGGCCTTCGTAGATCTGGACCCTTTCGGTCTTTCCTTCGATGATCGAAAAATGCACCCGGACGGTGTCGCCCACCCGGCAGGCCTCCGCCCTATCCGTAAGCTGCTCCGCTTCTATTGCTCTGATCAGATCCATGGCAAACCCCTTGTCGTGAAAAACTCTTTATCCTTCCGGTCCTTCCAGAAGCTCGGGCCTGAACTTTCGGGTTTTCAGGACCCGCTGCTCGGCCCGCCATCGGGTTATGTTCCTGTGGTGGCCCGACAGGAGTATCTCCGGAACCCGGAGCCCCCGAAAAACTTCGGGCCGGGTGTACTGGGGATACTCGAGAAAACCTCCATCGAAGCTCTCCTCCTCCAGGGATTCGGGCCGGATCACCCCGTCAAGGAGGCGGTAAACCGCGTCGATGACGACCAGGGCGGCGATTTCACCGGAAGAAAGGACGTAATCCCCGATGGAAATTTCCTCATCAACATACAAATCTATGATCCGTTGGTCAATCCCCTCGTATCTCCCGCAGATCAGAACAATGTCGCTTTCCCGGGCCAGCTCCCGGGCCCGGGCCTGGGAGAAAGGCCTGCCCGAGGGGCTGAGGTAGAGGGTCAGGGCCCGCTCCGCCCCCGCCGCATCCAGGGCCGCCGCCAGAGGCTCCGGCTTCAGCACCATGCCCGCCCCGCCCCCGTAGGGCGCGTCGTCGCAGGTCCGGTGCCGGTCTCGGGCATAGTCCCGGATGTCGATGTTCTCGTACGACACGACCCCCCGGTCCACGGCCCTCGCCATGATGGAGGTGGTGAAATAGGCCTCCACGATGCCGGGAAACAGGCTCAGCACCTTGAACCTCATGGCAGGAGCCACGGGGTTTTCAGTTCCACCGTGCCCTCCGCGAGATTCACCTCCCCCACATGCTCCGCCACGAAGGGGATGAGGAAGGTTCTGCCCCCGGGGTCCACCGCCTCCAGCAGCGACCCGGATCCGGCTTCCACCACCGAGCGGATCTCCCCCACCCGGCTGCCCTGAAAGACCAGGGCGCAGCGGCAGAGGTCGGCGACGTAGTGCTCCCCTTCCCTGAGGGGGGCCGCCTGGTCCCGGGGGACCCAGATCTCCCAGCCGGAGAGTTTCCGCGCGTCCTCGGGGCTGTTCAGCCCCCGGAGTTTCACCAGCACCCCGCCGTCGGCGGCGCGGGAGGCTTCCACCGCGAAGCTCAGCTCCTTGCCGTCCCGGCGGAGGCGGACCTCCCGGAGCCGCAGGAGGTGCTCCACCTCCCCGGAGAAGCTGTGGACCCGCAGGAAGCCCCTCACCCCATGGGGGCGCCGGACGACGCCCACGGCGAGCATGTCCATGCCTAATCCAGGATTTCCAGCACCACCCGTTTGCCCGATTTGGTGGCCGCCGCGCTGAGGATGGTGCGGACCGCCTTGGCGATTCTCCCATGCTTGCCGATGACCTTGCCCACATCGGAGGAGGAAACCTTGAGTTCCAGAATGGTGGACTTCTCCCCTTCGATCAGATTGACCTCGACGCCGTCGGGTTCATCCACCAGGGCCTTGGCGATATAGGTGACCAGTTCTTTTTCCACGTCGGACACCTCCTACGAGAGGTAGATATTGTGCTTGTTCAGAATTCTCTTGACCGTAGTGGTGGGCTGGGCTCCTTTTCCCAGCCAGTCCCGGATCTTGCCCTCATCCAGCCGGACCTGCTTCTCCGGAGTCTCGATGGGGTGATAGAGGCCCAGCTCCTCGATGGCCCGCCCGTCCCGGGGGGTCTTGGCATCCATGACGACGATCCGATAGAACGGCCGTTTCTTGGTGCCGAATTTTTTCAACCTGATTTTTACACTCACCGCTTCCTCCTCAACTCGATTTTTACCGCCGCCCCGGAGTTTTTTCGGGCGCGGATTCTTTTCGTTTCCGGGCCTACCCGCCCGGCTGTTCGGCCATATCCGTCTTGTACGCCTTGTTCTTGGCCATCTTCCGCATCATCAGACGCGCTTTTTCGAATCTTTTCAAGAGCTGATTGACGGCGAAGACCGAGGTGCCGCTGCCCCGGGCGATCCGCTTCCGCCGGGAGGGGCCGATGATCCGGTAGTTTTCCCTCTCCCCGGGGGTCATGGACAGGATGATGGCCTCCTGACGCCTCATCTCCTTCTCGTCCAGGTCCTCCTCCCGGAGCTGGCCCTTCAGCCCGGGAATCATCTCCATCAGGGACTGCAGGCTCCCCATCTTCCGCATCCGCTTGAACTGGTCCAGGAAATCCTCCAGCGTGAAGGTGGAGGTCTCCATCTTGCGCCGCAGCTCCTCCGCTTCCTTCTGATCGATGGTTTCCTGGGCCTTCTCCACCAGGGAGACCACATCCCCCATGCCCAGGATCCGGGAGGCGATCCTGTCGGGATGGAAGGGCTCCAGGTCCGTGACCTTCTCGCCCACGCCGATGAACTTGACGGGCTTGTCGGTGACGCTCTTCAGCGACAAAGCGGCGCCGCCCCGGGTGTCGGAATCGAACTTGCTGAGGATGACTCCGGAAAGGCCGATCTTCCGGTCGAAGGTCTGGGCGATTTCCACCGCGTTCTGGCCCGTCATGGCATCGGCCACCAGAAGGACCTCGTCGGGCCGGGCGGCGTCCCGAATGTCCGCCAGTTCCTTCATCAGATCGTCGTCCACCTGCAGCCGGCCGGAGGTGTCCACCAGGATGGTGTTGAACTGGAACCTGTCTCCGTGCTTCAGGGCGTTTTTCACCACTCCCACGGGGTCCCTGGCCCCCTCCTCCTGGAAAACCTCGACCCCTGTCTGTTCCCCCAGGACAACCAGCTGACTCACCGCCGCGGGGCGCACCAGGTCCGCCGCCACCAGGAGGGGGCGACGGCCCCTGTTTTTCAGATGCAGGGCCAGCTTCGCCGCGGTGGTGGTCTTTCCCGACCCCTGCAGACCGCAGAGGAGGATGACCGACCGGGTGTCCGGCCCCTTCAGGGCCAGGTCCTGCCTTTCGTCCCCCAGAAGGCCCACGATGCGGTCGTGGACGATCTTGACGAACTGCTGACCCGGAGCCACCCCCCGGAGAACCTTGTCCCCCTTGGCTTCCTCGATGGTGCGGTTGACGAAGCGGCGCACCACCCGGAGGTTCACGTCCGCCTCCAGGAGGGCGATCTTGATCTCCTCCACCGCGTCTTCGATGTTTTTTTCGCTTATCTTCGCCTTGCCGGAGACCTGGCGGACGATCTGGGAAAATTTATCCGTTAGCTTGTCGAGCATCTACCCTTTCCCTGTGATGAATCAGATTAATATATATACTGATTATACTTCCCGATGTCAATAACGGGCGGTCCTCCGGCGGGCCGCCGTCATCCGGGCGCCGTCATCCGGCGGACCGGAGGCGGGCATCGGCGCGGGGGAGGGATCCGTCCGGCGCGGCTGCGGCGGGTTCCCGCCGGCGGGGGCCGGAAACCCCGGGAGCGGGGTGGACGATGACCCGGCG
>Ga0302238_1002207_pt1 | contig 14036 bp, 10 predicted proteins | sample AAG_UR_Asn_MG_FD_193527 | JGI IMG/M metagenome (GOLD analysis project Ga0302238, IMG submission 193527) | Enriched activated sludge microbial communities from anaerobic digester in WTTP, New Holstein, Wisconsin, United States - AAG_UR_Asn | ecosystem: Engineered > Bioreactor > Anaerobic >...
CCTTCAGGAAAAATTAAAACCTATCCTGCTCCGGAAGGGGCAAAACTTTCTGACGATTATAAAGTTAAGGTCAATGGAATCCTGGTGGATGTATATCGCGGTGAAATCTATTATCAAACGATGTCTCCTCCATTCGGAGGCCCATACTCGTTCGCCTATTTTGACTTCTCCGGACAAGTCGAGATTGAGATCGATTCCACAAAGCAATGGCTGCGGGATGTAGCCATACGTCCTGAATCGAAGGGTGTCAGGCCCAGCCATGTCTACCGGGGCACGATGAAATTCAACCTTTCAGCCGCCCCATCATATCTATCCATCGAACCGGACGGGAAACACGGCCCTCTTCTCCTTTTCGCAAATCATATTGAGGAAAACCTCCCAAATCCAACGGATGCTGGAGTGAAATATTTCGGACCTGGCGTCCATCAGGCCGGCAAGATTGAACTATCGGACAACGAGACATTATACATTGCAGGAGGAGCCATCGTCAAAGGCGGTATCCATGCAAAGGGGAAGAACATAAGAATAACAGGCCGTGGAATACTTGACGGTCTTGATTATCCGCGGTTCAAGGGGCCGACATATACAATAATAGATCTTGACCACTGTTCGAATGCACTTATCGATGGAATAATCATAAAGGACGGCTGGGGTTGGAACCTTAACATGCGCGGCTGCTGCGGTGTAACCGTAAGGGACATCAAACTCGTTGCCGTCCGTTGCATGAACAATGACGGCATCGACATCTGCAACAGCAGGGATGTGCTAATCGAGGACAGCTTCATACGCAGCGAGGACGACTGCATCGCAATAAAGGGATTCGGCTTCGCCGGCAGGCAGGCCGTGGATAATGTCATTGTCCGTCGCACTTCGTTATGGAACGACCGAGCGCACGTCTGGCGCATCGGATGCGAATGCAGGGCCGAAGCTATGCGCAACATCAGCTTCAAGGACATAGATGTCCTGCATTATGTAACCAACTACTGGAACGGAGATGACCTTCCAACCTGCATTTCCCTGCAGCCGGCGGAGGAGATGACTCTCGAGAACGTCCTGTTCGAGGACATCAGGATCAACCATGAGGGACAGGAATGGGTTTTCGAGATCATGCCAAAGGTGACGCAATGGGCCGAGAAGAAAACTCCCGGCAGGATAAGAAACTGTACCTTCAGGAATGTTAGCCTGAACGGAGAACTCCATGCCGGCAACTATGGAAGGATCAAGATTCATGGCCCTGATGCGGAACATTCCGTGGAAAATGTCGTTTTTGAGAATGTCGTCCGGCACGGCGTGATAACCAAGAACGATTCACCTGCAGTTGAAATCAGCGGGTATACCAAGGACATTTTCTTCAGATAGATGGGTAATCTGCAGGTGTTCCTTCACTCCGGCCACATTTTCCCGCGAGTAACCGGGGGGCGGCGATCGGTCCGGAAGGGAACAGCCGGAAGTCCGGCATTGTTCCTCAGATCGCATTCGGGACATCCAGTCCAGGCATATCGTACCGCCACCGGCCTGAGGTCAGAAGATGAAAACACCTTGACGGAATTCCTTCCGGAAATCCTGGCGGAAGCATCGACGAATCTCATGTCCCTGCCTGCAATCATAAAGCCATGGACGCTTCCATCCTTCCCTGCGCGAAGCCTTTTGTCAACATCCCTGAAAAACACCGCGGCTGCGGATTTCGCAAACTTGTGCCTTAGATATGAAGGTCCCCTGCACTGAGTTTTCTTCTTATATGTTCCAGACAATGCAAGCAGTGCAAGACGCCGTCCGATTTCCTGCTTGTTCCTTGGATGTATGTTGTCTGCTTCCCCGATGTCTATTGCCACTGCCATTCCAGTATTCTTCAGTTTCAACGCCTTCGTCTGCGATTCGCGCAGTTCAGGCCAGCAGATGTTCTCCTGGGTCGAAGATGCTGTTCCAAAACCTGCGAGCTGAACGAAATAGAATGGCAGATCATCATCATGCCAGGCCTTACGCCAGGAGCCGATCAATTCGGGAAAAAGCCTGGAATAAGCTTCCGCCCAGCAGGCATTGCTCTCGCCCTGGTACCAGAGAAAACCTTTTACTGGAAACTTGGTCAACGGATGGACCATCGCATTGTAGTGTGTTGACAGCCCATGTCTTTTCAGGCTATTCGAAGCGATAGCCTTTTTTTGCCTTTTCATATAGATCCTGAACTGTCGTTTTTCAAAGACGCTTCCGGGAACCCATGGTTCGAGCTCAGAACCACCCCAGCTTGTGTTGAGCAGGCCGACTGGCACACCTGTAACCTTATGGATCTCTCGCGCAAAGAAATATCCAACCGCAGTAAATTCTCCGGCGTTGCCTGGATCACAGGTTTTCCACTGGCATGATATTTCATCGAGTGGCTTCCCAGAAACTGACTGGGGAATCTTGCAGTACCGTATCGTGTGGAATCTCGCTGAAGAAATCTCTTCCTGTGCGTTCAGCGAATCCTTGAGCATCCATTCCATATTGGACTGCCCTGAGCAAACCCAGACGTCACCGATAAATATGTCTTCGAGAAATATCCTCTCATTCCCGGATGATGCAGTGACCCGGTATGGACCTCCTGCGGAAAGAGAAGGGAACTCGACGTACCATCGGCCAGCGGAGTCAGCAGAAACGCATTCATCAATTCCGGCAAGGGAGACGTCTATTTCTGTACGAGGAACAGATCTTCCCAAGATGCGGAGAGTCTTGCCTCGCTGGAGGATCATGTGGCTGGAGAACATTTCATTGAATCTCAGCATGCCATTCTGCATGGTCAGATCTCGTCCTCGAATACGGCCTTGACCGTGGCTATGGATGGAGGAGAACCTTCAAACCTCATTGCCCTCAGGAAACGTATTGCGGTCTCGAGCACTTCATTGGCGTCATATCCGAGCCTGACGACCGGGACAGCTGTAGGGGGAACGCAAGGGAAATTGCAATGGGCGACGATGTCAAGTTCCGAAGGCACCTTTACTCCGGCCTCGGCGATGCCCCTTGTGACCGATTCGACAATGTTGTCATCGGTAATAACAAGTGCATCCGGCCGTTTCTCCATATTGTCACAGAAGAGGAGGCGTGCCAGGTTGACTCCGGGAAGAGTATCACCGAGGCTCATTCCCAGGATCCACTCAGGCATCACAGTAAAACCGTATCCTTTTGCCTTTTCGAGCCAGTCGAGTTCTGATATTAGGGGATGTCCGATTACAGCAATCTTCTTCCTGCCTTTTGCCTTTAGGAATTCGAGCGCTTTTTTCTGGAAGCTCTGGCCTGCGGCACTTATCTTCGAGATGGATGGAAAATCCCCGTGGGGATCCATGAATGCACAGCGTGGGATACCCGGCTCCATGAAGATCGGTGTCTTATCGACCAGGAACGGAGGCGATGTGAAGAATATCCCCATCAGCTTCCGTCTTTTGATATCCCTGATCAGGGCAACCTGTTCCGGGCTGTCTGTCCATCCGTTGAACTTGATATTGGTATACTGGGTGATGTTGAGCCCGTCCTTCCTCTTTTTTTTCGCAACCGTTGACAATGCCTTCCATAGGCGGTTGAAATCGACATTTTCTGGAAATGTCAAGGCCACATTCAACAGGTGCGGAGGGACTTCGACCACATGGGTACCGTTCCTGCCGTCTGAGCGTAGGAATCCGTCGGATTCAAACTGATCGATGATGTTCTGTATGGTGATTGGGCTGGCGCCATATTTCGTGCAGAGCTGGCGGCGCGTCGGAATGCGCATTCCCGGCTTCCATTTTCCGTCAACGATGATCTTCTTCAGTTCTGCCGCTATCTCCTGGAACCTGTCGTCGCTGCGCCCCCTTCTTGCAGGCCTCAGCGCTTCAGAGTCGAACGGACGCATTTCAGCGCCACATTCATGGCAGTAGAGCTGGATTATATTTTTCTCACGTTTACCCATATGGATGTTCCAAGTTAAATTCTGTTTTTTTCAATATTTGTTATTGAATATTATGTTATTTACAATATCATTACAATGTTCATATTCCAATGCCAAAATAATAATTTGCGATAAAATGGAGGTCTTATGTCCAGTAGCAGTCGGTTCGGTCGGATTTTCACCACAGCGGCTTTATTCATCATCTCATTTCTTCCTATTGCGGGAATGGCGGTAACTCCGCTGAAGGATGGCGACAGGGTGGTGATCTACGGAGACAGCATCACCGAGCAGAAGTTTTACTCCCTCTATCTTCAGCAGTACGTCTACTGCCGCTACCCGGATCTGAAGATCAGGTTCTACAATGCCGGATGGAGCGGAGACCGAGCTCCCGGGGCTTTCAACCGCCTTGAACGCGACGTGCTATCTCTCAACCCGACCGTAGTCACTCTCTTCTTCGGAATGAACGACGGCAGCTACACGACGTTGAATGACAACATCCTCAAGACCTACAAAGACAACATGGAGAAGATAATCCAGGCGTTGCAGGCAAAGAACGTGCGCGTGGTAGTGTTTACACCTGGATGCGTGGACTACGACAGGAAGAAGGAGCTTGGCGCATGCGACTACAACAAGAACCTTGAGGCCCTTGGAAAGGCCGGAAAGGAACTCGCGGAGAAATACAAGTGCGATTTTGTGGATGTACATAAGCCGATGGTCGATTTCCAGGCGGCACAGAAGGCAAAACAGGCGGACTTCACAATGATACCGGACTCTGTACATCCGGATCAGAAAGGCCATCTCATGATGGCGCGACAAATGCTGACGGCATTCGCCGAACCTATGCTTCCACTCGGAACCGTTGATCTCAAGGGCAGTTCCTCTGAAGGGATACCGATCACGAACAAGGCCGACAACACTGTCTCGTTCAAGATCAGGCTGAAGAACTTCCCGTTCTGGATAGATCCAAATTCGATGGCTGTTGCGCGCGACTGCGGGATGCTGGATTTTGCAACACCAAAATTGATCGTCAAGGGGCTCCCTGCCGGGAACTATGACGTTAATGTCGATGGGAAAACTGCCGTAAGAGGTGTTCAGGCCGATGCATTGGCAGGAGGCGTAGCGGTTCCTATAATCACCCCGAACGCAAAGATCCTCCACGATCTTATTGCAGCAAAGGAGAACAACTATTTCAACGCCTGGCGTAACATCCGCCTGCAGATACAGGACAAGGAATATCAGGAGAGGATAGTCCAAGGCTTGATGGCCGCCGATGAAGGATATGACCAGGCAATATGGGCTGTCATTTCGAAGCCTCCGGAAGTCAACATCAGCATCAACCCGAAACCTGAAGGCGGAAATCTCGCAGAAAACTGCAAATACGAATGCAGTGATCCCAACAAGTATAACTGGGGCATCGGTGGACTTACCGACGGTTCATGGGAAGCCAAAAGCCCCAACTGCTTTGCGACAGGCGACGGCGCCAACTTCCCGAAGACCGTGACGATCGATCTCGAGAAACCCGCCCAGGTTAACACCATAATTATAGGAGTTCCAGGATTCGGCTCGACAAAGACGGTCAAGGTCTCGGTGAGTGCTGACAACAAGACATTCACTGATGTGGGTTCTTACGATTTCACACTCAGGAAGGAGGAACGAAAGACCTTCAGCTTCAATCCCATAAATGCGAGATACGTCAGGCTCACGTATGTCGAGAACTATGGCGAGGACGCGGGCTATTCCAAAAACTTCGCTTTCACTACCGAAGTAGAGGTTTTTGCGAAAAAGTAGGTAAGCCATTTATGGTGTACCATTCTTTATCTCATGGGACAGCCTTCCGACTTCGCTCAAAAGCTTCGCCGGACACAGAAAGGCCGTCCCTACTCCTTCACCACTCCAGGACTACACCCGTGAACTTGTCGGGATTACCGAGGAGACCGTCATAGGCTTCCCTGATTTTCTCCGCAGGAAGTCGGTGTGACACGAGCGGTTCCACCAGGAGTTGTTTCCCCCTGATCCAGTCGAATATCATCTTCTGCTTGTCCCAGAGCGAAAGCAGGGGAAGCGTCTTGTAGCCGAACATTCCTACAGGAGGATATACCGGCAGGCACCATTCAAGCGCACCGCGGACAGCGATGTTCCTCAGATGGATCTCATTGAAAGCAGTCGTCAGGTTCCCCTCGAGCGGAGCACGGGGTGTCCCGAGAAGAATGAGCTGTCCGACGTTCGCCGTCAGGGAAAGCGCCTGCAGGACGACAGGAGTAAGCCCAGTCGCTTCAACACAGATGTCAGCCTTTGCTGTTCCAAAAATCTTTTCGAGCCCAGTCTCTATGGTTTTAGCATCTCCACCTTCAAGGACATTGCGGATCTCGCAAGTCTGTGCCAATTTCCTGCGTGCCGGGATCGGATCGATGCCAACGACATTTGCACCAAGGATCCTGAACGACTGCGCCGCGAGATTGCCGACCATTCCCAATCCGAACACAGCGACATTCGGACGATGAAGCGAACGGTCAGCCATCGCCATGGCGGCGGTAGCGACTCCCGCCATCCTTGATGCCGCCGCGATCCCGGGATCAATGTCCGTCGGAACCGGCATCACAAGATCGTTCTGTGAATATTTGAAATGTGAGGCGTGGGGACCGAAGGTGAAGACCTTTTCCCCTTTCTTCGTCCTTGTGACAGATTTTCCGACAGCCTCTACAGTTCCGACATTGGCGTATCCGGGTTTCCAGGGATATGCGCACCATGCCCCTTTCTGAAAGACCTGTTCCTCCTTGCCTGTGTAGATCGAAAGTTCGGTTCCAGCACTTATAAAAGAACATTCAGTCTTCACGAGTATCTCATCTGGACTAAGATTCACGTCAATTTCTGCAGCCTGAATCTCAACCTTCTTCTGTCCGGTGACCATCGCCTGGCGTATTTTCATATACGAATCCTCATTTATGAGTTTGGTAAATGTGAAAAGATATCTGCGGGAAAGTGATTTGCAACATGAAGCATCTTAGAATCCGTTGTAGGGCCTGACGATACCATTTGCACCGCCGGAAATCTGCCAGCATTCTCCGCCGACAAAATTGACATGTCCATCACCAAACAGCACATTTCCACCGTTTCTCGGATATGGTTTTCCCGGGGGATGCAGCCGTATCCAGTCGGAGGAGGTATTTTCCTTCATAACATCGAACGTAAGAGGTATTTTATCAGGAGATACCCCTTTCTGTTCCTGCCGTCCGGTTCCGTATATGAATCCGTCATAGAACTTAATATTTGTCATGCCCGAGGTGAGAAGCCCAACATAGTTCAGGTCATACCAGTTGGCTGTCTGCCATGGATCGCCGAGGTAGAAGTATCCGGCGCCTCCAAGCTCATGCCAGAAATCGAAGCGTGGATCAAAATTTATATTGGGCGCATTGGACTTAATATAATTGGGGCACAGGAAAATCTGGCTTGAAGGTGTATATGTCGGAGAATCATCGGGGACTGTCGCACAGCGCGGCCTGCACAGCATTCCAAGTCCATGGACGATCTGACCGTTTATGGCGTTGGCAAGGATGAAGTTAGGATTCGAATTTATCGGTGGGAACCAGTTGTTGTAGTCGGAATCATAGATGAGACACAGGGTACCGATCTGCTTGAGGTTTGATGTACAGAGTATCCTTCGAGATGATTCCTTGGCGTTCTGCAATGCCGGAAGCAGCATTGAGGCCAGGATGGCGATGATTGCGATAACCACCAGCAATTCGATCAGTGTGAACGCCCTTTTCATGATGCCCCTCCCACTTTCACATGGCGATCATTTCCACATACAGGACATTATATCAAATTCTATGACAAGTATCAATTTCTTACAGAGATAATATTATTCCAAAATTGCTCTGCGCTGTCATTGTTATCGAAATTAAATTTTATTATGATAACATTATATCAATTCCGTATGAATGTCAAACAGGAAACCTGCAAATCTGGCAATTTTCACAGTATCATGGAAGACCAGCCCTGCTGGGAGAGTGCAGATATTCTACATGCAGGTCACCATAGAGATAATTCCGATCATAGCAGAAGTTTGCCGGATCCGGACCCCAGCCCGGATCGTACTGGCCATTGCCGTAATTTGGCCGGACAGCCTGGAATCCATGCGGTTCCCTGATCACCGAGGCGTCATTCGGGATCACCGACGGACAACCAAGGAATGCAATATGAGCCCAGGTGAATCCGCCGGAAGGATTCCCTGAGAACCTGACACCCCATAGGACATTCTGATGATAGCGTCCCATGCGGTACATTCCGGACATGTGCCCGTTGTTTCCAGCAGAGACCCGTGAAAGATGAGGTCCGTTATAGGTGAACAGGGCACCACCGTTGGTCTGGGAATCATCCCCTCTGTATGCACCGCCATCATATCTCCATCCTGTCGGCGGAATAGCCGTGCAGAGATTTGTACCTGTAGGTGTTATTCCCGTAGGTCCACCGCTCCACAACGGCCCTTCCTTGTATGTCACATATCCGTTTCCGGCAAGGCGGGCCCAGGCTCCGGTGGCATTGTGCTCAACATCGACAGACTTGCTGGTGTTGGGCACATAGCCTCCCGATGTGGAGGATGGCGGGGCACCAAACCAGTAGCCTGCACATTCATCACCCCAGTTCCAGGCGACTTCGGTGGTAGCATTGGAATAATTTGTCGGATATTCAGTGAAGTCGGATGCGTATGAGGCGAGTGCCAGCCCCATCTGCTTCTGGTTGCTTGTACAGCAGATCACGCGAGCCTTCTCCTTTGCATGCTGGAGCGCAGGCAGCAGCATCGCAGCAAGAATAGATATTATCGCAATCACCACGAGTAATTCAATCAAGGTAAAAATATTTTTGATTTTTGATTTATGATTTTTGATTTTTAAATCATCAATCGAAAATTGAAAATCAAAAATGAATCCGGCTGGCACGGCAAGAAGTTCAATGAGGATGAATTTCCTTTTCATATGAACCTCATTTATATAACCCAGATAATTATATCAAATTTCCATGCGTTAATCAATACTTCATAATTTCAAGGGATTCCTGCACGGGTTGTCGAGTGTATGTATTCCAGGTGGAGATCGACAAAAAGATAATTTCTGTCATAGCAGTAGTTTGCCGGATCCGGCCCCCAGCCGGGATCGAACTGGCCATTGCTGAAATTTCCACGGGCAATCCGGGCCCCATGAGGCTCCCTTATCACCGAGGCATCGTTTGTGACCAGGGAAGGACAACCGAGGAAGGCGATCTGGGAAGGTGTAAATCCGGCAGGGGAATTGATGCCGAACCTTGCCCCCCACTGGACTCCCTGGTGGAAACGTCCCATGCGGTATATTCCTGACATATGTCCGTTGTTTCCTGCGGAAACACGCGAGAGATGCGGTCCATTGTAGACATACATGGCTCCACCGTTGGTCATTGAAGCGTCACCCCTGTATGCCCCGCCGTCATACTTCCACCCGCCTGACAGATCAGCAGTGCAGAGGTTTGCTCCCGTAGGGATCATCCCCGTCGGACCTCCAGACCATAGAGCCCCCACCTTATATGTCCCATATCCGCATCCGGCGAAACGGGCCCAGGCGCTTGTCGCATAATGATCCACATTGACTACCTTGCTTGTATTCGGCACATATCCTCCGGATGTAGAGGATGGCGGAGCTCCGAACCAGTAGCCGGCGCATTCATCACCCCAGTTCCAGGCGACTTCCGGCGTATCATCCGAGTAGTTTGTAGGAAATTCAGAAAAATCAGTGCCATAGGTCGCAAGAGAGATCCCAGTCTGTTTCTGGTTGCTCGCGCAGCAGATTATCCTGGCCCTTTCTTTCGCATTCGCCAATGCAGGAAGAAGCAATGCAATGAGGATCGAGATGATGGCAATCACTACCAACAGTTCGATCAATGTAAATATTGTTCGAACTTGTCTTCGCTTCGGACATAACTGTCCGTTAGCTACGGCTGGCACGGCAAGCAATTCGATAATAGTAAACAAGGATGCTGAATACCGGACACTGGATGCTGGTTCAGAAGATCCAGCATCTTGCATCCTGCGTCGTGAATCTCTTCCTGTCATTATTGTTATCATTATTAGTTATTATTATAGTAACATTGTTGGGCGTACATTTCAAGCCCGTTTGATAATTTTCATTGAATTTTTATACGTGACGGAAAAGAGGCTACGGAATACCTGTACGGTCCGTCGAATGGATATATTCACCATGGAGGTCGCCGTAGAGGAAATTGCGGTCGAAGTGATAGGCCGCGAGGGGATATTGGGCGTAGAAACCTGCGTCATACTGGTCGGCCGGAGTACTGGGTGGCTGGAAACCGTGCGGCTCGATCATTACATCGGCACTTGACGAATATTCCGAAGGACATCCCAGAAAAGCTATCTTGTCCCATGTGAAATTTGGGGGATGAGTGCCTGAAAATCTAACACCCCACGGCACCCCGCCGCCGGCACTGTTATGATGCCCCATCCTCCACATACCTGTAAGAGCACCGTTATTGCCAACACATGCAGCCCTGGCATGCGGACCGTTATATACATAAATTCCAAATGTTGTGCTGTTAGCTCCTCCCTTGTATGTATATCCGCTGGCCAGATTCCCGGCACAGTTGCTGATGCCGGTAGGAACCATCTTGTTATGGGGAACATATCCGTTGCCTGCAAGGCGATGCCAGGCGCTGGCCTGTGTTCCGGATACGGTCGGATCCTCATCGGATGAATTTGGTATATATCCGTTCCATGCGGTTGCGGGTGGATTCCCATACCATTTTCCACAGGATTCGTCGCCCCAGTTCTGGGCCCAGTCGGTCGTGGTATTTGAATAGTTGGTAGGATATTCGGTGTAATCGGAGGCGTACGATGCAAGTGCGAGCCCAAGCTGCTTCTGGTTATTCAGGCAGTTGATCACCCTGGCCCTTTCCTTGGCATACTGCAGGGCAGGAAGCAATATCGCCAGAAGTATTGCGATTATGGCGATCACCACGAGCAGTTCGATCAATGTGAATCCTTTTCGCATGAATCACACCCCTTCGCATCTCATCCTATTATATCAAATTCCTTGCTTTTACACAATATGATTTAACAAGTTCCTCATCTCACATCCTCATAATGAGACAATCCACATCGCGGCAAGAGGAGGAACTGATATCTCTCCATCGGGAAAACTGTTCCCGGAGATGAGATCCAGCCGGCGTCCGGTAGCTGTTTCCGGCAGACGGAATCTCACGCCTTCAGACGAAACATTATGTATCGCCAGAAGCTCCCCTGCCCCATCATCCAGATACCTCCTGAGGCAGAAAAGCTTTGGGTGAATCTTCAGGACTTCCTGCGGAGCACCAGGATGGAAAGTCTTGCATCCTGAACGTATTTTCAAGAGACGCCTATACTCGCTTGCGACCTTCGCTCGGATCGATTTCGGATCTGAAAGCTCCTTCTCGAGCTTGTCCAAGGCGAGGATCTCGCGGTTGATCGTCCTCGCACGTCCTGTCTTCCTGACACCTTCCGTCCAGTTGCGCGAACCAAGCAGGCTGTGTATGTAGATGCCAGGCATTCCTATGAACGACATCGGGATCGTCTGCGAAAGCATGAAGCGCCTGATCTGCATATCTACGCCCTCATCCGATTTCGGATCATTTACAGCATCAAAATAGTTCACATTCAGCTCATATGGGCTTATAGAGCCGTCGGAATTCTTCTTTCCGGTCACATCTCCGCCATGCCTGCGGGAAAGTTCACAGAGCTCCATTCTTTCCTGGACGGACAATATACCCTCGGTGGGTCGCACCCCTATTCCGTCATGCGTTGCAGTAATGTTCAGGAAAGTAGTCCTGTCGGAAATCTTCTTCACGCATGATGCCCATTCCGAAAGCACGGACGCGTTCTGTTTGTATATCGACCAGAGTATGAGCGGTGCCAGGCTGAAGTTGTAGATCATCTGCGCCTCATCGCCTGCATCGCCGAAATAAGCAATATTCTCCTTGTGAGGGACGTTGGTCTCAGTAAGCAGGATCACATGCGGAGCCGCGACATCGAGTACATCCCTGAAAAGCTTGATCAACTCATGCGTTTCCGGAAGATGCGCACAACTGGTCCCAAGTTTCTTCCACATGTACGGTATCGCATCAAGGCGGATCATCATGGCTCCATGTTCCACATAGAAGAGAAGGATGTCGACAATCTCAAGCAATACCTTCGGATTCGCAAAATTAAAATCCACCTGGTCGCGGCTGAATGTCGTCCAAAGCCATTTCTTTCCGGTCGGTGACTCATAATCGTTGAGCAATGGCAGGTTCCTGGTCCTGAGCACGGAGGACGTATCGGTGTCAGGAGGCAGGGAGATGAAATAGCCGGCGTAATCCGGATTGCCGGAGAGATATTCCTTCACATACCGGCTCTCCTGCGAAACATGGTTGATCACCCCGTCGAATACCAGCTTGAAATCCTTTCCCATCATCCTGACATCCTCCCAGTCGCCAAGATCATTCCTCACCTTGCGATAGTCGATAACGGAAAAACCATCGTCGGAGGAATACGGATAGAAAGGCAGGAGATGGACGTAGGAGATCTCTTCCCTGAAGTTCCTCTTCAGGAATCCGTGGAGCGACTGCAGAGGGCTTTCTGCACCAGTTATCGAGTCCCCGTAGGTGATGAGGAAGCTGTCCTTCTCGCTCCAGGATGACTGTTTGGAAGGAATCCTGCCCCGGTACGAATCAATCAGCTTCTGAAGGTTGGAGAAAATGACCGGTGAATCCTCTCCATAAACGAAGCGGAGCCGTTTCATGATCCTGTTTTTGATTATGGGATCCATCCTTTTTCCCTCCCGGGGATTGCCGTTATCTTACAGGCAGATTTGAAATTTAACAAGGATAACACTATGCTATTTGATGATAATTTACTAAAGTATTATATTAAGGATAGACAATGGGCATTCGGAATGGTGTGAAAATCTGGAACAAAGCCATTTCACTGGCTCTTTTCATTCTTCCATATTTATCCAACGGACAGGAGACTATGAAAACAAGCTCGCCCCAGAACACGTCCATTATGCCTCTCAAAGGGAAATTCATTCCACCTGCCGGAAAGACACTGTTCCTGGTCGGACAGGATGTCGGGACAATCGATGGATACCTGAAGGATGTTTCCCCTTCGGTGGCCGGTTTCATGATCTACACCAGCACTGCCAATACCGAAGGGCTCACGGAAAGCGCCGATTATGGTGCCGGTGAAAGCAACGCCTCTCATTACACGGACAACAGGAAATATGACAACACCGTGCTACAGCTCGGTCTCTACATGGTTGACGACCTCGACAACATCAACAACGGAAAAAGGGATTCGAACATCGAGAAGATCGGCAAATGGATAAAATCGACGAAAAGGCCTCTATATCTGCGCATAGGTTATGAGTTCGATGGCTCATGGAACCATTATGATCCTGAAGCATACGTCAAGGCATACAGGAAAATTGTCGACATGTTCAGGAAAATGAAAGTGGAAAATGTCGCCTACGTCTGGGCTTCCGCAGGCGCCGGAACCTATAAGAAGCACCCTATAACCGATTGGTATCCTGGCGATGATTATGTCGACTGGGTCGGAATATCGGTTTTCCGGCAGTTTGATTCCTCGCTCGGAACCGAAGCTGACATGAAGAAACTGTTTGATTTTGCAAAGACAAAGAACCTTCCCGTCGGAATAACCGAATCCACCCCTTACGGGAGCAAGGGTGGGATTCCAGATGCAAAATGGGATTCATGGTTCAAGAAGGTATTCAAGCTCATTGAGGAAAACGACATCAGGATGTTCTGCTACATCAATGCCAACTGGGACGAACAAAAGATGTGGAAAGGCCAGGGATGGGGCGACTGCAGGATACAGAACAATCCAAAGATCAAGGAGAACTGGCTCAAGGAGATCGGAAAGGACAGATATCTAGGAATGGACAAGGATCTGTTCAGGACGCTTGGATTTGTCAAATGACATTCGGCATCCTCATTAAGCCGAATGCTTCTTGATCACCACGGCAGTAATGTCGTCCTCCTGCTCCTCCCCCTGATGGAAACGATGAACGGCGTTGCAAAGTTCATCAACGATCTCGATTGCAGGCCTTTTCCTGTTTTCCCTGACACA
>Ga0302238_1002211_pt1 | contig 14026 bp, 11 predicted proteins | sample AAG_UR_Asn_MG_FD_193527 | JGI IMG/M metagenome (GOLD analysis project Ga0302238, IMG submission 193527) | Enriched activated sludge microbial communities from anaerobic digester in WTTP, New Holstein, Wisconsin, United States - AAG_UR_Asn | ecosystem: Engineered > Bioreactor > Anaerobic >...
TGAACTCACCAGCCCAACCTCCACACCCTGGGCAACAATCAACGCACCATCTTCGTACACCGCACAGGCCCAGCCAGCCTCCCCACTATCCCCCATGGAGAGCGCCGGAAGGCCCGAACAACGGGCATCTCCAATACCCGGGCCACGCTCGCTCACAGCCTTCACCATCCCCGCTGGCATCACCGCAAAAGGGTCCTCCCTGCCCGGCCACGCAAGAGGTACCATCGCTGCCAACGTCAGCCCCACGGACCCCATCAGAATCCAGTCGGGCCCAGCAGTGCTCCTGGGCCTCAGCCGGGCCCGCTCCATGAAGTAAGACATCAGCACCCCCAAACCGTAGAGCCCGGTCATGGGGATGGCCATGAGAGTCTGCGAAATAACGTCGGGCGGAGTAAGAACCGCCCCTACGATGAAGCTCAAAACAAAAGCATGTTTAAAATACTTAACATATATACGCCATGACAAGATTGGCAAGGCGGTCAAAAGCACCATTGCCAGCGGCAATTCAAAGATTATGCCAAACATTAATAAGGCACTCAATGTAGTACTATAAGCACTACTCATCGTGAGCTGAAAGTCAACATCACCGGCACTCAGCGTAAATGATACCATAAAATCGATCAAAAACGGCAAAACCACTTTATAAGAGAATAGAGCCCCATAAACGAAGAAAAACATGGCCAGAATAACTATTCGCCTTATGGGGCGATACTCATGCGGCAAAAGGCCGGGCCGCACAAAGGCCCATAGCTGATAAATCGAAAACGGAAGCGTTACTATGAGCGAAGCGACAAATGCCAGTTTGACATACACCATCATGGCTTCACTTGTCTGAATAGCAATCAGTCTGGTGATTCCATATGGTGCCAGCGCCGCAAAAATAGGAGCCGTTACTAGTTGATACAATTGTTCACGGAAGATCCAAGCTGCCACAACGCCGATAACGAGACAATAGGCAACATAGAGCAGTCGACGCCTCAGCTCGCTGATGTGATCCCAGAAACCCGAGGAGCCCGACTCCTCCAATGGCTCGCCTTGTGGGGACAGCCGCAACTCCTTCATGCCTCCGGCTCCTCTCCCTTCATGGTGGAGCCCGAAAGCGAGGCCTCAGCCACCTGGGCCCCCGGGCGAGGCGCTTCAGGCCTAACCAAGCCCGCATCGGGTGATGACGGAATGCCGCTACCCGACACCTCGGCTCCACCTCCTTGGCCGCCACTCTCGGTATCGCCCTGTGGTTCCGCCGCAGCCCCGGCGGAACCGGTGGCGACTGCATCGCCCGCAACGCCACCAGCCACCGATGAGCCCTTTGATGCGTGGCCAGCCGTGGGGCGCATCGGGTCGAACTGGCCTACCACCGTTCGCTTCAGATCGATTCCCAGCCTTTGAGTCTCCCTCAACGCCTCGTCTACCCCCGACTCCTGCCGAAACTCATCCGCTGCCTTGCGCACCCCTTTGAGAGTTTTCCCAATGGTTCTAGCTATTTCCGGCAGTTGTTTGGGCCCGAAGACCAGAAGGACGACCACAAGAACAAGCAGCAGCTCCGTGCCACCGATGTTCCCCAGAAGTGCCGGTACCAGGTAGAGATCGAAACTCAACGCTTGCCCCCACGGCGACCTACTATAGGCGGCCCTCGTCCCGACAAAAAGGCTTTTGTTGGCCAAACAGCCACAGAACCGCCCCAGGCGGCACCTGAAACGCTCCTGCGCCCGCCGGCATAACATGAGTGCCTCCGGGTACAGGTTGACACGTTATGAGAAGCCGCGTTGGTTTGGTGTTGATAAGGGCCTTCGGCTTCTGTATAAGGGCACCAAGCTCGTGAAAGGCTGGGAAACAGGAACTCATGGCGCTGCCGTGGCAACAAGGAGCTTAGCTGAAAATGGATTCGGGTAGTTCCGGGCACTCTGAAATGAGAACCACCAACCTGAAGTTCCTGGCACAGTGCCGAGGAAACCGCTTCGAGGTCTCCGTGAGGGCGCTGAAGGGTTCTTATGCCCTGCTTGTCTGCCCCTTTGCCCTGGTCAAAGGCGATCGCCTCGTGCTTACCCCCACGCTGGCCGGCGCAACACCGGGCTTTGGCCGCCTGCAACTCTTCGCCAGAGTGCTCGTGCCCCACCCGTCCAGATGCCTCTATGAGGCCGTGTGGGAGAAACTGGTCAGCCCCCCCGGGCTCACCGTCATGATGGAGTACCTTCAGAGCAACCTCGGCGTCTGTATCGCAGCCAATCACCTCCTTGGCCTCGATTGGGTCGACAACGAACTGGCCTACTTCGACTTCGCCTCGGCGACGGTCAACTTCCCCAGCCGTGGCCAGGCCCCCGCTCACAGAGTAGACTCGGTACACTACGGCTCTCTCCCCGACGAACTCAAACCCCTGGGCGCCCCTCATCCCTTGCCCTTCTCCGCCCCGGGCAGCCGAACCCTCGTTACGCCAACAAACCCCGTCCGCAGTGGAACCTGGCAGCCCCAGGCTACCGCCGCATCAACTCATCAGAAACGCCAAGAGACCAAGGGCGCCGATGTCTATGGAATGAACGTCTCCCAGCAGGATATGGATCTGATTGACCAACTCTCCGGGGCCACCACACGCCCCACCGCCTCGCCCGCCGATGCCGCTGCACACCAAGGCGCTGGCAACGAACAGGCCCAGAAGAGGCGAGGGCCCGTTACCATGATTATCAAGTCCATCGCCTCCTCCCTCTCTGGCGGCGACCCCTTCGACGACACGGGTAAACGCTGAGCCCCCCAACGCCCAAGCGCCAACATCCAAACGTGAGATTTCCCTTGCATTGAGAAGCCCCCCAAGGTAAGGAAAACGCCGGTTTGCGAACCGCCTTAACGGGGGATAGTCATGGCAGGACTGGACGCTGGAGATCTTAGAAAAGGCCTTGCTATTATGGTAGATGCGAAGCCTCACTTGATTGAAGAACTTGACTTTGTTAAGCCAGGCAAGGGACAGGCCCTTTATAAGTGTCGTCTGCGGAATCTTTTAACTGGACAGCTCTATGAGCGTACATACCGGTCCGGCGAAAAATTCGAGCAGGCTGACGTTACAGAAACGGACATTCAGTTTCTTTATGCTGACGCTGAGACGTTCCATTTCATGCATACAGAATCATATGAGCAGCTCGAAATGTCCGTGGAAGCCGTGGGCGTTGGCAAAAACTACCTCACCGAGAACATGAACGTCAGCTCCATCCTCTTCGAGGGCAGACCCATCCTCCTGAACCTCCCCAACTTCGTGGTCCTCAAAGTCATCAACTCCGAGAACTGGATCAAGGGAGATACGGCCTCGGGAGCAACCAAACCCGTCGAAGTGGAGACAGGAGCCGTTGTCCAGGCCCCCCTGTTCATTAACGAGGGCGAGTTCATCAAAATCGACACACGCACCGGGCAGTATGTGGAGCGAGTCAACAAGAAGTAGCGGCCTGCTGGAGCGACTCTCCCAACGAGCCGACGCTCTCCGCATCCGCTCCAAAGTTCTTCAGGCCATAAGAAGCTTCTTCCTCTACCAAGGATTCCTGGAGGTTGAGACGCCCCTGCTGCTCTCTACCGTGGCCCCGGAAGAGCACATCGTGCCCGTACCCGCCCAGCAGCGCTTCTTGGCCACCTCCCCTGAACTGCAGATGAAGCTTCTCGCAGCGGCAGGACTAACAAAGACATTTCAGATCTCCCGCTCCTTCAGGCAGGGCGAGTTGGGCAGAAAGCACAACCCCGAGTTCTCCATGCTGGAGTACTACCGCCCCGGCGACTCCATCCACGACCTCGTGCAGGATCTGGGGGCCCTGCTCCACCACGTCGTCCTGGAAGTCACGGGCACCTCCACATTCACCTGGCAGGGCCGTGCTGTCGAGGTCACCCCGGCCCTCAAGAGCATCACCGTTGAGAATGCTTACCTTCGCTACGCCCGCTGGAACCCGTTGGATACCTGGGACCCCGACCGCTTTGACCTTGACATGGGCACCATCGTAGAGCCCAACCTCGGCAACGGCTGGCCCGAGGCCCTGGTGCTCTATCCGGCCCAGGCCGCATCTTTGGCACGCCTGAGCCCAAACGACGCACGCACCGCACAACGAGCCGAGTTGTACGTGCTGGGGCTGGAACTGGCCAACGGCTTCGTTGAGTTGAACGACCCCCGGGAGCAGAGAGCCCGCTTCCTTGAGACATCCGAATTGATTCGAAGGGCAGGCCGAGAGCCGCCTCCCATGCCCGAAGAGTACCTCCACTCCCTTGAACACCTGCCCCCCACCGTGGGCATGGCCCTGGGCATTGACCGCCTGGTCATGCTGCTGGCCGACCGGGCCTCAATCTCCGATGTTATGGCTTTCCCCTGGGATGATGTATGATTGGGCGCCAGTTCTATCGGCCTGTCGAAAGTGGGTTGGACATGATGAGATGGATGGTGCTAATTGGCGGCCTTGCAGCGGTGGGCGCCCTCGTCGGCTGCTCCACCCCCAACTCCCCGACCCCTGCCTTCGAAGACGTACCCGAGAATCCATGGGGACCCGACGCAACCCTAGACTTGTCCCCCCAAGACCTGGACTTGGGCCCTGACACCCACTGGCCCCTCGACCTGCCCTTCGATGACCTGCCCACGGACCAGCCACCACCACCCTGGGATGTGCTGGACCTCATAGACCCCGATGGGGAGATTGCAGACGCCGTGGATCTGTACGAGGCAACGGACACCTACCCCGATGCAGACCAGCTTCCCGATGAAACCGGCCAGGAAATATTGGATAGTGTCGACCTAGAGACCGACCTGGAGCCCCTGCCCCAGCGCCTGCCTGGAGAGCCCTGCACCCTCTCAGAACAGTGCACCAGCAACAGTTGCCAGGATACCCCCTTCGGCCGCTTCTGCCTGCTGCCTTGCGATGCCGGTTGCCCCGACGGGTGGGAGTGCGATGATGACCCCGAACAAGCCATGTGTCGGCCCGTGGCACCGCTCTCCTGCTGGCCCTGCAAACATACCTTCTGCCCCGACTCCTGGTGCCATCCGCTGGGTATCGAAGGAGAATTCTGCCTCTCGGCCTGCCTGCTGGACCAACAGTGCCCCCCTCAGTACTCATGCCAAGGCCCCGAAGATGGACTCAAATTCTGCCGCCCACCTATCCCCGGATGCGCTTGCAAACCGTCACAAATCGGCAACACCGTGGCCTGTAAAATTGAGAACGAATTCGGCTCCTGCATGGGCTCAGGCCTCTGCACCGTAGCCGGGTTACTCAAGTGCGAAGGGCCAGTTCCCCAATTCGACCTGTGCGATGGCCTCGACAACAACTGCGACGGCATCGTTGACGAGCCCTTCCCACTCAAAGGCACCCTCTGCGATGGCCCCGATGACGACCAGTGCATGACCGGCCTCTGGACCTGCCACCCCGATGGCTCCCAACTTGTCTGCAGTGGCGAAAAACCTCAGATAGAAATCTGCGACAACCAGGACAACGACTGCGACGGCCTCATCGACGAAGAGTTTCCCGAGAAGGGATCGGTCTGTGGCATCAGCCCCTTCTGCGGCACCGGCTACTGGGCCTGCGACCTCAAAACCGGAAAGCTCAAATGCAAGGGCGTTACCCCTGAACCCGAAGAGTGCGACGGCATCGACAACGACTGCGACGGCCTCGTTGACGAAGACTTCCCAGATATTGATGGCGATGGCATTGCAGATTGTGCCTGAGCGGTAGTATCATCCCCGCCGCTGACTTCTGGGGGTGCTATGGACACGCTTGTCATCGCTGGTCGTTCTTTCCGTTCCCGACTGCTCATGGGCACAGGCAAATACCGCTCGCCCAAAGAGATGGCCGACTCCATCCACGCCTCGGGCTCCGAAATGGTCACAGTCGCAGTTCGACGCGTTGACCTCACCGCCCCCAATGACCCCATCATGGAAGCACTTGACTGGAAACACTTCTTCCTGCTTCCCAACACCTCCGGCGCAAGAACCCCCACCGAAGCCCTGCGGATCGCCCGACTGGCCCGGGTCGCAACCGGCACTAACTGGATAAAACTCGAAGTCACCCCAGACCCCAGAACCCTCCTGCCCGACCCCATAGGCACCCTCGAAGCCGCACGGGAACTCATTAAAGAAGGGTTCGTCGTGTTGCCCTATATGCCCGCAGACCCCATCCTCGCCCACTACCTCGAAGATGCCGGCTGCGCTACCCTCATGCCTCTGGGAGCCCCCATCGGGACCAAACGCGGCCTCAAAACCAGAGACGCAATCGAACTCATCATCAGAGCCGCCAGCGTCCCCGTAGTCGTCGACGCCGGCCTGGGGGCCCCCTCCCACGCCGCAGAAGCCATGGAGATGGGCGCCGATGCCGTCCTCATCAACACCGCCGTCGCCGCTGCCTCAAACCCCGTCGCCATGGCCAGGGCCTTCGCCCAAGCCGTCGAGGCCGGGCGCTTGGGCTACCTCGCAGGTATCGCCCCGGAAAGCGACCCCGAAGCCTCAAGCCCCCTCTCAGGGCTGCTACACACAACGTGACATAAGCCAAGGTCGTTTTGATATGCACTTCAATGCCAGAAAACCCTTCGCAGACCACCTGGAATCCATCCGACAACTGGACCCCATTGTGCAGAGCCCCCACTCCCTCTCCCCCGCAGACATAGACCAGCCCGACCTCCAGGCCTTTGCCCGACTCATCTCCCCAAAGACCGACGATGAACTGGCGGCCATGGCGTCAAGAGCTCAACAGATAACAAGGCAGCGATTCGGCAACACAATACAATTATACGCACCTCTATATATTAGCAATATATGTTGCAATGGATGCACATATTGCGGTTTTCATGTAGGCAGTGGTGCCCGGCGCGGCCTGCTCTCAGACCAGGAGGTGCGCTCCGAAGCCGATACCATTCACGCCATGGGCTTCAGGCACCTTCTACTGGTCTCCGGAGAAGACCCCAAAGGTGTCCCCCCCACACGCTTCGCCTCCCTCATCGCCACTCTCAAGCCAAGCTTCCCCTCCGTCAGCCTCGAAGTCTATCCCATGGGCGTGGACGAGTACCGGCTGGTGCGCGAAGCCGGCGCCGACGGTGTTACCCTCTACCAGGAGACCTACGACCTGGACCTCTACCGCCGATACCACCCCTCGGGACCAAAGGCCGACTACCTGGCCCGCCTGGATGCTATGGAGCGGGTTGGTCTCTCGGAGATGCCCAGGATGAACGTGGGCGTGCTGCTGGGCCTGGCCCCGTTCCGCCAGGAGGCCCTGCGTGTCGCTGCCCACGCCCTCTATCTTCAGAAACGCTTCTGGAAGAGCCTGGTGGCCGTCAGCATCCCCAGAATGAGAGAGGCCCAGGGCGGCATCGCCCCGCCACACCCCGTCTCCGATAGAGACCTGCTCCACCTGGTGCTGGCATATCGGATTCTCCTGCCCGACAGCCCGCTGGTGCTCTCCACCCGAGAGCCCGCTGCGGTGAGGGACCGCCTTGCAACCCTGGGCATCACCCAGATGAGCGCCGGCTCCAAGACCGAGCCCGGCGGCTACGCAGCCAAAGAGGACCCCTACGAAGCTCAGTTCCACGTAGAGGATGGGCGCTCCCCCGATGAGGTGGCACGAAGGCTGCGAGACCTGGGACTTGACCCCGTATGGAAAGACTGGGAGGGATTCCTTTGAGCCAGAAGAACATCTCCGTCACTCTCAACGGCGTTGAAAGGGAGGTCCCCGATGGAACCACCCTTCAGGAACTCCTCTCCACCTTGGGAATTCAGTCGCTTGTTGGTTTTGCCTGTGAAAGAAATGGAGAAATTCTCCCTCCCCATGAGGCGCCATCTACGCTACTATCCCATGGCGATGACCTTGTCCTGGTACGTATGGTCGGCGGAGGCTGAGAATGCACAAACAACGTACGGAGAAGTTCTCCAAGGCGCTGCTTTACCCTGTGGTGAGCGGCCCGGAACTCAGCGCCGGAAGAGACTTCATGCAAACCATCTCGCTGCTCCTCAAGGGCGGCGCCTCCCTGGTGCAGCTTCGGGCGAAACATGAATCGGACCAGCGCCTATACGGGCTGGCCAAAGAGGCTCGGGAGCTCACCGCCGCCTACGACGCCCTGCTCATAATCGACGACCGCCTGGACATCGCCATGGCCGTGGGAGCCGACGGCGTTCACCTGGGCCAGGATGACATGCCCGTTGTCGCCGCAAGGGCCCTGGCCCCCGACATGCTCATCGGGGCCTCCACCCATTGCCTTGAAGAGGCCGCCAAAGCCCAGGCCGACGGCGCCAGCTACGTCAATATCGGAGCAATCTACCCAACCAAAACCAAGGGTGGACTCACCAGCTTCCTGGGGCCAGCCGCCATCTCCCAAATCGCCCCAACGCTCCATGTCCCCTTCAGCGTCATGGGGGGCATCAAGCCCCACAACGTGGCCGAGGTGGTAGCCCACGGAGCCACTCTCATAGCCGTGGTCACCGCTGTCACCGCCGCCCCTGACCCCACCGAGGCATTCCGAAGCTTCAAGGAGCTTGTGGCAAGCCTCGTGGCCAGTCGCTGAGGCGCCACCATGAGGCCACACCAGGCCCGGCAAGTGCCGTGGCGCTCTTTGTCTGCCATTAGCGCCGCCCCAACGCTCATGGCCCTCTCCATCATCCTTCTCAACGCCTGCGCATCAACACAACCGTGCAGTCTGCTCTTTGTTGGTCCAGCCAAGGAGCGCCCCCAGATCGCCTGGAACCAGTGCCGCTGGTGGCAACCTCCCACGGCTCAACAATTGCCCCCTGTTCAGCTTGACCCCGCCAGGACCGTGGCAATCATCGCCATGCTGCAGGAGGCCGAACGCTTCCTCCCCGAAGGCAACACGGACCAGGCCATGGCCTCCTTCGCCAGTGCCTTTGGCATGCTCCAAGATGCCCCGCAACTCCTGCCCGAAGACCCGGCCAGCCGAGGCCTCGTCTACCGCGCCATGGCTACATGGACCACCCTGGCCGCAGAGAAGGGAGACTCCATCCCCGGCCTGTTCCAGTGGCTTGCAACTCATATGCCCGACCAGACCCCCTCCGTCCGAACCCTCACCCCTGAACTTGAACTGCAAGCATCTCGAGAAGCCGAGAAGGCACGAAAGGCCTCTATCCCCCTCTCCGCACCCACCCCAACGGGTTGCACCGAAAAGGCCAACCTGGTGGTCGATGGCCTGCCCCTCGGGGCACTGCCCGTCAAGGGCATCCCGGTCCCCCCCGGACCACACGTCTACTGGATTCGCTGCGGCACCCTCCACTCATCTCCAAAACGCTTCGAGGTAAGCCAAGGCCACATCAAACTCCCCAAAGTGGACGTGGCATCGGAAACCAGGCTTGCTCAGCTTCACACGGTACAACAAAGCCCCGAAAACAGGGCCCGAGAGAACGACGTGGCCCTGCTGCGAAGGCTGGCCCATACCAACGGCGCAGCGGCCTCCCTGGCTCCATCCAACGATGGCCAATGGCTCGTGGCATCCGTAGCCAGGCAGCACCCTCTTGTCGTAGATGATCTGGCCGTGAAAGAGCCGCTACTGCTGGACTACATCGCCCAGGACGACACCTTGACCCTCGCCTCGGCACTCCTCGGCGCCGGCGCCCTGGCCGCAGCAGGCCTTGGCATCTGGGCCAACGTCTCCCATAACCAATTGGTCGGCGATACCAACAGCAGCACCCAAGACTACCGTGAGAGCGCCGCCGCCTTCCGTGACCTCTCACTCTGGTTCTACGGAGGCGCCGCCCTGCTGGGCACCGCAGCCCTCTCCACCTGGGCCGTAGACCTGCTCACCCGCCCCGACGCCCCGTGAGAGGAACTTACCTCCGGGACGCTCACAGGACGGTCTGATGCTCACTAGTTCGCGAATCGCAGGACCTGGTCAGCTCGAATCCGCAGCCTACTCCAAGCCCCGCTCTCTCAGAATCTATACGTTGAGGTATCAGTCTTGCAGCCCCTCACCGACAAACAGCAATGAGATGGGAGGAGCCTGGGGGTTGCCCTCTTCTGTCATATGCAACACACACATCGTGGAAACGTCACTCACATCGCCCAGGACATCCAGCACGCCGTCACTGTCGGTATCCTCGGCCTGGCATTCGGGACCGTCGTTGGGCACCGACAAGCGCATGGGCACTGACTCGGAGTTGAGGGCCAGGAGACGCTCCGACATACTGGTTCCGGCCTGCAGGACGGCATCGTGGCACGCTGTTGCCACTATGACAAGTTCGGCCTCGGTGACCGCTCCTGCTAGTTCAAGCACGAAGTTGTCGCAACACTCCTCTACTGATTGGCATTCCCGACCACCAATTAAATGTCCATAATAGGCCAGGAATATGCTCTTCGAAACCTCATTCTGCAATGGCTCGCCAATGTTTGCGTTTTGTGCCATTAAGTAGGCTACATGGGATTGAAAAACGCTGCCCCAAGGAACTTCCAACATCAATTCGGTGGGAGCGAAAGTGGCCGTTGTTCGGGAAGCTGGCACGATCAAGTACTGGCCCAAGCCACCAAAGGTCACTGTTCCTCCCGAACCAGCCTCCAGTGGGAAAGTGGTCCAGACACAAGCGCCCCCCGGAATGCAACCGCCCGACTGGCATGTGTGTGGGACTGAAATCGTAGGAACCAGGTGCATCGTCTCGCTCGCGGCTACAGCGGCAGGCACGCTGACTACATCTGCGAACGACAACTCCGTGTTTAGACGGATTGGCTGTAATACGAACGGTTCGCTCTGTATGCCGGTTAGGTTGGCCTCCATAATATACGCCACAGCCTCCAAAGTTTTCGTCCACTGCGAGAACTCGCCATCCTCAAAAATCAGATCACAGAGCGACCCTTGTGTCTCACACGCCAAATGGTAAACAATCGCAATAATATCAACCAGATATTCTTGATAAATCCCTATTGCTTTAAGCCGAATCGAATAGGGAACTCCAGTGTCCAACCGCACGTAGATAGATAGGGCAGAGCGCTTTGGAAACCCGAGATGCACAGCCCCCAGGTCAGAAAGGTCGGCTGTCTCACCCGAATCCACATCGCCCTCGAAGTCAGCGTGGGGGATATCAGAGACTGTCTCCGTCACCTCCGCAATATCATCTGCGCTTGGCAGAGTATCCCCGTTTTTCGTCTCGCCCGAATCGTGGTCACGCATTTCGGTGCGCAGCTCCGGGCCACTATCGGCCCCAGCAGTCTGTCTGCCCCCGCAACTCGCAAACAAGATGACAACGACGGTGACAGCGGCGAGCCGACCAAGGAGGCTCGCCACCAGCCTGCCAATCTGGCCGGCAACCATGCTGCGCCAAGCGCCGCTACCCAGACAGACAACCGAGTTGCCAGGATTCGGACTGACCATCTTCGTCCCTCCATCAGATGGTGAACAAGGACCTGCATCGCACCGCAAGCTAGGCGCTATTCCGAGTTCTTCCACCTCCAACGCAGAAATACTGCCCCAAAACGGGTGTCCTGCCTGAACAGGTACAGGAATGAATCGCCGGCCCACAGAGAGACCCAATCACAATTGACATCATAGTTATCACTATTACCGTCAATACGCGAGAATCGAGTCCAACAAGAAGACGCCTCACATGAAGCGGAGGCCGACCCATAGTAAACGCCATTGTAAAATAGCATAGGCCGGTCATTTACCGCCAGATGTATCCGGTCCCTGTATCTTGCTATAGCCGGTCCATGGACGTCCTCAAAGGTAGATCCGGAATATAGAACGTGCAATGGCGGCACCACCTGCACTCCATAAGCCCCAAGATAGTGATTATATGCTCGATATTCCACATCATTATTAGCATTTCTGTAAACGCACCTGCTCACCCAGCCAGACGACGTGCAATCGACGGGGGACCGCGTCGTGTAAGCCGTACTGGTAGCGTTCGACCACCCGGTGCCACTCCAAACCGAGACCCTCACGGGGAGGGCTGACGCTAAGGACCCCGAATCTCTTATATATACTTTGAGATAAACGCCATTGACAACAACCAGTTCGGGACGACTTGTCGTGGAGGAGCGAGGCACGGAACCAAGGTAATCCCAAACACCGGCAGAATTGAGGCGCGCCGTCCACGCTGTCCCCTGATAGTCGAACGCCACCCACAGCGCTGTGCCGAATGCCGCCACAGAGAGGCCGGTGGTGCAACTGAATAGCGAGACGGGTGTGGTCCATTGGCAGGGCGAATTTAGTGGGCAAGTGCGGTATTGGTACCAGATCACTCCATTAGAGACGCCAAACCAATAGCGGCGAGGCTGACCGCTTACTGCGAACTCGACCACTTCTGTTCTTGCCGTCGAAGTGCTGGGACTCAGCACAGGGCTTGTCCAAAAACCCATGGCGTCAACGGCCGAAAGCACGGCCGCGGCTTCCGTACTGCCACTTCCGTAAAGATCAACCGCTGCCAAATACAGATAATCTCGCAAGGCGGAGAAGGTAGTCATATTCGTCATATATGCGGTCATTGCCCGATAAAATATCGATGCAGCCGCCTGCATACCTATTCCAGCCACCGCCACGCCCCAGTGCGTCTCGGCACCCAAGGAGGGCGAGCGCCCCAATAGATGGCCCAGCTTCCCGACTAGAGTCGAGTTAGCATAGTTTGCGCCCCATCCAAAGGGCAGATCCGGGCACTGGTCCCAAGGGGACATGCAGTACTCCGAAGCATGCTCTGGGTACTCAATTGGAAATCCATTCGCATTAGCAGAATTATGCGGTTCCGCAAGATTTCTGAAGGAGCCGCACACTGGGTTACCTCCGGATATCCAGTCGGTGACATTGGGTGTCGTCGAAGCATATTCAAAGAATTGGCCAAACAGATCAGGTATCCCCTCGTTCATCGATAGTGCGTGGTCCGAAACAGCCGCAGCAATCCCCTCTGATCTCATAATTCCGTGAGTGAATTCATGGGCGATAACATCGGGATAGGTCCCGTACTGGGGGCTAATAAAGACAGAACATATGCTATTGTCCCAGGCAGCATTGCATGGCTCGTCCCAATCCGAAATGGCTAGCAGGCGGTGAGGATCAGGGGCGCCAGCGCAGGCACCGGTGATGCCCTGGCCGTTGTCCCAGGAATCGCGGGCAAACCAACTCTGAAGGTGCATACCATATGCCGAGACGAGCGACTTCACAGACCCAGAACTCCCAGGGAAGACGCAATTGGGATACGTCCCGGATCCGCAGAGGGCCTGGGTTTCCAGATAGACTGGATTCTGCAAATCGTATTGATAAACATCAGTCTGCGAATGATAGTCAACAGCTGGTTCGACGTGAAGAACCGTCCCCTCGTCGGCCAAGCGATAGACTGTGATTGGTTGCCCTGAGGCCTCATGCTCTTGGCATTTCCGCGCCAGCACGGCGAAAACGGCTTCAGAGCCGGAGTGCTGGATGAGTGCTGGATGAAACCAACCGAGTTCGCAGTTCGCGGCACCTAACAAATCGGCCTGCAACATCTCGTTATCTGGCACCTCGCTACCACTGGGAAGAGATCCTTTCGGTACGACAGATGCTTCAATAGCAGTGATGAATAGCCTATTGTTCATCATGACCTTTAGGGATGACCCGAATACGATGAGACCTCTGTGATACTGATGCATGGTGAGAGACACTAAGTGTTCATCGGTCCCGTAGTCGGTAACCATCATCTCGCTAAGAGGTTCCAGAGATCCGAAGAGTTCGGGCCTACCTGTCAGCAGTTCTTCAACCACACCGGCGGGACCCGCTGAGCGAGCCACCTCGCCCATGTCCATGGCCAGTGAGTGGCCGGCAAGCCGCTGAACGACACCGAGCGGTCCAAACTCTACGGAGAATGACGGCTGTGAGCCCGATGCCCCGCTCTTTGTCTGGGCCTCGTTCGCTCCCTGGGCAACTCCATCGGATACGATCCTCTCCATTTCGAGAAGGGTTAGCCGTTGCACTTCCGCCACGTCCTCCACGGTGCTCGACGGCGAGGTTTCCCACGTTTCGAAAACCGTCTCTGGGCAATCTGCCTCCGCTGGGAACGCTGCCGTTACCCAGAGGAACAGGAACAGAAACGACCCGAGGAGTGGCGTCTCCCATGGTGGTGGCCGAAAGCCTT
>Ga0302238_1002216_pt1 | contig 14015 bp, 10 predicted proteins | sample AAG_UR_Asn_MG_FD_193527 | JGI IMG/M metagenome (GOLD analysis project Ga0302238, IMG submission 193527) | Enriched activated sludge microbial communities from anaerobic digester in WTTP, New Holstein, Wisconsin, United States - AAG_UR_Asn | ecosystem: Engineered > Bioreactor > Anaerobic >...
TTTGTACCCCCGTTGTACACGGCCTAATGGGAGCGTTAGGCTGGCTGGGGCGGGTGGGGCGGGTTTGGGCGCGGGCCTGAGCCGGAAGGGAGGGATGGACGACTTGCGGATGATGTAAAAGGACGTTCCAAGGCGGGAGGGAGAGGACGCGAGCGTTCGGCAAAGCCGGGACGAGCGGCCGGGTGTTGTCGCGCGCCGTGGTTTTTGGGCGGGATGGGGTCGCGGTTGGCGGGGACATTCCCCTTCCCAGGCGAGGGTTGCCGCAAGGTGACTGCTTGCGTTGTCCTCAGGGTTGGCCGGCCGTTTTGAAGCGATAGACGCTTTCATCCCCGCCCCCTGAACCCGAAAAGTGGCTTTGGGTTTGGGAAAACCTTTTCCCCTTCAGCTACCAAAACGCAGGCGCTGATAACCAAAGGCTCTATACCTGAGCCAGAACGATCTTGATTGCGCCCTCATTCCACCTTCTCTGTGTGCGTAAGTCTCTGATTTTACAGGCGGAAGGCGTTCGGAACGGAACGGTTGCCCTGTGGGATTCATCAGCCCAGGGGTTTATTGGAGTTGTGGATCGGATGACCAGGGGTATCCCGGCTCCAATGGAATGTGGCCGCGCGGTTGAGCGGCCCAATGGCAGCGGTTCGGTTAAGGCGGCGCCGTTGTCACCAGAGGCCGTAGTACATGATGTACGATCCCGAAGCGTAGCGTTTCCGCAAGCTATTGATGCCCACCCAGGCGACCGAGCCATCAAGCCGGCCCACGTTGCCACCAGACGCACCGACGCTCTGGGACGTTTCGGTGCCCTTGCCCCAGGTCCAGGTCGCGCCGTTGGGGCGGTAAGGGCCAGTCTTGCAGTGCGGGGCCATAATCAGGTAAGTGCCGCTGCCGCCGCCCCAGTGGTTTGCGTCCGCGAGGACGTAATTGGTGCCCGACTCGGTGGTTTTCCGGGCCGAATACCAATATTCCAGCCGGGAGGGAAGCCAGCCCGACATGTTGGCGTCGCAAAGGTAATTGTAGCCGATCAGGTAGCCGTAAGTGGAGCTGAACCGCGGTTGCGTGCCAAAGGTGAAGCTTGGGCAATCGAGGATTTTCACGTTTTTGGTGTAGTCAACCAGGTTGGTCCAGCTCCGGCTGGAGATGCGCAGCGAGTGCCACTGATCGTTGTTGTCGCGGCCGGAGGGAACCTTTTCCTGCCAGTCCATTCCATACAGGTGAACCGTGATGATCGCCTGCCGCATGTTGCTTTTGCAGGCCGCGCGCATGCTCTTTTCTTTCGCCGAGGCCAGCGCCGGGAGGAGCAGGGCCGCCAGAATGGCAATGATGGCAATAACCACCAGCAGTTCGATAAGGGTGAATGCGCCGAGGCGCATTCGGCCTGGTCTGTGTTTTAAGGAAGGTTGCATAATCGTCAGGGGGGATTTATCCGGAATGAGCCCGGCCGCGCCCAGTGCCGTGTCCGCATCATTGGGCCGCGAGGTTCCCCGGGATGGCCCGGCAACCCATCGGCCGGCATCGGCCACGCGGCCTTGCCGCCCGCTCCGTCCGCCGGGCAAAGCCTCTTCGGGCGCCGTTCCTCAGCCCGGAAAACAGCCTTTCCCTGAATCCCGTGGTTCCGGACACGGTTTTCGGCCCCAGGATTCCTCATGCGCACTGTGCGCGGCATACCCTTTCCTTACCCGCGCGCCCCGGGAGTGTCAATCGCAAAGGCGGCTCCCCGGTTCGGCTCGCCGGTGGGGTCCGCGGGCGGCGGGCCGCGTATTCCGGTCCGGGCGGCCGCAACCCGGGGGGCGAACCTCCGGGCGGCCGGGCCCGCAGCCGCCGGGGGGCGCAAAAAAATTAGGGGATACGATTTGACAGCCGGTGGGCGGCGGCGTAATTTAACGCCCGTTTAGAACGAACGTTTAATTAGATGCGCCGAAAACCGACAGTGGATCCGCAGACCCGGATTCTGGACGCCGCCGAAAACGCGGTGGCCGAGTGCGGCTTTGCCGGGGCGTCGCTGCGGCGGATTGCGCAGGAGGCGCGCGTGAACCTGGCGACGGTGTATTACTACTTCCGCTCGAAGCGCGGCCTGGTGGAGGCGGTGCTCAAGCGGCGATTCGGCCCGCTGCGGGAGGAGCACCTGGCGCTGCTGCGGGAGTTCGAGGCGGCGAACCCGGGGCGCCCGCTGCCGGTGGAAAAGATTCTCGAGGCGATGCTGGTGCCGCCCTTGCGCCTGGCGGCGCAGGATTCGGCCCGGCGCCAGGCCGTCCGGCGTTTGTTTGGCCGCATCGTGGGGGAGCCGAACGCGGAAACCCAGGAGATGCTGCGCCACCTGCGGATGGAGTCGCGCACCGCCTTTCTGAAGGCGTTGCAGCGCAGCCTGCCGGAGGCGCCCCGGGCCGATTTGCTGTGGTCGGTGGAGTTTGTTTCAGGCGCGCTGGCGTTCACCCTGTGCAACCCCCGGGAGTTGGAGGTCGAGACGCGCGGCGCCTGCAATCCCGCCAACACCGAGAAGGTGCTGGCCGAGATGATCCGGTTCTTTTCCGCGGGGTTCCACGCCCTGGGGCGGCGCCCACGAAAGGGTTGAAGCGCGCCTGGCTGTCATGGATACCGCTTTTTACCAACGCCGGTCACCGGCCGCCCCGGCCGCCCCGGGAATGTCGCGCCGGCCGCTGCACCTGGTGAATTTCTTTTGCATGGCGCCCCAGGCGAAAAGCGTGTCTTTGGTGGGCGACTTCAACGGCTGGCAGCCGGCGGCTCATCCGATGACCCGCATGCCGGACGGCGGCTGGACCATTCGCCTGGAGCTGCCCCACGGGCATCATCAATATGTTTTCCTCGTGGACGGCCAGCCGACGCTCGATCCCAATGCCATGGGCAAGGTCCATAATGAACGCAACGAGGTCGTCTCGCTGATCGCCATCAGTTAGCCCATCCCCGGCCAGATTTTAATTTATGATCCCCTCACGACTGACGCATCCTTCTCCGACACCGAAACTCCGCCCGGCTGTGCGCCGCGCCCGGCTGCGGGCCGGTTTCCTGCTCCCGGCCGCCGGCGCCGTCCTGCTGGCCGGCTGCCAGCGCCAGGCGCCGCCGCCGCCGCCCCCGGTGCCGGAGGTGGCGGTCGTGACGGTGAGCCGGCAGCCGATTCTGCTGACCACGGAGTTGCCGGGGCGCACGGCGCCGTTTTTGATTGCGGAAATCCGGCCGCAGGTTAACGGGCTGATCCTCAAGCGCCTGTTCACGGAGGGGACCGACGTCCGGCAAGGGCAGGTGCTTTACCAGATTGATCCCGCTCCGTTTCAGGCGGCGCTGGACAATGCCCAGGCCGCGCTGGGCCGGGCGGAGGCCAACCTGCCCGCCATCCAGTCCCGGGTGGATCGCTACCGGCAGGCCCTGGCGGACAAAGCCGTCAGCCAGCAGGATCTGGACGATGCGGAGGCGGCCTTGCGGCAGGCCAAGGCCGACGCGGCGTATTACAAAGCCACGCTGCAGACCGCGCAGATCAACCTGGGCTACGCCCGCGTGACCTCGCCCATCTCGGGGCGCATCGGCACTTCGGCGGTGACGGATGGGGCGATTGTCACGGCTTATCAGCCGGTGCCCCTGGCCACGATCCAGCAACTGGACCCCATTTATGTGAATGTGCCCCAGGCCGCCACCGACCTGCTGCGGCTGGAGCAGCGGCTGAAAGCCGGCCAGCTCAAGCGCAACGGGGCCAACTTGAACAAAGTGCGGCTCTTTCTGCCGGACGGCTCGAAGTATGCGCAGGAGGGGACGCTGCAGTTCCAGGACGTCTCGGTGGATCCGACCACCGGCTCGGTCATCCTGCGGATGGTGTTTCCCAACCCGGACGGCGTGCTGCTGCCGGGCATGTTCGTTCGCGGGGTGGTGCAGGAAGGCGTCAACGAGCAGGCGATCCTGATCCCGCAGCAGACCGTGGCGCGCGATCCCAAGGGGCACCCGGTGGCGCTGGTCGTGGGGGCCGATGGCATCGTGCAGCAGCGCGAGTTGACCCTGGACCGGGAAATCGGCGACCAGTGGCTGGTCAGCGCGGGGCTGGAGGCGGGCGATCAGGTGATTGCGGAGGGCGTCCAGAAAGTGCGCCCCGGCGTGAGCGTGAAAACGGTGCCCTTTGAGCAGAAGCCGGCGCCGGGGAAAGCCGGGCCAGTGGCGGCGGCGGCCGCGGCGGTCGAAAAATCCAACTAAGCAGGACGCCCCATGCTATCAAGGTTCTTCCTGAAGCGCCCGGTTTTTGCCTGGGTGATTGCCATCATCCTGATGGTGGCCGGCTGCCTGGCCATTTACAACCTGCCGATTGCGCAGTACCCGCCCATCGCGCCGCCGTCCATCGCCATCCAGGCCTTCTACCCGGGGGCCTCGGCCGAGACGGTCGAGAACAGCGTCACGCAGATCATCGAGCAGAAGATGACCGGGTTTGACAACCTGCTCTACCTTTCGGCGACCAGTGATTCCGCCGGCGCCTGCCGCCTTGAGCTGACCTTTACGCCGGGGACGGATCCGGACCTGGCCTGGGCGCAGGTGCAAAACAAGCTCCAGCTGGCCATGGCGAACCTGCCGGACGTAGTCCAGCGCTCCGGCATCAAGGTGAGCAAGAGCACGCGCAACTACCTCATGATCGTCAGCCTGATCTCCGAGGACGGCAGCATGGACGGCTACGATTTGCGCGACTACGCGCAATCCAACCTGGAGAAGGTGCTGTCGCGGGTGCCGGGGGTGGGAGAAGTGGAGGTCTTCGGCGGCCAGTATGCCATGCGCATTTGGGTCAACCCGGACAAGCTGACGGAGTACCAGATGACGATGGAGGACGTGATTGCAGGGCTGCGGACCTACAACGTCGAGGTGTCCGCCGGACAGTTTGGCGGCGCGCCGGCGCTTCCGGGCCAGCGCCTGAACGCCGCCATCATCGTGCAAAGCCTGCTCAAGACCCCGGATGAGTTTGCCGCCATTCCCCTGCGCACCAGCCCGGACGGTTCGATGGTCCGGATTCGGGATGTGGGGCGGGTCGAGCTGGGCACCGACGCCTACGACATTGAAGCCTTTTACAACGGCAAGCCTTCCTCGGCGATGGCCATTCGGCAGGCGGCCGGCGCCAACGCCCTCCAGACGGCGGACAACGTCCGGAACAAGCTGGCCGAGATGAGCCACTTTTTCCCCAGCGGCATGAAGGTGGTGTATCCCTATGACACCACGCCCTTCGTGCGCGTGGCCATCAATGAAGTGGTCAAGACGCTCATTGAGGCGATCTTCCTGGTTTTCCTGGTGATGTATGTGTTTTTGGGCAACATGCGCGCCACCCTGATTCCCACCATTGCCGTGCCGGTGGTCATCCTGGGCACGTTCGCCGTGCTGGGCATCTTCGGGTTTTCCATTAACATGCTCACCATGTTCGCCATGGTGCTGGCCATCGGGCTGCTGGTGGACGACGCCATTGTGGTGGTGGAAAACGTCGAGCGCATCATGAGCGAGGAGGGGCTGCCGCCCTTTGAGGCCACGCGCAAATCCATGGACCAGATCACCCCCGCCTTGATCGGCATCGGGCTGGTGCTCTCGGCGGTGTTCGGCCCGATGGCCTTCTTCGCCGGTTCCACGGGCGTCATTTACCGGCAGTTTTCCGTGACCATTATCGCCGCGATGCTGCTCTCGGTGGTGGTTGCCCTGGTTTTGACGCCGGTGCTCTGCGCCACCTTCCTCAAGCCGGTGGCCAAGGGCCATCAGCCGGCCGAGGGTGGCGTGTGGTTCCTGCGGCCGTTTTTCCGGTGGTTTGACCGCGTCTTTTTCCGGGCGCGGAACCGCTACCTGGCTTTGGTGGGTCATTCGCTCAACCGCAAGCTGCGCTACGTGCTGGTGTTCCTGGTCATCGTGGGGGCGCTGGGATATCTCTTCAAGCGGATGCCGACCGCGTACCTGCCGGATGAGGATCAGGGCATGATGATGGTGCAGGCGCTGCTGCCCGCCAATTCCACCCTTGAACAAACCAAGGAAGTGATGGCCAATGTTCGGGATTACTTTCTCACCCAGGAAAAGGAAGCCGTGCATGCCGTCATGACGGTGTCCGGGGTGAGCTTCTCCGGCCAGGGGCAAAACTCGGGGCTGGCGTTTGTGCGGCTCAAAGACTGGGATCTGCGCGACCGCCCGGAGCTGAAGGTCACGGCGGTGGCGGGGCGCGCGATGATGCGCTTTTCGCAGTTCCGCAACGCCATGGTGTTTGCCTTCGCGCCCCCGGCGGTGGTCGAACTGGGCCAGGCCAAGGGGTTTGACTTCCAGTTGCTGGACCGCGGCGGCCTGGGCCACGAAAAGCTCATGCAGGCCCGCAACCAGCTCCTGGGCATGGCGGCCATGAACGCGGCGTCCACCAACGGCGCGGTCCTGACCAAGGTCCGCCCCAACGGCCTGGAAGACGTGCCGGAATACCGGGTGGATGTGGACTGGGACAAAGCCGGCGCGCTCGGGGTGCCCATCACCTCCATTCACAACACCATCGCGGCGGCCTTTGGCAGCGCCTACGTCAACGACTTCATCCAGGGCGGCCGGGTAAAGCGCGTTTATGCGCAAGCCGACGCGCCGTACCGGATGCTGCCGCGCGACCTGGAGAAACTCTACGTCCGCAACAAAAAGGGACAGATGGTCCCCTTTGCCTCCTTCGCTTCCGGCCACTGGACCTCCGGCTCGCCCAAGCTCGAGCGCTTCAACGGCTTTCCGTCGCTGAATATCCTGGGCGAATCGGCGCCGGGACGCAGCTCGGGCGAGGCCATGCGAATGATGGAAAGCTTCGTGCGGAAGCTACCCCAGGGCATCGGTTACGACTGGGCCGGGATTTCCTATCAGGAACGGCAGGCGGGCGCGCAAACCCTCCCGCTGTATGCCTTTTCCGTGCTGGTGATCTTCCTTTGCCTGGCCGCTCTGTATGAGAGCTGGCCCATTCCGCTGTCCATCCTCCTGACGCTCCCGCTGGGCGCGATTGGCGGCGTGATTGCCTCCAGCCTCCTGGGCCTGCCCAATGACGTGTATTTCCAAATCGGCCTGTTGACCACGCTGGGGCTCACCACGAAAAACGCCATCCTGATTGTCCAGTTTGCCAAAGCCCGTTTCGAAGAAGGCGACGGACTGATCGCGGCGACGCTCGAAGGCGCCAAGCTGCGCTTGCGCCCCATCATCATGACCTCGCTGGCCTTCGGCTTCGGCGTGCTGCCGCTGGCGTTGGCACACGGCGCCGGCGCCGGCGCCCAGCGCGCCATCGGCATTGCCGTGGTCGGCGGCGTCGTCACCTCCACCTTCCTGGTCACCCTCTTTGCCCCGTTGTTCTTTGTGGTCATTGAAAAGGGGATCGGCAAACAATCCCGGCGCGCCGCCCAGGCGGCCCGCGCCGCTTCCTCCGAATCGCCCGCCGCCTGACTTTTATGAATAAACGTATTCGCTTGCTTCTGCCCGGCATCGTCCTGGTTCTGGCGGGCTGCACGCTGGCCCCGAAATACACGCAACCCGCGGCCCCCGTCCCGGACGCCTGGCCCACGGGCCCCGCGTACACGGCGGCCGCCCCCACAAATGCGGTGGTTAACCCGGACCTGAACTGGCTGGAGTTCTTCCCGGATGAGAAACTGCGGCAAGTCATCCGCCTGGCCCTGGCCAACAACCGCGACCTGCGCGTGGCGGCCTTAAACGTCGAGCGGGCCCGCGCTTATTATGGCATCTCCCGGGCCGAGCTCTACCCCGCCGTTCATGCCGCCGGCAGCGGCAGCAAGGCCCGCGTGCCCGCCGACCTCTCCCCCTCCGGCCGGCGCCAGACCGTGGAACGCTACGAGGCCAATCTCGGCGTCGCCGCCTGGGAGATTGATTTCTTTGGCCGCATCCGCAGCTTCAAAGACCGCGCCCTGGAGGAATACCTGGCCACCGAGCAGGCCCGCCGCAGCGCGCAGATACTGCTGATCTCCGCCGTGGCGAAAACCTGCCTGGCCCTGGCGGCCGATCGCGAGGCCCTCGCCCTGGCCCAAACCACCCTCCAAACCCAGCAAGCCGCCTACGACCTTGTCCAGCGCCGCTACCAACTCGGCCTGACCACGGAACTGGATTTGTTCCGCGCCCAAACCCCGCTCGAAGCCGCCCGGCGGGACGTGGCCCTGTACACGCAGCAGGCGGCCAAAGGCGAAAATGCCCTGGCCCTGCTGACGGGTGCGCCGGTGGAAAGCGACCTGCTGCCCGCCGGTTTGGACGACCTCCTCCCGCCCGAGGAAATCAGCGCCGGGCTTTCCTCCCAGGTTCTGCTGCTCCGGCCTGATATTCTCCAGGCCGAACACCTGCTGCGGGCGGCCCACGCCGACATTGGCGCGGCCCGCGCGGCCTTTTTCCCGCGCATTTCCCTGACCGCCGCCATCGGCACCGCCAGCCGCGATCTCTCCGGGCTGTTCCAAGCCGGCTCCGGCACCTGGAGCTACGCGCCGCAGATCGTCATGCCGATCTTTGATGCCCGCACCTGGGCGGCGGCCCGCGCCGCCAAAGTCCAGCGCGAGATCGCGGTCACCCAATACGAACGGGCCATCCAAAACGCCTTCCGGGAAGTCGCCGACGCCCTGGCCGTCCGCGGCACCGTGGACCAGCAAATCACCGCGCAGCAAGCCCTCGTCCACGCCTCTGCCGAGACCTATCGCCTGGCCCATTCCCGCTACGAAAAGGGCCTCGACAGTTACCTCGGAGTCCTCGACGCCCAACGCTCGCTCTTCGCCGCGCAGCAAGCCCTGGTCTCCCTCCGCCTGGCCAAACTCACCAGCCAGGTGCAGCTCTACACCGTGCTTGGCGGCGGTTGGCAGACGCAGGAACTGGCCGGCGCGCCCCCGCTCTCCGATCCCGTCCGCGAGCCAAAAGGCAACTGAATCGCGCCCCTTGCCGGCCCGGGGCGTGACCCGCGCCGGGTGGCCTCGCAGCTCGAATTGCCCGCCCCTCGCGCGGCAAAAAGGCTTCCCTTCCGGCGCCGGGACTGGCAGGCTTGGCCCAGCCAATTAACTTAACAGTCAACGCATTATGAGCAATACAAGCAACAATCTGAAAGAAGCCTTCGCCGGTGAGAGCCAGGCCAGTCAAAAGTATTTAGCCTTTGCTAAAAAGGCCGAAAAGGACGGTTTCCGCAACATCGCCAAGCTCTTCCGCACTGCGGTGGAAGCCGAGCGCATCCATGCCGAAGCCCACCTCAGCGCCATGGATGGCATCGGCTCCACCGCCGACAACCTCAAAACCGCGATTGCCGGGGAGACGTACGAGTTCACCACGATGTACCCGCCCATGCTCAAGCAGGCTGAGGCGGAAAACCACAAGGCCAAACGCATGTTTGACCTCGCCCCCAAGGCCGAAGCCGTCCACGCGCGCCTTTACCAAATGGCCCTGGAAGCTGTCCAAAGAGGCGAAGACCTGCCCCAGGACAAGATCTATCTCTGCCCCATTTGTGGTGATATCGAGTTCGGGACCCCGCCCGAGTCCTGTCCCATCTGCAAGGCCAAGGGATCCGTTTTCATCCAGGTGCAGTAATCGTCCCCGGCTTTCGGACGGCGGCGCTCAACCGGTGCGCGGCGCTTCCCCCGGCAGCGCGCACTGCGGTTTTGCCGCGATGCTGCCCGGGATCGCCTCCAGGGGTGAGGCGCCCCTTGCGCGCTATAGGGCCATGAGGCGGCGGCGTGGGAAATAGCCAACCTTGCGATCCCTCAGAATCGCGTTGCCCACAATGCCCTCCGTGTTCATCTGCATCAGAGCCGTGGCGAGCAAGCGGGGCAAGGCGCCGCAGCGGAGAGTGAACCCGACGCCCCCGAGCGCGGCGGGGACGTGGTACGTATCGGCCTGGAACTGGCCAAAGCCTGGATAAAAGTCGGTGACTCTGCCCGCGGGCGGGTATGCGGCGAGTGAGTCGTCCTGAAAGTAGGAAATCTGGGCGCCCGTGTCGAAAAACATCCGGTAGTCGCGCCCGCTAATGCGAGCCGTGACGATGGGGATGCCCATGAACATATCCAGGCGAACCGTCTGGCCGTTATGCGGCAGTTCGTCCGTCGAAACGGTGAGACTGCCACCGGCAATATCGAAAAGGTGGTCGAAGCGGCCAAGAACGTCTGCCCCGAGAAGGCCGACGCACGGCATTCCGACGAACTGCGCGAGTGTCTCGGCAGTGAGGCCAAGGTAATTCGCACCAAAGTTGAACGGCTCGCCCGCGAGGGTGAGGCCGCGCGGCGTGCCAAAGCTGGCGGGGGCGCCGGTGTCGAGCAACCACAGATCACCGTCCAGCTCAAGGAACAAGTGCCGTTCGCGAAATTGAAGTGGCAGAGTGTGCATCTTTTCCCCTTGGCTAAATGCCGGATTGTCTTGCGTCCCCCAAATCAGGGTAAGCCCCAAAACGACGCTGATGACGATGCACACAATACAAATCATGAAGCATGATTTTGTTAAGCACTTTTGGGTTCATCGATTTAGCGCGAGGCTCGCAATACCTGGCCAATACTGGTTGGGAAAGTGTTCCTGCTAAACGGGCTAGAATGAGCAAGCTGGAAGTTCATTCCTGGATTTGCTTCGTATTGGCTGGAAGTGTAGGCAAGACCGCGAAAGCGGTCAACGGAAAAAAGCCCTCCTCAGACCGTCCACGGCCCCGCCAATCCCGCTTTCAATATCCCGGCGCCACATCCCGGATCATGCACCCGGGCGCATCTGAACCTGGCGCAGGCACGCATGCTCCAACCCGAGGGGCGCTCCAGTCGTACCCGTGGGCGGCTTGGGCGTCTATATGGCACGCGCTCACAGGCTGAAAACTGCCGCGCCTCAGACGGCTTGGGCGAAGGAGCGCCAGCAACGGTGTAATCGGTGTAGCGTCCGGATTCAGAGGGACGACGAGTTCACGCGGCCTTTTGCGCTTGCTGCAACAGGCGGGTAGATTCGAAGGGCGCGGACCCTGAATGCCCGTTTTGCAGTCAGCGACCGACACGGCCGGTGCGTAAACGAAAAAGGGCGCGGAGCACCGGACTTCGTCACGCATCGGCAAGTCCGGTTCATTCGCGATGGGGTTGATACCCCGAAGCTTGCTTCGGCTTTATTTGGGTTTGTGAAGTCATACTTCTAAATGCCTTGGAGCTTGCTCCGGGGTTGGTTACTTCGCCCTGACGGTCTTGAGGTAGTCCTCGATAATTCCCTTCACATACTCGGGGATATTCTTCTGCAACTCCAAAGTGCGGCGCTTAAGCCGCTCGCAGGATTCCACTTCCGCCCCGGTCCAGAGGATGTCGGCGCGGCGCGCCTCGCGCATGGCCACATGGGAGTAGTCCTCCGGGAAGGCCCAATAGCATCGGCGGCAGATTTCAGGCTTCTTCAGCTTCAGCCAATTTACGCAGCGCTCGCAGGAGCAGGACTTCGCACGGTTGGCTGAACCACACAGCCGCATGTAGTCGTCGAGGTTGGGCTCCGCGCCCGGCACATCGCCCTGAATCGCGAAGGGAATGCGGTGGTCAATTTGCAACTCACGCCCGGGAAACGCTTCCAGATAGATCGCGCACTGTTCACCGTGCCGCGCCACCAGCCTTTCCTTGAGTTTCTTGCTGAGGACCGTCCGGCCAGCCTGTTTCCCGGTTCGGGTCTTGCGCGGGTCCCCGAAACGGTAGGCGGCAATCTTGCGTCCATCGCTCCCTTTGACGCGAAACATCTCGCGGGGATGCCGAGTTCCTTCACATCCCGCACGGCCCGCGGCGGGTGGTTGTAGCCGTACTGGTCCTTAAGTTCCTGCGTGGTGATGAAGCCGTGCTTGAGAATGTGGTCAATAACCGTTTTAGGGCGCTTAGCGGTGACGGCCTTGCACAACTTGATGAATGCGGGCGGCAGCTTCGGCGGGCTCACCGCCTCGCCTCCAGGAAGGCCAGTTGTTCCGCCGCCCGGCGCGGATAATGCCGTCGCAAGCGCAGTGATTCAGCCAGTGCCGGGGAGAGATAGAGCGATTCCACCGTGACTTCCGCCCGCCCCAGCAGCGCCGCCTGGGACGAGCGACCCGCAGGCAATTCAAGCAGGTGCAGTTTGAGCCGGTCCGGGAGCTTTCGCCCGTGGACACGGCCCCCCGTTCGGCCGTCGTCGCTGACGAGGTAATTGATCTCGCGGTAGTTCAGCGACTCCAGCACCTCCACAAAGTCATCAACCAATACGCCCTTGAGGTAACGCGGGTCCCGCTCGCCACAGACGCCTTGATAAGGGGGGGCCATGTAGATCAGGTCATTCGGCGTGGCCTGAGCAACCACCTCCCGGTAGTCGAGCGAAGAAAATTCCGTCTTTCGGTGCAGCAGATGCGAGGCCCCGAGGATGTGTTCCCGCAGGGTAGCTGGCAGGGCGCCCAGGCGGCGGTTGTCAGGGCTTTGGTTGAACTTGCCGTCGGCGTTGTAGCGCACCGACGCCTTCACGCAACGGGCGGGCAAATACAACAGGTAATCCGGCCTCCCTGTCCGGTTGAAGGCGTCCCGCACTTTGTCGTAATACTCCCGGCGGTTCTCCTGCTGCGCTCGCCAGAGACTCTCGTCCTGGCGGGTCAACTTTTCCGGCGATTCCACAATCGCCCGCCATAGGTCCACCAGGGGCTTATTCAGGTCGTTGATGACATCGTGCGCGGCCAAGCCACGCGCCGCCGCTGCCAGGGTAATAGCCGCCGATCCGGCGAACGGCTCGATCCGCGTCGTCGCCCGCTCCGGGAAGTAACGGAGAATCTCCGTGGCCAGGTTACGTTTGCTGCCTTGGTAGGGGATGGGGTGTGGGATTCTCAAATGACCCTCCGTTCATGGGTTCGCCGGGTCGGCCATGTGACTTTGATTGCATGTAGTTAGCGTTCGCTACCTTTTGCATCTGCTCCACAAACCCGGCGCGCGTTTTCAAGGACGTAGTTGGCCCTCACCCACGCCGCGCTGAGTACGCGCGCCGCGTCAAAAGTGATTTCCTGTCTGTATTGCCATAAACGAAGGTGTTGACGCCTCAATCGGCTCTTGTTAGGGGTGGCACATGCCTGGTGAGCCCGAAAACCAGTTTTCCCTCACCCGCACCGTGCCCATTACCGGCGCGGTGCCCTCAAGCAAACGCTTATCAATTGGAAGGCCGCGGGCGGAAACTTCAGCCGGGCGGCCATCCTTCCGGCGCACACCTCCGCAAACGCCCATGCCCCGGCGCGGGGCGTCGCGAGCGTGACGATGAGCCGCCCGCCGCTGGCGCAAGCGCCGGGGGTGAAGGGGCCGCGCCCGGAGGGGGGCCTGGTGGCGCTGGCGGTTGCGCCGGGGCACGATAAGTTCCGAACTGCGGGCAACGAATGATATGAATGATGTTAAACAATCGGTTTTGGTTCCCGTGATTACGGCGGGATTGGTGGGATTCGCCTGCGTGGCCGGCGCGGCCGAGCGGGGGCCAAAGGAGCGCCGCGCCCAAACCCGCCCGCCGAATATTGTGCTGGTGCTGGCCGACCAGTGGCGGGCGGAGGCGTTTGGTTATGCGGGCAATCCCGACGTGAAGACACCCAACCTGGACCGGTTGCAGCGCGAGGGCATCCACTTTGTCAACGCCGTGTCCGGCATGCCGGTTTGCTGCCCGGCGCGCGCGTCATTCCTGACGGGCCAGCGCCCACTCACGCACGGGGTCTTCCTGAACGACGTGCCGCTGAACCCGGAAGCGGTGACCATCGCCAAGGTGCTGGGCGCGGCGGGCTACGACACCGCGTATATCGGCAAGTGGCATGTGGATGCGCATGGCCGCTCGAGCTTCATCCCGCGCGAACGGCGGCAAGGGTTTGATTACTGGAAGGTGCTGGAGTGCTCGCACGACTACAATCACTCGGCCTACTACGCCGACGGCCCGGAAATGCTTTACTGGGAGGGCTACGACGCCATCGCCCAGACGCGGGACGCGCAGCAATACCTGCGCGACCATGCGCCACCGCGAAAGCCCTTCTTTCTCGTGCTGTCCTGGGGGCCGCCGCACGATCCGTATTTCACCGCGCCCGAAAAATACCGGGCCTTGTACGACCCCGCGAAGCTGAC
>Ga0302238_1002217_pt1 | contig 14011 bp, 11 predicted proteins | sample AAG_UR_Asn_MG_FD_193527 | JGI IMG/M metagenome (GOLD analysis project Ga0302238, IMG submission 193527) | Enriched activated sludge microbial communities from anaerobic digester in WTTP, New Holstein, Wisconsin, United States - AAG_UR_Asn | ecosystem: Engineered > Bioreactor > Anaerobic >...
ATCTTCGGAGAGACCATCATCCCAGTATTGCAGCTCATATCCTCCATGATGTTCAGAATGTTTATGTGAGTGTCAGGCATGATTCTATCTATCGCTTCGATATTCATCTTGAGCCATTGCTTCATGATGTCATGGACAAGTTCAGGATCATCATAGAATACATATGCCATGTTCACGTCGCCAAAAAGATGCCAGAGGATACGGAATGTCCCTGACATGATCTGACAGACGGGATATTCCCTTTTGGAAGAGACAGGATGTTTGTTCAGTGTCTTATACCTTACTTCTATGCCAGGATCCATGCGCTGTTTGATCCGATCCCAGTCGGCGCGTGACTGCACAGGGAACTCAAGATATTCAGCGATACTGATATTTTTCTCAGCCTTGCGCTGCTTGACCTTCCTGCCATGCTCATCTTCGAAGATCACGCACTCATCGTCTTCAGAGATGGTTTTCTTTTCAAATCTTGGGAAAAATGGACTGTAACCGTTAGTACCGAGATGGACACCGGTCCATCCTAGCTTGTCCTCCTGGAAATAATTGATTTCCCTCCAGTTTTCCGGCAAACCTTCCTTCCTCCATCTATCATAAGTTTCGATCCATCCTCCGAAAGTATGTACCGGCAACCTATCTGTCTTTTCAAATTTAAAACTTGCCCTGAAACGCTCTAGTGAGTTCATAAGATATATTTTCTGAGTGCTCCGTGGTTTGTATTCTTGTCTTTACCATTCGCCCTTGCGGTCGAATTTCTTCTTTGCGTTCTTGCCGAACTCTGCACACGCCTTGTCGATATTTTCAAGGATCTCCTTCTTGGTCAGTCCGCAACATGACCTTGCCGCGGGAATCATGGTCCTGCACTCATTCGAATCCATGAACCTTGCGGCCTCGAGAAGTCGATCTTCGTCCTCCTTTGGAATCGCAAGGAATCCATGCTTGTCTGCATGTATCAGCTGTCCGGGAACAATTTTCCGTCCGAACACCTCGACTTCGCAGTTCCATTTCACTGGGCATGAATATCCGTGGCCTACGCAAAGCCTTCTTGCAATCGCCTTGAGGCCGGAATTGTTCATCTCATCGAGATCCCTGATGCATCCGTCGGTGATCGTCCCGACACAACCAAGGGCCTTGTGCATGTTGCTATTCACCTCTCCCCAAAAGGCCGCGACAAAGTTTGGCTTGTCCAGATCCTGAACCACCACGATCTTCGGTCCGTCGATGGATGCGACATATTTGCGATATTCGCTCCAGGCGTTTGGATTTTTCTTCGGATGTTTCGGATTGCTTGGTTCGAAGAGGACTGTTATTGCCCTTCCGACCATCGGGCCCATGTGAGGCATAAAGTCTCTTGTCTCCTCAAGGCTTATTCCATCCTTGACCACGCTGTGCTTGGTGATCTGCTCCCATCCGTTGAAGATGGTCGGAGTGTTCCATCGTTTCAATTCAAGAAAGTCTGCATGTGTAATCGGCATCGTATTTCTCCTTATTAAACTTATTTCGAGGTCAAATATTCTATGTTGAACCTTGCAAGCATCAGATACTTGTCATCGTACATCCCGCTGACTCGTCCGCATTCATAGAGGCACATGATTGTTCCATCCTCACTGACGGTCAGATCGGAATAACCTGACGGACCATCCTCGAGAAGTTTTTTTACCGGCCAAGTCCTGCAATCGTCGTAGCTAAGGTGCAATGTTAGGTTTTTGCGGTCGCGCCTGACAGATTTCTTTCCCCAATCTGCATCCACAGGATCCAGGTTACGCGGATTTGAGAAGAGGATGGCGCTTTTACCGTCCGGACCTTGCACTTTCAGAAGACATCCCATGCAGATTGGTTCATAGAGGTCATTGTCGAAGGCAGGCTTGCTCCATTTGACTGCCCCGTCAGGGCTGTTTGAAATTAAGCGCCTGTTCTCATCACACTCTGAGCGGATATTGAAAAGGACCTTGCCATCTGAAAGTTCAACGGCGGTTGTCTCATTGGGATTGCGCATTCCCGGTCCAGTATCCACGACGATGTCGCCGCATTTCCAGGTGGTCCCATGATCATCGCTGTAGAGTGAACCAACCGCTGAAGGCCTGTGACCGCGGTGGTTTTTCCCAAATTCAGTTCCAGTACCGTCTGACATCCATAGAGGCACAACATATCTTCCATTCCTCAGCTGGATCCCGTGACTTGGACCAGTGGCGATCACAGTCCATGGATAAAGTTTCTTATATGATTCCAGGACGGAAGTTATTTCCACAGGCTTGGAAAAAGTCTTACCTTCATCCATGCTCCTGATACTGAAGACACGGTTGTAGTCATGGCAGAACAGTACCTGAACTGACTTGTTGTTCCTATCATAAATCATGATGAAGTTGCTTACTGGACCAGAACCATATGTTTCATTTGAAACTATGACCTGAGGTGGCCCCCACGTAATGCCATTGTCTTCACTGCGGCGCATAATGACATCGTTATTATCGTAATCTCCGCCTTTTCCACGGCGCGCCTCGGCAGTAGCCAGGACGACATTTTTTCCTACTGCCAAGATTCCTGGTATCCTATAGACATGATATCCATTGGTTCTCGCCTCAAAAACCGGTGTCTTTAGAACTTTGCATTTATCGGCTTTCATATTCTCCTTATATGGTATGTCGGCTTTCAATCCGACTCGTTTTTTCAATTCAGTCTGCAGGATCAACTGTCCACATTCCAAGAGGTACCGTTATTGATCCAGTACCGATAGTCTCGTCGGGATTTATGGGATTTACATGTCCATCGCAGAAAAGGTAATTCAGGGATTTCAGACCATGTAGCTTGGGAGGATTCACGATCTGCTGTGAAGGTGAATCAAGCGGTGTTCCCTGAGCTCCCTGCTGATTGTTGTATAGTCCAGAACTGTTCGCAAGTCCAGCCCATTCTGCAAGGAGGATAGTGTCTCCTGTCCTTTTGATCGTACTCATCTTCATTTCAGTCGGAGGAGTTGCGGAACCAGAAGCATATTTTCCAACACCCAGCTGTGACATACTCGTACGTGGCATGCTATAGGTTCTTGCGATGCTGGCACGCTTGCAGGTGTCGGCGGGACACTGGAATATCTCCAGTCCTTTTGCCACGGGAGTGGAACTTGCACATTTCTCAGCTTCCGTCAAAGTTCCACCAAGGTAATTGTTAAGCAAATCGTCATAGGAGATATAGAAGCTCGAGCCATCGCTCCAGAAGTAGAAAGGAAGCCTGTCGGCGAAGTCATCGTTATACATGAAGAAAGCAAGACCTATCTGCTTTTGGTTTGAAGCACATTTTGCCGCCTTTGCCATAGACCGGGCATTTGCGAGCGCCGGCAGGAGCATGGCTGCAAGGATTGCGATGATCGCAATTACGACAAGTAATTCTATCAAAGTGAATATTGCCGACGACCGACGACCGACGACAGACGACTGTATTCCCTGCTTTTTTAATTCTTTATTCATAGCTTCTCACCTCATATCAGTATAATAAAGGTATGAAGAATTGTATTTTGACATGTCCGCATCCTGCTCGAAGTTCTTGTTTCCGTCCAGACTGAGTCCTTTGTTTGTCGTCTGATCAATTATTATCTTGGACTGAATCTTATCCAGGCACTTGTTATCCTTTACAGATACGTTCCTGGTGTTTGAAAGGAACATTGAAAGATCATAACCCTGGAAACTGTTTCCTGTAATCTGTCCTCCGTCGACATCCTTGAAATAGATGGCGATCTGATAGAATATGATGTTCTTATACATCGATCCCTTGACCCTCAGTTTCTTCAGATTTTCATTTTCAGTGAATTTGCAGTCAATGATATTAATGTTCTTCTGTGCCGGTCCGGCGGCAGGTGCACCGGTATAGACTATAAGAGGAGAAAGCGCGCATGAGTCGAAAATGCATTTCCTGAAGGTCATGTTTTCAACAGATGGTCCAGGCCTGTGAGATCTTCCAGCATCCCCGAAAACCATCGCTCCGGCAAGTCCGGTGTCATGGATCTTCACATTGTCAAACTCTATGTTTCTAGCGGAAAGAATGGTGGCGCGGCTTCTGTTTGCGCCGAGAACTGTGTTCCTGACAGTTATCTTGTTGCATGTGAAGGCTGAATTATATGCCGCATCGCCTATGGAGATTGTCTTCGGTAGTTCTTCTCTGAATTTTATGATGTGGCATTTTTCCTTGGCGTCAAAACGCCCGTTGTCCACGGTAAGTGTTGTCAGATACAGAAGATCTCTAGCTCCGTAGAAGTCTATCCTGTCACCAGGACGTGCCACAGGGCCCGGCCAGCCGACGTCAACTTTCATCTTCATGGTGGACTTGTCAGTTATTTCAGCAACCTTGAGATATTTGCCGTTGATCGGAAGGCAGTCGTCTCCCGAAGCCTCGATTCGCGTGTTCTCGACAAGTAATTCTCCCATAGGGTACATTATGAACACGGCATCACCGGTGGTTGACATCACCCTGTCAGTTCCTGGTTTCGGTTCTACCGTGAGATTATTTATTTGTGTATCCTTGCATTGTGTCATGTGGATTGCCATTCCGGGTACACCCCAAATGTTGACATTCTCAATCTTGACATTCTCGCACAGGTTTATGTCCATGCCATACTGGCCGTAGATCGCATGCCTAAGGAGGATGAGAGTATCTACCGGCAGCGAAGAAAGCATGCTCGATACATATTTTGTCTTTTCGGGGGTTTCCCATTTGCTCTTGATCTCCAGCCTCAGCGTCTGGGGGGCGATAAGCTCCTTTTTCGTTATCGCGCTGCCAAAAAGATCAAATCTTGCTATTGGCATCCTAGAGACGGGATCATAGTCCATTAAAGCTTCGATTTTTTCCGTGCCATCGATCGGATAATTCGCATCAACCAGCACGTCCATGGAATTCGCCGTGGAGGAAACCACTTTACCCTGTGAGAAATACGGTCTGTCCCAGCATATGCTAAGGTTCCTGATGGTCACGCCTTTTGAGTTCTTGACGCTGATGACATTCATCTTCTGGCATGAGGGGATGAATTCCGAACCTTGTCCATCGATAGTCACATTGTCGATTCCGTCTATCGCAATTGCGGCATCAACTTCCTTGTAGGAAAGGATGTTTAAGATGTATTTTCCTTTTGGGAACAGGAGGGTTGAGCCGTTTCCACTCTTGGCTAAAGAGACGACCGCCTTGCGGATGGCGTCAGTATCGTCCGTTTTTCCATCGCCCTTTGCACCATAATCCGAAACATTCACTATATTGGATCTGTCATTTGACTGCATTTGAGCATTTTCCTGTTTGCTTGTGCATGAAGAGACAAGAAGAGCCGTGGCTATCATTGATACTGTAATAATTCCGGTTGTCTTCATCGTATGCTCCATATTTTTAGACATAGAAATCAGAATTGAGATGGAGTCTGATATATTTCTCAGCCTTGTCAGGATCATTTGTCTTCAGAAGGTCTATGAGTTTCATGTGATCGCTGTATTCGGTCATGTCAGATCTTCCATGGAACCTGTTCATTTTGAAGAAGAGTATATGTTTCATGGCCTTTTCGAAGAAATCGCTGACCTTTCCTGATCCGGCAAGGGAGACAAGCCTGCAGTGGAATTCGAATTCAAGATGGAACTTGTCGGCTGGTGATTTTGAAGGCAGGCTGAACCTGGAGGCAATCTTCTTAAGTTCCTGTTCATTGTCTTTTATCAGTTTTCCGTGGCAGATGCGGGCCGCCTGGCATTCGATTGCCTCGCGCAGGAACATATAGGCCCTGAGATCCTCCTTACCCGGGTTGCAGACTATGGTGCCTTTCCTCTGTATGGTGTTTATGAAACCGTCGGACTGGAGGCGGACCATTGCCTCGAGTACCGGGGCAGGGCTCATCTTGAGATCCTTTGCGATGCTTCTCCTGTTGATCATGGTTCCCGGAGCCAGGTCCCCGCTGATTATGCTGCCCAGCAGATGGTCGTATGCGGTATGCGAAAGCGGTCTTATCATTGCATGTTTCCTCCTTGATATGATATACTATGTGATATATCACCAGATATGTCAAGCGAGGATCGAAGAAAAATCGAAAAAAAATGGTGCATGGAAATTCCGAGTCTTGATTTAAGGGACAATGCATTCAAATTATTCCACATTGAAAGCAAAATGAATTTTCCGGAGATGCGATGGTAACACAGAAAGTGCTTCAGCAGCTTGCGAAGAAACATGGTACACCGATTCTTGTGGTCGACCATGACGTTATTCGACAGAACTACGCCATGTTCAGGAAGCATCTACCTCGCGTACAGGCATACTATGCCGTCAAGGCCTTCGCCGATCCGCTGGTGGTCAAGACCCTCTTCGAGGCAGGCGCCAGCTTCGATGTGGCTTCCATGCCGGAACTCAAGATAGTCTACAGATACATCAAGAACATGCCGCCGAAGCAGAGGCAGGACTGGATATGGGATAAGATCATCTATGCCCATCCGATCAAGGCCGACAAAACCCTCCAGGAACTCAACCAGTATAAACCTCTAGTCACCTACGACAACCATGAAGAGATTAAAAAGATAAGAAAATATGCTCCGAATGCAGGCCTCGCTCTCAGGTTAAAGGTTCCTAACACCGGAGCAATGGTTGAGCTTTCATCCAAGTTCGGAGCTGCCCCCGGAGAAGCCGTAGATCTGATCCTTGAAGCCGTCAGGGCCGGACTCGTAGTTGAAGGACTGAGCTTCCATGTTGGCAGTCAGACAACGAACTTCGACAATTATGTCCAGGCGATAAACCTTGCGCACAGCATATTCCAGGAAGCCAAGGATCGTGGATACAATAAGATGAATCTTCTCGACATTGGTGGTGGTTTTCCGGCACCATACGACAGCACTGTCAGGCCGTTCAGCGAGCTTGCCCATAAGATAAATGTGGAAATCGACCGGTTATTCCCGAAGGACGTTCAGATTCTCGCAGAACCAGGAAGGTTCATGGTCGCCACGGCCGCAACTGCCGTATCGAAGATCATAGGCAAAGCGATGCGCGATGGCAAGGTATGCTACTATATAGATGATGGAGTCTACCATACCTTCTCAGGAATACTCTTTGACCATTGCCAGTACCATCTGAACTCCTTCAAGAAAGGTCAAAAGCAGATCTGCACGGTTTTCGGTCCGACCTGCGATGCCCTTGATGTAGTATCGATGTCCGAGGAACTTCCTCCGAACCTCGAACTTGGAGATCTCCTCTACAGCAGCAACACCGGTGCCTACACGATCGCGTCATCCACGCCATTTAATGGATTCCCGCCGGCAAAAGTCGTCCATGTGAACAGGTAGGAAGATTGGGTGGTGGCTTTTGATGGATTCATAACAAGCCGAAGGCTCTTTCGGAGTGCGGTGATGCGAATCACCGCTTTTCTCTCCCTGTCTTACTCCAAAGCGCAGAATGATCTGCGCAATCGTTAAAAATCATCTTCAACATTGAGATTGTCTATTTTGAAGCTTTCAATCATCCGTATGAAACCAGAGGGCGCATTCAATTTAAACCATGCAGCCGAACACCATTGATAATTATCGGCAGTTGCTACAAGCTTATGATGAACGGGATTGTTATGGACATATTTTAGTCTGGCAAAATATGATTTTGGATAACTAATCTTGCTATCCCAGAACTGGAACCAAACCTTTCGACCAGGTTTAGAGTCAATCTTGTTCACGTCTAGAGAAGTTTCCCTGTGAATATTGGAAATATGCTTCTTAAGCTTTTCTGGATTATTACCTCTTGAATTTACTATGAAATGGTAATGATTTGACATAACCGCCCAGGCTTGTAGTTGAAATTCAGTTTGGGCGAATGTTGAAATTAAACTTCCTTCAATAAGATTTAGCTTGTCAGGTGTGTTGAAAATATGCTTTTTCAGATAGGTTCCTGCCGTAAACATATATGTACCTTGACCAAGAAGGCGATGAGGTGGCGAATGTGGCCAGTCAGGCATGATGTCAACACCTTAATTAAGGATGCAAAGCGCAGAAAAATCTGCGCACTCCAAAGATTGCTTCGCAATCGTTTAATTCCAACGAGCCGAAGGCTCTTTCGGAGTGCGGTGATGCGCGAATCACCGCTTTTCTTATTTCTTGCACATATCCCTGCAGATCGACTTCAATGCCTCTTCCTGGAACTTGCGGTCGATTGCGACAATCGGATTTGCGGCGGAGACTGTGACAGTTGCTGTGGATTTCTTAAGTTCATCCTCCAGTTTTCCAACTGTGCCGTTGAAGGAATCCTTGCTTCCGGGCTTGATCTCCTTGACGTCCGTAGGCAGGCCGATTTTGTCGAGGATTGCAATGAAAGGTTCGGGATCAAGTTCTTCGACATTCACCATCTTGCAGGCGTCCCATTTGCCGTTCGCAATGAGCATTGCGGCAGCGACCGGAGGAACTCCGGCTGTATAGCTGATACCCTGTGAACCGACTTCGAGGAAGCATTTGTGGTGATCGGAGACCTGGTAGATGAACACTTCACGCTTCTTGCCGTTCTTCCAGCCTTTGACGAAGTTCCCGATGCAAGTCTTGCCAGTATATTTCGGGGCGAGAGTCTTAGGATCTGGGAGAAGCGCCTTTACGACCTTCAGTGGAACTACTTCCTGTCCTGTAGTCAATGTAACAGGAAGGTGTGAAAGGAATCCGAGTGTGCGGAGCACTGTGAAGACATTGATGTAGTGGTTGCCGAATCCCATCCAGAAACGGATGCTGTTGGCATCGATGTTCTTGGATAGGGAATGAAGCTCGTCATGTCCGTTAAGATAGATTGGGCATGGTCCGGCTACCGGGAAATCATAGATGCGTTTCACTGAATGCGTCGGATATTCCTTCCATTTCCTGTCGATCCAGGTATAGACCTTGATGAACTCGCGGAAGTTAATTTCCGGATCAAAATTTGTAGCGAAATACCTGCCATGGCTTCCGGCGTTCACGTCCATGATGTCAATGGTGTCGATCTTGTCGAAATAGCGTTTCTGTGCGAGAGCGCAGTAGGCGTTGACGACGCCTGGATCGAATCCCGCGCCGAGGAGGGCGGTAAGTCCCTTTTTCTTGCAGATGGCCTTGCGCTTCCATTCATAGTTTGCGTACCATGGTGGCTGTTCGCAGACCTTGTTTGGATCCTCGTGTATCGCAGTGTCCATGTAGGCGGCGCCAGTCGCGAGGCATGCCTCGAGGACGGACATGTTTACAAATGCATTACCGAGGTTTATGACTATTTCCGATTTTGTTTCCTTGATAAGCTTTATGGTGGCGGGGACGTTGAGGGCATCGAGCTGGCGGGAAAAGAGCTTCCTGGAAGGAACCTTCATGTGCTTCATCTTCCTGATGCTCCTGATGATCTCGTCGCATTTGGACTGCGTGCGGGATGCGATGCAGATGTCACCAAGCACGTCGTTGTTCATTGCAGCCTTGTGGGCGGTCACGTGCGCGACGCCGCCGGCACCGATTATGAGGACGTTTTTCTTCATGCAGGGATCCCTTCCATAAATATTTTCAAGATTATTTTAACCACAGAACACACTGAACACACAGATGAGTAAAAATAAATTATAAAAGAAAAATTACACTAAACATATCTCAAAAAATTAATAAATATCTTAGAGGTTCCCCTTATTCTGTGTAATCTGTGTGTTATGTGGTCAGAAGTTCTCAGGAAAGATTACTGCGGAAATCCTCGTAGTCGAATTTCCTCACAACATCGATCTTCCCGCTTAGCCTGCGGACGACGATTGACGGCATAGGAACTCCGTTGAACCAGTTCTTCTTCACCATCGTGTATCCTGCGGTATCCGCTATGCGCACCTCATCTCCTACCTTCAGAGGTTTCCTCAGGCCGTGAGTGCCGAATACATCGCCAGCCAGACAGGACCGACCGGCAACCATGAATTTGTGGGATCCGGGAGCAGGGGATGCGAGCCTTGGAGTTGTGCGGTAGATCAAATGGTCAAGGGTGTGTGCCTCAAGGGATGCATCGATGATCGCGATATCGATCTTGTTGTGAACTATATCCAATACCGTAGTAACAAGTTCCGTGGTCTGAGTGATCGCGGCTTCTCCGGGTTCCAAATAGATCTGGACGCCATACTTGTTGCTGAAATCTTTCATTTTCCTGCAGAAGTCTTTGACGGGATATCCTTTCTTAGTGAAGAAGAGGCCTCCACCGAGGCTTACCCATTCCAGTTTTTTGAGGAGAACTCCATATTTGTCACCAATGTAGTCGATAGATTTTGCGAGATTCGCAAAGTCGTCGTTCTCGCAGTTGAAATGGAACATCACCCCGGTTATCAGCGGGGCCATCTCCATTACTTTCTTCTTGTCGAGTACACCGAGACGGGAATATTTCCTTGCGGGATCCGCAAGATCAAAATGGGAATAACTGATGCCCGGATTCACTCTCAGTCCGAGCTTGAGTCCTTTGACAAGGCCATGGTACATCTCAAGCTGTGATGCGGAGTTGAAGATGACCTTGTCGGCAAACTTTCTCATCTCCATGATATCATTTCTGGAATATCCGACGCTGAACGCGTGTGTCTCCTTGCCGAACTTCTCATGTCCAAGCCGGGCCTCGAAGAGGGAGCTGCTTGTCGTGCCGTCCATGTATTTCCGCATGAGCGGGAACACGCACCATGTGGAGAAGCATTTGAGTGCGAGCAGGGATTTGGATCCGGAACTTTCGCGGATCTGTTCGATCACTTTCAGGTTCTTCAGAAGTTTCTGTTCATCTATGAAATAATATGGTGTATCGATCCTCGGCATGTATTCCCTCTGCAAAGATAATTTTGGTTAGGATAAGTCAAATAAATTAATTTTCAAGAGACAAAAGGTTCAGCCACAGACTTTCACAGACAGGATTGATGTACGAGGAAATCAAAGGAATTTGTTTTTGAATGGGCAAAGGATATTTTACTTCATGATAATTTCAGATTTAGTGAATGGTTTGGACAAGTCAATCGACACTCCATTTCATATTGCCTGGCATCTTGCCCACAAGATGGATGGTTTTGAAAATGTCCATGTCATGTGCAGGATCGCAAAGACCTGCCAAATCTCCGGAGACAAGGAGGTATCTTCAAGGCTTCTTGAAACTGTTTTGCAGAAAGGTGAAATTCTTAAGGGCCTGGATTTGGTTGAAGTCCAAATGAAGATTGCTGAATCCGCGATCGAATGCGGGAATGCGGAAATAGCACGCAAGGCTCTCTCGAAGGCAAATCAGAACATCGCCGGGATTGAAGACAAGTTCAAGCAGTCGAACATGTGGGTACGGATGTCCGACTGCCACTTCAAGCTTGGTGAAGTCATGGAGGCTGGCAGTGCAAGGACGGAAGCTTTGGAAATAGCCCATGAGCTGAAGGAATATAAGATTGATATCCTAAGGGACGTGTCTGGGGCTTGCAGAAGAGCCGGAGACAGGATCTCAATTTCCGGGCTCATAGATCAGATACTGGCTGAATCAGGCACCCTTTCAGGTGAGGAAAAATACCTTTATCTGCTATCTCTTTCGGAAATGTATTTTGATGTCGGAAAAGATGATCAGGCAAGAAAAAGTCTTGAAGAGGCCGTTGTTCTTCTTGATGGACTGGAAAAGAATGAAATAATTGTTGTTCACCTTTATTCTCTTGCGATTATTTATGCTGAACATCCTAGTGGAATGGAGAAATGCCGCGAACTTGCAGCAAAGGCCATGTCTGTTGCTTCAGGTTTGGAAGAGGGGAACTCCAAGGATTTCGCGCTAGGCATGACTGCGCGGATCTGCCTGCTGGCTGGAAATGCCGAAAAGGCTTTGGAATGTGCAAATCATGTAAAGGGACTTGCCAGGATAAAGATACTTCTCGCGGTTTCAGTTTATTTCTCCGAGAATGGAAAAGATTCCATTCAAGCAATTAAGCTTTTCATTGAAGCCATTGGCCTCTTTGCTTCCCTCAATGAACGGGAGAAGAAGAGGATTCGTAGTATATTTCCGCAAATGGCATCGATCTGCCTGGATCTGAAAGAATGTCAATTGGATGCAGCACAGAAGGAGCTGATCAGGAAGTTCCTTGGAATTTGATGTCTTATGTTCCTAATATCCTGCCTTTTTCATACCATTAAACCCCGAAAATAAATATCCAGAATCTTATCTTTCTTTCCTTGACAAGAACCTATGGATATAGTATTATTAATCAAACTGGATACTAAAGTGGATATAATATAGTAATTACATTAGTATATCTTTTATAAGCGGATATAAATGCGGATATTAATATGAGAAACTCAAAATATCTTAAAGTGTCAGAACAGCTGCTTCGCAGAGCCTATGGAAATGGAGCAAACTACAGGCTTCCGAGTGAACGCAGGATATGCACCATGTTCGGTGTCAGCAGGACCACCGCAAAGATGGCGTTGAACCATCTCAAGGACAAAAAACTCGTCGTCAGGCGCGAAGGCAGCGGTACCTTTTTTTCACCGCCTTCAAAGAAAGTCTCAATAAGGATGCTTGTTCCAAGAAAATACTCTGCTCCAGGGCTGATCTCCTACTTTAAAAATGAAGGAGCGATCTTTTCATCAAGGTCAGGCAGATCCGAAATAGAAGTCGAAGAATTCGATGAGAACCTACTTTCAGCTGTCAACGCAAGGCCCGGAGTGAAGATACTGTATTCACCCTATATGGGATTTCTCGCAGACACCGGAGTCCTTGTACCTCTGAATGAATTTGATGATTTCATTGAAACGGTCGGACAGCTGAATTCACAGCATTTCCAATGGTTCGGAAAATCTTCAATTTCAAAAAACTGTTATTCGATGCCGCTTGGTTTTGGAGCGGATGTGTTTGCATACAGCAGATCAAAGGCAAAATCTCTCGGACTTGATACCGACAACGGTCCTTCTGACTGGGATGACATCTTGAGATGGGCTGAAGTTTCTGAAAAGGGTGGCATCCATCCAACGACCTTGGCTACGACTAAAAACTATATTTTCCCTCATTCATATTACTATACCTTGACCGGAGGAGAGGATTTCGTGTCCGAAAAGGATGGAGTTTTCAGTTTCAACTTCAAAAAAGGAACAGAATGGATTTCATTCTTCATATCCCTGTATTCATACCCGGCAAATATCGATTATAGGAGATCTGCCGAAGATCCTCTGCTGAAGGGTGAAACTTTGTTCAGGCATGATGCACTTCCATGGATTGTTGAACAGAGCAGGAAGTTTGGCGTTGACAGTGACATATGCGTCAGGCAGATACCTCCGAGAACAAAGGGAGGAGTGTCCATATCAAAGATATCCAGAAGGGAACTTGGGATAATATCTGCTCTCAGCAATGGGCCTTCCGAGAAAAGGGCCGCCTGGGATTTCATGAAGCATCTTTCCTGTAATACAGAAGCCCAGCGCAGGATGCTGAAGGAGTTCCCGTCGATTGCCGTCAACAGGGAAATATTCGACGAGCAGCGTACCGATTCCGCATGGCATCCGTTCATCCATGCACTCTCAACAGGCATATCTACCTACGACAAACCAGCCAACTTCGGGGTGATGCAGGTCATAAAGAAATATTTCTTCGACGCTGTCAGCGGGAGGCTGACTGTGGAAGGCGCCTGCGAGAAAATATCCGAGACATGTTCCCTGCAGCTGGAAATGGAGAACGAAAGGAGGGGATTGTTTGTATGAAAAAGGTCTTGCTCATTGCCGATTTTAAAGTTGGGAAAGGCGATACAAGATCCAGGATTCAAGATCCAAGATATTCTAATCCTGCATCCGGTATCCTGCATCCAGTATCGTATTTTACACTTATCGAGCTCCTAGTCGTCATCGCGATCATTGCGATTCTCGCAGCACTCCTAATGCCTGCACTAAAGGCGGCCAGGGACACCGCCAAGAAGATATCCTGCCTTAACAATCTCAAGCAGACTGCCTACGCGTGCCAGCTCTATGTCGCAGACTATGAAAGATATCCGACTCCGAACTGCAGGACGAACATGCCTTTGGACACCGATGCCGACAAGGCCGTGAGGTGGTACAGGGCCCTTGGACCATATGTCAATCCGAGTTGG
>Ga0302238_1002218_pt1 | contig 14001 bp, 8 predicted proteins | sample AAG_UR_Asn_MG_FD_193527 | JGI IMG/M metagenome (GOLD analysis project Ga0302238, IMG submission 193527) | Enriched activated sludge microbial communities from anaerobic digester in WTTP, New Holstein, Wisconsin, United States - AAG_UR_Asn | ecosystem: Engineered > Bioreactor > Anaerobic >...
CCCGAAGCCCCGCCTCCAGACCCGCACCCCCACAATGCAATACCAGCCCACATAGCCAGAACTGGGAGACGTTTTCTTCTCTCTTCTACCATTGCGTCGGCCTCCACACCCAAAGGCAAACCAATCCTCACCCAGAAACAGACCCAAGTCCAGCCCCACCCCCACAAGAGTATGGCAAGGCCGCTCCAAATCACCTCTCCCGCCCCGGGAGAGGTCGGCCCGACAGGGCCGGGTGAGGGCCGGGACAGGGCCGGGTGAGGGCCGGGACAGGGCCGGGACAGGGCCCAACAGGGTTGACATGGCCACCCCGGCTTTGTACCGTCCGGTCTAGATGAAACACCGTTCGGGAAATGGCCGTGGCTCCTCGCCCGTGCCGTCCCATGCTGCGCCATGCCGCGCTGCGACCGACAAATGGTCCAAAAGGAGTACCACAATGAGAGTTCCCCTCATACTACACCCCCACCGTCCCTTCTCCACCCTACTGCTCGCCCTCCTGATTGGCGCCTGCTCCGGCGAAACCGGCCAGAACGCCGACCCATCTCCCAAAGGGCCCTCCATTCAGCCCGCTGCTCAGTGGATCCGCCTCGGATCAGAAGTGCAGTTCTCACTCCTCCTCGACGGCCAACCCGTGAGCCCCGATGACCTCACCTGGACCCTTAGCCCGGCCGAAAACCCCGGTGGCGACGAAGCATCACCCGATGCCTGGGGAACCATCGGCGTCGACGGCCTCTACACCGCCCCATCCACAATCCCCCAGCCCAACTCCATCCTCCTCAAAGCCGACGCTCCATCCCTCGACATACAAACATCCATCACCTTCAGCCTCGGCGATATCCTCAACATCGCCGTGGAACCCGAAAACGCCGGCGCCCAGGTGGGGGGCTCCGTGAAACTCACCGTGAAACTCTCCGCCCTGCCCGAAGACGAAGAGAGCCTCAAGCAGGTCCTCTGGGCCGTAGAAGATACCCCGGGCGGAACCCCCGACACAGGAACCATCTCCCAAGATGGAACCTTCAAAGCCCCTGGCTCCATTCCATCATCAAACCCCGTCAAAGTCACCGCTACTTCCATCCACTTCCCCGACCGCTTCGCCACAGCCTGGGTCCACATCTACCAAGGCGAAGCGGCCATTCTACCCACGGTCGAAACAGTCCCGGTCCGCACAACCATGCAGTTCATGGCCATGCACAAGGGCGAAGAGACCCATGACGTGGATTGGGCCGTGGACGGTGTGTTGGGCGGCGACGCAAAACGTGGTTTCATCGACGAATCCGGACGCTACACCGCTCCCCAAACCGTCAACGGCGCCCCCGCCTCCGTCAAGGTCCAGGCCTTGGAACCCGGTGCATCCGCCCCCATGGCCGAGACTCAGTTCGCCCTGGTAGAACTTGTCGTCTCCCCCAACCAAGTCAAAGGCGTGCTGCCTGGTCTGGCCACCCAACTCGCCGCATCGGCACACTTCTCCGACGGCAGAAAGGAGGATGTCTCCAAGCTCGCAACCACTCGTCTACGAACCCCAAACCCTGCCATCGCCGCCCTCGGCAACGGACTCGAAGTGGTGCTGGGCCCCGACGCCGGCGAAAGTTGGGTCGCCGTGGAAGACGACCGCTACTCACCCGCACAGCCAGCTACCGCCCTGGTCAACGTTAGTAACATCCCCGACTTCTTAATGGAGCTAGAACCCAATAACATAAATAGAATTGTAATGGGCAGCAGACACCCGTTCGATATTTTTCTCGTCGCCGACCGTGGACCAGACCAGGGCGACCGCCAAAGCATACTCTTCAGCCCCACAATCGAAATCACCCCCTTGGACGCCAATGGGCTCGTGGCCGCCGCCAGCGCCGATATCCCAAAAGACCCGGCCTCACTGGTAGCCGTCGTCGACCAAGAGCGAGGAGAGGTGCTCATGGGCGGCAAATACGGCACTGCACAGTTCCGTGTCTTCGAGACCGAAACCAAGAAAGAGGCCATCCTCGAGGTCAACCTGGTCGAACTCTCAGTGAGCAACATGGTGACAGGCTGCCAGTTCAACCACGGCGTCTCTGGCTGGGAGACCCCGCCCTGCGCTGCCTTCGAATCCCCCGTTGTTATCCCCATCCCCGAGTGGGTCACCGACCCCTTCTTCAGCCTCAAGATCCCACGTTCCATCAGGGTCCATACCTACATCTACGACAAGTCCCAGCGCCTTACCCTCGAGGAGATCACCCAGCAACTGGAAGAGGTCCGAACCGTATGGAAAGACCTATCTGGCAACGGAGCCTTTCTCAACCGACTCTACCCGTGCAGCGAGGCCCAGTTCATCGCAGGAACCTGCCCCCAGGCCGGCTTCGGCTCACAATACCTCAACGCCTACAATGACTGGATCGCTGCCAATGGTTGCAACGAACAACCCCAGCGAGGCTCCCTGGAAGAGAAACTCTATCACCTCAACTACGGACCGCCCGAGGCCCGATGCGTCCTCAACAGCATCCACTACATACCCTCCCTCGAAGGACCCAATAAGATCCAGATGACACTCCAAGGTCTCTCGCAGCTTCCCTCAGTACCAGACCCGGTCTTCGACCTGACAATCACCGGGCGCTACCCCAAACTGGCCCTGCTCGACTACTCGGGCAAACCCTTCGACAGCGCTCCCGCCTGGCCGGCCATTCACACCCTGCGCCTCGCCCCAATCAACCTGGCCCAAGATACCGGGATCTCGGGCATGGAAGGCTTCGACTTCCTACTCAAAGGCGAAGGCCCCGACGGCACGCAGATTGCCCCCGATGACATCGTCGTCCTTGAGAGAGACAACAGCCACCGCTCCTTCTCGGTCCTCTTCAGAAAACCTGGCAAATACCGCTTCTGGGTAGAGTCCAACAGCTACCCGCTGGCTACCCTCCCCGACGAACTCTCCCTGGACGTGGACCCGGAAGATCCGGACAACCCCGACTGGCACAACGCCGTGGTTGAACTGCCAACCCTGCAAGAGTTCTACTCGGACCTCGGTGGACTGGTCAAAGTAACCTTCACCGGCCCATCGGGACAAACCATCCCCGCACTGCCCCTGCCAAACACCCTCTGCGAATCCGAACGCCCCGAAGCTCCCGAAAAAGGGCAGCCCCACATGGAACATTTCGATGGCATGGGAGGGAACTTCCAGGCAGCAGAGGATTGTACATGGGTTGAGTACGATGGGGTCAGATTCACTCTGGTCGAAGGCCAAGCACACTTCGTGGATGCCTGGACCGACTACTGCGCCTGGGCACCTACACCTGGCTCAACATTCATCACCTTCACAAGCGAGGTGGTAGACCCACCACTCATTACCCCCTACTCCGACCCCCTCTCTACGGCCCGACGCCTGCTTCCCAACCAAGGCTCCATAGTCTTCCGAACCGACGCCTGCGGCAGAAACCCGAGATACCCTATCGACAACTCCTCCTCCCTGGATAACCAGTTCTTCCTCGCCTCGCCTCAGCTCTTCCTGAAGCCAACCGTCACCGCCATACCCCTCCCCGCTGATGCGCCCGTGAAGATTACCTACACCCTTGGCAACGGCCTCGCCCCCATCGCCGCAGCTAACGCAAACCTCCCCCAACCCGAAGACTTCACCGTCACCGCCCACGACCAGCAAGACCCGGTTGAAGGCGTCACCGTGGACGATGTCATGCTCGAATCCAACGGCACACTCTCTCTAACTCTTGCCTTCGCACCCCCGTTCGTCCCCGGCGAAATCATGGGCTACGACCTCCACGGCGAAGTATCCGGAGTGAAGTTCAAGGCCATGTTCGATGTGGGACGAATCCACCTGCGTGGTGACGCACCTCCCACGGGCAACGGTATCGACATGCTCGCCCTCAACGCACGACCCTCCCTCTCCGCACCCGAAGGCACCATGAAACTCTGGGTCAGCGCATCACACAATAACCCCCTTCTACTTGGACCGGTCAGAGTTGTCCTGGATATCTTCTGGGCAGGTGCCCCCGATACAAGCGAGGACGAAGAGGATGAGTTCGTCCTGGCAGGCTTCTCCAGATACGACCTGCCCAAAACACCCGGGAAAGATGGAAACGAAAGCACCCACGCAAAAACCGTTGTGAGAAAGCACCCGGCAACCATCTCGCTCTCGGAATACTACAGGGGAGAGACTCCGACCGCCCCCTATGAGAAGAAGGTCACCGTCTACGGAAATATCACCGACGAGTGGCTGGACCTCAACGGTAAGCCGGAACCCGTCGGCGATATGATCCCCGACAGGGTCAGCAGCTATGAGGGCGATATCAAAATCCGCTGGCTGGACCCATGGAACCACCAGAACACCACAGAGCTGGCATCAACCACGGCCTACGTGCTTGAAGCCCGACGCACAGGCGGACTGGTCGTGGGCCCCAAAACACTGGCTCCCAGTGAGCTGAACACAAGGGCCGAGGCCGTCAAGAGAGCCTTCTGGAGCAGCCTCTCCGACGCCCCGCTCAAAGCCTGCACCCCCATCAAAGGCATGCCCGGAGAAGAGGACCCCACCAGAGACATCTTCGTTCACCTCGACACAGGCACCGCCGACGATGAACTCCGCGTCGGACTCATGGACATGCCCTACCTCACCGAAGACGGTATCCCCTTTGTCAAAGACGGCCGAGCCCACGACTACCTGGGCGAGAGCCCCGTGGGAAAACCCGACTTCGAGTCTCCCTCGGGTAACCCAGGCTGGAGGTGGTTCGGTATCGAACTCGATGGGGTCTGCTTCGACCCCGCATACCGCAAAAAGAAACTCCCCAACTCCGACGAACTATTCCAGTTCGCCGCCAAAGAGGGCTATAAAGTGCCCAAGGCATCTAACGGCCTTGTCCCGGGAATCGGCGGCACCAGCGGGGGAATAGTCCGACCCGAGGATGGACGGTTCGAACTGCTCACCAGAACCCCGGGCGTCGACTTCCCCGGCCTCGACTGCGGCTACCTCGCCGACGAAGACCCCGCAACAATCGCAAAGTGGGGAGGGAACGGCATCGAAGAGGTCTCGGTGAAACAGCCCATCGTCGAAGGCGACCTCCCCGACGAATTCGTGCCCTACCCACGCCGAGTCTTCACCTTCTCCGAATCCAAAGACTGGAAGAGCCGAACAACCACCGGCGTTCAGTCCCGAGGCTACAACGCCTCCTTCATCGTTACCACCAGACCCACCAAATTCGACGGCTCCCCACTCATCAGCGACAGAAAGCTCAAGGCCACCCTCGTGGTGGGTGAATACCCCGTAGTCACCTCCGACGACGAAGGATTCACCCTCACCGCCCGCATCGACCGCACCGCCGAAATCCACGCCACCGCCGTCCAGTGGGCCATTCCTATCATCGCCGCCGCCATTACCGGCGCCATTGGAGCGTCCATCGAGGGCGGTGCCATGCTCTCCAGTATCGGCGTCAACGTCCTTGTTGCCGCTGCCTTCGTTGGCGTCGATAAGGCCCTGGACCTGGGACTCGGCGCCATGGAAGGTTCAGTCATGGCCACAACAACAGGAAAGATGACAGGCAAGGCAATCACCAAAACAGCACTCAGAATGCTCAAATGCTTGAAATACTTCTTCAGGGCAGGGCAAGGCGCCGCCCAAACACTGGCACGAAGAGCCGTGAACCAGGCAGCATTCAAGTCCGTATCCTGGAAGAAGACCGCCATGAGCATGGGCCAGGACGCCTTGGGCGGGTTCATAGGCAGCATCGTCGCCCAGAAGATCTCCGAGTCCATCCTCGATAACGAAACCGTGGGCGGCGCCGAGGTCTTCGCCTTTGACCAACTCTGGGTCACAATACCCCAAGAAGCTGTTACCTCCTCCTCCTCACCCAACGCCTCCAGAACCATGGCCGTCTCACAGGTGCTCCTCGAAAAGCTCTCGGCCAACGACGACCCGACGGAACGACCGGGCGTCAGCAAAGTCGAAGCAGATGGCGCCAGCCACGCATACAACACACTCAGCGGCCGAGCCACCCAGCCCCTGCTCATGACCATCGTGCCAGGCTCCAGCAGCGGCGAAACAAGCCCCCCACGCTGCGGCGACGACAGCGAAAGCATCGTCTCCACCGCTGACTTCCGAATAACCGTGGGCGGCCCCAACCCCACCAGAATCCCCTACGTCAGAGTCACCGTGGCCGGCGTGGGCCGAGACAACGAAGAAGCCACCGCCCGTATCAAAATCAACCGCTCTAACTCCTCCCTGAACATGCTCCTCCTGGACGCCATATTAGAGTAGCCCCGTCCGCCAAGCCACCCTCAGCCCTGCTTGCTGCACGATGAGAATCAGGCTTGTCTTCAAACCGGACGGTCTGCTATGGTTACGCCAAGTTGGACATTCTTGACTCAGACATCTTGGACGCTAACGCTGACTTCGAGACACCCTTCGGAAAGCAGACCGGCTGCCTGAAAATCAAAGCCACCGCCGAAGACGATTTGGATCAGCCTCCTCTGGTAGTGGAAATCGTCATTCATCCAACCCTCAACGTCCTCTACTTCGAGGGTGCCCCAGGCGTAGCCCTGGCCGAGATCGTTGAGGCCTGGAACTAAACGGCTGGCCACATATCTCGATCCACCCAGCAGCCGTGTACCCCGCCTTCGACGGCCCAGAGGGGGGGGGGACGAGAATGGTGAGCAATGGTTTAGTGGCTTGCCGCATAGCGTCATCCCGGCCGATCGGCAGGCAAGCGTATGGATACATGGCAGGAGCCAAATGTGCCCGGTGCCCCCTGAGCGTGAGACCCCACGAGTCACCGGGCACCTAACCAATAGCCAGAACCGGCCGCTCGCTCTGCACAGTATGGGAGCAGGCAGAAGGGCGCTTGTATGGATTGGCCGGGAGCGAACGTTTGTAGTATGTTCTCGGCTTCGCGTTAGCGGAGCCTGCGCCGAGTAACCGGCCAATGTGAAATCTGTGGGACGGAGGAGATCATGGAATTGTGCTTGTATGTTCGAAATTCGGGCGTGGCTTTGGCCGCTATTGCCAGGTCCTCTGGGTCGGGGAAGCGGTGGCTCGCCGCAATCGGATTGATGGCAGGTGCTCTGATCGCATGCAGTAGCCCATCTCCATGGGAGACCCTGCCGCTGGCGCTGGAGCAGTCCCCGGACGTGACCACGAGCGAGGCCGATGTTGAGCGTAGTTTTGAGGTCGTTTCAATGGCTGGCGAGCCAGGTCAGCACTGCGAGGCGAAGGGGGTGGGGGCTCTTGGGTTGGAATTGGTCAACGTTCTGACCGACTGCCCCTCCGGCAAATGCGCTGATAGTCCTCGGGAGATTCCCAGCTTAGCCATCAGCCGAAATGGCGGGCCCGTTCCCGTCGAAGCAGGTTCGGCAGTCGCCGCCTCCGTGGAATCAGCGGTCGTCTTCGACGACGACGGCGTCGTTCATGAGGTCGTCACGTTTTCCCTTCTTGATGGAAGTGAGTTGGTCCTCCTACGGCGGGCCTATGGACGCCTCCTTTATTGGCCGCCACCTGGCTGCTCGGTAAGTTGGGACTTCAATGAGTCCGCTCAACGTGTGACGGTGGAATACGAGGGAAAGCTCGTGTATCACCTCTTCCGTGCGTTCCGCTGGGATGGTCCTCTGTCCTTCGCAGTGCCCGACCCTGACCTGGAAAGCGGGCTGAACGACGAACTCCTTGTGCGAAGCCCATCCGCATGTGTGCTTGTACCGTCGCTGTCGGGATCCTGCCCTTGCGGCCTGCGAGTCTCGTTCGCAGGGACATTCAATGGCGCCGACATTCCGACGTTATCGCCGGCATACCAAATGCAGGCTGGCGCCGCTGGCGGGGGTGGACGGCGATGGTTGTGGCACCTTGTGTCGGCATCCATGTCTGCCCCAGGGGCGGAACCCTGTTTCGACCTCGCACTGGAGGGTGGATTATGGCAAGAATAATGCGTATTCAAGTGGTGTGTCTATTTGGACTCATATCGTGTGGGAGCCCTGCTCCGTCTCAAATGGAGGATGGCACACAGCAAGTTGATGACTTCCAGTGTCTGGACGGGATGCTTGACGTGGATGCCAATGATGAGGATGTCGTATGTCATTTGAAACGAACATGCACAGAACAGCTTGCCGCAAGTGGAGAATATGCGACCTTCTCCGAGTCCAACGTGGAACTCATGTCGGCTGGAGCCACTCCGAATGAGCGGGGCATCGGGATCCAGGAATTCTACTTCGCCGGCCATGCCACCCCAGTGATCTCGCGGGTGACCATCGGCGGTCTTATTGCAATTAGTAGCGATTTGCAGGTGAATGTCGAATATCAGAGATCTGCCTTCCCTCAAGAAGCGTCCATCTCCATTTCCCGGGACGGCGCCTTACTGGCAGCCTATTTCCTCGAGCCGCCAGACGTGACAATTCCCGGCTACTTGCGGGTTCTTCCTTTCGAACCGCACATGACGGTGGCCTTCGGTGGGTTCACGGGGGAGATTGTGGAACTCGACGATGAGGTTGAGGGAGATTGCGTATCGTATCGGGCCGCTTGTCTGGTGGTGACGGTGGGCGATCAGGACTTCTCCGTCTGTGATGGGGGTTACCTAATCCTTGATGATTGGGTTATTACTGTTAATGCAGCCTTCCAATTCGTTGAGGAGTGTACTCCGTTGGAGTTTAGGCCGAACATCCACTACGCTGTGTTCCGTAGGACTTGGTGAGTGGCTTTTTCGGGCGGGGCCGAAGCCGGTTCATGCGGAATTGGGAGGTCTTCTCGGAATCCGCAGCCACTTCCAGCGACACCGCCAGCAACGCCCTTTCTCCATTTACCTCCGCCATCCGTCTAACCACCGAGGGATTGGGGATTAAGACAGCGACTGTATTTTCCGTGGACATTCGCCCCCGTTGCGGTACTCTCGCCGCGCCGTGGTTGGCGATGTTGTGGAAACATGCTCAGGGGAGGATACAATGACCTTCGGTGTGTTTGATCTGGTTGTCTTTATCGTTTTTGTGGTATCTGTCGTAACAATAGGCCTCGTAAAAAGCAAGAAAGGGGCAACCGGAGAAGACTACTTCCTCGCCGGAAGAGGCCTGCAGTGGTGGCTGATCGGCTTCTCACTCATCGCCGCCAACATCAGCACCGAGCAGTTCGTCGGCATGAGCGGCAACGCCGCCAGCCATGTGGGCCTCGCTATTGCCAGCTATGAGTGGATGGCAGCAATAACGCTTGTTGTTGTTGCTTTCACGTTCCTTCCATATTTTCTTCGAGCTGGCATTTACACTATACCTGAGTTCCTTGAAGTACGATACAACGCGGCAGCCAGAACCATCATGGCCGTTGCAACCATATTTATTTATATGCTCCTCCTCGGTGCCGTGACCTACGCCGGTGCGGTTACCATCAGCACCCTGGCCGAGAAGATGGGCTACTCCGTCAGCCTGCTCGCCGGCTCCCTGGTCATCGGCTTCATCGCTGCCGTCTACGTGGCCATCGGCGGCCTCAAAGCATGCGCCTGGGCCGACCTCATTCAAGGCAGCGCTCTCATCGTCGGCGGTGGCGTGATCATGTTCTTCGCTTTCGAGAAGCTGGGGCTTGTTGCCGAAGCCTCCCAAGTCGTGGACGTGAAGACCGGCGCCGTGGCCATTACCCAACTTGCCCCCGACGCTTCGGCCTTCGAGCGCTTCCTCGACCTCAACGCACCCCGCCTCAACATGTTCCTGCCCTCCACAGACTCGGTGCTTCCCTGGACAGCGCTAATGCTCGGCCTCTGGATACCCAACTTCTACTACTGGGGCCTGAACCAGTACATTACCCAGCGCACCCTCGGCTCCGCCTCCCTCGCCCAAGGCCAGAAGGGCATCGTCTTTGCCGCATTCATGAAGCTCATTATTCCCTTCGTAATCGTCATCCCAGGCATCATCGCCTTCAACCTCTTTGCTGGTGATATGAAGCAGAGCAGCACCGGCGACAACGTGGCCGTGGCGGCCAAATACATCAAGGCCAACCCCACCTCTACGTCGGTCCTGCTCCTCGACAACCCCACCGACGAGGCCCTCAAGACCATCACCTCAGACAAGATGGTTGTCGCCCTCTACCCCGACGATGCCGCCATGAAAGCCTCCAAGATAGCCTCCCCCGGCCTACTGCCCATGACGAAGGCACGCTTTGAGACCCTGGCCCCGGCGCCCTACACCACCTTCTCCACCGACGACCACAGCTTCGCCAGCGTCTACCCGGGCCTCTTCCAGGAGATGGAGCTCTTCAACAAGGGGGTCATCGCCGACGCTACCTCTAAAGGAGCAACCATCAGCAGCGAGAAGTTCATCGCTTACAAATACGACACCGCCATGGCCCAACTCATCGGCAACGTCTTGCCCCAGGGCGTCGGACTGGTTGGCTTCATCCTTGCGGCCCTGTTGGGCGCTGTGGTCAGCTCCCTGGCAGCAATGCTCAACGCTGCATCAACAATTTTCACAATGGATATTTACTCCAAATACATCAACAAGGAGGCATCTCAGAAGGCCCTGGTTACCCTGGGCAGAGTCTGCGTGGTGGCCTTCACCTTCATCGCCGTCTTCCTGGCACCGCAGTTAGGTAACCCCAAAATCAGCAACAGCATCTTCACCATCATTCAAGAGGGCCAAGGCTTCATCTCCCCCGGCATCCTGGCCGTCTTCGTCTTCGGCCTGGTTTTCAGAAAGGCCCCCCCCATGGCCGGCGTGGTCGGACTTCTCACAAACATCGTGGCCTACGGAGCCATGAAACTGGCCGTGCCCGACGTGCAATTCCTCAACAGAATGGCCATCTGCTTCGCCCTCAGCGTCGGCGCCATGGCAATCCTCACCATCGTCAAGCCCATGAAAGAGCCCATGGTTTTCAAGACCAATACAACCATCGAGCTCAAGAGCAGCAAAGGCGCCCTCATGGGCGGCATCGTCGTGGTGGTACTGACCCTCCTCCTCTACGTCGCCTTCAGCCCACTGGGCTTCGCCGGCTAAGAGGCTGTAGGGCATTGGTGTTCGTCTTCGGTGGTATAGTAAGCCCATTGCAGAACCAGATTATCCCATCGATTTAACCCTTCAACGGGCTCACGGCCGACAACGCATCCAGAATAGGCATTCTTGCGAAGCCCAGGCATTCCTTCAAAGCCAAGGCACTCTTTCAAAGCCAAAACGGAGACTTACTTCACCACTGGAACCAACACCTGAACTCTAGCCTCGTTCTCGGGCACCTCTTTGGGATTATTGAGGTATATCTCATACATCGGCACGGCCCTGCTCTGCTTATGGCCTGCCCGTGCACTGCCCATTGCCGCTGCCCACGCATTGCCCAAGTGGCGATAGGCGCCCACATGCTCCACAGACAAGGCCCTGTGCGCCGGCAACTTGCCCGAGACGTAGCCTGCGGCCGGCTCCACCGGTTCGTTGTAGAAGAAGCCCACGGTGTAGTCGCACCGACCCTCCGCCATGTCGAAGCGGTGGTACAACGACATCACCTGCACCGGTTGCGGCACCGTGAACGCCTCCAAAAGCGCCCCAAGCTCCATCAAATCCTGCTCCATCAGCGGTCCAACCTCCTCCATGGTGCACCCTCGCCGCTTCCCGAAGTAGTACTGCACCGGCCGCTCTACGACCCCACCCATACTCAGCGAGCTGGGCACGTGGCCTCTCTCAAGATGGTCCTTCAGCATCAAAAGCCCACGGTTGTAGTCGCTGCCTATCCAGGCCGACATCATCCGCTTCATGAAGAAGAGGAAGAAGGGCAACGATCCCTGCATCCACCATGTTACCCGGGTCCCACCATCCCCGTCCTCCAGCCGGAAGCCGAACCGACTCTTGCTCTTCCAAGGCTTGAAGAACGTGATCTCGAAGTCGGCACTCTTCCCCTCCACAACCCCCGTCAACTCCACCTCGCCAGAGCCGATGTACTTCCCCTCCCAGCGTTGCTTATGGCCCCGATGCCCTGCTATGCCCGACAAGTGAACATCACAGCCGGGCTCCAAAGAGAGCCACGGCGACCACTTCCCCCACTCAGCAAAATCCACTATCGCCGACATAATCTCCTCTGCCGGCTTCTCAATAACCACACTCTTCTCGACACCGAAAGAGACTGCCATGATGTGTCCTCCCTGTAAGAGCCCCCATAATGGCATGAGGAGCAGAGCGTGTAAATCCCCATTCCAGTGCCAACGCTCAACACCTAAGCGTTCCAAACTCACCCCCGCGGCGTTCCGAGTCCCGCTACGCGCTCCGAACTGCCCCTTTCCGATCCCCACCCCGCTTTCCGAGCCCCACCACGCCTTCCGAGCCCCGACCGTGAGGAAGGGGCCGCGCAATGAGTCTCCCTTCTCCACAGGCTGCACTATTCCTCAGCGACGTTACCCCCAGTGGACGCTCCTTCCGGACTTAGGAGGCTGTATGACATTGCTTGTTCTGCTGCGAATTCGCAATGCACCCCATCTGCGGCCCCCAGCCTGTGGGCACATATTCCCGATATGCACCCACATCTTGTGGTCCACATCTGGGGCACCTATCGAATTCTCGCGACGAACACCAATGCCCTACAGCCTCCAGTAGTTCGCAATTCGGCACCACCATATGGCAATCACATCGGGTATTATGCCACAGCATATGCACACCCAAAACCGTTCCTGTAATCGCAACGTGAACTAGTAACAACGCACTCATATCGGAGCGTGCACGTTGGCTGGGCAGGTGGCCGATGGATGGCGATTCAGTGCGCGGCCCCTTCCTAACGGGGCGGGGCTCGGAATCGCTCCAGCACCGAGCTTACGGAACATCGAGCTTACGGAACATCTCACTGTGCGCCCCCGACACCCTGCGCCAAATCACCTCTCCCGCCCCCGGGAGAGGTCGGCCCCCCAGGGCCGGGTGAGGGCCGGGTTCAGTCTCCGGTGAACTCGATGCCGTTGATTGCGGCTGGGTCGCCGTGTAGGTGTTAGCCCCAATGCCGATCAGTTGGGCCGGAATGGCGCTTGGCGGCGGGGCGCACACCTCTTGGAAGCCGCTGCTGAAATGGGATGAGAGTACTCCTTGTACTACACGGCTGCTCATATATCTCGATCCCCCCAGCAGCCGTGTACCCTGAGCGAGGCCAGGGCCGAGTCGAAGGGGGGGCGAGAATGAAGGTCACCGGTTTAGCACTCCAAGCTCTCCGGTTCCTCAACGCATCCCATCTCCAGGTAGACCGCCACCATATTCCCAACCATCCATACCACCGGGGCCCCGGCGTCCATCCCGAACATAGCGCCGACACTGCTGTGGCCTCTTCCACTTCAGCCCAAGGTCAGTATGCATCTTGAACGTACGGCCATGACTCGTGACACTCCCACCTGTAGCCAGTAGGCGAAGGTGGTGAGTTTGGCAGTTGATAGTCACCGTACCAAGCACAAAAACACTGGGGGGACTTGTCATCATCCGCATTCCCGCAGTGACCTCCTGGTCCCAGACCAACCTTCTCGCACCACGTCATAGACATCTTATTGATGTGCTCCAACGTTAACTCACCCTCGGGACATGGCACTAGTCCCGTGTCCACAGCGTCAACCGGCCCCACGTCGCTTATGCTCTCGGCCGAGAGGTCCCCAATCACGTCCGGTGCATTGCCTTCCTGATCATCGGTAGCAAGGTCGCTCACAGCCTCGGGGCTGACTTCCAGAATGGTGTCAGCGGTACTGTCTTTCGATTGTCCGGCACATGACTGTGTCCCGATGGCCGATAGAACCAAACCAATCAGCATAATAATTTGCACACTTAATGTTCTCATCATCATACCCTCCTTGGCAATGCCGCAATCAAAGTCCATGCCCACTCGTCAATTTCTCAGACTCCAACAGAAGAAACATGGAGTACTCAGAGTAGTAGCACTCCAAGCTATCCGGCTCCTCGGCGCATCCCATCTCCAGGTACGCTGCCACCATGGCATCAACCTGAGCCACCAACTCTTGGTCGACGCCAAACGGCTGGCCAGATATCTCGATCCGCCCCCCAGCCGTTTACCCCGCCTTCGACGGCCCCGAGGGGCCCCTCAGGCCCTTCGAGGGGAGCGAGGCTCGTGCCGAG
>Ga0302238_1002223_pt1 | contig 13972 bp, 18 predicted proteins | sample AAG_UR_Asn_MG_FD_193527 | JGI IMG/M metagenome (GOLD analysis project Ga0302238, IMG submission 193527) | Enriched activated sludge microbial communities from anaerobic digester in WTTP, New Holstein, Wisconsin, United States - AAG_UR_Asn | ecosystem: Engineered > Bioreactor > Anaerobic >...
GTTATTTTGATAATTTATTTGATTTATTAAATCGTATAGAAAATTATGGGTTTGGTAAGGGTGAAAATCATATACCTTCATGTGGTATAAATAAGGGTGAATTTATACCAATGATGTTTGATGCTCTTGATAAGAAGGGTTTAAATTCATCACAATATATTGATAGATTAAATCATGAACTTTCTGTAATTCAGGGTTTTGGTTATGAGGATTATTTTTTATTAATTAAAGATTTAATTAATTATTGTAATGATAACTTAAGTGGTTATTATAGTGCTGGTCGTGGTAGTGTTGGTGGATGTCTTGTTGCTTATTTATTAGGTATTACTAGAATTGATCCAGTAAATCCGCAGGGATTTAATATGTCTATACCTTTCGATAGATTTTTAAATAGTGGTAGAAAGGTAATGCCTGATATAGATTTAGATTTTTTACCAAAAGATAGGTCTGATATAATTGAATATTTAATGACAAAATATGGTACAGATTGTGTTAAGAATATGACTACTATCACAACACTTGGTGCTAGATCAGCGTTGCGTGAAGTTTGTCGTATAACTGGTTGGTTAAATCCTAAGATGGAAGCTATAATAAAATCATTTCCAACAGATCAGCATTTAACATTAAGTATTGTTCGTGATAGTGATATATATAAACAAAATAAGGATGATGATGTATTTATTAAATTATTTAATATAGCTGAACAATTAGAGGGTATACCCAAATCTGTTGGTATTCATGCTTCTGGTATTGCACTTAGTTCTATTGATATGGATGGTAATGTACCTTTATTTGTACATAATTCTGGTAAGATAGCTACTCAATATAATCAAGATCAGCTTGAATATATTGGTATAATGAAGCTTGATATATTAGGTTTGAATACATTACAAATATTAAATGATACATTAGATTTTTTATATCCTAGCTTTAGTACTAATGATAAGATAAATCATTTAAATTCAATTATTACCGATGATAAAGAAGTATTTGATTTTATTTGTAATGGATCGATTCCGGGTGTGTTTCAATGGGATACACATAATTATAAAAAAGTTATAAAACATATGCAGCCTTCTTCTTTTAAAGAGCTTGTTGATTTAAATACATTAGGTAGGTCTGCTGCTTTAATATCAGGATTAACTGATAAATATATTAGAAGGAAATATAGGACAGAAGAAATAGATCCATTACATCCTGCATTAAATGGATTAATGTTAGAAACGTACTGTTTGCCATTATATCAGGAACAGATCATGGAGTTATTTGTAAAATTAGCTAATTATTCATTATCAGAAGCCGATGATGTTAGAAAAGCTATTGGTAAGAAATTACCAGAGTTAATGATGGAACAAAAAGATAAATTTATTAATAGATGTGTTGGTGGTGGTGACGTTGCAAATGAAATATGGGATATTATAGAAAAATTTAGTAAGTATACATGGAATTTAGGGCATGCATTGACTTATACAAGATTATGTTATGAAACTGCTTATTTTGCATATCATCATCCAGAAGCATATTATTGTGCATGTATAAATCATGCTGGTGATGCTAAAGAAGCTGGTCATTTTTTATCTACTCTTAAAAATAGAGGTATTGATATATTACCATTATCAATTAATAAATCTGATATTCAGTATAAACCTGCAGGACATAGAAAGATTCAGTCTGGATTTGCTGGATTAAAGTATATATCAGAGAAGACAGCGATAGAATTAATTAAAATACGTAATGATGGATTTAAGTCGTTTAATGATTTTAATTTAAGAGTACCAAAGAAATTAATTAATAAAACTGCATGTATATCATTATATGTATCTGGTGCATTTAATGAATTAATTACGACATCTGATGATATAAATATTTTATGTTCTAGGATTGATATAAATGATATTAATTCATTAATAATAGATCAATATAATAAATGTGGTAGATTGACACATGATCCTAGAAATTATGTGTCTGGTAATTTTCAATTAGTTAAGGATTTAATGCATGAAATGCAGGTTTTTGCTTTAATATATGTTGTTTCAATACGTGAAATTTTTACTAAAAAGGGTAATAAGATGGCGTTTGTTGAGGTTGAAGATATAAGTGGTAGACATGATATAGTAATATTTCCTGATGTATGGGAGAGGTCTAAAATAACGATTGGTAATTTATATTGTTTTCAGCTATCATTTAATAATGGTATTATATGTAATGCTGTCATTGATGTCATGTCCGATACTATGTCATTAAAGGAAAAACAGTGAAAGAAGAAACAAAATTATTTCTATATAAGAATGCGCCATCTGCTCTCGCAGAATGTCCTGCGTCTGTTGTATCAGATAGATATTTATTTGTGCCATCTATACCAATAATAGAACGACTTGAAAACATGGGATGGGAACTATCTAGCGCAAAAGAAACACGTACATCAAGATATGATTTTGAAGGATTTAATCGTCATATGTTGAGATTTAGGAATAGTAATAATGTATTTTTACCGGGTATAACACCAGAATTCATATTAATAAATGGACATAATGCTCGTGTGAAATTAGCTTTTGCATTTGGTGTACACGTTCATATATGTAGTAATGGGTTAATAACAGGAATGGAAGAGGGTTTTGTAAAATATCATCTTAAGTATAATATGTCTGATATATATGATGGTATTATACGCGTTATGTCCAGAGTAAGTATTACTAAAGATATTATTAATAAAATGAATGATATAGAATTAACTAAAAATGAGCAGGGAGTATTTGCCTTAAATGCTGCAAAATTAAGATGGAATGAAGAGCAGTTACCTAGATATAAATATGAAGAGCTTCTTAATGTTAAACGTGAAGAGGATAATTTTAATTCTCTTTGGAAAGTTTATAATCGTGTACAGGAAGGATTAATAAAAGGTGGTATAAGATACGAAATGCGTAATGCAGATAGATCATATTATGATAATACTAGACCCATAAATCAAATTGATAGAGAAGTTTCAATTAATATTGGTTTATGGAATCTTGCATGTCAATATATAAAATGATAATAATGGATATTAAATTTATATTCTGGTGTTGATGATTCTAAAGATGCTGATTTTACGGAAGTATGGTTCACTGAGTTTAATGGTTGGGATGTTTGGGGAAATGAAGTTGAGAGTAGTGTCGCTCTTTAAAATGGCACATAACGGTTTGCGTATATGAGAAGTGGCACTTGTACGCACTTTCAAATTAGCAGAAAACTATCCGTGCCATTGCTTATACACGGTGTTATGTGCCGTTTTTTATTCACGAATTTAATTTAGAAATATGAAGAAATACAATGTAATATATGCAGACCCAGCGTGGAGGTTTAACAAAGGTGTTTATCAGGATAACGGTAGAAAAGACCGATTGATAGATGAACAATACCCAACAATGACAAAAAAAGAGTTGCAACAATTACCTGTAAAAGATATTGCAGACAAAGATTGTGCTTTATTTTTATGGGTAACAGATAGCCACCTGAAAGAAGGAATTGAGCTTATGGAAGCGTGGGGATTTACATACCGAACAATAGTTTTTATTTGGAAAAAAATTACCAACAAAGGCAATACTTGTGCGAATGTTGGAGCTTGGACAATGAAAAACTGTGAAGTATGTATTTTAGGAGCAAAAGGTAATATGTTGCAACATAAAAAAGCAAACAACATTTTTCAACTAATAGAAGCCGAAAGAACAAAGCACAGCAAGAAACCTGTTGAGGCTATTGAACGAATTGAAATGTTGTTTGGTGATTTACCAAGAGTTGAACTTTTCTGCCGTTATCCGAGAAATGGTTGGGATGTTTGGGGAAATGAAGTTGAATCGGATATAGATTTATTGTCAGAAAGCGCAACAGGACGTTGCGACAAAGGTTTAAGCGGTTATTGCATATAACGTGATGCAGCTAAACGCAGTCGGTACTCCGATTGAGCGAAGCGGCGTTTTAGCTGCTGTTATATGACGTTGGCAATAATACAAAAGTGACGAAGCACAGGACGTGCGGAGTGCGCAGGAGAAAAGTATTATGATACATCTTGATTTGTTTTCGGGGATTGGGGGTTTTGCTTTAGGGGCAAAACGTTCTGGTATGGTTTTTGATAAACATTTATATTCAGAAATAGATCCTTTTGCATGTAAGGTTTATCAAAAACATTTCCCCAATGCAATAAATTTAGGAGATATTAAGCAAATAAAAACAGAGGTATTACCTTATGGAAAATATATTATTACAGGCGGATTCCCCTGCCAAGACCTTTCTATCGCGGGAAAGAAAAAAGGGCTACAAGGAGAACGAAGCGGATTATGGTATGAAATGCAAAGACTTATCAGAGAAACAAGACCTGAGTTTTGCATCATTGAAAATGTTGGGAGACTTGCAGGAAATGGACTCGAAACTATTCTCAGATTCTTTGATGAAATCGGGTATAATGTATCATGGCAAACTATACAGGCGTGGGAATACGGTGCGCCGCATAGAAGGGAAAGATTATACATTGTTGCCGACGCCAGTAGCGAGCGATTCAAGTTGTGGAGCAGTGATTGGGAAAGGAGACTCGTTCAGAAAAACAAAGAGCGGGCTATTGCGGAAAGTGAACAAAAATGGAACGGACGGAAGTATAGGATTGGCAAGACTTTTCAAGTTGATGATTGGAAGAGAACTTCCTCCGACATTTGTAGAATGGATGATGGGTTTCCCAACATATTGGACAAAAGTAGATTAAAAGCTCTTGGGAATGCCTTGATTGTTGATATAGCAGAAGATATATTTACAATGCTTTTCCCACTCGCACACGATGTGCGAGTTAGCGAGAACAGTGCCAATGTTATATAACGTGAACGCATGATCCGAAGTGCCGGAGCGGGTACATGTTAAGTGAAAGTTTGTCGGCATTTTGGATATGCGCTGTTATATGCTGTAACCGCTTTACACTAAAAATTTAATTTAGCTTTTTACACGGACGAAAAAGCGATACGGAGGATTTAATTGAAATATAAAACAATAGTAGTTGACCCACCGTGGAAATATGGGAAGTGGGGAAAGGCATCTGGCGCTGTGATGGAATTTGGTAGACATAGCAGACTTAAAATCTGCCGAGATTTTACTCGTGCCGGTTCAATTCCGGCCAGCGCCAAATGAGATAATTACATGGATAATTTAAATTATACATCGATGCTTGAAGCAATCATTCAATTGAAATATGATAAATTGAATGATTGGGAATCTACTTTTTGTGAAGATTTATGGGATAAATGTGAATCTACAGGAATATTAGTTTTATCTGATAAACAAAAAGCTAAGATTGTACAGATACATGATAAATATATTAAAGGTATTTAATAATTGGAGGGTATATGCTCAAATATTTTATTTGTCCTGATAATCAATATGTTGAAATTGAAAAATGTATAGCTAATGGTGGTTGTCGTCTTGGTAAAAGATGTCTAACAAGAGCCACTTTAGTAGAATTATCTAAAGTAAGACCATGGAATGGAATTCCATCGACAACACAGTTATTAGTTGGTACATATGAAATGATGCTCCGCATAACACGTGATTATGCAGAATCCCCACAAGATACAATGTTTAGGTTACTTGGTACTAGGGTACATGGAGGTCTTGAGGGTGAAGATCTTGAAGATTCTATAATGGAAGCTGATTTACAGATGGTAACGTCATATGGTATATCTATGAGACCAGACCTTCTTGAGAAAGAAGATAATTGGAATATATTAACTGATTATAAAGTTGCTGGTTCTTATAAGGTAAGAAAGGCATTAGGATTACATGAATATGTAGAAGATCATCCGACTGATGTTTATAAGATTACTACTAAGGTTAAGGATCCTATATCTGGTGTTGATATAGTTAGAAAACCCGGTCAACCTAAGATAGTAAAGAAATGGAGAGCTGATATTAAAAAACAGGATTGTCTGGATTGGGTGAGACAGCTTAATATGTATAGGATTGGTATTGAAGAAAAAGGAGATCGTGTAGATGAAATGCGTATAGAAGCTATTGTTCGTGATGGTGGTTTATATGCCGCGACATCTAATGGTGTTTCTGATAGAGTTTATTTGATACCAATTCCGGAAGTACCAAATGAACATATTATAAGATATTTTACATATCAGAGAGATAATTTATTAAAAGCACTTAAGAATAATGATTGGGAATATCATTGTAATTCTGATGAATGTTGGGGCGGTAATAAATGTAAGATACAACAAAATGGTCGATCTTATTGTACAGTAAGATCATTTTGTAAGTTTGAAAAGGATAAATAATGAATCTAGATAAGGTTAAAGAAGGTCTAGATTTACCAAAATATACGAAAATTATGGTAACAAAAGTTACTAATGGTTTTAATATACGTATAAAGGCCGATAATAAACCTAAAATAAGATCATTCAATAATACTGGCCCTAAAGTAACTAGATGTGCTAAATGTGGTGAAATACAATATTGTCATGATCATCATATAATACCTATTTCAGCAGGTGGTAAAGAAGATGATGATAATAGATTACCATTATGTTTTAATGATCATGTAGGAAATAATGGTATTCATAATGGTAAATGGAAGGTTGAAGATATTGTACCAATACAGAAATTACATGAATTACAAATAAGATATAATATAATAAAAGAATGAAGAAGAAACCAATAATTAATCAACCATTAAATATGATATTTGGTACTATTGATAACAATGGTATTGGTGGTATTTATTTTATATTACCATGTGATCCAGTATCATTAAATGATTATCGTAAAATGCATTTTGGTGAAATTAGTAAATTAAAGGGTGAATATAAATCGATGTTGGATGTTTTATTTTATCCTCTTATTAAAGATAATATTAAATCATTTGATGATACTGGATTACATGTTAAACCCATATTTGATGGTCGTGTTGAGATAGAATGGATTGTAAATCATAAATTATCTCGACAGAGAGACCCGTCTAATTATACACAAAAAATATTATTAGATGCAATTGTTATGTTAGGTATTATAAAAGATGATAGTTCACAATTTGTTATAAGTGATAGAACCATGATTGGTAATAGTGGTGATAATTCTATTATTTGTATAATTTGGGGTAATTTATTATATGAATATATGTTAATTAATAATGAACCGATAGATCGTGATACTTTATTTTATAAGGTAGGTATATAATGGTATCAAAATATATAGATGCTATTTTTAAAGAAGGTCATGATTTAATGATTAATAAAAATTCTGATTATTCAGGTAATCGAATTGATAATATTTCAATCACAGGTATAGAAGGTATATCTGTTCGATTACTTGATAAGGTATCTAGATTATACAATTTAACACATAATAAGCAGCAATTTGTAAAAGATGAGTCTATACGTGATACACTGATTGATATTATGAATTATGCTAATATTGGTATTCAATTAGTTGATGGTGTATGGGGATTAATTGATTCAGACGTTTCTGATTTATCGAGAGATTTATTATCAGCAATAAATAATGGTAAATATAGAGTATTGCAGGAGGATGATGGTGAACCAGAATAACATATTTGTTATATATTTAGCTGGCCCATTTCGTGGTAATTTCTTTGTTAAGAGATATAATATATGGAGAGCTAAGCAATATGCTAAAATATTATGGAAGCATAATGTAGCCGTTATTTGCCCCCATACTAATTCCGGTTTTATTGATAATAAAGAATCTGATAAATTTATTTTACCAGCAAATATAGATATAATGTTAAGATGTGATGCTCTTCTTCTTATGAAGAAATATAAGAAGTCTGTTGGTACATGTAATGAGAAAACACTTGCTATTTTAAATGGTTTACCAACATATTATTCTATTAGAGCTTTATTGAATGATATAAAAGAACGATATAAAAGCAATTAATAAATGGGGTATTACTAAATGATAGTATTAGATATAGAGATATGTAAAGGACCGGTATATAATAAAGATTATCCTAATCATGAATATGCTGCAGGTTGGGCAGATTTTACTGGTATGGGTATTGCGGTATTATGTCTTTATGATTATAAGGATGATTCATATAAAATATGGACTGATAAAGGACAATGTAATACTTTTAATTTATCGTTAATTGAAGATCGACGTAAGTTATCAGATATAATAGCATTACGTGATATAGTTGCTGGATATAATATAAAAAAATTTGATGCTCCTTTAATGGAAGCGAACGGATTTTTAGTTTGTGATGATCAAATATATGATATATTAGAGCAGTTATGGTTTGCTGTTGGTTTAAGTAAACAATTTAATCCTCGTACGCATGGTGGTTATGGTTTAGATACTGTATCTAAGTTAAATCTTGATAATCAGGGTAAAACCGGCCATGGAGCTTTAGCTCCTTTTATGTGGCAAGATGGTAAATTTCAGGAAGTTATTGATTATTGTCAAAATGATGTAAAATTAACTAAAGATTTATTAGATTTAGTTTTTATACAAGGTGGGTTAATTGATCCTAAATCTAAAAAAGTAGTTAAGATGGCATTACCAACGGTAGTATATAAGTGAGGTATCATGTATATTGCACGTGATGAAAATAATATGCTATTTTTCCATACGAATAAACCATATTTACATATAAATATTCATGGTTTTAAATCATGGTATTCTGATGAATTTTTTGCTATTAGTAATGATCTTTTCCCGAATATTAGAGAATGTATGTTTGCAGAAATTCATTTTAATATAGGTGATATCGAAATAGGTGTAATAAATGAGTAATATAAAAGTTAATATTGATGGTGCTATTATAAATAATGCACCAGCAATTAAAAAAAAGATAAGATTTATTTGGAGATTTCGTATTACAAATAAGATATTAAATAAATATGTTTATATTAGAAAGGAGAATAGTGTTGTTGATGAATCTAGGTTTTGTAAAATAGAAATACCTTATATAATAAGATATAATGGTGTTAAAGTTCATAAAACACATAAGCAATATGTTAAATTAGAATGTATTATACCATCAATATCATGGATTTTTTTAAAATTTTAACATAGATGGTTTTAAAATGATTCATTCTACCACACCATTAGATATTTATTGGTATTTAGGATGTCTAGTTTTATCTTGTATAGGGTGGATAAGTTTTATTTTTTCATTAATAGGTTCATATTTTTGGATTAAAAGATGGTTTAATTAATGAATAATAAAAATATATATGATATAGCTACAGCATTACGTCGTGATCCTAAACTATTTTTTGATAAAATAGAACATCATAATAAGACTAGTAATAGTGTTATAGCAATTAGAAATAATTGTGTTGGTTCAGACACCATTGCTAAATGTTTGATGGTTGCTGTTTTTCTAGATATTACTTATAATCAAGCTTATAATTTATATTTACAATATAAGAGATATAAAAAGACCTCGGTTTAATTTACTTAAACTGAGAGAGGTTTTAATATGCCCGGTACACAAGGTAAAAATTATAACATGTATGAAGGTACTACAGACGGTTTTAAGAATGGAAGAAACAAACAAACCGATGTAGATTGGGATGCATTACGTGACGAATGGGTAACTACTAATATTACACTTGGTGGGTTATCTACTAAATATGGAATTTCATATACATCTGTAAGGAATCATTATTATCGTGATAATTGGACACAATCCTTGGCAGAATTTAATGGTATGGTAGAAGATGCTATAAATAATGCTAAAAGAAAGAAAGCAGAAACTATAGCACATAGAATATTAGAGCTTGACGAAATGGTATTAACTACTTCTGAGCGTGTTTTGGAGGTAGTTGCAGAGCAAATAGATAAAGCTATAGAAAAATCTGAAGAGCGTATTACTGCTAAAGAAATAATTAGCATAATGAAACAGGCTAGCGAGACATTAAAGAATGCACAATATAATATAAGGCTTTCTGGAGATAAAGCAACTAATATTGTTGATAATAGAGGTATTAGTACTCCTCTTACTAAGGAGGAGGAATTAAGAATAGCAGAAGAAATGGGATTGATCCATGGATCAAATAAGTCTAAGCAAGAAGAATCAATTCCTGAAGAATAATTATTCACGTTTATGGCTTGCAATAAATCATCATAGAACGCATCGAAACAAGCCAATCACATTTAATAAACATCTCTATTTAAAAAAAATTTATATAGACAAATCTGATTATATTGTTATAATCAAGTCGACACAATGCGGTATTAGTGAATATGCTATAGTTTATGTTGTTGATTTTACATCTTTAGGATATAGTGCTTTTTATGTATTACCTACTGATCCAATAAAAAATCGTTTTGTACAGAATAGATTTGATAGATCAGTAATTTTCACTCCATATTATCAATCATTATTAAGAGAAGCACCAGATGTTAATAAGGCAGCATCATCTGTTAGTTTAAAGCATATATCAGGTGGTACTGTTGCTTTCGCTGGCAGTAATACACCTACACCATTTGCAGAATTTCCAGCAGATATTCTTATTGTTGATGAGTATGATTTATGTGATTTATCTCATGTTATTATGGGTGAAGAGAGGTTAAGTCATTCAGATTTTAGACATGAATTATATATTAGTAATCCAACAATCACAGATTACGGTATAGAATCATTATTTAAAGATACAAATCAACAGGAATGGGAAAATAAATGTTGTAATTGTGGTAAATATGTTCGTATGGATTTTTTTAAAAATGTTGTTAGAGAAATAGATGTAGCTACATATGCTTTATTAGATACAGAATGGGATGAAAGTTGTGGTAGAGATATTCATGTAATTTGTGATAAATGTAATAAACCAATGGACCGATTTTCTGATGGTGAATGGGTTGAGAATAATTTTTCATATAGAAAATCTGGTTATCACATTCATAAATTATTTAGTTCAAATGCTGCAATTATTGATATAGTTGATAGATTTAATAGGGGTTTATCTAATGATGAGATAATGCAGCGTGTATATAATGCTGATTTTGGTCGTGGTTATACTGCTCCGGGTGCAAAAATAACATCAGAATTATTAAATAATTGTATTAAAGATTTTCATTTACCACCAAATGGTAATAATACTAATGTTAGTGATAAGTTGGTTGTAATGGGTATTGATGTTGGTACGAGATTACATGTTCGTATTAATGAGGTTAAACCTGATCATAGTCGTATACCATTATATATAGGTATTGTTAATAATTATGATGATATAGTAGAATTACATAGAAATTTTAATGTAAAATTAGGTGTTATAGATGCACAACCAGAAACTAGATTTAGTAAGAAGGTAGTTGCAACATTATCTGGTATGTTTATGTGTTTTTATGGTGATGTTAAAAGAGATATAATTGATCCAAAATATAGAATTATTACTGTTGATAGGACATCTAGTTTAGATGCTATAAAAGAGATGTTAATACTTCATACCATCAATTTACCTAAAAATGTAGCTTCGATCCCTGAATATTATAGTCATATGCAATCATTGACTAGGGTTTATAATGAGGCTAGTGGAAAATATAGATGGATTGGTGATAATCCAGATCATTTTTTCCATGCAGAAAATTATGCACTAATTGCTCAAAGATTAATGATTATGTTAATGGGAAGAGGTAAATAAATGTTTGCATATACAACTGAACAATTAGTACAGATGGCTGCTAATGGTAATAGAATTGGTAATCCTAATAAACGTGGTTTAAATGTTTATAATCGTACCCAATTAATGGGTGCTTCTGCTATAGATAAAGAAGGTAAGATACAAAATGTAACATATGAATTACCGTATTTTGGATTAACAATTGATGAAAGAATAGATATATTTAGATTATGTTCACCTGTTTTTGGTATTGTAACTTCCAGAATGAATAGGATTTCATCACTTGATTGGAGTGTGACACCTATTTATAAAAATGAAGATAAATTAGTTGATTCTTTTAAATATAAGAAATCAATATTTGATGATTTTAATAAATCAGATGAAATAAAATATCGTATAGCTGCTAAGATGTTAGCTAGGGAGTTATTACAGGAATTACCTGAATTATTACCTGATCTTTCTAATTTTGGTAAGTCTATATCAAGATATTCTAAGATGTTACGTAGTAATCGTATAGATATTTCTGATGAAATATATGAATGGTTGCAGCAACCTAATCACGATACAACTTTTATTGATTTTATAAAATCATTGGTATTTGATTTAATGGTTCATGGTTCTTTTGGTATATATAAAGAAATATTAAATCATCGTGTTGAAAATCTATATATTTTACCGGGTGGTACAGTTTTACCTGTTAGGAATACATATGTTGGTGGTATTACAGCTTATTTACAGACTGTAGATTTAAGTACTCCACAGATTTTTTTTAGTGATGAGTTATGTCATTCTAATTATATACCAACATCGGCCAGATCATATGGTATGGTGCCATTAGAAGCATTGGTTAATAAAGTAGCTGAATCATTATTATTTGACCAATTGATGGCAGAGCAGGCAGATGGTACTAAACCTCCTGAAAAAATAGTTGTATTTGGTGATGTATCACCATTTGGTGATATTACTGGTAGTGATTTTAATACGCCTATGGATCCTAAGAAGCAAAAACGCATTGAGAATATATTAAATGAATACAGAAAGAATGCTGTAAAGGTATTAACTGGGGTTGGACAACCCCTTGTTGTTGATCTTACGCGTGAAAATACTATGGGTACGCAGATGGAAAGGCAGAAATTAATACGTGAAGAGGTTGCATTAGTATATAATATGTCTAATCTTGAAATTAATATATCTAATAGTGAGGGAGTAAGTGGTCGTGCGACATCCGATTCATTAGAAACTATTGATCAAAATAAAGGTGTAATTCCATTAGTAAAGATACTGGAAAGTAAATTTAATCGTGAGATTATTCCATTTAGATTTGGACCCGGTTATATGTTAGAGGCTCAAATTTTTAAAGATAGAGATAAGGAACTTGATTATTATAAAAAGAAAGTTGATAGTGGTCTTTATGGTGTAAATGAGGTTAGAACAAATGATCTGGGCGAGGATCCTTTCGATGATCCTTCCTTTGATAAACCTAAGGGGGCACAGATTGAACAGTCTAATCCATTAATGTCTATGATGGGCATGAAATAAATGGATATTGCTGATAAGAAATATTCAAGTAATGAATTTAATGAATTATTAATTTCAATACAACTTGATATGCTTGCAGTTTTTAAGAATATTGAAGAGGATGTTATTAAATTAATTAGTCAAGGTCGTAAAGAAGGATGGACTGTTGATGAATTAATTTTAAAAATTGAGGATTTATTTTAATGCCTAAACCTCATAAAGATGAATCTAAAAAGGATTATATTAGTAGATGTATGGCATACTCAGATATGCAAAAATATGATCCTGATCAAAGAGCTGCTATATGTTATTCGATGTATTCAGAAGCTAAGAAATCAGAAATTATTAAACAGATTGATAATATTTGTAAATCAATTGATAATATGATTGGTAAATAATGGCACAGATTTATTTGGATCGTTTAAAGAAAAGATTCGGATGGGTTGGTGGTAAATATAAAGATTTAATATCTATAGTTGTTGGTACTAATCAATCAGTTATAGCAAATAGTGTAGCTAAGATATCAGCTCGTAGATATTATGAAATTGCTGATAAATTAGTTAAACGACATAAGAAAAAAGGTACTGAATTTAAATTAATAATACCAAATCCGGGTGATATTTTACCACAAAAGAGGGCTTTTATAATAAAGGCTGCTGAGCAAGGTCAATTAATTTCTGATACTCTTCGTAGAGCGATTTCTAAAGATTTACGTGATACCTTATTAGAGAATAAATCTGTTAGTAGATATGGTAAATTAAATGATTTTGCAGAAGGTCTTTTTGAAAGGAAGATAAAGAAGACATTTACAAATTATACTGTAAAAAATCCTAAATTTGGTGTACCTA
>Ga0302238_1002226_pt1 | contig 13953 bp, 10 predicted proteins | sample AAG_UR_Asn_MG_FD_193527 | JGI IMG/M metagenome (GOLD analysis project Ga0302238, IMG submission 193527) | Enriched activated sludge microbial communities from anaerobic digester in WTTP, New Holstein, Wisconsin, United States - AAG_UR_Asn | ecosystem: Engineered > Bioreactor > Anaerobic >...
GCTCCTTGTTGAGCTTCCAGTAGCTTGCGGCGTAGGGTTTCTCCTCCAGCGCCCGAAACAGCTCGGGGATCCCTGTGCCGTTGGCCAGCAGCCCCCAGAGAAGAGACTCTTGGGGCAGCTTGGCATGGGCCCTGAAACGTAGCCCGGAGGCATCGAGGCTGGCCCCGGCGAAAAGCTCCAGCTTGCCCAAAGTCTGGTCATAAAGCTCCATCTCTCGCTGGAATCGCTCCTTGGCACGGTTCACCCATCGGGTATCCTCCGGCGCCGAGTTATCCTCCATTCGCCGCCACTGGGCCTCTTGTGACTCCTTCACGGCAGTTCCCGCCAACGAGCCCGAGAAATAGCCCACGGCGTTGGCCCCAAACCCCAGTGCCTCCACGCCGCTCCAGAATGGCTCACTGCTTCCCAGGCTCTTCTCCCGCGGCAAAGTGGTCAAAGCATCCACGCAGCCACGCCTCTGGTCTCTCTCTGCCTCCACGAACACGAACAGCGCCCGTTTCTCGCCCACCAGAAAGCTTCCCTGGTCATGCTCGGCGCTGAAGATCTGGAAGGCCCCTTCCTTGCGCTCATCAAAAGCAAAACCAGACCTCATGGCTATGTCTTTTAAGAACTTAGCAAATAGTTCGCTATTAGTAAGCGAGAAGCTCAAAACAAATACGAAGCCTTTATTGAAATGCAACGACGCGGCAACGGGACCGGCCGGGTCTACCCCAAACTTGCCGTACTCTCCAAAGTCACCAAGGTTCACGCCGAACTTAGCGCTGGAGGCCAGGGCTATCATCGCTGCCCAATCCCTTCGCTTCTCCATCACTTTGTTCCAGCCAAGCAGCTCGGCAACATGAGATGCGCTGTTCAACGCCACAAAGAAGATGGCATTGGATGGCACCTGATAGGGCTCTGGGGAATCCTTCGTGAGGAACGAAGTGGCGGCGGGGAAGAGCTCTGGCAGCGGGTCGGTGGGAGTGGGTGCCGGGGGCTCTTCGATGGTCGGCTCAGGGGGCTCTTGACCCTGAGTGCCCAAGGACTCCACCGTGGGAGCCTCCCCCTTCTGCATTCCTTGCTGCTCCTCACTCTTCTCTTTGCAGGCGGCGAAGGCCACGGCAAGAGTCAATAGAACGAAGGCCTTTGTCTTCATGCTACCCCCAAGACGAAATGCGGACCGGGCCGCCGAAATCCCTGAACGATGCCACGATCGTTATCCCGCAATGGATGAGAAGTCAAGGCGCACAACGACGAAGTTCACTTGGAAGAAATTACTAATCAGCGCTTACAGCAGAGACTCAAGGTCGGCCCAGCGCACCCCACCCACGAAGTCCGCTCGAACCTTCCCCTCGCCATCTATCACCACCGAATAGGGGATGGTGGAGACCTGATAGGCTCGATGGGCGGCCCCACCGTCAACGCCCACGGGCAGCTTAAGCCCCTCTTTGGTCCAGTAGGACTTGAGCTCTTGCGGAGAATCGGCGGAGACGACCAGCACATTGAGCTTCTCGCCAGCCCGCTCCATCATCTCCTGCACGTCGGGCAACTCCCGCCTGCACGCCGGGCAAGAGACCGAGAAGAAGACCAGCAGCGTTGGCTTCCCGGCCGAATCCTTCAGCGATACCGGCTTGCCCGAGTCCAGCGCCCGCACCGTGATGTCGGGAGCCTTTGTGCCCTCCTCGAAGTTGCTGCCACGCCTCACGAAACCGAAGGCAAGCAGGGCTGCGTAGATGAGCGCCAGCACAAGCACGGCATCCAGGCTTCTCTTGATTATGGTTGAACGGTTCCACCTGGGCTTGTCGATCTGCGGTGCTTTGTCGGTTTTGGCTTTCATCGTCCCTCCGAACGGTAACTCCACCCGGCACTTGGAGCCCCCATCCCCACCTCTGGTTACAAGATTTCAGCGCCCAAGGGTGGGGGCCAGCATAGATGGAGTGGCACTATCTCACGAGAAACGCTCCTCCAGCCACGGGTCGGCGGAGTTAGAATAGCCCCGGACCTCCCAGTAGCCTGGCTCGTCGTGGTCCAGAACCCTGATTCCCACAACCCACTTTCCACTCTTGTAGTAGTAGCGGTCTGGAACCAGCCCCCGGGCCAATCCGCCGTACTTCTGAGGCAACTGTTCGCCGAAGAGCCTTGTGGCGATGAGGACGTTGTCCTTCAGGGCCTCTGCTATTGGTATGTTAGTAGTGTAGCCCTGCTCGCAATCAAAAATAACAAACTTCCCACTATCTTTGAGCCCCGCTGCCTCCAGGATATCCCGAACCCTCACCCCGCCGAAAGCTATGTCCAGCACGCTCCAACTGGTGACACAGTGGACATCACAAACCTGGTCCGTCTGGGGCAGCTCCTGGAACTGCTCCCAAGTGAACGTCAGTTCCTGCTCCACTTCACCCTTTACGTAGAAGCTCCACTGCTCAATTTGCGTATCGTTATTGTTGTAGCCAAGTACAGGCATAACGTCGAAGACAGTCTGGCCGGGCGGAACCCTTGGCTTCTCTCCCGTATCCGCAACTTCGCCGGCGATCTCTTCGATCTCCCGCGAATCCAACGTCTCGTTGGGGAGATCTCCCGGTGCCCCGTCTGCCACTTTGTCTGGCCCAAGATAGGCATCCTGGGCCTCCCGAGCCTGGTCAAGAAACTGAGTCACCTCTTCCGGGGAGAGTTCCGGCAGGGAATCCAGCGAATCGGCATCAACGTCCAGTTCACCAAACTCTTTGCGCTTTTCGGTGCATGAGCCCATAGGGAAGGCCAGCAGGCCCGACCCGAGGTAGAGCGCACTGCCCCACATTGTCTTGATGAACTTTCTCCTGCCCATGCCCTGTTGCTTCTTCATGGTCCAGCTCCTCAGGCCATCGTGGGGCCGCTTGTGGGTGCTGCACGTGGCATCGCTGCCCCCCGGTGCTCAACTGCCGCCTGCAGCGCAGTAGGTCTCTCCTCACCGCCGCGGGGTAGTACCACGGCTCAGCATACGATAAGTGCAGCCACTGTCAGTTCCAAGGAGTTTCCCAGTAATATCCCGGCTTTCGGTTCAGACCTCTTCTTTCTGCAGGCGAGATGCGGCGAAGAGCCAGACGAAGAGCGTCATGGATGCTACGAAGATGAGGGAAGTGACCAGGCTGGTGCTCTTCATCTGAATGGCAGAGTGTTGCAGGAGGTCTTGGCCCCCGGCAGCGGTGGACCAGAGGGACATGAGGTGGTAACGGGGGCTCACCCAGGCGATTCTGAGGGGCAGGGCCCCCAGCAGAAGCTCCACAAGCACGATGAAGGCAAAGCCCGCAACCAGCGCCCGCTTCACGGCAAGGGTCAGGGCCACGAAGAGCCCGAGATATAGGGCCGATGCTGCCAGCGAGAGCGGAATAAGGGCCAGCAAGCCTGGCATTACCGGAGCGAACCCGGCGATGGCCCCCAGAACCAGAGCACACAAGAAGGCGGGGACATTGATAATGAGCCAGAGTGGCAGGGAGCGCCCAAGGAGAATGGCGCTCCTGGGCACGGGGCGGGAGAGCAGGTAAGGCGCCATGCCGTTCTCGGCGTCATCGGCGAACACAGCGTTGCTCATGAGCAGTGCGGAGAAGGCCCCAAGAAAGCCAAGGGGGGCCGCACCAACATAGAAGGCGAAGAGCTGGACCCTTTCGGCGTCGGAGCCCGACGTGCCCAGGGCACTGAGGACCAGCGCTACCAGCAGCAGCACCCAGAGCAGGGCCAGCCACATCAGGCGTCTTGTCAGGGAGAAGAGTCTCACCTGCAGCCTCAAAACGAGCAAGAAGCTCTGCTGGAAGCTCATCGCAAATCCCCCTTGGTCAGGTACTTGAAGACCGCCTCGAGGCTGCTGTCCGTCGAGTAGAGTGACTGCACCCTGACGCCGGAGCCCATGACGAAGGCGGGCAGCGTGCGATAGAGCTCCACGGGGGCTCTGGTGCGGACATTGAGAGCATCATCCTCCATCTCCACGGCCATGACCCCGGGGAGGTCCACAGCCCAGCGAGCCAGCCCCTTCACGTCGGGGGTCTCGATTCTAACGGTGTGAGGGTGCTCGTAGATGAGGTCTCTGATCTCCTCCACGGTGCCCGAGGCCAGCAGGCGACCCCGATGGAGCAACAGCACACTGTCCACGAATCCGTCCAGTTCGTGCAGCACGTGGGAGGAGACCACGATTGCCGTTCCCTGGTCGGCCAGTTGGCGCAGGTACTTCATTATTTCGTGGCGTGAGACCGGGTCTATGCCGTTGAGGGGCTCGTCCAGCATGAGGAACCGGGGCCCGTGCACCACCGCCTGGGCGACTTTGACTTTCTGGCGCATACCACGAGAGTAGGTTGCCAGGGACCTCTCCATGGCGTCGCCCATGCCTAGCTGCACCAGGATTTCGTTTGCACGGCCATGGGCCTGATCCTTTTGGACCCCCGAAAGCATGGCCATGGTCACCACGAATTGCAGTCCCGTGAGGTTATCCCAGAGTCTCTCGCCGTCGGGGCAGTAGCCCACCTGGCCTTTTACCCCCAAATCAGACCAGGGGTCACCGCCCAGCACCCTGATTTGGCCCCCCGTGGGCCTCTTCAGGCCCACGGCCAAGGTAATGAAGGTGGTCTTCCCGGCAGCGTTGGGCCCCACAAGCCCGGTAATGCCGCCGCCTATTGAGACGGAGATGTCGTTCACCGCAAGGACGGGCCCGTAGCGTCGAACCACCGAGGTGAAGGTCAAACATGGTGCATTCATCGCAACACCGCCAGCTTACGCAGCCTGCCCGAGCGCCAGACAAGCAGGCCCAGAACAAGGGCAATCCAGCACAGGGCCGCAAAGAGCGGAGCGGGACCGCCCACACCCTCTACAAGCCAGCTGGTCAGCCTGTGGATGAGGATGGGCAGGGCCAACATGCTCAAGTTGTTGTCCAGATCCCCCGCCAAGCCGGCCATGCCCACCAGCATCCCCGAGAAGTAGAAGAGGGCCAGCCAGGCCAGAGCAGGGTATGCCGCACGCTTGGCCAGGGTGGAGAATAGGAGCACCGTTGACCCGAAAGCAGTGCCCACCAGCGCCCCCAGGGCCACGATGCCCAGGGCATGACGGCCTGTCATTGCCAGATTGATGTTGGCCACGACCATGATGTCAGCCACCACGAAGAGCAGCCCGGGCAGGGCTATGGCCACAAAGAGCAGAGAGGCTACGGCAAGCCCCTTGGCAAGGAGATAGCGTCGCTCGCACACTGGCCTTGAGAGATAGAGCAGCATGGCGTTGGTGCGGCGTTCATCGGCGACGGCGCCGGAGCCGGCCGCAGCGGCAATGAAGGCCCCAATGTGAACCTCGGCTATGAGCATGCCCTTGAGCATCTCCTCAACGAACCCGTCGGTGGAGAACCCTGCCGCATCGCCACCCATGCGGGCCATCAGAGCGATAACGCTCACGACCATGGGGGCCAGGGCCACTAGCAGCAGCAGCCTGGCCCGCCTGTTGCGGATGACCCAGAAGAGTTGCTGCTCGAAGACCACCCAGAAACGTGACTCAGGGGAGAGCAACGCCCCGGTGTAGTGCCGGTATCCATCTCTGTTGATTCGGCCCCCGCTCATCACGAACCTCCCATAAGACCCAGGAACGCCTCCTCGAGGGTCACGTCGCCGCCCTTGAGCTCCCGAATCTCCACCCCGGCCTCCAGGGCCGCTTCAAAGATGACCTTATTGGACTCGTCGGGCAGCACCAGCTTGATGCCTGCGGCCTGGACGGAGCATTGGATTCCTCGTTTGGCCATGGCCTCCATGAAGAGGGCCGAGTCGCCCTTCAGTCGAAGGCTCCAGGCGTTATCACCGCGCCCCTGAAGCCTCTTTCTGGGCCCCGAGAATGCGACCTTGCCGCCTTGCAGCGCCAACAGCCGGTCGCAAAGCTGCTCCACGTCGTGAAGCACATGGGATGAGAGCACGATGGTCACCCCCGCCCCACCGATGCCGGCCAGCAACCGGATCATCTCGTCCCTGGAGTTGGGATCCAGGCCGCCCATGGGCTCGTCCAGAAGCAGCAGCCGAGGAGAGTGCACAATGGCCTGCGCCAGCTTGATCTTCTGCTTGAGCCCCACAGAGTACTGCTCCACAGGCCTGAGTCTGACCTCGTCCATCCCAAGATAGTCAAGCACCTCGTAGGCCCTGGAATAGGCCGCTTCTTTGGGCATGCCGGCCAGCCGACCGGCGTAGACGACCCCGTCAAGCCCAGACAAAGATGGGAAAAAGCTCTCGTGCTCGGGCATGTATCCAATCAGTTGCCTGAAACGTAGCGGCGTCGCCATGGGATCAAGGCCAAAGACCTCCACCCTGCCCCCGGCAGGCACCAGAAAACCAAGCAGAGTCTTGAGCAGCGTAGACTTGCCCGACCCATTGGGGCCCACCAGCCCCGTTACTGACCCGGGCGGAAGCTCGAATGAGACCGAATCTACGGCAAGCAGTGAGCCATACCTCACCGTAAGGCCCCAGGCCCCCAACGCTACCCCACCGCTGTCAGAAAAGCTCTTCTCCATGGACCACCCCAATCCCTGCCTTTATGACGCAGTTCTCCTCAGAAAGGGAGCACTAAACACGCCCTCTTCCACTGTCGCTCTCCCTGGGAAGAGGGCCGCAAGAGTTGGCCCCCCAACTTTGGGATACGGGGGGGCGCTCCGCACCGGGGCTCCCTTGGGTTGAGCCTTTACGTTTGACCATTCCGGTTTTCGGAGGCCTATGCTAAGGTTTGCGACGCTGGAGGGCGTTATGGCGTTGGATAGGATTTATCCTCCCGGTCAAAGGCAGGAGATGTTGCTGACTCAGGCTTGCTCCTCGGGTGGCTGAGGCGCCAAGCTCGGACCCACCGAGCTGGCGCAGGTGCTGCGTCAAGTGACCTGGCGAGAGACGGACAAGCTGTGGGCCGGGGCAGACTCGGACGACGATGCTGTGATCGTGCGCATGCCCAATGGTGAACTGCTGGCGACCACGGTGGACATCATCACGCCTCTGGTGAACGACCCATATCTCTTTGGGCAGTTGGCCGCTGCCAACTCCTTGAGCGATATCTTTGCCATGGGAGGCACCCCCATCTTCGCTATGTCGGTGCTGGGGTTCCAGAGTGGGCAAATCAGCAGCAAGACAGTGGCCGCTGTTCTTCAGGGTGCTGCGGACAAGGCCGCTGAAGTTGGGGTTGTGATGGCTGGAGGGCACACCATATCCAACTCGGAGATGCTCTTCGGGCTGGCTTGTGTGGGCAAAGTGGAGGAGGGTGCAATCCTTCGCAAGGATGGCCTGGACCCGGGCGACCTGCTGATACTCACAAAACCCATCGGTACTGGACTTGTTGGCGCCGCCCACAAGCAAGGGCTGCTCGACGAACACTCCTATTCCACCTGGAGTGCGTGGCTGAGCCGCCTCAACAACGTCGCTGCCCAGGCGGCCCTGGTCGCGGGGGCCAAGAGTGCCACCGATATCACGGGATTCGGCCTGCTGGGGCACCTGTGGGAGATGGTCAATCGAAGCGGGGTCACAGCCCGGATCTGGCTCGATGCCGTACCATTAATGCCCAAGGCCCGAGAGTACGCAGCCATGGGGCTGGCCCCCGGCGGGACGAAGAGGAACCTTAAGTTCGTCGAGCCCCACACACGGTTCGATGACAGCGTAGGTGAAGTCGGCAAGCTGCTGCTTTGCGATGCGCAGACATCTGGTGGCTTGCTCATCGCGTTGAAGGAAGGTATGCTCGCCCCATTCTCCAATCACTGTAGCCGACATGGGCAGGAGTATTGGGTAATTGGACATGTTGAGGCCGGACACCCCGAACTGGTGGTGACCTGAAACTGAACAAGAGAACTTGGCTCTCGACCCCACCCTTTCAATTCGGCCCCCAAACAGCCGGATTGATGAGCGACATGCGGGCCTTTGGCGGGCCGGTGCAGGGGCAACGAGATGCAGGGAGGGCCGGGTAGCGGCGGAGGTCAAAGGTGCTCCGTTCCAGTGGACTTCAAGTCAGGGCCGGACAGGCTTTCCTGTTCCTGGCAGATATGTTCTTCTTGTTCCTTGCCATCTTCCTGGCCATGGCCCTGCGCTCCAGCGCCTCCTTCACCTTTGATGGCCTGGAAAGGATCCTGAGAAACTTCACCGGGGCAAGCCTTGCTGTGGCTCTCATCTATCCCCTGACGCACTATGTCATGGGCGCCTACGAACACAACACGGACTTCCGCAACATCAAGGCCCTGGTCCGCATCGTTGTCAGCGTAGCCTTGTCACTGGGTTTGCTTGCCGTGGGCTACTACTTCCTGCCCAACTGGAAGTTCGGCCGCGGGACGCTTCTGGTCCAGTCTGCAGTTTTTCTGCTGCTGACCACTTCGACCCGAATCGCCTACTCTTACTGGCACAGCAAACGCACCTCGGCCAGACCCACAATCCTCGTGGGGGTTGGCGAAGGCAGCAGACTCTTCTTGTCGGCGCTGGCTACGGACCTGGCTTCCGCAAGACTGAAAGTGGTGGGAATCCTGGACAGCAGGCCCGAGATTGAGGCAACTGCCCTGGAGGGCCACGAGGTTGGCCGGGCCTCTACTCTCAAAGAAGTCGTTGCACGCTTCGACAGACCACTGGTGCTCATGTGTGACAGAGATGGATGGGACGCCGCCGTGCTGCGAGATGCCCTTGAGTGCAAGGTGAACGGCACCGAAGTCCAGGAACTGGCCGACCTCTATCAGCGTGCCACAGGCAAGGTTCCCGTGGCCATTGTGGGCGAGCAGTACTTCCTCTTTGGGCCAGGCTTTCCCGCCGGTCGAGGCGGACTTCACGCCAACTTCTGGCGCCTCTTCGATATCTTCGTGGCGGCCATTGGCCTCCTGCTATCCCTGCCAGTGCAACTGCTTATCGCTCTGGTGATTCTCCTCGTCGAGGGCAAACCGGTCTTCTTCGTGCAGACCCGCCTTGGCCTCAACGAACGACCATTCAAATTGGTGAAGTTCAGAACCATGGTGCGTGACGCCGAGAAACTCACCGGCGCCGTCTGGGCATCATCCAACGACCCCAGAGTCACCCGCCTGGGCCGCTTCCTCCGACGAACCAGACTCGATGAACTGCCCCAACTCTGGAACGTGATCAAGGGTGAGATGAGTGTCATCGGCCCAAGACCCGAACGCCCAGAATTCGTGGAGAAACTTAAGGCCCGAATCCCCTTCTACAGCCTCCGCTTCTCGGTCCCACCCGGACTCACCGGATGGGCACAGGTGAACTACAAGTACGGCGCCACAGAGACCGATGCCATGGAGAAGCTGCAGTACGAATTATATTACGTACAGCAGTCCTCGGTATTGATAAATATAGTTATTTTGCTCAAAACAGTGCAGACAGTGCTGCTTAAGCCTGGGTCTTAGGAAACCACCTGGGGTCCGCCCAGGGGCCCCAGCCGGCACCTTGTCATGTACCGTTTGCCTTCCTGGGCGTCGTTAAATAGAATAGGCGCCTTCCCGAAGGAGGCTTCCCGTGAAGAGAACACTGGGTTTGCTTATTGTTGGTCTGCTGCTGGTCGCCTGCGGTTCTCAGGGGGTGCCCTCGCCGCCAAGAGCGGCCATTGCCGGACCATTGTGCGTCGTTGCCCCTGGTGAGGTGCTCTTCGACGCCTCGGGATCTCAGGATGTCGATGCCGACATTGACCGTTACATCTTCAGAATCGGCCATCGCAACCCTCCTGTTGTCACCGACGCTCCTCACCTGGCCTACAGACTAAAAGAGCCCTTCACCATCGGCGGCCGCTATGAACCTATGCCCGTCACCGTTACCGTGGTGGATACCATGGGATTGGAAGCCACGGCCAGCATAGCCATTTGGGTGGTATCAAGCCCGGAGCAGTGCGCCACCGTGGGCCAGCCCGACCCCGATGCCTACTTCGACAGCTCCGATGGCCTGGTGCCTGACAGTCAGGGCCTGGATACGTGGGACCAGGAGCTGGCCGACGACGTGCTGGAAGAGGTAGAGCCACGGGATCTCCTGGAGACGTCGTCAGACTTCGTCTCAGACATCCCGCCGGATTTCGGTACTGATTTCGTTGAGCCCGATGTTATAGAGCCCGACATGATTCCACCGGACGATATCCCACAAGACACTGTAGTAACAAACTGCCCCAACATCGCCGGTAAATGGACAGTAAGGATACGATGTCAGGGGAATATAGAGGCTGTGCTGGACCTGCAGTTGAATCAGACAGAATGCTCGGTAAGCGATACTTTCGCTGTGGTATATGGCAATTTCGAAGGCGAAATGCTGGTCATGAAAAGCGACTTCGACGAGCTCAAAATCAATGACTGCAGCGGCCCCGTTCTGGACACTTCGGAGTTCGTACTCGAGTGCACATCTGAATGCCAGACAGAGTATACACGATTAGAACCTTAACACCTGGATTACAAAATGAAACTGAAAGATTTCTACCGGTTCGCCGTAGAGGCGGGCATCCATAATGACCCCCGAGGCCTGCAAACCGTTGAGCGGGAACTGGCCCTGACCAGGGAGAAATTCGAGGAAGCCAAGGGCAAGGCCCGGGACTACTTCGACACAATCTCCCTTGAGAACCCATACGCCGATTCAAGAATCCTCTGGGGTGACCCCGAGACCGAGGTCCATTCTGTAATGGTGGGCATCGACATGGAGGCTGGTGAGTTGCTGGTCGCCGACCGCCTCAGAGAGAAAGGACAACCTATCGACCTGGTGCTGGCTCACCACCCCGAGGGGGCCGGACTCTCCCGCCTCTCGGCCGTCATGGCCCTGCAAGTCGAACTGCTCACCGCTGCCGGGGTTAACATTGCCACCGCCGAAGCCCTCATGGAGCCGCGCATCAAAGAGATAGAGCGAGCCATTTCTCCTACCAACCACAACCGCCACGTTGATGCTGCCCGACTCCTACAAATACCCTACATGTGCGCCCACACTGCAGCTGATAACTGTGTAGCAACATTTCTTGCGAACACCTTCGATGAGAAGAAACCCTACCGTGTGAAGGACGTTGTGGACATTCTCATGGAGATCCCAGAATACGCCGCAGCATCGGCCCTCTTTGCCGGCCCCAGAGTTGTCTCAGGCGATCCATCCAGGCGAGCGGGGAAGATTATGCTCGAGATGACCGGCGGCACCGAGGGTTCCAAAGAGATCTTCGCCAGCCTGGAGGGCGCAGGCGTCAGTACACTGGTCTCGATGCACCTCACCGAAGCACACCTCAAGGCCGCAAAAGAGCACCACCTTAACGTCGTGATTGCGGGCCACATCTCCAGCGATAACCTGGGGGTGAACCTGCTGCTTGACGAGATCCAGCGTCGCGCCGGTGCCCAACTGGACATAATCGAAGCATCAGGCTTTGTCAGGGTGCAGAGATAGATTTTGGGTAAATAGGCACAATAGCGAATTCAATAGCTTCGTCGAAATATCCTTATCGAGCGCTTGTTGCCTACCGCCGGTAGGGGTCCTGGCCAAGCTCCTTCAGCTTCGCTCGGGCCTTGGTTCCGTACTCTGCGAAGGGGTCCCGGTAGGATGCGAACCACAACATCTTGATAGCTTGATCTTTCTTGCCCAGAGCCAGCGAGACCTCGGCCAGATGCCAGTAGACCTCGGCCAGGTTGCGCCCGAAAGCAGCTGAGGAGTAGTGCAGCGAGCGGGCAATGAGTTCGTGAGCCTGCTTATGATCGCCCTTCTTGAAGAGCAGCCAGCCCAGGGTGTCCAGGTAGAAGACGTTGGATGAGGCATCCAGGCGCATGGCGTTCTTCACCAGCTCGATTCCACGGTCCAGCTCCAACCCACGGTTCGCAAGGAAGTAGGCAAGGTTGTTGTTGGGCCCGGACTCCCAAGGGATGTCTTTGAGAAGCTGTTCGTAGGTGCTCTTCACCTCATCGAACTGGCCCAGAAGGGCGTAGGACTCGGCCTCCTGGCTGCGCAGCCAGAAGTCATCGGGCTCTCTCTTGAGCAGCGGCGCCTGGAAGGCCCGGTAGAGAGCCACAGCATCTCTGGCGGCCTTGGCATCGGTGCCGGGATCGTGGACGAAGTCCGTGAGCCAGCCAAAGAGATTCAGGTTTACGTCCCGCGAGCGCATCCCGAACCTGGCTTTCTCCAGCAACTTGCCGGCCTCCTCGGGACGCCCCTGCCTCAGGAACCCGGAGATTCCCTCCAGAGCATAGGACCACGAGTAGCGCGTCCCACGCCCGGCTTCCAGGAAGAGCTCCATGGCGCGGTCGAAGGCACCATCGGCCAGGGCGATATTGGCCTCCAGCGCGAGGCAGATGTTCCGTGCCCCGCTTGCAGCGCAGTAGCTCTTGTGTACCAGTTTGAGCACATCCAGCGGGACCATGTGAACACGGGTCCGGAGATAGTGCACGAAGATCTCCGCATCGATTGTGGAGATCTCCAGAGCCTGTCGCACCAGTTGCTCTGCCTCATCCTTCATGCCCGACAGGAACATTGCGGCGGCCAGTCGGTATTTAAGGTCTGCATTCTTCGGGTGCTTGTTCACCAGCGCTTGAGCTCGGCCGAAGTACTGGAAGTCTATCATGACCCCCATAGCGGTGAGCAGGTTGCTCCTGCTTGGCTGGGCCGCGACGAACTCTTCCATGCGCTTGAACGCCATCTCGTCCCTGCCTGCCCAAACGGCGTACTCAGCCAGCAGCGGAGGCAGCATCGTCCAGTTGCCCAGGGAGTCCCAAAGCCGCTCCATCATGCCGAAGGCCTGTTCAAAGAGCAGATTCTCCCTGTTCCCTGCGGCAAATCGGTAGACTTGGCGGAAGTCGCTGTCGGGCATGCCGTAGACGCCAATGAGAGAGAGCCTCCACGACTCGTCGGCGTTGCCTTGCAGAGAAGCCAGGCGGGAGAGCAGCATGAAGTGCTCCGCCGGGTTGTCCCGGTTCAGCGTCAAAAAGCGCAACTGCCTCTCGGCCTCGGCGAAGTAGTGGAACTCAACCAGGTTCCGAACCAGCGCGAAGCGCAGTTCCCAGTTTTCGGGCTGTTGCAGCAGCAGAACCCGATGGACGTCGTTGATGCGCTCACGCACCCCCATGGCAGAGTAGGCTCGACACAGCGCCCGATGCACTGGCCCCAAGAGGTCGGGGTCCATGGGTGCATATCTGAGCGCCTGCAGCAGTACGGGTTCGGCCACACTACCTAGGTCACGCTCAACCAGCAGCAACCCAAGCTCCTTGAGCAGCGGGTAGTCCGCAGGTGCGGCCCTCAGCGCCTCGTCCACCAACTGCAACAAAGAACTGGTATCGCCGGCCGAGGCGTATGCGTGCACAAGGTATGGCAGGAGGGCCGTGGAGCGGCTCTCCTCCCACTTGCTCTTGAGAATCTGGCAACCACGATCCAGCCACCCCAAGCGCCTCATCCTGGAGAGCAGCGACTGGAAACCACCCAGGTCGTCGCCCTCGGGGCGTGGTGAGAGCGCCAAGCCGGCCCAGGCATCGAAGAAGGGCTCTGGCTTACCACCAATGAGATGACTCAGCAGAGTAATCCTTGCCCTGGGATCATTTGGGTAGATGCCCACGGCCTTGCCGATAAGCTCTTGGGCCAGCTTCGCATCTCCGGAGTCCAGCAGGAAGTCGTGCAGCAGGTAGAGCAGGTTCTGAACCGTTGCAGGAACCCGCCCGTCACCATCGGGATTGGCCCTCGTAAACTCGGACTCAAGCCAGGAGTGGATCCGCTTGATCCCCGACTCCTTCTGGCCGATGGCCATCTCCCGCAGGCCCAAAAGGCCCAGGGTGGATGGTTCGTTGCTCTCCGCTGCTTTCCGAAGAACCTCCAGCCCTGCGGCCCAAACGCCGTAGTCAAAGAGCAGCGAGGCAATAGAGAGCAGGTCTGCGCTGCTCCCCGAGCGGCGTTTGGCCGCTACCTCCGCCAACGATTCGAGCTCGTTGCGGGGAACCTCTTCTGCCATGGCCCCGAAAGCGGCCCTAAGCACATCCACAACGGCCTGGGGTGAGCCCTTCTCTATGGCAAAACGGGCAAGCTCGGCGCTCTCGGTGATGAAGTC
>Ga0302238_1002230_pt1 | contig 13932 bp, 13 predicted proteins | sample AAG_UR_Asn_MG_FD_193527 | JGI IMG/M metagenome (GOLD analysis project Ga0302238, IMG submission 193527) | Enriched activated sludge microbial communities from anaerobic digester in WTTP, New Holstein, Wisconsin, United States - AAG_UR_Asn | ecosystem: Engineered > Bioreactor > Anaerobic >...
TGACGCCCTCGCGGCCATCCGCCGCCTGGTCGCACTGGGCATAGGGTTCCATCTGCAGTGCCAGCAGTTCCCGGCTTAATTCATCATCTTCAATAATCAGGCAACGGAGCATACACTCTCCTAGAGCAGTTTCTTGTCCCGCAGCAGTTTGACGGGGCTGACAATCAACGCATCCAGCCCAAGACGCTCAGGGGCAATGCCAAAGGCCAGCCCCATCAGTTGGGTCAGATAAAAAACCGGCATGTCGTAGTGGCGATGATAGACACCCTCTATCTCGCGCTGTCGGATATCGAGGTTACCATGGCATAACGGACAACCCACCATGATGCAGTCGGCCCCCGCCGCCTTGGCCGAATCCAGGATGGCGTTGGACAGTTGCAGCACCACACCGGGGCGGGAGAGGGTAAAGTTAGCGCCGCAGCATTCCATCCGGTGCGTCCAGGCGACTGTTTCCGCGCCAGCCGCGTGGAGCATGGTTTCCATGATGGTGGGGTCCTCGCAGTCATCCAGTTGCGGCACCTCTGGCGGACGGGTCAGCAGGCAACCATAGTAACAGGCCACCTTGAGCCCTGCCAACGGCTTTGTGACTGCAGCAGCCAGCCGCTCGACCCCCAGGTCATGCACCAGGATTTCCAGCAGGTGCTTGACGGTGCGATCAAGCGGGACCGGCGCATCAATGGCCTTTTCAACCTGGCGCCGTTTGGTTTCGTTTTCATGGAGCACATGTTGGGTGAACTTGAGGCGGGAAAAACAGGCGGCGCAGGCCACCGCCATATCACCCGGCATCTGCCCGGCCAGTTCCAGATTCTTGGCACAGAGCGAGAGGGAGAGCAGCTCATCCACGTTGTGGGCCGGGGTTGCCCCACAGCAGATCCAGTCCGGTACTTCATCCAGACCTATCCCCAGGGCGGCAAAGAGCTCCCTGGTGGAAAGGTCGTATTCCGAGGCAGAGGCGTGCAGCGAACAGCCCGGATAGTAGGAATAACGCTCGGTACTCACAACGCCTCTCCTGTCTTGCGCATTTCTTCAATCCGGCTGAAAATCTTTTCCACGTCCGCCAGGTTGCGGTTTTTCTGGTGGAAGACCTTCAGCTTGCCTTTGGTCAGCAGTTTGGGACCCAGCATCATGTCTTTCAGAAACTGGCCGGACTTGACGTTAAAGACTGCGGCCAGGCGCATCTCGTACTGCCTGCCGTAGGTGCGGATGTTCTGCAGGAACAATTTGTTGGCCAGCTGCACGTAGCTTTCCTTGGAGGGGCCGTCCTGGTCCCAGGAGAGCTTGCGCAGGGCATCCATGATGGAGGCCAGGTGGACCTTGTTGGGACAGCGGGTGGAACAGGTTTCGCAGGAGGCGCAGTACCAGATGGAGCGTCCGGCCAGGATTCGTTGCCATTGCCCCAGCTGCAGCAGGCGCACCACCCGGTTGGGGGGATGTTCCATAAAGGTTGCCATGGGGCACCCGGCCGAGCACTTGCCGCATTGGAAGCAGCGCCGTACCGAGGTGCCGGAAAGCTGTTCAACCTTTTTGACCATGTCCAGGTCCATGGTCTTGGCAGACAGCAGCATTTTCTTTTTTTTCATAGCCGGGCCTTTTTAGTCGGACTAAAAATAAATCCGCTGTGCCTGAAAATTGTATGGATAATTATTAGGTTACAGGGTGTCGCTGTTTCAATGATGATAAAATTGTGTATACGAAATTGAGTGAAGAAATCAAGTATCTTTTCATGTCTGCCACGAAAAAACCCGCAGAGGATGTCTGCGGGCCTTTTCTCGTGGTGTACTTGAATGGAGCTGTTAACGGTTGACCGGGTTCTTGGGGTCTCCTTTGTATCCCAGGGCCTTCCAGTCAAGGCGGCCTTTCTCGCCATGGCAGTCGTTGCAGGTAAGGGCCTTGTCCTTGGAGGGCACCATGTGGTTGACCGACCAGACCATCGAGGTCTCAACAAAGCCGTACTTGCCGCTATAGGGCTGGCCGGCTGCCTTCATGCCTGCCGCAATGGCCTTGTTCCAGTCGTACGTGACCCAGTAGGCGGTTGCGCTGGTGGGTGGGCCAAAGACATTGACGTAAGCGATGGTGTTGTTGCCGCTGTCATAGGCCTGCTTGCCCTTCATGACCTTGAACGGCATAAGCTTGGCGTTGGGATCGTTGCGGTCGCCCCGTGCAGCAGTCAGTTTGACAACCTTGCCAGGATCAATCTTCTCCCCGGCAATATAGCGGTCCACCGTGCCGTTAAACCAGAAATAGGCCGGCACTACGTCTTTGTCCCAGCGGAAGTCGCCTTTCATCTTGTCGTACAGTTTCATACCGTACTTATCTTTTGGAATGTCCTCTGGTTTTACGTCCTTGCCTGCGGTTGACCAGTCCCACCAGACCTTGGTCGGCAAGGCCTTGGCAAAGGATGGGATATGGCAGGTCTGGCAGGCAACCTTTTTGGCGTGCTTGTTGTAGAAAACACTTTTGTGCGGCTCGGCCTTGTGGCAGTCGGTGCAGCCCAGAATCCGTGTACCGGTGCCCACTGAAACGGACAGCGCCTCGCCTTTGATCGCATGATCCTTGCCGCCTTTGTGGCACGAGACGCAGGTCATCTTGGCCTTGCCGCCCATATGGACATCGATCTCGGGAGTTGGATTGATCAGGGACGTGTCGAGGTCACCATGTTTGACATGATCGCCACCGCCCCCAAAGAAGTGGCAGGAACCGCACGCTGCACGGGTTGGTTTGCCAACGGATTGCGCTGCTGCGACCAGGTCTGCGGGTGCCCAGGGCTTGCCCTTGGGGAACTCCTTCTTATCACCTTCATAGACCGGGTGGCCGGCGCCGGCAGGGAATTTTTTGTATTTGCCGGTGGTTTCATGACAGACAAGGCAATCGATATTTTCAGCCTTGGCAAAATCGAATGTGCCGTCTTTCCAGCCATAGCCGGCATGGCAGCTGGTGCAACGCGGCCAGTTGCCCGGCAGGCCGATACAGAAGTTGTTCAGCGCATTCTTTTTGCCAAATTCAACCTTTTTGCCGTGGATGGTCTGCTCTTTTGACCAGGTCCAGTGAACCGACTTCATGAACGCCGTGGTCTCTGCTTCATGGCATTCCATGCATTTTTTCGTGACTTCCGGCCCGGTTTTGAAAGGGCCGTTGCCGACATATTCGGCATGATTGCCCGCAATGGCCGTGCTCGCAAATGTAAGTCCCAACAGCAAGATGGTCCGTGTCACTATCCTTCGCAGTTTCATACGCATCGCTCCTCCTTGTGGAATTACCTCGAAAGAGGCATTGAATATATGTATATCTGTATAAATATCTAAAAACATTTGTTGTTTTTAATTATTTGTTTTTATACACGGCGATGGACGGGTGTCAAGTCGGGGGTGCTTTTTGAGGGCGGTAGTGGAAAGGTTACGGCAGGATAAGGCGGTGATGCTTGATAGTGTATTTTTCTGCTTGCAAAAAATGAAGCATGGTGGTAAATAACCAGTCTCTTTTGTTCCCCAGTAGCTCAGTCGGTAGAGCGGGTGACTGTTAATCACCATGTCCGTGGTTCGAGTCCGCGCTGGGGAGCCATAAAAATCAAAGGGTTAGCCAAAACAGGCTAACCCTTTTTTCTTTAATGTCCATCTTGGTATCCTTTCAGTATCCTTTGAGGGACTTACTATCCCTGCTACTGATCCCCAGAGAATCTCAAGGCTTTAGAAACTCTTCACGGGCTACACCCTCATAACACCTGTTTCCCTTTAGACTAAACCCCTCTCCGTAAAAGAGCATTTCCCCTCACTTCCGATAATTACATGATCCAACACCCTGATCCCAAGCAGTTCACCTGCTTCCTTCAACCTGCGGGTGATGGTAATATCCTCGCTGCTTGGTGACGGGTCGCCGGTCGGGTGGTTGTGGACGAGGATGATTGCCGCCGCATTTGACAGGCAGGCTGACTTGAATACCTCCCGTGGATGCACGATGCTTTGATTTAATGACCCGACACTGACCATGTCCAGTGCTATGATCCGGTTCTTGCCGTCAAGGTGAAGCGTCAGAAACATCTCCTTGGTCTCCTGCATCAGAAACCTGAAGGTCTCGTATACCTGCTGCGGTGCCGAATAGCGGGTGCCGGTCTTCAGGTAGCTTGCAACGCTATCCGTGACCGTCATGGTTTCATATACCGCCTTGATCTGCTTGAACCGAATGGTCCTTGGCTTAGTTGCGCCTTCTCCCGTTTCAAATAACGCATCAACTGTCATCTGCTTTCCTCCCTGAAATAGAAGAGGGGGCCTTGTGAGCCCCCTTCTTCATGGTCGTTATTCATGCGGCCTGTGGTTGCCGCCGTATGTATTCAGTTAGATACGTTTCTGTCATTCAGACGCCTCAATGCTATTTGACGCTGTGGTCATAATTTTGGACAACTCTCCCGCCATTGTTCCGACATCTCGCAAACATGATGCCTTCCCTCATTTGTTACATTGCTCCTATCGCACTGAAAGGAGTGTCTTGGGTTCCAATAAAATCTATTCCACTGACTGCCAGCTAGTTACCCTGCCATTAACGGTATAGACATAATCATTGCCTTTACTACGTTTGTAAACGTATTGCTTACGTGTGCCAGATGCACTTTCGGTAACATTCACCTTGTCGGGTTCACCTTTAATGCTGGGCAAGTATTTTTCATCCAGACCTACAGATAAATCCAGAGGCACTTGTTTAGCTTTTTCTAAAGCCTCTTTCGATGCCATAGCAGCGGTTACTTGTTGAGAGTTCATGCCTTTAGCCAGTTCCCCCTTGCTAATAGCCGTACATATCTCATCACTCCAGTCAGGGTGATTCCTTTTTACGTCTCGTGCCAATGGGTCTAAATGATTCAGTGATAATTCAGGTTCGGGAGTAGCCGGTGGGGCAGACATTGTAGTCGGTTTGGAAGCCTTTGATGGCGTTGTCGATGGGGTGAGTGCGGCCATGATCCCCAGCAGGATGAAAAATGAAGTGGTTGCTACGATTGCCTTTAAAAATATTCCCATTCCAGCAGGAGGCCGTATATCTAGTAAATTGACCGGTGCTTCACCGGGAATCCAGACAGAACCACATTTGTGGCATACCCAGCCTTTTTCATAGAGATCATTTTTTCGGTTCCATGCCATTACTTTTTCATTTGGTCTTTTATGAAAGTGGTACATTCCGACAAGGATAAATCCTCCAATACTGAGAGCAAACCCTGCATTTACAGCATTTTTAAGGTTAAAATCGATCAGACTTGCAATGCCCATCAACACCAGAATAAATCCGCCCAAACCACCGATGAACACCATGAAGACATGAAAGAAATCATATTTGCTAGGTTTCGATCCAGGTCGCAGCGTGGCTACAAGATTGGTCTGTGACTTGGTATCAATCGCCGCCACCCCCACACTTAGGTTTGAACTGATACCGACCGCTGTTGAGGTGCCGGTGGTGGAGCCGCTAAGGCAGGCCATTTTGATGGTTTGAATATGATCCCCAGCGCATTTCTCGCATCTTGTTGGCAAGCTAACGTTTGTTGCTATGTTAGCGGGTTGTTCTATAGGGACCGCTTTTGTAACCTCGCTCTTGCTGCTGACAGGCTTTACTGAATCCAGTTTGTCTTTCAGGTTTGACACGAGGGCGTTCAACTTACTTGGAGAACGTTCTGTCTTGCAGTACGGGCACACCTTTATGTTCTCGGACACCTTTTTCCCACACTCGCACACCCAGTAACTCATCATCCCCTCCCGCTTATTAATGTCATGCCTTCATTCAGGGCTGTTTGGCGTTTAACCAGTTAAATCCCATAAGTTTAATTGTAGCACTATTAGTGCTTCTATTCTCACTCACAAGAATAATATGTCAAGAGAATATACCTGTCCGTGCATGCCCAAATCCTGATGAAAAGGCCATGATTTGGCAACCTGAGGAGGCACGGAATGGGCAATCGGAAGAAGATGCTTGGGGCGAGAATTAAGGAGCTGCGGAAGAGAAGGGATTTATCCCAAAACGATCTGTCAGAGCAGATTTCGATAGAGAGCAATTACCTGTCTCGGATTGAGGTGGGGGCATCGTATCCGTCCCTTGAAGTCTTGGAGCGTATTGCCGATGCGCTGCAGGTTGAGATGAAGACGCTCTTCGATTTCTCCCACCATGACGCCGAGGCAACTACCCCCAAAGGCATTGAGGCGGTACTTGCCGGTGCTAGCCGTGAGGATTTAAAACTGATCTATAAGCTGGTTGATGCGGTGCTGAAATAACCACCCGTTTATTGCACTTTTTGCACTCAATAAAAATTGGATATTCATATTAATATCAGGAAATTAACCCCCAAACATAGCCATGCAACAGGTTGCACTTCTTGCATGCTTCAGTCAGCCTATTTATCCTCTATCTTCCACCAGAAATCTGACGGCCATTGATCATCTGGGTGCAGTCTCCCAAATTTTTTATATGCCCTACACATCCCGTACATGCTGGCAGGCATACCGGTGAATCTTCTATCCTTGCCCTTGGTGTGAATACCGTCCAGATAGTAGGAGGGTAGCCACCCATTGTCTTCTTCTGTCAGGAAGGTGTCTATTGCCTTTTGTTGCTGCGCTATGGGTATATTGAGGGTGATATACAGCTTATCTATAAACAGGTCACTTGCCTGAGGTACTAGCTGGTTACCCTTAAGGTACTTCTTATGACCATTCTCTTTCAGATATACCGGCATTCCTTCTACCCTCTTCTCAACCCGCTATTAGTGGTGGGTTTACCAGTCTGGTGGATACATCCCAACTTCCGACTCCCTGCCGATAACCACCATACCATTCTCTTGGATAATGACAATATCTGATGAGTAGCGACGGAGGCAATCCCTGAGTATGGGCCCAGCATCAGGGGGGCTTGTGTGCAGTTGTTCTGCCACTTCTGCGGCAAGGCTCCCCCGTAGGCTTATCTTCTGTTTTTGAGTTTGCATGGTTTCGCCCCACAGTACCTACATCTGTCCACAAATTTGACATGTTGTCACTTGCGCTTGAGTGCCTCTTCCACTTCCGCCAACCTGAAGCGGCGGCGCGCATATATCTTATAGCTTGGTATGCGCCCCCGCTGTGCCCACTTATAGACGGTACCCAGCTTGAGCCCGAAATGATTGGCAACCACCTTGGCAGACACACGACGTTCTTCTTCAGGCACTGCATACTTTTGAGCCATAGAGCTGATTTGGTCTATCACTGTATTCTCCTTATACTGATTGGCTATCCATAAACGCTTCAACCGCTTCAGAACGCCAAACAGTGCACCGAGGAGACAGCTTAATTGGCTCTGGAAACTTCTTTTCTTTGACCCAAAGCCAAATAGTACTCTTGGAAACACTTACTACTTTTACTACTTCCTTGATCCGCATAAACTTTTTCATATTCCTCTCCTCGTTGCTGAAAATGAAAAAGCCCCAAAACATTACAGGAGCACATTTGCCTAGCAGTTATGCTAGACATCACCTCCCTGTAAGTGCTTTGGGGCTTATGATTAAGCCGTCAAAATTTAATTGTTAATGAATTATATCATCCTATACAACCAAGTCAAGTTTTTTCAATGATATTACAGAATTGCGATAGTCAAGATTAATATGCGCTTTTGATGAGAACCATTTAGGCAGCAAGAGGCAGCTCAATAGTCAGTCTCTCATGTGGAGCAGTAATGTGGTTTCTGCTATCCCTTTCAATCAGCCCCGCCTCTTCAAGAATCTTTACGTCTTGATAGACGTTTTTGTAGTCCCGTTGCAGCAGTGCCGCCAAGGCGCGGATGCTTAAACCGCTATTCGCATGAAGCGCACACAAAAGCTGATGCCGTTGCTTGGTAAGCACCCTTGAAAGAGCTTCTGCGGACTCAAAGTATACCCTGTGTACCGGGCCGGGAACTGATTCCCCTCGGTCAATTGCCGTCCAATCTCTTTCCAATTCAGCGAAGAAGCTATCGGTATTCTTTATTGCGATCCGTGCGGTCATATATCTGCCCCCGTCTCTCTGATGGATTGCCTAAAATCATGTAGAAGCGTTGGTATATCAACAAACAGGTATGGTTCTTCGGTGCCAGCGATATGCCGATGATCTCCCTTGCCCTGCTCATTGTCGTAGCGAACTAGGCACTCGCCATCCTTGCCGTAATACAACCTGTACTTGTAACGATGCAATGAGCCTTTGAGGGGGACTGGCAGCAGCCATACAACAGCCTGAATTATGCTGCCATCTGTCCGGTTCTCTTTCCGATCAATAACCAGCATCGCGCTACGCTTCATTATGGTATCCTATGCCATCACAGAAACAAATGTCAAGCCGCCTTCTTAGCCGAGCTAATCGGAATAACTTTGGCATCTGAGCCACTGAGTATTGCCCGTATACGACGCTCAAGTGTTTCAGCAGCGACTTGCTTCTCATCATCAAAGTCATGTTGATTATAAACGTCATCCAGTCGATCAAGCGTGTGGTTTAGGACACGTTCTCGGTGCTCATAGGGTATCTTTTCTTTTGCAAGCAGAGTAGCGGCTGTTCTCCGCAAGTCATGAGGTGTGAAAGGCTCCACACCTAACTTGTTTTCAGTTACGGGAGTGCCATCCTCTAAAAGGGTGGGGGGTCCTGCATCATTAAGCACAGGAGCAGACATGTTACGCCGCAGAGAAAAGTTTAGAGCATTCTCCGCTATAGGCTTTTCACCCTTGCCAACTGGAGACGGGAAAATATACCCCTTACCTTCTGTGGCCCCGATCAGTGCAAGGGCTGTCTGCGATAAATATACTCTATGTGTCTTTTTATTCTTTGTTCTACCACCGGGAATTGTCCACCAACTCCCTTCGATTTCGCTAGAGTGCATCCCAATGACTTCACCCGGCCTTTGGGCGGTAAGTAATACCAACTTCAAAGCAGCCTTAACACCTGTTGTCATTGCCAAGTCTTTGCGCTCAAGAGCTGTCCAGAAAACAGCAATTTCTTCATAGGATAAAGCGCGCTCGCGGTGCTGGTCTTTCTCTCCCTTGAATGGCTTCTTCAGTCCCTTGAAAGGATTGATCTGAATAAGCTGTCTGTCTAAAGCCCATGAAAACATAGCAGCCGTGTAGGCATGTACCCTGTTCGCCTGCACCTGAGCGTCACGCTTCATGATTTGAGAGGTGATCTTGGTTAAATCAACTGCGACAATAGTCTTGACCTTACGATTGCCAAGTACGGCAATAACTTCTTTTTCAAGGGTTCTCTTTACTTTTTCCCACGACTTCAGTTGCTTAATCGCGTAGAGCTTCAAATAGTCATCAAATAAATCAGAGACTGTAAGCTCCTGCGCTTCAAGCTCTGCTGCCAGCTTCTTTTTCTGGTCGGCCTCCCTGCGCTCATCCGCTGCTCTACGCTCCTTCGCAAGGGGATCAACACCGGTAAGCAGACTAGCTCTGAGCATAGCGGCTTCAGTTCTGGCAGCTGAAAGACTGACATCTGGGTAGCTACCAAGTGGCTTATAGGTCTTCTTGCCCGTTTCAGGACTGGTATAGATGTAGTACCAGTGCCGCCAAGTGCCTTTGACAGCAGGAGTAAGACAGAGAGAAAGCCCTCCTCCGTCTCTGACCCATTTTTTAGTGACGGGCTTTTTCAGACTCTGAATTGTCTTGTCAGTAAGCGAGTTGGATTTCTGGTTTGCCATATTGATCACCATGTCTTATAAATAGTCACCATGTCGGCGAAGTATCTTTTGGTATCCTTTCAGTATCCTTTGAACTGCCGGATAGAGCCAAAACTTATCGGATGACATTGGATCATAATGTCAAATAAAATGATGTCAAGTTAAATAGATACAGCTAACCCCGTTAGTCCGACATTGTCCAGCGAAGTCCTTGAAAAGCAGCTAAACCGGTGACTGTTAATCACCATGTCCGTGGTTCGAGTCCGCGCTGGGGAGCCATATCAAACTAAGGGCTTGCAGAGATACTCTGCAAGCCCTTTTTGCATTCGCACGATATCTCGCCGTGTTTAACCGGTAGCTGTGCCGGTTATCTGCTTACGCAGCAGGTTGGCAAACTGTTCTGCCGGGGCTGGCTTGGCGTAGTAATATCCCTGGATTCGATCGCATCTTTTTGCGGCGAGATAATCCCGCTGGGCCTGGTTTTCAACCCCTTCGGCGACGACGCGCAGGTTCAGACAGGTCGCCATGCCGAGAATGGTGTCAACGAGCGCGTTGGCATTGGGCTCCGCCGGGATGTTGACGATGAAGGAGCGGTCGATTTTCAGTTCGTGAATCGGCATGCGCCGCAGGTAGCTCAAGGACGAGTAGCCGGTGCCGAAGTCGTCAATGGAGAGCGATACGCCGAGTTCGACCAGCTGCTCCATGATGCTGAGGGTCTGCTCGATATCATCCATGATCAGGCTTTCCGTAACTTCAAGGCAAAGCAGCTCCGGTTCGAGCCGGTTGCGCTGCAGGGCCTCCCGCACCGTTTCGACAAGGTAGCCGCGATGGAACTGCAGGGCGGAGATGTTGAGCGAGAATTCAAGTCGCGGCAGCCCCTGGTCGAGCCATGCCCTGATCTGCCGGCAGGCATGGTGGATCAGCCAACTGCCGACCGGGATGATCAGGCCCGACTCTTCCAGGATCGGGATGAACAGCAGCGGTGACACTGTTCCATCGGTTGGGCTGTGCCAGCGCAGCAGGATCTCGGCCCCAATAATTGCTTCCGTTGCGACGTCGATTTGCGGCTGGAAGTGCAACTCGAATTCCTGCCGTTCCAGGGCACGGTGCAGGCTGTTTTCAAGGGCCAGCCGTTTCTCGGCCTGGCGGGCGAGGTCCTGGTTGAAGAGCTGGATGGTGCCAGGGGGGCGCAGCTTGGCTTGATGCAGGGCTGTCTCAGCGCTTTGCAGCAGGCCTTCGACCGTGCTGCCGTCGGCCGGGTAGGAGCAGATGCCGATATGCGCCGAGATGAAGATGTCCATGCCGGCGATCACAAACGGCTCCTCAAGCAGTTGCAAGATCTGTTGGGCCAGCAATTGGGCCTGCTGGTCCGAGGGAATGGCGGTCACCAGCAGCATGAACTCGTTTCCCACCAGGCGTGCCAGGGCATCCCTAAAGGTGCAAAGCGGTAACAGCCGTTTGGCGAACTGCTGCAAAAGCTCGTCCCCCCGGGCATGCCCCAGGGTGTCGTTAATATGCTGCAGTTTGCCGATATCGATCAGGAAGAGGTAGCAGTTGCCGCCGGTAATGGCCAGATTTTCCAGGATTCCGGCCAGGGAACTGGTCAGACGATGGCGGTTGGGCAGATTGGTCAGTTCATCGTAATGGACCTGATGAAAGAGCTCCTCCAGGTGCAGCCTTCGTTCGGAAACGTCTCGGATGACGGCCTGGAAATGCATCTCGTTGTCAATGGTTAGGCCGTTTAGGCTTATTTCCGCGTCAAAGCAGAGGTCTCCCGTGCGCTTGAAACGCCACTCAAAGTTCTGGGGCGTCCCTTCCAGTACCCGCTGGCAGTAGAGGCTATACATGTCGTCAGAATACAGGTCATCGGGCTGCAGCAGCGGTGAGAAGTGCAACAGGGTGCGCCCGGTCATCTCGTCTGGCGTTGCCGCAAACATCTGCAGCGCCCTGCTGTTGCAGGCGATGATCCGTTCTCCCCGCAGCAGGAGGATGGCGTCATGGGCCGATTCGAACAGGAGCTGGTATCGCTCTTTCTCCTGCTGCAGCTGCCGGGTACGCTGGCGTACCAGCTCTTCCTGTCTGAGCGTGCTTTCGCTGTTTTCTCTTCGCAGCTTGGCCCGCTCCATGACCCGCTGGATAACAATCTCGAGCAGTTGCAGACCGTTGGCTGTCTTTTCCAGGTAGTCCCAGGCGCCGTTTCTGATCAGCTCGACCGCTTCAGACAGGGAATTTTTGGCAGAAATCACCACAATCGGGAGTTCGGGATAGAGCGCCTGCAACCTGCGGACAAGGGCTTTGCCGCTTAACCCCGGCATTTCAATATCGGTCAAGACAAGGTCCGGTTGCTCCGTGGTGACTGACTTAAGCCCGCTGAGACCATCCGCGGCTTCAAGAACCTGGTGCCGCGCCGCGGACAGCATGCGACAGAGCGACCGCCGGACGGCAGTGTCGTCATCAATAACCAGTATGCGCAGGGGCTCGTTCACAGGTGTACTTTCCGGTGCCGGGACATGACGGCGGCTCGTCGGTCTGGGGTCTGGTTATACAACGAGCCGTGCCGATTGCAAACGCTAAAGATGCTGCTGGATCTGAAGCCGGCCTCAGCTGCCGCCAACTCACGTCAGGAGCGCTGCATCGTACCGGCCCTGGGTGGCTCCACTGCAGATTGTTATGCTGCAGTACGCGTATACATGGCAACAACCGGCTGAAATATGGTAAACAGGACTGTTTCCCTGGCGCAGCTTGTAAAGCCGGGAGTCAGAGTCCGGCAGTATCCGGCCACTCTACGTTCCACTGGAGGAGTCTCTGGATGAAGCGCCTGTTTTCCCTGCCGATCCGGCAGCAGCTGTTGCTGATTATCCTGGTGATTGCCCTGCCGTCCATTGCGATTATTGCCAAACTGGGCATTGAACAACGCAAGCGGGCCATAGCCGACGCCTACCAGCTGACCCAGCTGATTGCCGAACGGATCGCCTCCGAGCAGAAATACACCGCTGCTGCGGCGGAACAGTTGCTGGTCACCCTGGCTCAAATGCCGGAGGTCAGGCAGCGCAATCATGCCAAGGTGCAACCGCTGTTGCATAAACTTAACAAGCTGAACCCCAGCTACACCAATATCCTGGTGGCCGATCTGGACGGTACGGTCTGGGCGGCTGTTTTTACCCCGCCACCGTCGGCCAGGGTGGATGACCGTCGCTATTTCCGAAATGCCGTTGCCAGTGGTCAGCTGTCCTCCGGCGAGTATGTCATCAGTAAAAGCATGGCAAAGCCGGTCTTCCATTTTGCCTACCCGTACCGTGATGGGGCCGGCCGGATCAGCGGTGTGATTATCGTGGCGTTTGGACTGGACAGCTACCAGGCCATCCTGAAAAGCAATACCTTTCCGGATGGGACCAACTTCTTGCTGCTCGACCACCAGGGGGTTGTGCTGAACCGGGCAGTTGCCCCGGAAAAGATCGTCGGCAGACGATACACGGAAGAGGCGTTGCAGGAGATGTTCAGCGGTCCGGATGAGTCATCCTACCGGGGGCACGGGGCGATCCTGCAGGAGGAACGCTTTGTGACCTACCGCAAGCTGCGCCTGCCGGCCGAGAACGAGCCGTACATGTATGTCCGGGTCGGTGTGCCGGTCAAGTCGGCCCTGGCTGATGCCCATGCCGCCTTGACCAAGAGCATCGCGTTGTTTGTCTCGGTGCTGGGGAGTGCCCTGCTGCTGTCCTACCTGATCGGCAAGCGTTCCATTGTTGACCGGATCGGCCTGCTGCAGCAGGCCGCCCACCGGCTGGCCCATGGGGATCTGCAGGTTCGGGTGGCTGATGCCGTCCCCTATGGAGAACTGGGCAGTCTGGCTGAGAGCTTTGATGCCATGGCGCACCAGGTGAGCGAACGTGACCGGGAGATCCGCCAAAGTGAGGCCCGCCTGCGGAGTATCACCGATTCCGCCCAGGATGCGATTTTGATGATGGATGCCGGCGGCGCCATCTCCTATTGGAATCCTGCGGCAGAGACAATCCTGGGGTACCGCGCCGAAGAGGTCATGGGGCAGAACCTGCACCTGCTGCTGGCGCCTCCGCGCTTTCATGCCGATTACCGGCAGGCCTTCAGTGATTTTGCCCGTTCTGGTCTGGGAGAGGTCGTCGGCCGCACCATCGAGCTGGTGGCGTTACGCAAGGATGGCAACGAGATTCCCATCGCACTTTCGCTGTCGGCGGTCTTGCTGGATGAGGGCTGGCATGCGATCGGGATCCTACGTGACATCACCGAGCTGAAACAGTATCAGCAGGAGCTGGAGGAGGCCCG
>Ga0302238_1002231_pt1 | contig 13931 bp, 12 predicted proteins | sample AAG_UR_Asn_MG_FD_193527 | JGI IMG/M metagenome (GOLD analysis project Ga0302238, IMG submission 193527) | Enriched activated sludge microbial communities from anaerobic digester in WTTP, New Holstein, Wisconsin, United States - AAG_UR_Asn | ecosystem: Engineered > Bioreactor > Anaerobic >...
AACATGGCGTAACGGTTGGCCGTTCAGAAGATCACGCACCGACAGGACAATCAGTTCGCAGGCCGCGTCCGACACCGGATTATTGTGGGTAACGTGCGCCTGCGCGCGCACCGCGGCGCGAACCTTGTCCTCGGCCCACGCCAGAGAAGCCAGTGCTACCGGAAGGATGCGCATCGCCGCGCCGTTGCCCGCGTCGTGTTCGGAAGGTATTGCCTCGGGATTGCCGGTACGCCGGAAGGTGATCAGGTTGCGCCGGATGGTATTCCCGATATCCACCGGCTTGCCTCGCATCCAGCCGTCAAAGGCGCGGGCACACGACAGCGCGCGCACCTCGCCATCGTCTGCCAGGATGGCGCACCCGAGCGCGAGTGCCATGGTCGTATCGTCGGTCACCTGCCCCGGCTTGAGGTTGAGCCAGCCCCCGCCGCGGATTTCGCGATGCACGCCGTACTGGCGACTGATCTCGCGCGGTGTCATGAACTCGACTGTCGCACCCAGGGCGTCGCCGATGGCCAGCCCGAGATAAGCTGCTTCGGCCCTGGCGACAAACGAAGCGTTGGCAGTCAAGACAAGACTTCAGGCCGGCTTGACGACGACCTCGCCCTTGAGAACCTGCGCCTGGCAGGCCAGGCGGTGGTGACGCGGAGCCAGGTTGTCCTTCAGAACCTGGTCCTCCAGCGTCGACGGCACGCCCAGGTTCTCGTAGCCGGACATGACCTTGGTCAGGCACGTGCAGCACTCGCCTTCCCGACACCCATACGTGATGCCGGCCCCGACCTTTTCGGACACTTCGATCAGGCGCGTGCCGGCGGGTACGGATACGGTGACATTCACGTCCTCAAACGTAACGTTTGCTCTTGGCATCTCCTTCCTTTCTTCACTCCTACCGCGCCGAAATCTCTGTCTGTACGTCGGCCCAGCGCTCTGGCGGAATGCCGGTCAGCGACCCGGACGGGTTGAGTGCGTTGCCGAGCGTATCGACAATGACGCTCTCTATCGGACAGATCGCGGCGCATTGAGGCTCGTCGTAGTCCCCCAGGCATTCGCCGCATTTCCCTGCGTCAATCAGAAAATGCGGCTTGGCGGCGAATACTGCTCCGTTCGGGCACACCGGCTCGCACGCCCAGCAATTGACGCAACCGGTGATGATTTTCAGGGCCATGATCGGTTTTCCCTTCTGGCCATGCTCAGGCGTAGCGGCCGGAGGCGCGTGGCGAGGACAACTTTCCCGCCGCCAGCAGGCGGCGCCAGACGGCCATCACCGCCTCTTCAATCGGTTCCATGGCATGTTCGGCATCCGGTTTGATCCCTGCGGTTTCCAGGCGGCTCCATGGCTCGTAGCCGATACGCGCGCACAAAACGACCTCGCAGCCGTCGAGGGCGCGGATGATCCGCTCGATGCGCGAATCCTCGTCCCCGCAGGTCTCGCTGCCGCCGCAATATTTGTCCGTCCGGCGATGACCGACCATCCGGGCTCCGGACTCCGTGACTTCGTAGAGCAGGAACTCCCGCGCATAGCCGAAGTGTTCGTTGATGAGGCCCGATCCCTTGGTTGCCACCGCCATCAGTACGGCCCGGCCGGCTGGCTTGCGCAACGGCCGATGCAGGGAGATCACCTGCGCTCCCGGAGGATTGGCGTGCGCCCGTGCGCGCTTGGCGTCGAGTTCGGCGCGGGCCTGTTCACGAAACGCCAGTCGGCGGGCCAGTGCCGCTTCGTGGTCGATCTCCATGGCCTCGACCTTCTCCAGCGTGAATTCGGCCCCGCGATCCTCGCCGAGCAGGCCGACCGCGTCGGCCCGGCACTGCCGGCAATGGCGCATCATGTTCATGTTGCCTTCGCAAGCGTCCTGCACGCTTTTAAGCTCCTGCGCCGTCGGGCTGCGCTGCCCCATCACCCCGTAGAAGGTGCCATGCTCGGCCTCGGCGATCAGCGGCATGACGTTGTGCAAGAACGCGCCCTTGGCCTTGACGATGCGCGAGACTTCCTTGAGGTGCTCGTCATTGACGCCGGGAATCAGCACCGAATTGACCTTGACCAGAATACCTCGCGCCACCAGCATCTCCAGCCCCTTCTGCTGCTGTTCGATGAGAACGGCGGCAGCGGCCCGGCCGCGCACCCGCCGGTTCTTCCAGAAAATCCACGGATAGATCCTGGCGCCGATATCGGGATCGACACAGTTGATGGTGATCGTCACATGCTCGATGTTGTGCCGCGCCAGTTCGTCGACGCATTCCGGCAGCGCCAGTCCGTTGGTCGACACGCACAGCTTGATGTCCGGCGCCTTCTCGGCCAGTTGGCGGAAAGTAGCGAAGGTGCGCTGCGGGTTGGCCAGCGGATCGCCGGGGCCGGCGATGCCGAGCACCGACATCTGCGGGATCGCCGCCGCCACGGCCAGCGTTTTCTTGACGGCCTGCTCCGGCGTCAGCACTTCCGAAACCACGCCGGGGCGGGATTCGTTGGCGCAGTCGTATTTTCGGTTGCAGTAGTGGCACTGGATATTGCACGCCGGCGCCACCGCCGCGTGCATGCGCGCAAAATAGTGGTGCGCGTCTTCCGAATAACAGGGATGGTCCACGACCTTGGCGCGCACCGCGTCGGAAAGCGCGTCCATCTGCGCCAGGGACGAACCGCAACTGCCGGCGCTGCATCCGCCACCCGCCGCCGGGAAAGTCATGGCAACCGTTTTTTCCGTCGTCTGAAGGCCCACATCGTTCTCCGCGAACATTGGTCGACCTACATACAGCAATGGTTGTGCCATGCTCGAGACAATCGATAAGGCTATGTTTTCTTGTGACTATTGGATTTCCGGTATTTGTCGTATCACGAACACAGCAGCGACAATGCGTCGATGTGTAATGAAATCGACAGTGTCAACGGATAGAACAACGACAGTGACTGCCTGACCCGCCCACCGCTCACCGACACTATTGCTTCCAATAATCTCGAATCTCGATCAACACCACAGACCGAAGGCGAATTTACTGATCGGGAAAACTCCCCTCTGGGCTGTTTGCGAGACACCACGATGATTCCGATCGGGAAATCTCGGCCACTACGCCGAGCCCCCGAAATCCACGCTGGATGGTTAGCCGACCATCATCTATGGTGAAAATCGAAGAGGATCAATATCCCATGATGGACGCCCCCGAAATCACTCTGCTCCTGGATGAAGTCCGCGAGGAAGTCCGTTGCACTCGCGACCTCACGGGGCGCGCGTCGCTCGACGAGCGTGTCTATGCTGCAATGCGGCGTGTCCCTCGAGATGCCTTCCTTCCTGATGACCTCCGATGGGCGGCGTACCGGAACACCGCACTCCCCATTGGGTATCGTCAGACCATTTCGCAACCTTACGTCGTTGCTCTGATGACGGACCTGCTGCAACCGAAGGCCAGTGACACAATTCTCGAAGTGGGCACGGGATCAGGCTACCAGGCAGCGATCCTGTCCTGCCTGGTCAAGCAGGTCTATTCGCTGGAAATCGTCGAGGAACTGGCCATGCAGGCCCGCGACCGACTGCAGCGATTGGGGTTCGACAATGTCGAAGTGCGCGCTGGCAACGGCCATTATGGCTGGCCGGAACATGCGCCCTACGATTCGATCATCGTCACGGCGGCGGCTCCTAGCGTTCCGGACGCGCTGATCGCACAACTCAAGCCTGGAGGGACACTGGCCATCCCCGTGGGAAATCGCTATACGGGTCAGGATTTGAAAGTTCTTCGGAAGGACGAAGAAGGCTGCATCGTAGAGCGTTCCGTACTGCCGGTAGTATTCGTCCCCCTGACGGGAAGCCCCGAATTCCCCGGGTTATCGCCGTAGCTGTCGCGGTACGTGCTCACCCGAATGAACAATGCCGGATGACGAGCGTAGATTTATTCGTTACCGGAGTCGAGTACCGGCATTGTCTTAATGTCGCATCACAAGGAGGTCAATCATGAACCTGATCAAATGGGATCCTTGGAAGGAACTGGAAGAAGTCTCCAATCGCCTGAACACCGTGTTCCGGCGCTCGCCAGAACTACCCGGATCGACGCAGAGCCTGTTGAAGATGGCCGACTGGACACCATCGGTCGACATCAGCGAAACCGACACCGCCTATCTGATCAAGGCCGAAATACCCGAGGTCAAGAAGGAAGACGTCCAGGTCAGCATCAAGGATGGCATGCTGACGATCCAGGGCGAACGCAAGCAGGAAAAGGAAGAAAAAGGCAAGAAGTTCCATCGGATAGAACGTTCATACGGCAGCTTTTCCCGTAGCTTCCAAGTACCGGCCGACGTGGATGAAAACACCGTCAAAGCCGAATTCAAGGACGGCATGATCAACGTGACCCTGCCGAAATCGGAAAAAGCCAAGAGCAAGGAAATCAACGTCGCTGTTTCGTGACACCCCTTCGCTTATCGCCAGGGCACCAGAAAGCATTTTCGATGGCTTGATCCTGATCGCCTGACTTGCCAGGCGATCAGGGAATCCGCCCGACAATGGGCTCAGCGATACACCAGCACCGGAATCTTGCTGTGTGTAAGCACCTTGGACGTAACACTGCCCAGCAACAGCCCCGCCAAACCGCTACGGCCGTGGGAACCGATAAAAATCAGGTCACAGGCGTTCCGGATTGCCGCATCGATGATCACCCGGTAAGGATCGTCGCTGGTTTCGATGAGCCGACTGCACGACACTCCGGAGTCCCGGCATAGAGTCTCGACATAATCGAGATATTTGCGTCCCTCAACATCGGCGACCTCGGCGATACGCTCGAGTACCGATGGATCGTAACGCGCACCTTCCATGTAGTAATGCAATTGCGGCTCGGGTTTGACGTGCAGGGCCGTAATGCGTGCGCCGTATTCCTTCGCAAACAACACCGCGCCACGCGCTGCCCTGTTGGAGATTTCCGAACCATCGGTCGGCACGAGAATGTGTTTGAACATGATGAATCCTCTTTCGTTTCGTGATCCCGCTTTCAACATAGGAGAAGGAAGCGGAATCCACAAACGAGCGGGAGGCCCGTAGCGAATCCTACGATCATGTAGCCGCCAGTTCGCTACACCTCGCGATGTTCGTCGAGCACGGGCTTGTAACCCCAATTCCGCACATCCTGCAGCATGGAATCGATGTCATCCTCGGAGACCTGCAGCAATCGCAACGCCGTAGCGCCCAGACGGAGGCTCGCCTCAATGGCTTCCGGATAGGCATCCATCGCGCCGGCTGCCAACAGGCTCGAACTCGTCGCGAGATCCCTCGCACGCGCGATGACGGGAACCTGCGGACACATTGCCTTCAGACAGGAGACTGATTTCAAGGCAGTAGCGGATTTGTCGACGGTGAGCACCACGAGCGCTGCGCGCTCGATGTGAATAGCGGAAAGCAGTCCCGGATCGGTCATGTCACCATAAAACACCTGGAAACCGTCGGCACGCCCCTTGGCCACCTGCTTGGGATCGGCGTCAAATGCCACGAACCGTATCCCTTTTGATTGCAACAGCACGGCCACCGTATGTCCGACCCGCCCGTAACCTCCGATCACCACCATTTGCTCTGGCGACTCTGGCAACTCCGCCGGAATTTGCCCGTTGCTGCCTGTAGATCTCACCAGGCGGGCAGCGATGGCACCGTTAAAACGGATAAGCGCGGCACCGACGATCATCGCAAGAAGCACCGAATTGATTGCCAGTTGCCCCAGCCGCGTGTCAATCACGCCCGCATCGAGCGCAACGGCAACGAGGGCAAGCCCGAATTCCCCTCCCACCCCTAGCATCAGACCGGTACGTAGCGCAACCTCGGGGGCGATGCCGGTCTTGCGAACCATCGCGGCAACAATCAGCGTCTTGCTCACCAGCGCAAGCAACGCACCGAGGATGACAAGAGGCCATATCTCCGGCAGCACCGTTGGTTCGAAACGCATGCCGATTCCGATGAAGAAAAGGCCAAGCAGCACGTCGCGAAATGGCCGTACGGAGGACTCGATCTGATGACGGAATTCGGTTTCCCCCAGCATCATCCCGGCCAGGAAACCTCCGAAGGCCAGCGACAAACCGAGGCTGTTGGTCGTCCACGCCGCCAACAATGACACCAGCAGTACCGCCAGGGTAAATACTTCCGCAGACTGGCGCCTGGATACCAGATGAAACAGTGGCCCCAGCAACCAGCGTCCGACGAAGAAGACGGCCCCAAAGGCGAGGACAGCCTTGGCCAGCGCGATTCCCAGCGATGCCGCCAGAACGCTGCCGGCCACCGAGACGCCCAATACGGGAATGATCACGATGAAAGGAACCGCCGTGACATCCTGGAAAACGGACATCGCAACCCCCAGGCGTCCGTGCTGGCTGTTTTCCTCGCCCTGCTCGTTCAATAGACTGGCGATGATGGTCGTCGAAGATTGCGCGAAGACAGCACCAAACACGAACGCGGCCGGTGCGGGAAGCCCGGCGAACCAGGTCACGAGGCCAACCAGCAGGGTGGTCACCACAACCTGCCCGGTTCCAAGCCCCAGAACCTGATGCCGCAGCGCATACAAGCGCGGCAGTGAAAAGCTCAGGCCGATGGTGAACAGCAGGAAAACCACACCGAATTCAGCCATTGCCTGGAACTCCGGCACCGAAACTGTCGGCCCGGCCGTGTGCGGCCCAAGGATGACCCCGACGAGCAAATACCCCAGGCTGGTTGGAACATGAAGGTGCTGAAAAACCACGACCACGCCGATGGCCACGGCAAGGAGAAGCAGGATTTGTGCAAGGTGCTCCATCATCAAACCAGATCACTTTCTTCACTTGAACTTTCGTTCACGGAGATCAGAACGTCACACTGCGACTCGGCTAGCACTTTCTTGGTAACGCTGCCGACGATCAATTCTTCAAGTTGACTTCGACCATGCTTGCCCATGACGATGAGGTCGCAGTCGAATGCCTGCTCTTGCTCGAGAACGCGCAGCAACGGGTCGCCATGGACGATGACGAAGCGCGTCTTGCCGGTCGGCAGGTTGGCACGCTCGCGCAGTTCGCGAAGGTCGTCCTGCGCATGTTGGCGAGACGCCACGCGGTAGCGATTGATAATGTCGTCGCTGACGTTCGCCAGACGCAGGCGGCTCTCGAAGGGAACGTCGAACGCGTGCATGAGTATGATCTCGGCCTTAGGCGCCACCATCTGCGCCATGCGGATCGAATCGAGCGAAGACGGCGAAAAATCGACGGGAATGAGGAGCGTCTGGTACGCACGACGCACCGGCTGCTTGACGACGAGCATCGGTTGCCGGGCCTTGCTGACCATGCGCATGGCCGTCGTACCGAGCAAGCTATGTCGGATAACGCTCTCGCCCCGCGCTCCGAACACCAGTAGATCGGCTCCGGACGCAACCGCCTCGGCATGCAACGTCGACAACAGCGCCCCCCTGACGATACGACACTCCGGATTGACGGCGAAACGCGCCTGCAGGCTTGCTGCAAGTGTTTCCAGCTCCGCGCGCACCTCCTCAACCACAGCGTCCTCGGCGGCGCCTGTGGGAAGATCAACCACCAGGCGTTGCAATTCCTGCAGCGGTGCCAGGCTAAGCACATGCAACAGGTCGAGCCGCGCCCCCGTCCCGCTGGCTATCATCGCCGCCCGTTCGGCGGCATGCCTCGCCGAAGACGAAAAATCGGTTGCCGCAAGCAAAGTTTTCAATTCAGCCATGACATGCATCCCTCTGTTCCGAAGACTTCGGCATTGCCCGGTTCGTCAATGACGCGGCGAGTTCGCCCTGCTCAGGAAGATCCACCCAAGCACATGATAGCTCATGCCTCTTGCCTCTTACTTTTTGCAGGAGAAGCGGCCAGCCGATCCGAATGTATCCCGGAACTTGCCGCAGGACGTTTTAATTGCCGTCCGGGACGATTACTATGAGGTTCGGGAACAGGGAACACCAGGCAGGAAAAGAAAGTCGCAGCCTCGTCGCCATCCGACCATTTTTCCGGACCTATTGTTCATGGCTTCATGAGAGTTCGAGGATTTTTTGATGCTTGGATACGAGTCTCAGATCAACCCCGCACGGGAAAACGAAATGCTCGCCGCGTCTGAATTTGCCGCGCGTGGCAACCGCCGGCGGCTGCGGGTATTCCTGCTGGTATTCATCCCCCTGCTGCTTGCCGGACTGGCCTATACCTTTGCCCGTGCCCCGGAATACCGGGCACAAGCCAGGATCGCCGTGAAGACGGCGGGAGTTGTCTCTGCCGTGTCGTCAACCGCGCAACGCCCGACAAGCGCCTCGACCGTAACGACAGCGTCAAGCGCCGGAAACGCCGGCAGCCTGCACGCCGAAGCCGGGATTCTCGCCAGCCGGCCGCTGATCGAAGACGCACTGGGCCTCCTTCAACAGCAAGGTATCTCGCTGCCGGAGTTTGGTGCTGATCCGGCACAAAGCATTCAGTCAGCGCTAACGGCAGAGCCGATCGCCGAGACGAACACCATCCAGCTCACGGCCGTCGGCCCTCACCCGGAACATCTGGCGGCCATCCTGAACGCTCTGATCGACGTGTATTCCCGCCGCCTCGTCGACAGCTATGCCAGCTCCGCGTCGACGGAGATCGAAACCCTGCGCGATGAGCTTTCCCGTCTGAACCTGCGCCTCGCCGAAAAGCGCAAGACGCTCGAAGAATTTCGCCAGACCGCCGATATCGTCTCCGGCGAGCGCGAGGAAAACCAGATCCTCGCCCGCGTCAAGGGCCTGTCGAACTCGCTGAACCTGGCCAATGAAAAAGTCGCCCAGGCCGAGGGCCGCGTTCGCTCGATCAGGGACTCGCTGGCCGCCGGAAAAACCGTGGTGCGTTCGCGGGACAATCCGACACTGGCGGCCCTGGAAGCGCGCGCGTCGCAATTGCGCGAATCCCTGCGCGAGCAGGAACGCGTCTACACCCCGCAGTACATGGCCATGGACCCGAACGTCAAGGGCATGCGCTCGCGCCTCGCTGATCTCGAAAAACAGATTACCGAACAAAAGACCGGTTCCGGACAGATGCTGCTCGCGGAAGCCGAGGAGGAACTGGCATCCGCCAGGCAGGCGCAGCAGAAACTGCAGGCGCAGATCGCCGAAGACCGACGCACGGTGCATGCATTCTCCAAGAGTTTCAGCACCTACAAGTCGATGGAGCAGGAGCTCGCGCAGATCGAGTCCAGCCGGAGCAGCCTGACGGAACGTTTACTGCGTACCGAGACCAGCGAGCGTTCGCGCAAGCCCTCGCTGCAGATCATAGAGGCGGCGACGGTACCGCAGGAGGCCTGGCGCCCCGACTATCTGCGCGATGCCGGGATCAGCGTCGCCGTGGCGATCATCCTGGCGCTCGGCGCGATGGCCCTTGTCGAAGTGTTCAACCGTCCGCCGCCTCCGTCCGCCACGCCCGTGATCGTTCCGCAATCGTGGATCACCGTAGGCCAGGACATCTCGCCTGCGCTGGCCGGCCGTTCGCCGCAGCAGGTATTGCCCCATGCGCACGCTTCACCGGCATTGCTACCCAACGCACCGGACCTGCCGCGCGAGCTTTCGCAGTCCGAGGTATGCCGCTTGCTGGAAACGATGCCGGAGCAGGATGCGGCATGGGCGACCCTGCTGCTGTGCGGTGCAACCCCGGAAGAGATCCGCCGCATCGCGCCCCTCGATGTCGACGCCGAGACCGGCACCGTCACGCTGCTGCGGGAAGCCACACGCCTGCTTCGCGTTCCGCCCGAACTCTTCGCCCGACTGGCCGGCGACGAAGGCGCCAATGTCTTCGCCATGCCAGATTCGGATGAAGAAGTCGCGCGGAGACTGCTTTGCGCCGCCCATGACGCCGGCCTCGAGGACCCGGCGGAGATCACCGCGCGATCCCTGCGCCACACCTGCATCGCCTATCTGGTCGGTCAGGGGCTCCGTTTTTCCGACCTCGACCGCATCGTCGGGTCACTGCCGGCCGACGCCCTGGCCAAGTATGCGGGGTTCGCGCCGCCCGGAATGCGGCGAAAGATCGAAGAGATCGATCCGATTATGCCGGCGCTCAAGGAAACCGCGTGACGGGAGCTACCGGGCCAGCGCTTCCCGATTCAGTCCGAGTTTGTCCGGGCTCAGGCCGACCCTATCCAACGCCAGCAGAGCCTGGCTCGACGCGGGTTGCGCGGCGAGGAAGCTGCGAAACGCGGGAATCGCCAGTTCGGACCTCTTCAACTTGAGCAGGATCGCGCCGAGGTCATACCACGCCTTGGCCAGCCACGGATTGCGCTTCGTAGCCTCCTTGTAGCAGACCGCGGCACAACCTCCATTGCCGGCAAGCTCATTCGTAGCTTCGTGCGAACCAGCGCCTGCGAGCCTCTTCCGCCGCCGAAGCACCCTGTCGAAAATGGAAACCGCTTCGTCGACGCGCCCGGTCTTGTAATAGGCCAAGCCAAGGAACTGCAGCGAAACCAGATCATCGGGGACGGACGCGTGCAAAGTTCGCGCAATCGTCTCGACGTGGGTGAAGTCGTTGTTGGCGTAGAAATTTCCAAGCAGATCAACCAGCGTACCGATCATGGCGTTTCTCCAAAATGACGTGTTGCGATGAAGCCTTCCGGCGATATTCGACTACGGACAAGGCGTTCAAACCGGGCCCGATCGATGACGGCAGCAAGGCGTTTGACACCGAAACATCATCCCAGAAATCGTGTTTCCATTGCTTTCGCTTCTGTAGCAGTGCGTAACGACGGAACAAGCACTACGTGGTTTCGCCGGCTTTTTCTTCCGTCGTCTCCGCTGTCGGTTTCCCCGACAGCGTGATCCCGGCAAAGGTCTTCTGGCTGAAATCGGGCATCGGCGGAGGTGGCGGCAAGGGCGGGCGGCCACAGGTCATGCAGTGGCCGGTCTCTTGATCGACCATGCAGTAGTTGAGGCAGATATATTGTGGCTCTTCGTCGTTCATGCAGCGTCCTAGATTTTCTTCACTTCGATGTTCAGCGTCAGGATGCGGTAGGCGATCTGGCGAGGCGTCATCCCGAGGATGCGCGCCGCGCGGGCCTGCACCCAGCCGGCTTGTTCGAGTGCAGAAATGACTCGCGAACGTTCGTCGTGATCGTTGTCCGTCACCGCTCCAGTCGGATAAGAAAGCGGCGACGCGGAACGGTTCAGCCCGGTGTCGAAACTCGACGCGGGCAGCGCGCTCGGAGAGTGTGGAGAGTGCGGTGAGTTCGCCCCCGTTTCACGGTAGCGGTCAATCAGGATCAGATCGGCCTCGATTGTTCCCGATTCGGACATGACCGACGCCCGTTCGAGGCAGTTCTCCAGTTCGCGCACGTTGCCCGGCCAGGAGTATTGCGAGAGGCGGCGGATGGCTCCTTCGGTAAGCGAGAGCCGCCGGCCCTGCAGTTCGCCGATGCGGCCGGCGAGGAAATGAGCGAGGTCGGCGATGTCTTCCATGCGGTCGCGTAGCGCCGGCAGGACGATGGGCATGACGTTGAGGCGGTAGTACAGATCCTCGCGGAACTCGCCCGCGTCGACCGCCGCTTCGAGGTCTCGGTGGGTCGCGGCGATCACGCGCACGTCGACCTTCATGGTACGCGTGCCGCCAACCCGCTCCAGTTCGCCCTCCTGCAGCACACGCAGCAGCTTGGCCTGGAAGGCCGGCGAGATTTCGCCGATCTCGTCGAGGAAGATGGTGCCGCCGTCGGCCGATTCGAAACGTCCGCGCCGCGACGACACGGCTCCGGTGAAGGCGCCCTTTTCGTGGCCGAACAGTTCCGATTCGAGCAGGTTTTCCGGCAGCGAAGCGCAGTTGAGGCGCACGTACGCGCCGTTGGAGCGCGGCGAATGGTAGTGGATGGCGTTGGCGATGAGTTCCTTGCCGGTGCCGGTTTCGCCACGCAACAGGACCGTGGTGTTCCATTTGGAGACCATGCGCACCTGGTCGAACACCCGGCGCATCGGCGCCGAACGGCCGACGATGTTGTCGAAGCCGTATTGGTGGCGCACCGTGCGGCGCAGGCTGTCGCGCTCGTCGGCGATGGTTTTCTTTTCCCGCTCGACATCCAGCGACAGGCGGATGCTCTGGCCGATCAGGCTGGCGACCATCTCGACGAAGCGCGTACGCTCGGCGAGCAAACCGTCGTCCGGCGAATTCGGCTGCACCGCCAGCACGCCGTGCAGGTTGCCGCCGAGGCTGATCGGCGCGGCGATGAACGCCAGGCGCCGGTCGTACAGTCCCAGCCGGTTGAGAAAGCGCGGTTCGTCGCCGAGGCGCGGCACGGCCAGCGTGCTTTTCTCTTCGAGAATGAGGCCGAGCAGCCCTTCGCCGGCCTGGTAGCGCACCGACTCGTGGCCCTCCTCCTCGCTGCCGCTGACGGCATGGACGACGAGGTCGCCGCTTTCCGGATCAAGCACGCTGACCATGCTGCGGCTCATCCCCGCCTGCTCGTCGAGCGCGCGCAGGATCTCGCGCGAAGTATGGCGGAAATCCAGCGACCGGGACAGGATCTCGCCGACGCGATACAGCGTCTCGAGTTCGATGCGGCGCAGGGTGGTCAGGCCGGGCAGGTTGAGTTCGCTCATGCGACGGTCCGCCTTTCACGCCCATGACCGCTGGGAAATTCGTCACCCCTGCGAAGGCCGGGGTCCAGTCGGCGATTGCTCTCCGATACTGGATACCGGACTTCGCCGGTATGCCGATGAACTGATAATGCGGCAGGCTTCAACATCATCCCGTTACCCCCTGCGGCTGACCGGAAGGACCACGCGCACCCGGCATCCGCGCCGTTCGGTGGAATCGATGTCGATCACGCCGTCATGGTCGGCCGCCACTTGCTGCGCCGACGACAGCCCCGTCCCCAGGTGCTTGCCGCCGCCCATGCGCGTGGAGAAGAACGGCTCGAAGACCTTGTAGCGCAAACCGGGAGGTATGCCCGGGCCGCTATCCTCGATCACCACTTCCACGCGGTCGGTGTGGCCGCGCGTGACGACGCGCAGCTCGCGTTCGCGCCAGCCTTTGCCATTCATCGCTTCGATGGCGTTGTCGACAAGCGCCTTGAACATCATGCGCATGCGGTTCGGATAGGCGTTGATCGACGGGAGGACCGACTGCGGCTGCCAATGCACGGTGATGCCGGCAGACAGCATGCGCGTGGTGGTCAGGTCGAGCACGTCGCGCATGATCTCGTTGATATTCACCGCTGTGCAGGATTCGGAAGTGCGCTCGGGGATAGCGCTGCGCAGGCTGTCGATGGCGTCGCGCCCGGCGTAGAGCGCTCCGGCGAGCGCCGAACCGGCCGGAGAACCGTTGCCGCGCCGCTCCAGCGTGGCCAGCACCGAGGCCATGATGTTGATCGGCCCCTCGATCTTGAACACGGCGGCCGAGAGGGTTTCGCGCAATCCGTCGATGCGGCCCTCCTCGGCCATCATCGCCTGCAGGTGGGCGAGGCGCGTCTTCTCCTGCTCGGTGCGCTGGCGCGTCGTTTCCTTGGCCACCAGCAGCAGGAAGATCTCGTCCTGGCGGTCGAAGAAGGTCTCGACCTTGCCGTCCTTGCGCTGCACCCACAGGCCGGAACAGGAAAACCAGCGCGTCCCGCCGCGCGAATCGAAGCGGATCTCGTGGTCGTGAAAGGCGTAGCGCCCCACCCGTGGCACGGCCAACGGCGAGCCCAGGTTGCCACGCACAGCATCGAGGATGACCGTGGCCGGCTCGACGGCACGCAGGTCGGTCATCAGCTTCTTGTACTCATGGTTGTCGAGCACGACGCGGAAGTTGTTGTCGAGCAGGGCCAGCACGACCGGCGCCGAATCGACGACCGATTCGATCAGCGCCTTCTGGTCGCCGACCTCGCATTCGAGACGGTGCAGGTCGGTGACGTCGCGCTGGATGCCGAGGTAGTTGGTGATGGCGCCGGAGGCATCGACAACCGGGGTGATCAGCAGATCGGCCAGGTACTTGCTCCCATCCTTGCGGCGATTGACCAGGCGGCCGCTCCACG
>Ga0302238_1002234_pt1 | contig 13899 bp, 7 predicted proteins | sample AAG_UR_Asn_MG_FD_193527 | JGI IMG/M metagenome (GOLD analysis project Ga0302238, IMG submission 193527) | Enriched activated sludge microbial communities from anaerobic digester in WTTP, New Holstein, Wisconsin, United States - AAG_UR_Asn | ecosystem: Engineered > Bioreactor > Anaerobic >...
CTTCATGGTGGGTGCATAGACCAGCGGCAGGACACCGAAAAGGCGCTCGTAGATTTCCGGCTTGCCCGTGGCATCCAGCAGGATGGTTGGCGTGGGAAGGGGTGGCGGCTCCGCTTTGAAAACCACCTCCAGCACGTTGGTAAACCGCTTCTTGCCTGCCTCATCTCCCTCTTTGGCTGGCACTCGCTGGGCCCGGAAGTGGAGCCTGGAGAGGTTGGATTTGGGATCCCGGTCGAAGAGTTCGTGGCGCAACACGGGGAGCAATGCGTCCAGGAATTGGAGGGGCAGTGGCTGCTTGAGGTCGTGTGGGTCGAAGTGCAAACTATCGACTATGGAGTCCAGCGACGTGGGGATGGCCCGCAGCGCCTCGTCCAGGCGGATGGGGATGCCCTCGGCTCCCGTCCCCTCAAAGACGGTTTCGTAAGCCTCGGCGAGACGCTGGTGAAGCGCGGCACCGCTGATGGGCTGGGCGACCTTGGTCTCGGCCAGCAGGTAGGCCAGCCCCTCCAGGAAGCAGATGAGCGGCGTCAACCCGGCAGCTTCTTTGTGGTTCTCGATGCACTCCAGGTCTTCCCGAAGCTGCCTCAGCAGCCCCACGAGTTGCCGCACGTCCTGCTCCCGAATGCGCACCTCTTCGATGAACTGACCGAGCACGTCTTCATCGAACACGACCACTTCAAACTGGTCCGCATACTCCTTGACCTTGTGGAGGTACATGGGCTGCTGCACGAAGAAGCTGCGGGTCTCGTCCTGGAACTGGGCGAAGTAGTCGCAGCCATCCCGGTTGTCGCATTCCTTGCACAGGCGCTCGTTGACGTTGATGCGCCGCTCTCGCAGGCGATGCGCCAGTTCCGGGAACGCACAGTTGGCAGGCAGGACCCCGCCGCTTGGAAGATTCGCCTCGCCGTGGCGGCCCTCAATGCGGCGCCAGCGGTGCTTGATGTGCGAGGGGATGTTGTCGAAGAGGTCCAGCCGGGTGGCGACCCAGAGGGTGCGCAGCTCCAGGCCGTCCAGACGGTCAAACACGACCGTGGTCTTTCCGGTGCCGGCCGGGCTCTTCACCAGCAGGGGCGTGATGGGCTTGGTGCCATGGGCTCCAGAGCGGGCCCGGTCAAGGTAGTTCGTGACCTCCAGGGCCATGTCCGCCCGTAGCGCCTCGACTTCGGTGAAGACCTTCCTACCAGCCACGGAATCGGGGGCTTTCGTTTGGCCTCCGGTCATCTTGTGCAGCCGACGAGACGTCGCCGTCTCTCGCATGTGGGCGTGGAGTTCGCAGGTGTCGTTGCACTCGAACCCCATGCGCCGAGCGGTGTGGCAATTGAACTCGTATTGCTCGTGGCGAAACACCGTGGCCACTGCCGTCCGGGTAGAGTTTTCAATTTCCTGTCCGGAAGAGTGGGAGAACGGGGCCAGGATCTTCAAGGCATGTCTCACCAGGAAACCGGCGGACTCCTCGGGCTTGCGACCGATGGCCTTCAAGTAGCAGGCCAGCAGCACGGTGACCTGGTTTCGATTGGCCGTGGCCGGATCCGGAACGCCGACTCGGAAGGCCTCCAGCACGCAGGGAGGGTGCGTCAGCTCCTCAAGGGCCGTGACCATGACGTGCGTCGCCTCGCCCTTGTCGTTGCGCACCACTCGGGGCTGGGACTGCCGTGCTGCAGGAAGGCTCTGGACTCTCTTTGGGTTTGCCACGAACCGCTTGCTGGCTCGGACTTCGGAAGCGGCCAGGGCGTACAAATCTGCCAGATACTCACAACGCCTGTCGGCGACCGCAGGGACGGGCACAGCGGTCTGCGCCAACACCAAGATATGTGGTTCGCCCATTTCCAGGTCGGACCGCTGCAGCGCCACCTTGAACAGCCCGCTCTTCTGGTGCCGAGTGTTGGGAAGTCGAAACTGCCTTCGGTTGGAGTAGATGGCCCAGTCGATGCCGAGGTCCCCGGTCTCTTCCTGGATAAGTTCCGCTAGCCGTCGATTGACCAGGTGGTTGTCCTCAGCCAATGGCTGCGCCATTGCGGTATACGGAATCACCACGTGGAACCCACGGCCGCCCGAGTAGAAGAGCCCATGGGGCACGCCGTACAGGGTGTGCAGAAGTCCAGGAGCCGAAGCACCCGGGGAATCAGGTCACCCAGGCTGGCGCTGGATCCGTTGGCGCCGGCGTCGAAGTCGAAGGCCAGGTCCACGTAGCACGCCTTCGGGATGGAGGCCTCGGCCTCCGCCAACTTCTCCTTGAGGCCCGGAATCTCAGCCCGCTTCTTGGGCACGCGCTCGTTCTGTTCCGCCAGCCACAACCTGTACTCGGACGTCATGGCCTTGAGCCGGGCCTTGGCATACGCCAGCGGATAGCGGTTCAAGGTTGTGTACACATTGAAGCGGTCAAAGATTCGGCAGAAGGCCTCGACGGCGGCGGGGTCGTCCTCAATGGGAATCCAGCGGATCCGGTAGTCGTGGGTGCGCAAGTGCTCCGAGTAGACCTGTGGGATGAGGTACCCCACCTCCTCTCGAGTCCGGTCGGCGAAGTCGGTCCGGCGAATGAACGTCCCCAGTTGCTTCTTCGTGTGGGTATGCCACATATCGCGAACCAGGGTATCTGCTGGCAACTTCAGGAAATGGTCCGCCATCTCCAGAAAGAGTGCGGGGCAGTTGGCAAGGGCTCGGCTCATGCCACTCCTCCCCGAGTCGCTGCCAGAATCGTCTGCCGTTCGTCGACTCGATGGACGCGTGCCGCACGCTGGATGCCCTTGGCATCGCCCAGGATGATGGCCCGCTGCCTGGCCCGAGTGACCGCCGTATAGAAGAGGTTTCTGTGAAGCATGAAGCTATGCGAGGAGTGGACGACGCATAGGGCACAGGGAACTTCCGAGCCTTGGAATTTATGTATAGTACATGCGTAAGACAGAACTACGTTTTGTATCTTCTGCTCATCCAGCTCCACGGGCCCTCGGTCGTCGAAGTCCACGACCCAGTGCTTCTCTTTTGGATCGGACTCCACCACGAATCCGATGTGGCCGTTCATGACGTCGATGCCGTAGTCGTTCTTGATCTGCATGACCTTGTCGCCGGGATAGAGCGGCGGCCGTCGGTTGGGTGGGACAGGGGGAACGTCCCGCCGGAAGAGCTTGCGCTGCAGCACGGACTGGAGGGCCACGTTCAGGTTCTCGACCCCGAGGACGCCGCTGCGTTGGGGGCTCAGCACCTGGACATCCCGGAGCAGGTCGTAGCCCAGTCGCTCTTTGAGCACGGCCTCGTGCAGGTGCAGCAGGTAGTTCAAGGCGTCGTCGGGGTCGTCGTGCTTGGCCTGATGAGGTTTCTTGCCACCAGCAAGCGGTTCAAGGGAGTGGGGGAGGTTCGAGCCCGTGAACTGGTCAAGCGCTTCGGGGAGGACTTCGACAGGGTTGTCGTCGACGAACCTGAGCGACTTTGCCAGGTTCGGGGCATCAGCCACGAGATTGCAGACGGGATCCGGGAAGAGTGGTTGCGGCGCAGGCAGCAGGCCAATGCCATCACGTTTCTGGCGGCGTTTGGGTTGACTCCGTACCAGGTGGACAAGCTGCTGGAGGCCTTCGGGGATTCGGCGGTCCAGGTGGTGCGGGACAACCCCTACATTCTTATGGAGAAGGTGGACGGTTTCGGTTTCCGCCGGGCCGACGAAGTGGCCCTCAAGACCGGGGTCCTCCGTACCAATCCGCACCGGATCCGAGCCGGCCTGCTGTACGCCATGCAGAAGGCCTCCGAGGACGGCAACACCTGTCTCAGCCGCCCCGACTTCCTTCGCCAGTCTGTCGAGCTGCTCGTGCTCGATGACGACGATGCGTTTGACCGTGTGCGTGAGGCCCTGGCCATTCTGGTCGAAGGCAGCGAGTTGGTGGAGTTTCAGGGGGCAGATGAGCGGCCGTATGTGGCTCTGGCGTTCCTGCACAAGATGGAAATGGCCATCGCCGAGATCTTCAGGACCCGGGGAGTCGGCCATGCCAGATAGAAATCATCCGCCACGTGGGGCCATCCACGACCTCGCCACCCTCCTGGCCCTCGGCTACCTTCGCCACATCCGCGCCGCCCGCTGCTCAGCGGAGAAAGGTTCCGCCCGGGCACCCAAAGGCCTTGATGATGTCGCCCCAAGAGCGAAGGTCGCCCTCGGGCCGGTGGGCCCCCGCAACGGAGGGACCAACGATGGACGCTGACATCATCAGGCAACTGGCGGAACTGGACAGGCTGCCTTACGCAGAGCTCAAGCAGAAGTGGGTGGGGATGTTTGGGGTAGAGCCGCCCGGGTACAACCGGATCTTCCTCATCAAACGCCTGTCGTATCGAATTCAGGAACTGGCATACGGCGGGCTGCGTCCGGAGACCCGCTCCAAACTAGACGACGTGCTCGACGCCGAAGGCTTCGACCAACTGGGCAGGCCTAATGCCGAGGCCAAGCCGCAGATGCCAGGCGACGGCATTGTGCCGGGGACCGTGCTGGTGAGAGAGTTCCAGGGCGAGCGGCACACCGTCACGGTGCTGGCCGACGGATTCGACTACCGCGGGAAACCCTACCGGTCGCTGTCGTCGATTGCCCGGGAGATTTCAGGCTGTCGATGGAACGGCCCGTCGTTCTTCGGGCTGCGTGGCAAGGGGAAGACGACGGTTACAAGGAGGGGCAAGGATGGCAAGTAAGACACGAACCACGCCGGTGGCATTGGTAACGGCAGCGCCGGTCCGATGCGCCATCTATACCCGCAAGAGCACAGATGAGAACCTGGACAACGACTTCAACTCCCTGGATGCCCAAAGGGAAAGTGCAGAGAACTACATACGGGCACAGGCCCAGGAAGGGTGGCTGGCCCTGCCGAACCGCTACGACGACGGAGCGTTCTCCGGGGCGACGATGGAGCGCCCAGCACTTCAGCGGTTGATGGCCGATGTCAGGGCTCGCAAGGTCGACACCATCGTGGTGTACAAAATCGACCGACTTAGCAGATCTCTTCTTGACTTTGCGAAATTAGTGGAAGAGCTTGAGCAGTGCCAGGTTTCGCTGGTCTCCGTGACCCAGCAATTCAACACCACAACTAGCATGGGCAGGCTTACTCTGAACATACTATTGAGCTTTGCTCAATTTGAAAGAGAAGTTATTGCTGAGCGTATACGAGACAAGATGGCAGCCACTCGGAAGAAGGGGAAGTACGTGGGCGGGATCCCGCCGCTGGGGTACGACGTCGACCGGTTTAACAAGCGCTTGGTCGTCAATGCACAGGAAGCCGTGCTGGTGCGCCAAGTCTTCCGGCGATACCTGGAACTCGGCTGCGCCGTGAAGCTGGTCCAAGAACTGAACGCTTCCGGGCACACCACCAAGGCGTGGACCACCCAGAAGGGCGCACTCCAGCCGGGACAGGCCTGGCACAAGAACTACGTCTATCGAATGCTGAGAAGCCCAATCTACATCGGGAAGGTCGAGTACAAGGGCGAAGTGTACGCCGGCGAGCAGGACCCTATCATCGACCTCACACTTTGGAACCAGGTCCAGAAGGCCATTGCCGTACCGGCCAAGTCACGCAGCAACATGGCTCGGGCCGAAACGCCCGGGTTACTCAAAGGGATTCTGCGCTGCGGGCACTGCGGCACCTCCATGGCCGTCAATTTCACGGAACGGCATGGCCGCCAGTACAGGTACTACGTCTGCCACAACGCCTCCCAGACTGCCTACGAGAACTGCCCGGTCAAGAGCGTCTCGGCCGGCATCGTCGAGGACCTGGTCAAGGATCGGTTGCGAGTCGTATTCCGCTCCCCAGAGGTGGTGCGGCAGACTCTGGACGCCATCCGAAGCCAGCAGAGGGACGAGCGTCAGCAGATTGAGCGAGAGTTGGAGAAGGTCAGGGAGGAACTCGCGGGCGTCCAGACCTGCGGGCAGCAGCTTGTGCAGTCGCTCAAGTCCACGGACACATCCTTCGTCCGAGGAGAGTTGGAGCGGTTGGACCGCAAGCGGGTGGACCTCGAGGGCAAGCAGGCCGAACTGGAAGAACAGCTTGCGGAACTGGCTGCGCAGAACCCATCGTTGGTTGACGTGGGCACGGAGTTGGCTGTCCTCGACAGCATCTGGGACAACCTCTTCCCCGGCGAGCAGCAGCGACTGGTTCGGATGGTGGTTGACCAAGCCACGCTGTTCACCGACCGGCTGGAACTCGCACTGTGCGGCGATGGCGTCCAGGATGTAGTGGACTTGCTGCTGGCCGAGGGTGGGGCCAAGGTGGGGGTGACGGGTTCCAGGGGAGGCCGTGGTGCCGGCGGCAATCCGGTCATCTCAATTCCCGTCGTGTTCAAGAGGCGGGGCGGACGGCGTGAGATCATTCTCCCGGCGGACGCCCACGACGGCGAGGCCTCGACCAACAAGGCCTTCCTCATCACCTTGGCCCGGGCGTTCCGGTGGAAGGATCTGCTGGAGTCCGGGAGGTTCGGTTCGGTGAAGGAGTTGGCGGCGGCGGTAGGATTGGAGCGGTCGTACGTGGCGAAGCTGTTGAACCTGACGCTGTTGGCACCGAGGATCGTGGAGGCCGTGGTGGCCGGGGACGAGCCAGGGGGAATGTCGGTTGCCGAGTTGCGGCAGGGGGTCACTGCGAGGTGGGACGACCCGCGTTGGTCCCAGAACTGAACGCGGATGTGGCGTGAACCAATGTGGGGACAGGTGGGGACCTTCTGACCTTTGCACAACCTGGCCGGAACCCATGGAGCGCCTTGGCTCGGCTAGGGCGGCCCGCCCCCGGAGGCGCGTCGAGTTCTGGAAGCTCCTACGCACCGCCGCACGTCCGATCATTCGCTAGCGCAGGCGTTCTCGTCGATGGACCCATCGCAGTCATTGTCGAGGCCATCGCACACCTCCGCGCCAGGCGTCTCCGCATCGCACGAGGTGAGACCATTCTTGGAGCAAACTCGAGTTCCCTGACAGACGCCGTGCTGATTGGAGACCGAGCAGACGGTGAAAGCTGCCATCTCAACGTGATACGGGGGACAGTCACACTCGCCAGAATCCAACACGCATTGACCAGCCGTGCAACTGTACCCGCTGGGACAACCAGTTCGGTAGGGCCAAGAGTCACAATTGACGCCGCAAAACCCACCGTTCTCTCCGTGGATTATGCACTTGTCTCCCTGATCAACGGGATTCCAGGGCAGAAGGCAGTCTGAGTCGCTGACGCATGGACGACACAGCAACAGGGTTCGCTCCAGGCATGCGAAGGAAGAGTACTCCGACCCTCGAGGGAAAGGCAGACATTGCAGGTCCTGGGGACAGGGGTCTTCACAGAGCGGTGGGGTGCAGAAGGCTCCGCGCTTCCCGGGGACGCAGTACCCGCCGGGGCAGTCGGCATCCGTCACACAAGAGCACCAGGGACTTACCCACGGTCGGCATGATTCACGGCAACTCCAGGTCTCGCGTGGGAGGCAATGGGGAGACAGCATTTCCCTATCCACCCCCCAAATCCAAGACGTGCAGTAACTGCCCAAGGCGCAGTCGCCGTTGCTCACACATGGTGGAGCGCAAACCGGTGTGGCATGGCTGCTACACAATTCGACACAGTCATCGGGAGCAGCACTTCCTGAGCCGTCCCCTGGCCTTGCGCAATCGCTCGAAGAGAAACATGTACCATAATTTGTATCGTTGATAAGCCAATTGCAGTAGTATTTCCCGCCGACGCAGCGGCATGCAGTGTGGATCAACGAGTCGCCGACACTTTCCTGAAAGACACAAGGAACTGGGGTTTCAACCTCAAGGCAGTCAGCGCAGCCAATCCCCTCCCTTGTCTGAAAACCATGACCACAGAACTCCTGGCCGAAAACCCCTGGAGAGCATCCCTCGCCAACAGCATCCCCCTGTGAATCCGCACCGGCCACGCCGTCGCGCACCGGCATTCCGTCGCTGACGGCTGTGCCAACCTCCTCGCAAGCATCGGGCACTTCTGAATGTTCCCCCCCGGTATCTTTCGGGGACCTAGAATCCCGTGAGCACCCGCCCCAGGACAGAAGTGCGATAGTGGCACAAAGGCAACAACACGCTCCGCCGATTCCACCGCTCCTCCGTCGTGACATTACGGGCCCCCCAACTCGGAGTCTTTCTCGTCTATCCACGCAGCAATAGAGCCGGCCATGTCGAGGCTGCCAACGCACATGATAACATCGGGGTCCTGACTCAATAAATGGCTTATCACATTGCCATTAACTACTTCGTTGTATTTCCACTCTAAAGGCAATAGGTTGTAGGTAATCCCTTCCATGCTCATTGTCGTCTGGCCACCAGGCAGAACCTGTGCTGCGTGCTTCTTCAGATCTGCTTTCTCCTGGTTGTCCCCCAGCGCCAAGAACCCCGCCGCCAACGTACTGGGGCTGGCTCCTCCTCTGACCTGATCAAGCCAACTTCCCTCCCCCGGGCACTGGGCATCATTGTTGACTGCCAGCAGAAGCCGCCTAATCCAAAAGGTACGGTCCATCTGCTCATCTGCCTGGTAAAAAAGCTCCGCAGAAGCTGCCATGCCACAGACTTGAAGGCGTCCTATATTGTACCAATGGGCCGATAGCATATTTAGTATATCTAAATCATTAATAGAGCCAATGGGATTTCCATGGAATATTAGATGTACCATAAGCCATTCGGCGAACGGCACCCACATCAGGGACGGTTCGCCATATCTTTGTCCCTTAAATGCACACGCAAAATCAGCGTGAAAAAGGGAGAACGCACCATCCACCGAGCGGCAAACAACAGATGAATGCCCAATAGCGTCGGAACGGCGTATCGTGGCATAGTTGGGAGATGTTGATTGAACATTGCGCCCGATGATCGGCGTCATGGTGAATAGACAGGGGATGCCTAACGTGCGAGAAATGGCGGCTAGCAATGGTCCTGTGTACCAACAACCGCCGTAATTCCTTTCCAACAGCCCCTTGAGGCTGGTGTTCCCCGGGAACTTAGGCGGAACGATGCCACCTATGTTCCCATTATCATGCACATAAGCTCGATCAAGTAGCCAGACATTGGTGGCATAAATCGCATCACGGTGAGATGGCATACTATTATTTGTCATAAGGGGCTTAACGCCAAAAAATGCTATTTGCCACTCGAAAAAGGGGTCTCCAGACCAAACGCTCTCCATGTTGAAGCCAGTTCCGTCTTCAAAGAACCATTGTCCATTATTGCCGTTCAGGCCAGCGAGGTACGGCCCCGGATTCGCCTGGAAATCAGCTGCTGTCTGGACATCGCCAGGGAACCCCGTGCCCCTGGGTTGCGGATTCCAACCGAGAAGGGCGTTCCGGAGGTCAATCGGCAATTCATCAAGGGCCCATGGCCAGTGGGCGTTCACGTCTGCCCACAAGGCCACCGCCAGCCGACGCGCCCAAATCTTCCTCATCGTCTCTTGGGAGACTGTCTTCCCATCCGGGTTCATCGGGGGTTCATCAAACTCGGCAAAGAAGAGGCTGGTCGCCATCGGGATGGAATCGTCCGAGGGGACGGGCGGCATGGCGTTGAGGTGGGTCAGTGCCTGTATCAATTGATCAACAATTGTGGACCAAGCTTCATCAATGTCAGCGGCCCGGATAACTCCGAGTAGAATCGCAGGCTTCGCATCATACGATGTCAAGTCAGTGTGGAAGTAATGGCCATATGTACTGTAGAGTTCGGCGTCGAATAAATACAAACCCAAGGCAATCAAATTAAGCTTGGCCTTGTCATCTTCCGTCCATGGCAGAGGCGGAGGCTCCGGTGTGGTTGGGTCGGCAGATGGGGACGGCAGAATTTCATGCTTACACTGCCACCAGGAAGTGAGTTCCCATGGGAGAAGCAAGTCCCCGTTCACGAAATGGTCAACGACCTGCTCCGCATACGCCTCGGTGATGGCGGCTGGGAGCACGAGCTCGAAGACATGTTCAATCGCTGCCCGTGCTCCAAACGCATCCTTCCAGGCCAACAGACGAAGACCGGGGCCAGGGCAGAGAAGACTCTCCAATTCCTGGGAGTCAAGCCCACCTCCGATCTGTCCAAGGAGCCGACTCCAGTCCTCCGGCGACAAGCCACCATGGGCTATTCGGTCAGCCAACCGCCAGACATCGGAGACACGTTTGGGAATGCCCAGAGGCGTTGGGTCCTCTGGCATGCCACGGGAGCGAGCAGGAGCCACGGCCGAAGGAATTCCACGCCCCGCACGCTGCATCGCATCTCTCTGCAATGCCTCCCTGTGCTTGGAACCCACTTCCGCCATGTGGGGAGGTTCTGGCCGAAGCAAGGCCGCCTTGTGTGTAGAGCCAATCTCCTGGATATGCGCAGGCTCAGGCAGCAAGGCGCTGGCCCGATGAGTTGAGCCAATCCCCTGGATATGCGCCGGTTCAGGCAGCAAGGCTCTCGCTCGTTGAGTTGTGCCGATTTCCTGGATATGCGCCGGTTCGGGCGGCAAGGCCTTTGTCCGGTACGCTGAGAGTATTTCCGTCAGCCGCTGCATGTTGGTTTGGGAACTGCTCCTTTCTACCATCGCTCCCTCCCTTCGGTGGTCCAAGTCACATCCGGGCCCTGCAGCGAGTCACCCGAGAATCACCCCAACCATACTTGCCCAAGTAGGACTCGGTCGAACCGGAACGACGGAAAACGCGAGCTTACCCGTGCCGGAGTCCGACCGCAAGCACTTCCGTTTCAGCTATGACCCAAGTCTTACCACAGAGCAAACAAAACAAGAGCGGAATAGACAGAGAAGCATACACAAAGTCTCTCGCACGAAGCTCTCAGCTCCGGCCATGTCTGTCTCAAGCAGTGCGGCCAACGGTGCGGACTCGTCCGCTCCAGTGCCAACAGAATGTTGGGCCACCCCCGAGCCCTCGACTCATGACAGCTGGCGGCCTCCCAAGGGTTTGTTGGCGACGCGAGCATAGCACATGTAACTAGAACCTAGACCCAAGTCCAAAAACGCCAAAAAGTGCCTCTCACCCGCCTGGCACCTGCCTCAAACGCATGTCCACCAATCTATGGGCCTGACTCTCCAGGCCCGGGCTTTCAGAGACAGAGAGAGCGAAGTGGCTCCGAAGCACTGAGAATTGGGTGGTTGGCGGGCTGGTCCAGGCCCGTAGATTGGCGCCTATCACAGACCCCCGAAACCCGCCGGACGGCCTGGATACAGGCCGAGATGGGCGACAAATGTTTAGTAATTTCGTGAGGTTGGAGCCCTTCGACTCACTGCGTTCGCTCAGGGCACTCGCCTCGCTCACGGGGGGTGGCCTGCCACGAGCGAGCGAACGTAGTGAGCGAGTCGAGTGGAGGGCACGTCGCCCGGGTCGAAGTTCTCTACATCGTGGGAAAAGGCGTCGAGGCGCGCTCCGATGTGCCCGGAATTATTGGGAAATACTCCGGTCGATGGCTCACTGAAAAACGGAGGTGATTTCGACTCCAGCGATGGGCGGAGTGACCTCGTGTCGCCGAGAACGAACTTTCTCGCGATTTTGGGGCATTTCTCCAGGCCTCGAGATTGGTCGAACCACTCATCTCCGTTCACCCGACAGGAGTTCCCAAACGCGCTTGAAGTCCCCGCCTGACAAGTATGAAGCCGATGGGCGAATCCTGTGCCAGTCGTCGGCATCAAGGCCCTTGAGAAACTGGCGCACTTCACGAATAGAGCCAGCCTGCCCCGTCTCGCCCCGACCCGCCTTGAATGCTCTGCCGAGGCCCTCGGCCACAGTCCTGGGCACCGAGTTCATCCTCATGAGAACAGCTTCTTCCGTTCGGACTCCGTGGTACACCATCGCGGGGAGCGAGTTGATGGCCTTCCTCTCCGCATCGGACAGGGATTCGAAGTCAATCCCCGACAGCCGACTCAGAGCAGACAGCCCCCACGGACCTGCATTTACCAGGCTTCTATAAATGGCCTTGCACGCATCAGTAATGGCATCCGTGTTATCGCCCTTGTCGCTTGCAAAGAACTCTTTGGCAATGGTCTGGATACCCTCACCGTTGACCCAGGCCAAGGCAATTTCCCCAATTCGACGCTTCTCTTTCCCCGACCCGCCGAGTTCCTTCAAAGAACCCGCTAGCTGCGGCACATCGAGCATGACGCCGAACAACTCAGAGATCCCTGTCCCTCGGCCGAATAGACTTTCCGGGGACCAGTCCGCCGCGGTCATCTTCCGGTCTAGACCGCCAACGCCCCTTAGAGCTGCGGCCACGCCCTCCGGAGAGAACCCCGTCATGTCCGCCAATTCGGCGTGGCCTGGGTTTTTGGCCAAGCGCTTCGCATAGGCTTTCGTCGCTTCCAGGAGTCTTTCTGCCTGCCGCCGGCCAGCCACCGACCCTCGAAGCATGCCATACCCAAGAGTGTTTCGGAGAAGTTGCTCCGTATCTGCCAACACGGCGTCGATGCGCTTCTTCTCGTTCCAAAGGTGTGCCACATAGCAACGAAAGTCAGCCCATTGCTCCTCTTGTAGGACCGCCTCAAGATTGTTCAACTTCCCGGCCTTATCAACCTCGTCGAGAAGTCCCACGAGTCTAGATACCAATGCGCCGGTCGCACGAGAAATGTACTCCATGTCCTTCGTTGGGTCCTTACTGGCAGCTAGACCGACAATACCGACGCTATCGTGGTTGATGCGTCCGGCTCGCCCCGCCAGGTTCCAGAAGTCCCTTGGAGGAATCTCCACAGACCTACGTTCTTGAGGAACGAACCGAGAAGCCAAGAACACCGAAGAGACGGGGAAGTTGATCCCCTGCGCAATAGTGGACGTCGCACAGAGAACTCGAAGCTTGCTCTCCTCCGCCAACCATTCCACGAGAGCCCTGGCTTCGTCGGACAAACCAGCGTGGTGCACAGCAACGCCGTGGTCCAACATACCAACAAGCTCAAAATCGGGGCCGATCTCCGTCTTAAGAAAGTCCTGCACCAAGCGAATATCGTCCTGAGGAGGGGACAGGATTGGCAGGTCCTTGGCCAACTGACGGGCCATGGTCCACACGGAATCGATACGACCGCCGACGGCGATGCTGGTCCCCCGACCTGAAAACACTCGTGCCATCGCTGCGGTCTTTAGCCCCTGGGTCAGCGCCGACTTCGGGACACTTAGCGGTTTGGCTCCTCCGACGCTGTGAGTTCCACCGAGGTGGACCGTTCGGGGAGTCGTCGTCAAAGTGTCGAACACCATCCTCCAACCAGCTTTCGCGGAGGCGTCTTCAACCGACGTGAAAAGTCCCACGAGTCGCTCGTTCGGCTTCCACGGGCTTGTCCCAATGCTGATCGTCTTGCCGGGGGAGTCGTCACTTGCGAGCCACCTGGTGATGTTTTCCGGCTTCTCGACGTTTGGCATCAGTAGCAGGAAGTTGACCCGGTCTCCGCATTCACCCTTTATAGTGGCGAGAAGCAGCTCAATCCGAAGCCCCCGAGACTCATCACCGATATTGTGCGCCTCATCCATCACGACTAAGGCCAGCGGGCGTGGTACCTTCTTGTTCCGGATGACCAGTTGCAGTTTCTCCGGGGTGGCCACGAGGACGTCAAAAGACGAGCTCTCCCCGGGCTGGGACAGCAACTCGCTCTCGAATGCATCGACTTCTACGGCACCGGTCAGTTGTTCGACACGAACCCCGATTGGTTCGAAGTCCCTTCTCAGCCGCCGAGTAATCTGAGCCGACAGCGCCCGGGTTGGGGCCACGTAGACCACCCAGCCATGTTCGCGGTCAAACTGATTAAGGGCCTGAAGGATACGGAACTGTGCGAGGAGCGTCTTGCCTCCGGAAGTCGGGAGGTCAACGACAATCGCTCTGGCTGCCTGGTCCAGCAATCCCTGCTGTTGGAGTGCAGCCCGCTGGGGCGGCAACAACTCGAATAGAGCCTGCTGTTTGGTGACTTCGGTGACAAACTTGGTGACCCGTGAGTTCACGTGTGCAGCGACCCACCAGAT
>Ga0302238_1002239_pt1 | contig 13854 bp, 12 predicted proteins | sample AAG_UR_Asn_MG_FD_193527 | JGI IMG/M metagenome (GOLD analysis project Ga0302238, IMG submission 193527) | Enriched activated sludge microbial communities from anaerobic digester in WTTP, New Holstein, Wisconsin, United States - AAG_UR_Asn | ecosystem: Engineered > Bioreactor > Anaerobic >...
ATCACCTCCACCTTCAGCTTGACCCGAAAACAATCGCCCAGGCCCTCATCCCGGTACCAGCGTTTCTCCAGTTCCTGAATCACGCGCACACTGGCATTGGAGTAGGCGCTGATCAAATCCTTTTCCAGGGCAGAGTCCTGTACGTGGGTCTCGGACTGGATATAGGTGGCAGCGTATTCTGCTGCCCTGCGTGTGGCGTCCTTGATTGCTGCCAGTTCGGTTTCCTTGCGGGATTTGTCATCTCCCATGCAGGCTGAACCCTCGGTCTCGGTAATAACCGACTGGCCGGCGTAGGCAGTGCAAACCGTTGCCAGAAGTGCTCCGGCAAGGATCAAGGTTTTTATCATGACAATCCTCCGATTTTTCTGAACGTCCGCAGCCTGATTGGCCACAGGATGACAAGTGCTGTCGGGTTAATTGACTGCCTTGCAGGCTAAACCACAGGCTGGGCCTTTTTGCAATGTTTAAATGAGCCAAAGGTTAACATGCAATCAAAATTGCAGCGCAGCTGAAAAAACCAAAACCCCGCCTGCATGGGCGGGGTTTTGGTGGCAACTGTTGTGCGGTGTGTCTGGGCTGGGTGTGTGGTCGTAGTGCAGTGCCTACTTGTTGTGACCTCTGCCTTTGCCCTTGCCTTTACCGTGGCCCTGGCCCGGCCCGTCATCGCTGCCAGCAGGCTGGCCGGTAAAGCGCAGATCGCCCCGCTTTAAGGCATGGAATTCAGCTGAGCCCGGTTTGATCCCCAGCTTCTTGGCCATTACACCCCAGCCTTTGCTCTTGCTGACCTTGTAGGTTTTTAGCACGGCCTCGGGCTGTTTATGGGCCATCTCTCCCAACTGGAAGGTCATGAAAACATCGGCCGGTGCACTGACCTGGGTAAAGACCGCCTCAACCCTTGGTAGCGGTACACCAAACTGGGCCGAGACCTTGGCCTTGAAGCCGGGCAGGTCGGCCTGGGCCTGGATGTTCAGGTCGGCCAGAAAGCCGTCCAGGCTGGCATGGGCGGCAGTGGAGAGGCTGAGCAGCAGGGTGCAGACAAACAGGGTGATGCGTCGTTGCATGGCTACCTCCGGGTGATGAAGTCTGCGGTAAGCATAGCACGTTGCACTGAACCGGCAAGTCTGTTTACTCCTGCAGCCGTCAGTGGGAGCTTGTGGCGCAATGAAACAAAAAAACGCCTCCGGCCAATGCTGACCGGAGGCGTTTGCGTGTACGGCTGTAAACTGCTTACAGGCCGAGCTGCTTGAAGAAGTCGTTGCCCTTGTCATCCACCAGGATGAAGGCTGGGAAGTTGACCACCTCGATCTTCCAGACCGCTTCCATGCCCAGTTCGGGGAAGTCGATGCACTCGACCTTCTTGATGTTCTCCTCGGCCAGGATGGCAGCCGGGCCGCCGATGGAGCCCAGGTAGAAGCCGCCGTGCTTCTGGCAGGCGTCGGTGACCTGCTGGGAGCGGTTGCCCTTGGCGATCATGATCATGGAGCCGCCGTTTTGCTGCAGCAGGTCAACATAGGAGTCCATCCGTCCGGCCGTGGTGGGGCCGAAGGAGCCAGAGGGCTTACCTGCCGGGGTCTTGGCCGGACCGGCGTAGTAGATCGGGTAGTTCTTCAGGTAATCGGGCAGCGGCTTGCCGCTGTCCAGGATCTCTTTGAACTTGGCGTGGGCGATATCGCGGCCCACCACAATGGTGCCGGAAAGCAGCAGAGCGTCGCCCACCTTCAGGCCGGACAGCTCCTTGAGGGTTTCGGCAATCGGTTTGGAGAGGTCGATCTTGTGGCCGTGCTCATGCTTGGCCATCCGGTATTGCTCCGGCAGCAGGCGGCCCGGATCGCGGTCAAGCTGCTCGATGAATAAACCATCTTTCGTAATTTTGGCCTTGAGGTTACGGTCGGCCGAGCAGGACACCGCCATGCCGACCGGGCAAGAGGCGCCGTGGCGGGGCAGACGGATCACGCGCACGTCATGGGCAAAGTACTTGCCGCCGAACTGGGCGCCGATCCCCAGCTTCTGGGCGGCTGCCAGCAGCTTGCCTTCCAGCTCTACGTCACGGAAGGCCTGGCCGTGGGCATTGCCTTCGGTGGGCAGGCCGTCGATATCGCGGGCAGTGGCCAGTTTGACGGTCTTCATGCAGGCGTCGGCCGAGGTGCCGCCGATCACGAAGGCGATGTGGTAGGGGGGGCAGGCAGCGGTGCCCAGGTATTTCATCTTCTCGATCAGGAACTTCTCCAGCTTTTCAGGGGTCAGGAGCGCCTTGGTCTCCTGATACAGCATGGTCTTGTTGGCGGAACCGCCACCCTTGGCCATGAACAAGAACTTGTAGTAGTCGCCGCTGGTGGCCATGATGTCGATCTGGGCCGGCAGGTTGGTGCCGGTGTTGACCTCATCATACATGTTCAGGGCCACGGTCTGGGAGTAGCGTAGGTTTTCCTCGGTGTAGGTCTTGTAGACCCCTTTGGAGAGATATTCTTCGTCGTTGCCGCCGGTCCAGATCTGCTGGCCCTTCTTGGCCACGATGGTGGCGGTGCCGGTATCCTGGCAGAGCGGCAGTTCGAAGTTGGCGGATACCATGGCGTTACGCAGGAAGGCCAGGGCCACACCCTTGTCGTTCATGGATGCCTCGGGGTCGGCCAGGATCTTGGCGACCTGCTCGTTGTGGCTGGGGCGCAGCAGGAAGGAGAGGTCCTTCATGGCCTGGTTGGCCAGTACGGTCAGCGCCTCGGGATCGACCTTGACCACCGGCTTGCCGTCAAATTCAACGACGGAGACATATTTCTCCGAACCCTCGATCTTGTAGTAGCTGGTCTCATCCTTGGCGAGGGGGAACGGCTCCTGATACACGAACGGCTTGGTTGACATGCAATAACTCCTTTCGTAATGGGCTCGGAACAAGGTCCGGTAGTGTATACAAAATCTTTGGCATAGTATGCAAAAGCGCCTGTCTTGTCGAGTATTAAGTTTGCTTCATAAAGTTGACTCATTTGGTGTTGTATGTTAGCGTGAATTGAACGTTCGAAGGGAGAGAATGCCCATGTTCCAGCAGATGCGCGACGACATCAATTCTGTGTTTGATCGAGACCCGGCCGCCCGCAGTTTTGTGGAGGTACTGTTCTGCTATCCCGGTCTGCATGCGGTCTGGCTGCACCGGATCGCCCATTGGCTCTGGCTGCACGAATGGTTCTTCCTGGGACGCTTTGTCTCCCAGATCTCCCGTTTTCTGACCGGGATTGAGATCCACCCCGGCGCCAAGATCGGCAAACGGTTCTTCATCGACCACGGCATGGGGGTGGTGATCGGTGAGACCGCCGAGATCGGTGACGATGTCACGCTCTACCACGGCGTGACCCTGGGCGGGGTGACCTGGGACAAGGTCAAGCGCCATCCCACCTTAGAGGATAAGGTGGTGATCGGCTCCGGCGCCAAGATCCTGGGGCCGTTCACGGTCGGGCGGGGGGCCAAGATCGGTTCCAACTCGGTGGTGGTGAAGGAGGTGCCGCCCAATGCCACGGTGGTGGGGATTCCCGGCAAGGTGGTGCTGGCGCCGGAGGCGGCCAAGGATGGCCGGCCCGACCTGGAGCACGGCAAGCTGCCCGATCCCTCGGCCACTGCCATCGCCTGTCTGTTTGAGCAGTTAAAAGGGCTGGAGGAGAAATACAACACCCTGCAGCAGGAACATGAAGCCCTGAAAAAACAGCTGGTTGACGCAACCCCGAAATCATGAGATAACGCTCGGCATGATCAAACGTCAGACCACCATCAACCGTATCTTCAAACTGTCCGGTATCGGCCTGCATTCCGGCCATCAAGTCAACCTGGAATTTCTGCCCCGCCGAGAGCAGGGCATCGTGTTTGTCTTGAACGGTGTGCAGATTCCGGCCCGTTTTGATCAGGTTGCCGATACCCGCCTTTCAACGCTGATCGCCAAGGATGGTGCTGCGGTTTCCACTATCGAGCATCTGATGGCGGCCTTCTACTATGCCGGTATTACCAACTGCCTGGTCTATATCGATGGGCCGGAGGTGCCGATTCTGGACGGCTCGGCCTGGGAGTTCTACCAGGGGATGTGGAAGGCCGGGGTCTACGAGTTTCCGGAGGAGGGGGTCTATCTGAAGGTCCTGAAACCGGTGGAGGCCACCCATGGCGACGCCTGGGTTAGGCTCAAGCCGCTCAATACCCTGGATATCACCATGACCATCGAGTTCCGCCAGCCGGTCGGGCTGCAGCGCCGCCGGGTCTCCGATGTAGAGAACGCCTTCTCGATTCTGAATTCCCGTACCTTTACCATGCTGGAGGAGATCGAGGCGATCAAGAAGATGGGTCTGGCCAAGGGGGGCTCGTTGGACAACGCCGTGGTGGTGGGGGAGGACGAGATACTGAACCCGCAGGGGCTGCGCTATCGCAAGGAGCTGGTCAACCACAAGATTCTGGATCTGATCGGCGACCTCTACACCAGCGGCTACCGTATCCTGGGTAAGGTCGAGGCCCACAAGACCGGTCACCACCTCAACAACCTGCTGTTGAAGCAACTCTTTGCCGATCCTGCCAATTATCAGATCTACTAACCCTCCAGCATATCAAGCGTTTGCCTGATCCCTGCCGCTATTGCCGGTATACGGCAGCATGCCGCCGGTATAGCCGCAGCAGGGACAAACGAACAGGGACTGCTGGAGCGCTGTCTGGCTCGTTGCCTCCTGGCTCTGCTGTGCTGGTTGGGGTGCGCAACTGTTGCAGCTGACCACCAGCTTAACCAGGACCCTGCCGCTGGTGTGGGAAAAACAGCAGGCATGGCCCCGGCTGTCAGCCAGCAGATGCTGTACCTGGTTGTGCGTCCCCCGCAGCACGGACGGCACTGAGAAGAGGTAGCGCCTTTCCGGGTTGCTGCGTTCTGTCAGGCTGGCTGCCAGGATACTGGCTGCCTCTCCCATCACATCCTCCAAGGTTTCCTGCGACCACTCCCCCTGTTCGCCCAGCATCCCCACGCAGAGCCGCTCGGCCAGGCGCTCCGGGCAACTGAGCAGAACAAACCCCTGCTGCGTACCGCTGAAGTTTACCAGCGCCGTGATGCTGTCCGGGGCTGCCGTGACATCCGCCTGAGGAACGGCCGGCTGCAGCTCAATATCATTTATCGCGCGGAAAAAACTGGTGGTGCAGATCGCCAGCTGCGCATGCAGCGGTTGTTCAGGACTTTGCGGTGCAGGGGCGGTCGTCCGGTTCATGGCAGATTCCGGCAGGACAGCTGGATTGCGGCTATTACGTAAGGTGAACTGTGAGGATGCCGCATAGTGCTCATGGCGCCGTACCCTGCAGGGACTGGAGGATACTTGTCTTTAGGTGGAGGAACTCGCTGCGCTGCGGGTGTGCTGACAATACCTGCCTGCAGATGTCAAGGGCATGCTCGTGCTCGTGGTGACAGTGGAGGTACATGGCCTTCATGCGCAGGCCATCCAGGTCGCCCGGGACCAGCCCAAGCAGCGTGTCGATTGCCAGTAGACAACTGGCGCTGTGCCCCAGGGCGCCGTGCAGTTTAGCTTTGATCCGCCAGTGTGCCGCGTGCTGAGGGGCAGTGGCGAGCATCTGGTTGATTAGCTGCAAGGCGGCAGGCCAGTTGCCTGCCTTATGGCAAGCCAGGTAGTCCTGCCAGAGGGTCTGAGAGGTTTGCAGGGGCGTCTGCTCAACTCCCGCGTTCCAGTAGGGCTGTTCACTGAAGGGGAGTTGTGAGGGGGAGGGGAGTGCCATAACGATATGCCTCACATGACCACGGTGAGCGGTGCAGTAGTAGTATCATTAAGCATATTCCGTCAAAACGCTAAAATCAATAGTAAAAACAGATGGTTGTGCTAAAAGTCAAGTGTAAATAAATTTTACAGTGTTGGTATTTTGTTAATAAAAACGATGTGTTATAAAAGTGTAAAATTTTGTTACACCGCTGTTTTCAGGGGGCAGGTGTGGCCTTGGGGCGTTCCTTCTGGTTGCCCAGCAGGACCTCGCCTGAGTCGGTAAACAGGCGGACCGGCAGTTCAAAGACCCGCCTGAAGATGTCCAGCGTGCCTTTGGCCATGCTGCTGACCGGTATGGCACTGACCTGGGGATCTTTCCAGCTGCCCTTGGCCTCAAAATAGGTGGTGATCAGGCTGCCGTCGCCGCCGCTCAGTATCCAGCCCACCACCGGGATCCTGCTGACAATGGTGTCAACGGTCTGGAGCGGTTGCACACCGATCAGGGTGTTGATGGTCTCATGCACGATGTCGATTGAGCCGACTGTGGTGACATGCATGACATTGCTGTCGATAAAAAAGTCGCGGGTGGTCAGGATACCGTCCTTCACGGCAATGCTGGCGGTAATCTTGTTGAACGGCATACCGTCGCGGGCCATATCCGGCAGGCTGAAACGCAGCAACTGCGAGACGTTCAGGATAGAGACCACCTTGGCCAGCGAGTTAAAGCGACGCAGTACGCCTCGGTCGACCTTGAGGTTGATGGTACCCCGCGCGCTTCTTTTCAGATCAGCCAGGCTGTCGCCTCGTGCCGACAACTTGGCCTGTACCGTGGTTGCCCCGCGCACCTCGCGCCCGATATCCAGGGCCTGTAACAGTTCAAGAGCCTTGGCCCGTTCCAACTGAAAGGTAAGGTCCCAGAGCGGAGCCTGCCGCTCGATTCGGGTCAGTTGGCCGTTGAGCGCGAGGCTGCCGCCAAAGACCTGGGCCTGGAGACCTTCCAGCTTTAAGGCGCCGGCATCATTTTTGACCGAGGCGCTCAGCTTGCTGAAGGCGAGGGAACGGTAGCTGCCGTTTTCTGCGGTAATATGTGCCTTGAAACGGGGGGGGCGGCTGGTGTCGGCCTGCGGCGTACCGGTGGTGGCCGGACGGGTGGGGGCCAGCAACGGCAGCAACTCGTCCAGATCAAGGTAACTGGCGGCGATCCTGAGATTAATGTCCGGGGTGCTTGTGAGGTTGACCGTGCCGGCGGCGCTCAAGGCTGTCTTGGGGAGCATGCCGCTGACATTACGGATGGTCAGCAGCTTGTCGCGCAAGGCCAGCTGGCTGCTGAACTGTTTGATCCTGGGTGGCTTGTCATGTACGGCAATGCCGAAGTCGGCCGGGTTCAGGTCGGGGGAGGAGACGATCAGCTCGGCCACGGGGTTCTCCAGGCTGGCCACCCGGCCTTTCAGCAAGAGCGACGAGCTGCCATAGCGGATCGCCATGCTGGAGGTCTCCAGGGCGTTACCCTTGAAGCTGATCTGGGTGGTGATGTCGTTTACCGGTGCCCACTGCGGCCGGGGCCGGAAAGAGAAGTCGTTCAGCCCGATTGAGCCGGAAAACTGCATTGAGGCCAGTGAACGCGGGTCGCCGCTGCCGAGTACATGGGCCCGCACCCCGCCGTGCAGCTGGTACTCCTGCCACTGGGGCAGCAGGGGCAGCTGTTTGGAAAGCTGAAAGCGGTTGCTCTCCAGGTCGAAACTTAAGTGCGGGGTCTGGCCGCTGTAGCGCAGTTCACCATCGCCGGAGAGCCTGAGCGGCGGCAACTGGTAGGAGACCGAGGTGAACTTGGTGGCATGCTTGTCGATCAGGCTGCTGAAGGTCAGGGTGTTGGGCATGCCGGCCGGTTTTCTGACCACATCGGGGTACTCGTAGGCCGCACTCTGCAGCAACCACTCGCCGGAGATGCGATAGGCCGTGGTGGGGCCGTCACCCTGCAACTTGAGAGTCGTCGCGGAGCCGTGGAATTTTAAGGCTTCTGCACCGGCAATGGCGGCCAGCCAGGCCACCTCGGCCGGCTGCGGCGCAATGGTCATGTTGAAGGGATACAGCGAGGGCAGCCCTTCGGTGGCGTACTCCTTGATACTGCCGGCCATGGTGAAGGGGGCGCCGCCAAAGGTGCCGCTCATGCCGATCAGGTTGAAGTCCCGTCCCTTCATCTCAAGGGTGCCCTTGATATGTCTGAAGGTCGGGCTCTTTTCGCCGTATTGCACGACCGCCTCATCCGCGGTTCCCTGGATGTAGAGGGCATTGGCGTTGTTGTCCACACCGAAGCGGGCCAGTTGTGAAATACTGCCGTTGAGGGTGCCGTTAGTCAGCTTGAAAGTGCCGCCCCGGATCTTGTGCTCGATGAAGTCGGCTGCGTCCTCGGCAATGATGCCAAAGGGGATATAGCTGCGCACCCGGCTGTAGTCAAACGGTTCGGTGGCGGCCTTGGCGCTGATGAACGGGTCCTTGCTCTGCAAGCGACTCAGGCTGAGACTGCCGTTGAGAGTGAATCCGTCCACTCCCAGTTGCAGTACGGGAAACTCCAGTCGGTCTTGCTGCCACTTGGCATCCAGGCTCAACCTGATCTGGCTTGAGCTGACCGGACCATGGAAGACCGTGGGCCAGACCACGGTTGCGCCGTTCATCTGGATTGAGCCTTTGGCCCTGAGGTCCTGCCAGTGCCCCTGCAGGCTCAGGTTGGTGCTGAAGGTGCCGTTGGGTGACGGAAAGGGGACCTTGGCCTGCAGGTAGGGCCAGAACCGCCAGTACTCCAGCTGTTTGATCTCCAGGCGCAGGTCGAGGTCGGCCCGGGTAAGCGGTTCGCCCGCCTTGGGGATCTTGATGCTGCCGGAGGTGATCACGCTGTTGGCTGTGCTGCCGTCCAGGGTAGCGCCCAGTTTGAAGCTGCTCTTCTTGCCGCGCATCAGCCGGTTAAGACTGAGATTAATGCCGGAAACCGTCAGGTTGGTACAGGTGGGGCTGGTGGTCTGGTCACGCCAGAACAGGGTGCTGTTGCGGATCTTCAGGCCCCGAGCCTGCAGCTCATAGCCTCCTTCGGCCGGCTGCAGCAGGTCGGCGATATTGAGTTTTCCCGTCTCGTCGCGGCTGACCACCATCCGGGCGTTATCGACAATGATCTCGCGCAGTGCGATCTGTTTGTTCAACAGTGGCAGCAGGGCCAAACGGAACGAGACCTGGCGGGCGGACAGGAATTCACGGTTGCTGTCCCGTTCCTGGATGTACAGGTCGCTGAAGCTGAATTCCGGTCCGAACATCCAGGAAAAGCGGCTGTTGCCCAGGCGGACCTGACGATGCAGTTGCTGCTGCAGCAGAGAGGTCAGTTGTGCCTGGTAGTTGTTGAGATCAAGCAGCTTGGGCAACAACAGCGACAGTGCCAGAGAGAAGGTCACTGCCAGGATCAGCAGCAGGATGACGAGCTCAATGATGGTCTTGCGGCGGGGGGCATGCATGGCTGATCTCGCTTACGCGGCGGGCGTATCCGCGCCAGACGGGCTTTCCGAGGGCAGCGGTACGATTCGTACCTGCAGCACCGCGGTGCGGGTGACCTGCTCGCAGACCAGTTGAAAGCCGTTCCAGTCCACGGTCTCGCCCTGCTCAGGCAGGTGGCCCAGTTCATTCAGCACCAAGCCGGCCACGGTCTCGTAGTGGGGGGGCTCTTCCAGTTTGATACCGAGCGGTTCCTGCAGATCAAAGATCGAGACCAGACCGTCAACCAGCCAGCTGCCGTCCGGCTGCAGCACCAGCTTGCCCGGCTCACCGCTGTCATGCTCGTCCTCGATCTCGCCCACCAGCTCTTCCAGCAGGTCTTCGGTGGTCACCAGACCGGAAAGGCCGCCGTACTCATCCACCACCAGGGCCATATGGTTGCGGGTGCGCTGCATCTGCTTCAAGAGGTCGTTAACCCGCTTGCTTTCCGGCACGAATACCGGCGGCCGGATGTACTGTTCCAACTGCAGCGGTTCGTTGCGGACCAGAGCCCCCATGATGTCTTTGTCGTGCAGCACCCCCACGATCTCCTCGATGTCGCCGCGGAAGACCGGGTAACGGGAATACTGGCTCTCCAGGATCGTGTTGATCAGCTCCTGGACCGGCATCTGCAGGTCCAGCGCCACCATGCGGGTGCGGGGGACCATGACCTCGCGCACGCAGGTATGGGTGAACTCAAAGACGTTGCGAATATACTCGTTTTCGGTTTCACTGAAGACCCCGGTTTCATGGCCTTCCTGCACCAGATGCTGCACCTCCTCGCGGGTGATGAAGGTGTCCTGGCCGTATTGCAGACCCATCAGGCGCATCAGCAGCTTGCTGGAGATGGTCAGGAAGCTGACCGCCAGGGTTCCGACTCGGGAGAGTCGACGGATAGTGCGGGCCACCCGTAGTGCAATCGGATCGGCATACTGCAGGCCGATCGCCTTGGGGACGAGTTCACCGCCCACCAGCAGCAGGTAGGAGATCAGAGCCACCATAGAGGTGGTGGCCAGTGGTTCGGCCATCTTTTGGATCAGGGGGGAATCCGCCTTCAGCAGCAGCGGGTGCAGATAGTTGACCGCGATCACGCCCCCCAGGGTCGAGGCGGTGGCGCCGGTCAAGGTCACACCGATCTGGACAATCGCCAGCAACCGATGCGGGTCGTCCTGCAGGCCGGCAACAATGGCAGCCCGCTCGTCTCCCTCGTCAACCAGTTGGGCGACCCTGCTTTTGCGGATCGAAATTATGGAAAATTCCGCGGCAGCAAAGAAACCGTTCAGGACGATCATCAGCAGGATGACGACAAGCTCAAGTGTAACAGTATCCATGCCTGGTATTCTCAACCGGAATGCCGCGATTGTCAATCATGTGCGGCCTTAAAAACGCCCGTTTACATGAAAAAAGCCCACCCCCTGGCGGGGATGGGCTTGGTGCGCCATGATGCTGCAGCGGCGGTTAGGCTGCTGCGACGGTCACCTTGACAGAGGCGGCGACCTCGGGGTGAATCTTGACCGGTACGGTGTACTCACCCACCTGCTTGATCGGCTCGGCCAGCACGATCTTCTTGCGATCGATTTCGAACCCGTTCTGCTTCAGGAACGCGGCGATCTCCATGTTGGTGACCGAACCGAACAGTTTGCCTTCTTCACCGGCCTGGTGGGTCAGGTTGATTGCCAGACCTTCCAGTTTGCCGGCCAGGTTCTTGGCTGCTTCAAGGGCCTTGTTTTTCTTGTAGGCCAGTTGGCGCTTGGCATGCTCAAGGGCCTTGGCGTTCTTCTCGGTTGCCTCAATGGCAAAGCCTTTGGGCAGCAGATAGTTGCGGGCGTAGCCGGGGGCAACCTTGACGATGTCGCCGATCTGACCGAGGTTGTCGAGGTTTTCTTGCAGAATGACCTTCATGGTACGTCTCCTTTCAAGCCTGGGTTACAGGTTTTCTTCCTGCTTTATGCGGGGGGTGCGAAAATCACCCCATAAATCAAAAATTCCGATGATGATCACCACACCTGCCAGGTATGGTTGCGTCAGCAGCGCCACTGCCAACAGCACCTTGAGGGTTCCGGCAAAATTGCTGCGCTCACAGAAGGTGAGTAACACGGCCAGCCCCTGCATGAAATACAGCACTGCCAGTACCAGCAGGATGTTCTGGGCCGGTGTGGCGACCAGCGGTGTCGGTGCCAGCACGGCAAAACCGGCTGCGATCAGCAGCCAGATCAGCGGCTCAGGCGTGCGGTATGACTTGAAGGGTATCAGGCTGACCGCCACGCTCTGGCGTAGCGCCAGACGGGAGAACAGCAACAGGGCGATCGTGCTGATCAGGCCCAGGTTGATGCTTGCCAGTGCGGGGTACAGACGCAGCATCAGCTCACCGACGGTCTGCATGCCCTGCTTCAGCATATCCAGGTCCTGCGGACTCAGTCCGGCTTGCTGTTCGTACAGCTTGGCGGCCTGGGTGATGCCGCTGTTGATTTCTTTTTGTACAAAGAGCTGTGGATCAACGGCACTGGTAACGCTTAAGACGGCTATCAGGACCGCTGCCAGCGTCACGGCCGCTGCGGTGCTCCACAGGATGGAGCGGAACGGCCGCATGCCGCGCAGTGCCAACTCCGGCACCAGCAGACCGATCAGGCCGCATTGCACCAGATACCAGGCGCCGATCGCCGGTGACAGCAGCACCGTCAGCAGTAGCATAGCCATAAGTGTTGCAAAGACCGCTGCCGTTCTGCCGGCCCTGAGTCGGGTCAACCCCAGGGGGGCCGGTGCTATAAATGCAGAAGCAAAACCGATCAGCGGCACGGTCAGGCTGGCGCTGAACAGCAGTCCCGAGCCAATGGTTCCCAGCAAGACGGCGGCCGCTTTCTGGCCGCCGTTTGCCTGCTTAAGCGGTATGCTCATGGCACTCCGGTACTACGGAAGTACGTGGCCGGCTGCCAGCGGCAACAGGGCCAGGTTACGGGCCCGCTTGATCGCCTCGGTGATCTCGCGCTGGTGCTTGGAGCAGTTGCCGGAGATACGACGGGGAACAATCTTGCCGCGCTCGGTGATGAAGAAGCGCAGGGTACGGGGATCCTTATAGTCGATGACGGTTTCTTTTTCCGCGCAGAAGCGGCAGACCTTGCGGCGCTGGAACGGACGCTTCTTGCGGGGGCCGCCGGGGCCGCGCTCAGGGCGGGGACCGCCGGGACGACCGGCGGGACGGGGTGCTGGTGTCGTGGTTGTGGTGGTTTCTTCGCTCATTGCATCATCCTCCGGAAACGTTATTCTGCCGCAGCTTCAGCAGCTTCAGGGGCTTCGGCGACAGGCTTGCGCTCTGCCACCTTCTTCTCGGGCTCTTCGGTGATATTGACGCTCAAAAAGCGCAATACCTTTTCGTCGAGACGGAGACGACGCTCCAGTTCAGCCACCAGTTGGGCCCCACCGTCAAAGCGCAGATAGTAGTAGCGCCCACGGGGGAACTTCCGGATTGCGTAGGACAACTTGCGGGTTCCCCAGTCGTCCAGCCGGTGGAAGGCACCCTTGCCGGATGCAACCACGTCCTGAACCTTGTCGGTTACGGACTTGATGTCGTCCTCGGCAAGGTCCGGCTGGAGGATGAAGATGGTTTCGTACTTCCTCATGTGTAATCCTCCTCATGGATTAAGGTAGCCCCGGTCCAACCCGGAGCAAGGAGTGTGGGCAACGGATTTGCCCGAAAGGAATAAGCCTTTACTATATTTTTATGCCAACTGCAAGCAAATAGTTTGTTTTGCGGGGATGTTCAGCCGCCTTCCTGTGTCGATGAAACAGAACGATCGTTGGTTAGCTGTCGTTAATTGTTTTACACAAAATTGGTAAATAAATTATTTGACATTTTCTGCACTATTTTAGTAATGTTTTTTCAGGCGGACAAAGTACCCTCTTTCGTTACAAAAAGGAGCCGAGCCATGGCACGCATTTTTAGCGACAACTCACAGTCAATCGGCGGCACGCCTCTGATCAGGCTCAACCACGTAACCGGCCTGTCCAAGGCAACGGTGCTGGCAAAGATCGAAGGCCGCAACCCGTCCTATTCAGTCAAATGCCGGATCGGCGCCAACATGATCTGGGATGCTGAAAAACGCGGTATTCTGAAACCGGGGGTCGAGATCATCGAGCCCACCAGCGGCAATACCGGTATTGCCCTGGCCTATGTCGCGGCGGCACGGGGGTACCGCTTGACCCTGGCAATGCCGGAAACCATGAGCATCGAGCGCCGCCGTATCCTTTCGGCCCTGGGGGCCACGCTGCTGCTGACACCCGGTTCGGAAGGGATGAAGGGGGCCATCAGGAGGGCCGAGGAGCTGGCAGCCGCAGAGCCGGAGCGTTACTTCCTGCCCCAGCAGTTCAAGAATCCGGCCAACCCCGAGATCCATCAAATGAGCACCGGGCCGGAGATCTGGAACGATACCGACGGCGCTGTCGATCTGGTGGTGGCCGGGGTGGGAACCGGCGGCACCATCAGCGGCATCTCGCGCTACATCAAGCAGCAATGCAACAAGCCGATCATCTCGGTGGCGGTGGAGCCGGCGGAGAGCCCGGTCATCAGCCAGCATCTGGCCGGGCAGCCGCTGCAGCCAGGACCCCACGGCATCCAGGGGATCGGGGCCGG
>Ga0302238_1002241_pt1 | contig 13848 bp, 11 predicted proteins | sample AAG_UR_Asn_MG_FD_193527 | JGI IMG/M metagenome (GOLD analysis project Ga0302238, IMG submission 193527) | Enriched activated sludge microbial communities from anaerobic digester in WTTP, New Holstein, Wisconsin, United States - AAG_UR_Asn | ecosystem: Engineered > Bioreactor > Anaerobic >...
GCAGGCAGTAATGCGGCACGGCTTAATTCACTCAATGCAAGGGGAAGTAACTGCACCATCCCCACCCGCCCGGCCAGTGACTGGCTGATACCGGACAACAAGCCAAACTGCTGGGAACCGGTCAGGATAAACATGCCGGGTTGCAGATGTTCATCAACATGGGTCTGCAAATAGGAAAACAATTCGGGCACCCGCTGCACCTCATCCAGGATGGCGCCGTCGGGATAACGGGCAAGTAGACGCCGAGGATCAGCTTCAGCCAAGGCCCGGACATCAGGGTCTTCCAATGAAAGATAGGGCTTACTCGGGAAGGTCGCTTTGGCAAGGGTGGTCTTACCGGATTGCCGCGGGCCGGTAATGGCGATGACCGGAAAGCCCTGTGCAAGGCGCTGCAGGATTGTCTGGGAATTTCTTGTTATCATGACAGCACGTTAGAGTTGTTCATGTAAATTGTCAATTCAATTCTCAATTTACATGAACCGAGGCAGTCGCCGATTAGAAAGCGTGTTCGACCGCTGGCAACAGCTCAACATCCGGCAGATTGTTGTAGACCTCCTCCACCGTAGCACAAGCGGTCAGTACCTGCACCACCACCGGTAACGGATCGGGCCAGATCTCCGGCAGGTCAAGCTCCTCCGGTGGTTGGAGCCTGAAGGCCAACTGCTCGATTGGCGGGCAGAATTGGGCAGCCACCCCCGGCTTGTTGCCCCGTGGATCAATCCGGTACCAGCCATACTCCTCCAGCCAGACCACATTCAGGCCGTGCAGGCAATAGGGCGGCCCTTTGTCACCAGCCGACAGGCGCTGGTAACACAACCCGGCCGGGATGCCGTTGGCCCGCAACAGCGCTGCCAGCAGATGACTCTTGGCATAGCAGTAGCCGGTTGCCTGTTCCAGCACATCCGAGGCCCGGCAGGTGACCGGGTTCTGGTGGTAATCCCAGCTATGCCTGATCTGGTCCCGCACAAACTCGAAACAGCGCCGGGCGATCCCGGTCTTGTCGGCTAGTCCTGCGGCCAGCTCCTGAGCCTTGGCCAGCACAGCCGGGTGCTGCCAGTTGATAATGTCGGTTGCTGCAAGATACCTATCAAGATTCATACAACACCCCACCAGGTAAGCTATCTCCCTCAACATAGTGTTCAGTCAATACCTTGTTCATGGCCCCGCCAACAAGCCCCTGGTTTCCTCAAGGCCAAACATAATATTCATATTCTGCACCGCAGCGCCGGAGGCTCCCTTACCGAGGTTGTCCAACCTGCTGATGATCAAGGTCCGCTCCGCATCGCCTAAGACGAATATATCGTTCAGATTGGTGTCGTTATCCTCCATAATCCTGAAGAAGCCGTCAGCAGGAAGCTCTCCGAACGGCATGACCCGCACAAACGGTTCCCCTGCATAATGGGCAGCCAATACGGCATGGACCTGCGCAGCATCAGCAGATTTTGTCAGCAGTCGATTATGCAGTGGTACGGTAACGGCCATCCCCTTGTAGAAGTTGGCCACGATCGGCGTGAAAATAGGCGCGGCATGCAGACCGGCAACATGCATGATCTCCGGCAGATGCTTATGCTGCAGGTCCAGCCCATAATGGCGGGGTGCCTCTAACCCGCTTTCCGAGCCAACCTCGTAACGCTCAATCAGCTTTCTCCCTCCACCGGAATAACCGGTAACCGAGGTGCATGAAAGCGGATAATCAACGGGCATGATGCCATTGTCAATCAACGGTACAATCGCCGTAAGCAGTGCCGAGGCGTGGCAGCCCGGATTTGCCACAAAGCGGCTGCTGCGGATATGTTCCCGCTGGCCTTTACGGATCTCCGGCAGACCGTATGCCCAGTCCTGATGGGTCCTGAAGGCTGTACTGGCATCGATAACACGGGTGGTTGTGTTATCCAGAAGCGTCACAGCCTCTTGGGAGGCAGCGTCAGGCAGGCATAAGATTACCAGGTCAGCCTGATTGATAAGCCGTTTGCGTTCGGTAGTATCCTTGCGCTTCTCAGCGTCAATCTTCAGGACGGTTATATCATCCCGTGTTGCCAACCGTTCATGTATCTGCAGTCCTGTGGTGCCTTCCTGACCATCAATGTATACCTTAAGCATTGTGAGTCCTCCTTCCTTTTGCCTTGTACAATTTATTTTGGGTACTGATTATCTGCCTCTAAATTATTGGGGTTCTGAGATTACCTGATCAAGCAGGGTCAGGCAAAGCGCCACCTCATCCTCGCTTACATTCAGGGCCGGCATCAAGCGCAGGGTATCAGGCCTGGCTGCATTGATCAGCAGGCCCTGCTCACGGGCGGCCTCGGCAATGGCATCCCCATTTCCGTCCGGCAGTGCCAGGGCCAGCAGTAGTCCGCTGCCCCGTACCTCGCCCAGGCCATGCCGTGTGGAGAGCTTCCGCAGCCCATTGGCCAGTTGTGCCCCTCTCTCACGTACCTGTTCCAGAAAGCCTGGCTGCAGCATGGTTTCCAGCACAGCGCAACCAGCCGCAGCCATCAGCGGATTACCGTTGTAGGTGCCGCCCTGATCACCCGGTTCAAAGCAGCAGACCGCCTCTTTGGCCAGCAGGGCAGCCAGCGGCACACCACCGCCGATCCCCTTGCCCAGGGTCATGATATCAGGCTCTACTCCAGCCTGCTGATAGGCAAACAGCGTGCCCAACCGCCCCATGCCGGTCTGCACCTCATCAAAGATCAACAACAGTTTGTATTCATCAGCCAACTGCCGCAGGCCCTGCAAAAAGGCCTGGCTGGCCGGAATCACCCCGGCCTCTCCCTGGACCGGCTCCAGCATGATCGCCACGGTGCGCTCTGTGATGGCAGCACGCACCGCCTCCAGATCGTTCAGGGCTACCTTGACAAAACCGGGCACCTTGGGTTCAAACAGTTCCTGCCAGTGCGGTTTGCCCGAGGCCGACATGGTTGCCAGGGTGCGGCCATGAAAGCCATTGACCATGGTGATGATCTCATAGGCGCCTGCCTTGTGCAGGCTGCCCCACTTTCGCGCCAGCTTGATAGCCCCTTCATTGGCCTCTGCCCCGCTGTTGGCAAAGAACACCCGCTCAAAGCAACTGTTGGCTGTCAACAGATCAGCCAGACGGATGGCCTGCTTATTGTAAAAGGCCGGACTGGGGCTGATCAGCCGGGTTGCCTGACTACTGATGGCCTGGCTGATCACGGTCGGTGCATGCCCCAGGCTGTTGACTGCCCAGCCCTGGATAAAATCAAGGTAGCGCTTGCCCGTGCTGTCGGTCAGCCACGAGCCCTGGCCCTCCACCATCACAATCGCTGGCCGCTTGGTAATGGTCATCAATGAATCAAATGCACTGCTTTCTGACATGGTGACTCCTCCTTGTTGTGTTGTCTGTTGGAGGGGGGAAATAAAAAAGCCCGCCTCCATGGGAGACGGGCTTGGGTAATTGGTTGTGATGATTCTAAATGAACGTACTTACTCCATTGCACCGGGCATGGTGACACCTGCTTGCGCTATGAAGAACTGACGTCGGATCATGGGGGGAGCTTGCCTGAAAATTTGCGGGCTTGTCAATTATTTTCAGGGCGGGGAGAGGCGCTTTCCTTTTTCTGTAAGCAACGGGGCGGGAGTTGACCGGGCGCAGGCTTATCGCGACCGTCTACCGCTGAGTACTGGGCGCTTAATTTCGCCTATGTTTCTGGCTTGTTACGGGTATTTTATGGAGGTATGCAACACTCGGAGAATAACAAGCTCCTCACGCTGCACAGTATAAATGACGATGTAAGGGAGACCGGCAACTACGAGTTCACGTGTCCCGCGTTCTCGTCCACGTTTTCCAACGGTGGGATAGTCAGCCAGCATTTGTGCTGTTTCTATGATTTTAATTACGGTGGTAACCGCAGCCGGTGGATTGTCTTGAGCAATATATTCTTCGACGTGGTCGAGATTGTTATTGGCTCCTTCTGTCCAGCGTATTTTCATTGCCGTGCGGCCCATCGCTTGACAACATCGGCATGATCAATCAGCTTTCCGGCTTTCATCTCTTCCAGTCCTTTTATTATTTCTTCTCTTTGCCAAGCATCCAGCTCCTCATCAGGCATTTCAACTGAAAATGGCAATCCGTGGCGCATCTTCACTTGTTTGTAAAAAAGCGTTACTGCTTCAGTTGTGGTCATTCCAAGTGCTTTGAAGATACTCTCAACATTTTGTTTTAATTCGGGTTCCATCCGCGCATGAATCATTGCAGCTCGTGGCATATTGTTTCCTCCATGCATTTTCTTTAAATTGTATCTCATTTAACACATTAGATGCAAGCCAGAAGATTCAACGTCAATGACAAGGTGGCAAAGCGGGGAACCGCGTTTTTTAGCGGTTCCGTGTACGCCCATCATGGGCGTGAACTTATGGGGTGCGAGTCCCCTGTACGAGAATCCAGTCACTGTCGCGAGACAGGGTAAAACAAGTACTAGCCGAAGGCAAGGGCGTCTCCGCGAGGAGAGGTCTGGAGGAAGCCGGAGCGCAAAGCTATGAGCCGACGGACAGAAACAGCATACAAGGCCGTCATCCGGACAAGTCAGCACCACATGACGAAGTTCACGGATTCAGGAGAAGCGGTAAATGCTGCGGTTGTGTAGCGACAGTTCACGTTCTTATCCGGGGAGATCTGTCTCACTTGCCATTGTCTCTTGATGGCGCGACATCTGGTAACGGTTGTCGTGATGGGGCAGAAGTCAGCAGAAGCCATAGTAGACAAGGACTCCACCACTCATGGCGGTGTGGTGGCTGGAAACGAGCCTGGTTAGCCGGGATGGTCTCACCCTGTCGAAGGGCCGAACTTGAAGAGAGGGATGTCATCCTCTATGAGCTTTCATGGTACGTTAAACCCGACCGGGTTATTGCCCATGGAGCGCGTCATAAGGAATTCAGCTCCCCAAGATGATCACAGTTACTGCCGTCTTTTCAAAGAACTGCGATTGGAAATGACCGGCTACGGCCCGTCGCTCTTTGGGAACCGCCTAGTGCGGACCCGCATGCTAGGTGGTGTGAGGGCTGGAGGAGAAAAACCTCCGGCTACCCGATTAGAGCTTCACTCTGATGCTGCGATAAATTGAAGAAATGCATCACCCAGGCCCGTTGTGCATTTTTGAGTTAGCCCCATGCCACTCATTGTGACATGCAGACCTCCAGGGCCCACCAGCCCTCGGGAGTGAAGATCTTTCCAGAGTTGATCGTAGAGTTCCCGTCGGCCACGCAGTTCTGGGAGGTTATGTTCAAGCACATTACTCTGTCCACCCATAGTCATGCCTGGAGGGGGCGACGGAGCATGAAACACTTTCAAAATCTGTAAGTGGAGTTCGGTAAAAGAATCAACGTAGTCCAGGAATAGGTGTTGAATCGTTTCCTCTGGCGCTTGACCTTTTGCGACATTAAGGACAGCATTGCGGAGCGCAGCGAGCTTTTCAGCTTGATGAGTTCTTAATGCAAGTTGGGAGGCATGCATAACTGCGGTGATAAATTGCTCGTTGTTCTGTAGCTCCTCTAGCCTCATTCCTTTTGACTCTAATTCCTTCAACTTTTCCCCGACTTCTGCCATCCATGCTTTCCGACGTTTTTCGAGTGGAGGTTGCACCACATATTGAAAAAGCTCGACAGCCGGACCGCCTACGATTGGGATTGCTGAAAGACCGGTCTTCGCAAGAGCATGCGCGGCATCTCCCGCTGTTCGCCTCGTGGCATCTTGAAGTTCCTGTGTCATGGTTTTCTCCTTCTGCTCAACGGGGTGCCCGGTTCACCCGCGCACGCGCGTGTAAGGTGCTGGCTCCTCAGCGGAAATTGCAGATCAATCAGGTTCACCCGCGCACGCGCGTGTAAGGGTCGATCATATCACCGTGGCCACAGTTGCGGCAGGTTCACCCGCGCACGCGCGTGTAAGGTGGCCATCCCCCCAAACGGAACCGTTATCCCACTGCCGCAAAATACCCCTCTGCCGTGACCACTCGGATGCTGCTCTTGCGATAATGCCGAATATTACGGGTGATCAGCCCGGAGCAGCGTGCGCTGAGTGCGCAAAAATACTGCAGCGCATCTTCAAAGTCGGTAAACCCGGCATGCAGGGCCTGCTCAACAATGGTATCATCCACCGAAACCACACTGACCAACTGTTTGAAGGTGCGCAGCACTTGTTGGGCCTGCGGGCCAGAGTGCTGCTTTCTCAGCAGATAGAACAGATTGGCAAAGGTGAGTGAAGAAACGCACAAAGTCAGGTTGCCTGCCTCTGCCTCTGAAAAAAGCCGCGCAGCAGCGCCATAAAACGGCTCACGCTGCGCAAGCAAATCAAGCACAACATCCGTATCAACGAACAGGCATGGCTTCACCGGTATTTATCCGCCAGATAATCGGTATAGTCCTGCTTGTGATCCTTGACTTTGGCAGCATCAAGTACGCCAGAAAGCTGGGCCACCAGTGGTGTTACCGGTCTGGTCTGCTCTTTGGGCGCAGAAACCTGCCGCAGGTAGCCTTCAATCAGCTTTGAAAGGCTCTGGTGCTGCGATTGGGCAAAGCGCTTGGCCTGTTCAATCACTTCGTGATCAAGGCTTAAGGTAAGTTTTGTGTTCATGGCACCCCCTTGCAATACGTATAGACAAAACAATTATACGTAAACATAAGGATAAAGCAAGTACGGTATGCAGATTGAAAACCGCCCCATCAGCAGCCTATTATTTCTTTTCCAACGTATCAATCTGCGCCAGTTGTGGAAACAGCCGTATCCAGAGCCCCACCACCAACAGATGAAAGGTGGTGGTTCAAAATGCCAATTTTTAGTATTTATGTGGAGCTTGACAGTTGTGCATTAATACACATATTATGTGTTTGAATTAAATATACAAGGATTATGTGTATGAAAAATGAGGCAACATATATCGCTTTTGGCAAAGCACTGGTTGAACTCCGGCAGAAATCAGGGATTCAGCAGGCTGATCTGGCTAAGCTGATAAAGACGACCCAACAGACTGTAAGCCGTTGGGAACTTGGCCTTTCGCGCCCCAGGGACAGACAGATGCCTATTATTGCTGCAACATTAAAAGCAGACATTAACGAACTCCTGGCTGCCGCAGGGTATCAGCCCGCCAAGCTTATAGTGGCCCCGTTTGTACAGCCGTTTCCCATTGATGCACTTGCATTTGATAATTTTGAGCGGTTTTGCCTCTATTTTTTAGAGCGTCTTTATAAAGACAAGAGTGCCATTGTGCATCTGGCAGGCGGGCCTGGACACACTCAGGAAGGTATAGATATCGAGGTGACCTTTCCGAATAAAACAATTTTCTCGTTTCAATGCAAACGGGTTCAACAGTTTGGACCTAAAGACGTCCATACGGCTGTGGGCAAACATGTTCGAAAATCAAAAAGGAAGTTTCTGCTTCTTAGCCGAGTTGCCAGCCCGCAGGCGCGTGACGCCATCAAGAGACATGCTGCTTGGGATATTTGGGATAAAGAAGATATTTCACGTGAAGTCCGTCAAAATCTGCCAAAAGATGAGCAGATTAAATTAGTTGATATGTTTTTCCCCGGGCAGCGTTTGGCCTTGCTTGGTGAGGCTGAGGCTGGCCCATGGCAAGAATTTGAAGATTTTTTTGCGCCGTTTATGTCAGATGGAAATGCTTTCAGCCATACATGGAGTCTTGTCGGAAGAGAGCAGGAAACGAATACTCTTGTCAAAGCTCTATCTGATCCAGACAAACGTGCTGTGTTTCTTGTTGGTGCGGGGGGAGCAGGGAAATCTCGCATTCTCAAAGAGGCGATCAAGCAGTTTCAAGGGCAGCATAGCTCTGTAATGGTACGCTTTCTCTCTCCCCGCCATGAAGTAACAGCCAAAAATCTTGAAGATCTTGGAGCCGGAGAAAAATTACTCGTGGTGGACGATGCACACGACGAAAACAGTCTCCAACTGATTTTCAGGCACGTGGCAACGTCCCCAAAGGCAAAGTTGCTCATGGCGTTTCGTCCTTATGGTCGAGACTTAATCAAAATGCAGGCTGGCAACTTTGCATTAAAAGGCGACAACATCACCGAAATTTCTCTGGCGCCTCTGGAGTTAGCGCGTTCGACAGAACTTGCAGCCCAAGTCCTCAAAACAATAAATGGGCCTGTGGGTATTGCGGAACAGATTGCCCGATTTACCCGTGACTGCCCACTTGCAACGGTCATTGGTGCTCAGGTAGTTGCGAAAGGTACGATTAACCATCTGGAACTTGCAAAGAACGAAGCTCGGTTTCGCGACACTATTCTGGCTCGGTTCCAGGACGTTATTGCAGGAACCATCGGACATAAAGGTGATGATGAGTCAATTAGAAAATTGCTGAAGGTGGTGGCGTTGATACAGCCATTTCATCCAGAGGATACGTCGGTTAGCGATCTTGTAGAAAAGGTGGAAGGAGTTCCGTCCCATGACGCGAACCGCCTGATGACTTTGTTGATAAATGCCGGGGTACTATTCAAACGTGGAGGTAAATATCGTCTATCGCCAGACTTATTGGCAGACTCAGTCATTGAACAACATTGCATTGGAATCAACCTCTCTTCGACCGGTTATGCTGAGAAAGTGTTTGAAGCCGCCGGCGATAGCCATATCAAGAATATCCTTCTTAATCTTGCCAAGCTGGATTGGCGTTTCAGCAATCAACAGCCTACCAATAGCAAACTTTTGGACGGGATATGGAAGAAGTTGAAGCCATCCCAGGAATACTCAGCCCCGTACCTTGAGGCCGTATCGTCTGTTGCTTATTACCAGCCGGAAAGAGCTTTGCATTTTGTCGAACAATTAATGAGCGAAGGCAGCTACCTAAAGGAGCTACCGAACATCATCAAGTACGCCGCATACAATTTTGAACAATTACCCTATGCGTGTGAGCTACTCTGGGAGCTTGGCAAGGATGATAAAAGGGACTTGGGCCAACACACTGGTCATGCCATACGTATTCTTGCCGAATTATGCGGCGTAGAACGGAATAAACCTTTTGGATACAACGAGGTTGTCGTTGACTTTGCGCTGAAACTTATCCGTGAAGATGACGCCTGGGATCATCATTATACCCCCTTTGACATCTTAAAAAATGTACTTGCCGCAGAAGGAAATTTTACTGAGTCGCACGGTGTAAGTTATTCATTCGGCAGTGTTGCCATTAAATATTCCTTTGTTGCCCCGTTGCGTGAGAAGGCCATTGAAGCTGCCTTGCAGCTTCTCACTTCATCATCACCAAAGGTCGCGGTATTGGCTGCAAGGTTTCTGGGGGAAGGCGTCAAATACTATTCAAGGACAGGTGACGAAGCACACCATAAATCATGGAACAAGGCCATTGTAAAAACCCTGCAAGAGATAGAGCAAGTAGTTCTGAGTAATGCTCTTGATCCTTTAGTGATCGTAGAGCTAACTCGTTCGGTTTCATGGCATGCCAACTATGCTAAAAACAAAACCACAACCCCCATTGCAAAGCGTATTTTTAAGTTGCAGCCCACATCTCTTCATTACAGAACCACGTTGGCGCTTATTGATGGTTACGGCCATCTGCGTGAAAAAGACGATATTGAACGTAGTCTTACTGAATGGAACAATGCACTTGCAGCACTGGCAAAGGAGCTAATTGCGAATTATCCGAACGGTGCTCAGTTGCATACATCTATCAAAGAAATTCTGGCACATATTCAAACAAATTTCAGGTCAGGTAGCAGCTCTCCTTCTAGCCTTCTTCAGCACCTCATCATTGAATCAAACGAATTTGCCGAGGTAATACTTACCGATGCTCTTCAAAATCAAAAATCTGAAACTATCCTGTTTGCCGATATGGCACTTGCCAAGCTTTTAGGTGTGGAGCATTCAAAGGCGGTTGCCATTGCCACGCGTTTTCTTGAAACAGACGTCCGGGAACTTCATTTTGCTGTGGCAAGCAGTTATGGTAGATGCGGCGGTAAAGTGGCAGTCTTTAAAAAAGATGACTTAACACTCCTGCAACAGGTTCTGAATTCAAAAGATGAATGGGTAGCTACATCTGCTATCTATGCAGTTCGTGCTATTGCCAAACAGGATTACCGGATTGCTATTGAGCTACTGAAGCAGATTGATTTCTCTATTTCAAGCAAAGTAGCAGATGAAGCGTTTCTCCTTTTTCAAAAGAATGAAGTTATTCCGTTCAACCTACTTACGGAAAATGATATTGATTGCTTTCTGGAAAAATTGATGGCAGTGCAGGAGCTTGACGGCTATTGGACTGAAACCTTTTTAGCCAACTGCTCAAAACACCACGCACAAAAGACCGCTCTGTTTTTCATGAAGCGAGTAGAGCGCGGTGTAAGCGAACAAAATTGGCGCTACCGGCCATGCAATCATGGGCCGTACAGCCATGTTCACCTCCGCTTTCGGGAATCACCGGATTACACACTGATTCTCAGGCAGGTGACCCAATGGATGAAAACGGGTAGAGAAAATTATTTGTTCAACTATCGTTCTGCTGAACTTTTTGAGACTATGTTTCGTCCCTTTGACGCTGAGATGGTTGGTTTTATGCAAGATTGGCTCGATACTGCCGTGGCTGAGGATATCAACGTTATTTCCCAAATTCTTAAAGAAGTTTCTGAAGACGTGGTGTTTGAGCATCGGCAATTTGTTCTGCGTTTTTTGGAAAAAGCCAAGCTATTCGGCCAAGAACAGCTTGAGAATGCGCTCTCCTCTCTGTATGCAGCGGCTTCTTCAGGAATGCGCTCCGGGACTTTGGGGCAACCATTTCCACAAGATATTAGAACAAAGGAATTGGCAGAAAAAGTACTGAGCGAAACACCGCGATTATCCCCGGCGTACCGTTTGTACGAATGGCTCAGAAGGGATGCAGAGAGAGATATCGAACGCGCGTTAAAAGAACGCGAATTATACGAAGAATAGTTGGGAAATAGAGATGGCATATTTTCTTTTCATTGATGAAAGCGGCCAGGATCATAGAGATTCCCCCTATGAGGTGTTGGCGGGAGTAGCTGTAAAGGATACTGCACTGTGGAGCCTGATCCTGGCAATTCAAGAGGCTGAAATCAGGCACTTCGGCATGCGCTACAGTCAAGGCAACAGAGAGCTTAAAGGGAAAAAGATCCTGAAGCGAAAAGTTTTTACCCATGCGGCTTTGTTACCGGAAATTCAAGAATCAGACAGAATGCCGCTGGCAAAAAGCTGCCTCGAAAATGGTGCTGGCGCAGGAAAACGTGAAATGGTTGCTCTGGCGCAGGCAAAGCTTGCCTATGTGCAGGAGGTTTTTGAAATTTGTTCCAAGCATGAATGCCGACTGTTTGCCAGTATTGTTGCAGACCGGGAACACTGCGACCACCATGCTGATTATTTGAGAAAAGATTACTCGTACCTGTTTGAACGGTTCTATTACTTTCTGGAGGATGTTGATCCTGCCGCAGCAGGGGTTGTGGTGTTTGATGAATTAGAAAAAAGTAAGAGCCACATTCTGCTAGGTCAGATGGATAGCTATTTTAAGCTGACAGCTAAAGGGCGTAAGCGGGCGAAACAGATAATTCCAGAACCGTTTTTTGTGCATAGCGACCTGACCACCGGGATTCAAGTGGCTGATCTTGCAGCCTATATTATTTCGTGGGGATTCAGGACGGCTCGACTACTTGAGCCGAAGCGAGAAGAGCTAAAAAGTTTAGTGCATATTATCTCTCAACTTAGACACCATTCAGAACGCCACGTTGAAGGCCAAACCAATTTCAAGGTTTGGAGTTTTGGAATTATCCAAGACTTACGTGGAGGGAGTGCGAGGTGCTGAAAAACAAAAAGGCAATGCAGCGCCGAAGCACCACAAAGCCTCCGATGTCAATACTACGCATTAGACCAAAAAAGTCAATTGCTATCTCTATAATAGCCAACCACCGGATGCTACCAGTTGATTAACTTACTTGTTTGTAGATGCTGGTCCATACCTCACCCCTCCCGTTTTCCCAAGGTATCAACCTGCGCCAGTTGCGGAAACAGTCGTATCCAGAGCCCCACCACCAGCAGGGTGCCGATACCGCCGATCAGCACCGATGGTACGGTACCGAACAGGGCTGCAGTGGCGCCGGATTCAAATTCACCCAACTGGTTGGAGGTGCCGATAAACAGGGAATTAACCGCACTGACCCGGCCGCGCATCTCGTCCGGGGTCTCCATCTGCACCAGGGATGAACGGATCACTACACTGATTACATCGGCTGCCCCCAGCACCACCAGGGCTGCCAAAGAAAGCCAGAAGGTCCGGGAAAGCGCAAATACAAGGGTGGCAACACCAAACAGGGCAACAGAGCGGAACATGGTACGCCCCACCCGGCGTTTCAGCGGCCTGCGGGCCAGCCAGAGCGACATGGCCAGGGCGCCGATGGCTGGTGCCGAGCGCAGCAGTCCCAGCCCCCAGGGACCGGTGATCAGGATATCGCGGGCATAGATCGGCAAAAGCGCGGTGGCACCTCCCAGCAGCACCGCAAACAGATCGAGCGAGATGGCCCCCAGTACCACCGGGTGCTGTTTGATAAAGGAGATACCGGCAAACAGGGAGCGGTCTGCAACAGCTTCCGGCCTGGTGCTTTCTGATGCGGGTTGGATGCAGGAGATCAGGATGCAGGCTGCCAGAAACAGCACGCCAATGGTGCTGTAGACCGTGGTCACACCAGCAGCATAGAGGATGCCCCCAATGGCCGGGCCCACAATGGTAGCGGTCTGGTTGGCCGAGGCAGACAGAGCCAGGGCGCGGGGCAGGTGCTCTCGGGGTACCAGACGTGGCACCAGGGCATGCATGGTGGGGTATTCAAAGGCCCGTGCGCTGCCGATCACAACCATGATGGCCAGCAGGACCTCTTTGCCAAGCAGGTTGTGGTACCCGCCAACGGCCAGCGCTACGGCTGCCATTGCCTCAACAAACTGGCAGGTACGGGCAATGGTGCGGCGATCATAGCGGTCAGCAACCTGGCCTGCCAGCAGGGTCAGCAGCACCATGGGCAGAAACTGGGCCAGCCCCACCAACCCCAGGTACCAGGCGCTGCTGGTAATAGCGTACATCTGCCAGCCTACGGCCACCCCCAGCATCTGAAAGGCAATCGAGGAGCCCATCCTGCCGAACAGGAACAGGAGCAGCGGCCGGGCCAAAGGGCTCGTGGATGTGGGGGTAGGTGTCATAAAAGTTGCGATGTGGCAGAGCAGACCATTACGGCCTGCCCCGCCTGGGGTTTACCCGTGTTGGGAAAAACGTCATGAGGAAGGCCGGCTACCAGGCGCACGGCGCGCAGCGACCGAGACATAACAAGCCGTTAGGCGAGGGAGCGAGTGCCGTGCAACGCCGTAGACGGCCTCCGCACTAGTTTTTCCTAGTGCAGGAACAGCCGCAACCCGGTGTGATACATAGTCATGCCATACTGCTGCGCAGCCACGGTCACCTCTTCGTCCCGCAGGGAGCTGCCGGCATGGGCCACAAACTGCACATTGCTGCGGTTGGCCCGGTCAATGTTGTCGCGGAACGGGATATAGGCATCAGATGACAGGCAGATCCCCTGAAACTGCTGTACCCACTCCAGCCGCTCCTGGCTGGTAACCGGCTCAGGCACCTGGGTCAGGCCAGAGAGCATCTGGGCCCGCTCCGGCTCGGAAAGCTGATCCCACAGCAGGAATTGGTCAACGATGTTGGCCTTTTCCGGCTTTTTAAGCCCTTCTTTGAAGGCCAGCCCTAGCACCTTGGGATGTTGCTGCAGCAGCCATTTTTCCGCCTTGTCGCAGGCCAGGCGGGTGCAGTGCACACGGGACTGCTGGCCAGCCCCCATGCCGATCACCTGTCCTTCCAGGGCCAGGCAGACCGAGTTGGA
>Ga0302238_1002245_pt1 | contig 13836 bp, 8 predicted proteins | sample AAG_UR_Asn_MG_FD_193527 | JGI IMG/M metagenome (GOLD analysis project Ga0302238, IMG submission 193527) | Enriched activated sludge microbial communities from anaerobic digester in WTTP, New Holstein, Wisconsin, United States - AAG_UR_Asn | ecosystem: Engineered > Bioreactor > Anaerobic >...
CGCACGGTATTGCGGATTCCGTTGACGTGGCGCAGCCGGAATCACTTGAAGAGCATGTATTTTGGTGCTTTGTGCGTGGGGGCTGACGTGGCGGCGGGTCTGGTGGCCATGGATGAGATCACGAAGAGCGGCAAGCGCATAGACTTCGTTTTTAAGGACATAAATGGTCGTTTTCTGAAGCGTGCCGACGGGGACACCCATTTCACTTGCACAGCGGGAGACCGGGTGAAGGAGCTAGTGGCCAAGGCTGTGGCCGAGCCCTTACGGTTCGAGGAGAGGGTGGAGGTTGTGGCCACGGTGCCTGCCAAGTATGGCGACACGCCTGTGGCGGTGTTCGAGCTGACGATGTCATTAAAGGCTCGCCCCTCCAAGTAGCTGTTGGGGAGAGTTGATTGGGCGGTGTTCTCAGGCCACTTCGGTACGGCGCACGTAATCGAGCCACTGGTTCCAGGTGTTGAGGATTTCGCCGGGGCCCACAGCTTCCCACAGTTCAATGAAAGATGGCAATCTGAGCAGGTACTGGGATGGGGATGCTCCCTTTTCCAGTTCGCCCAGGTGACGCATGAGCTCGCTCTTTCTAAGGGCGGAGAGGGTGTTGTCTTTTCTGGCGGCCACGAGCCAATCGAGCACGGACTGCCGCATCTGGGAGAGCATTGGTCGCAGGGCTCTGTCAACCAGCGAGATGATCTGAGGAGCGGCACGAACCACGTCGCATCTGGCGGAGAGTGAGAGGGGGAAGGCCTGGGCGACTCGGAGGTAGTCGGAGAGCCGTTCGAGCACTTCGCACTCCAGTCCCGACAGGGGGATGAACTGAGAGGCTCTTGGGTCGGTGACATCGAGGCGCTCGGCCATGTCGATGAGGGCGGCGGAGGCCCGTTCCACGTCGGCATCGCTTACGAGGAATGCCAGGGCCGATTCGGGCGCTTCGGCCAGGGGCATGGTCAGTGCCAGCCGTTCAAGGAGGAGCAGTGGCTTGGCGGCTCGGAGGGCCAGGCCCTTTTCCGAAGCGTACATCATGCGCATGGCCCATTGTGCCATCTGGCTCTCCTGGCCTCGGGCCAGGTTGATGAGGTGAGCCTGGGGGATGGTGGTAGCCTGCATAACGGCTCTTGCGAGCGCTGCTGCGGCGAGGCCTGCCTCTTTGCGCTGGAGGTCGGGCAGTTCTACGAGGTCTGCGAAGCGCTCCATGGAGATAACGACTTGCTCTGCAGCCAGCGTCATTCGGACGACCATGGGCAGGACGGTGCCCACCTGGCCTCCGAGACTGACCATGGAGCGTGCCTGGCGGATATTGAGGGTTAGCAGCTGAACTGCGTTGAGGAAGAGTGGGCGGCTCTGCAAAGCGAAGGCTTGAACGAAGAGCTTCTCGACCACCAGTGCGGCCTCGATGAGCAGGTGAGCTTCGGGAAGTCGCAACCTTATGGCTTTTGCCTCCATGCCTGCTGCCTGCGTTACCCCGTGGACAAAGCGACCGAGGCTGTCCTGGCTGGTGACGTCAGCAGAGGAGCGTTGGCGCAGTAGCCTGGAGGGGGGCTCCATGACAATTGCTGCAATCTCCATGACGCTGTGGGCGTGGTGCGGGAAGGCCTGTGCGACCCGGGCGCAGAGATCGGGGATGCCGTGGACCTGTCCGTCAGCGACCCAGGCTTTGAGTCCGGCCCTGAGGGTGCGGGTGAACTGCTCCCTTTCGCCTGCGGTTGCGTAGCCCCACGCTGCGGCAAGGTACAGTTGATGCGAGGGTGTTCTGGGCTTGTTGGATGGAGGCTGTTGCGCCCAGAAGTGATAGGCAGTGGAGAGGAGTAGGAGTGCCTCTTTTGGGAGGGCCTCGATGGGTGGCATTTTGGGGGGCGTCGGAGAAGCCTGGAAGTCGGCTCGGATTCTTGATGCGGTGCTGGCATCGAGGGGGGGCAACCGGGGGGGCACCTCATCGGCAAGGCTCTCAACAAGGCGTTGTGCCTCGGGGCTGGGGAGGAAGAAGGGTGGCAAGAAGCTGGCGTGGCTTATTGCGCCTGCGGGCCAGATGAGTCTCTCTTCAACCAGTCGCAGCAGGTCGGGGCCCAGCCGCCCCTCTTCCACTCCGTAGACTCCGGCCAAGCGCTGCACCAGCGCTATACCAGAACCTTCTTCCTTGACCAACAGGTGCAGCAGCGCGAGCTGCGAGCGCGAAAGTGACGGCATTGGAACTCCAGATACCCGCTTTTCCACCATAAACGCGCCACCGACTGACGCTTGGCCTTTGACCACGCCACTTTGCGAATCCGGGGCGACGATTGCAAGAAGAATCCCCCGACTTCGCGCCCTGGGCCTGTCTCCTTGGGGGCAGCAGGTTGGATCTTCCAACACGCTGCCTTGGCTGATATAAGACAACCCCTTGTGCAGAGGACCGAATCACCCTGGAGGCTTCCATGAGAGATAGAGAGTTGGACATTCTGGCAGTGAACACGCTCCGTGCGTTGTGCATCGACATGATTCAGAGGGCCAATTCGGGGCATCCCGGGTTGCCTCTTGGGGCGGCTCCGATGGCCTGGGTTCTGTTCAACGAGCACTTGAAGCATAGCCCGGGGGCTCCTACTTGGGCCGATCGTGACCGGTTCGTTCTCTCGGGGGGACACGGCAGCTCGCTTCTTTATGCTCTGTTGCATCTGACCGGGTACGATTTGGGCATGGAGGAGTTGAAGGCGTTTCGGCAGTGGGGCTCGAAGACGCCGGGGCATCCGGAATTCGGTCACACTGTGGGGGTTGAGGCGACCACGGGGCCGCTGGGGCAGGGCAGCGCCAACGCGGTTGGCATGGCTTTGGCCGAGCGCATTCTTGGGCAGCGGTTCAACAGGCCGGGGTTCTCTGTTGTGGATCATTACACTTATGCCCTGGTGACGGACGGCGACCTGATGGAGGGGATTTCGGGGGAGGCTGCGTCGTTAGCGGGCCACCTGGGTCTGGGAAAACTTATATATTTATATGACTCTAATGACATATCTCTGGATGGGCCCACTTCGCTGGCCTACAGCGAGGACTATGCTGCTCGCTACCGGGCGTACGGATGGCATGTGGAGTTGGTTGAGGATGGGGACCGGGATCTGGCTGGGATATCTGGGGCCATATCTCGGGCGAAGGCTGAGGCGGGGCGTCCGAGCCTGGTTATTGTGAGGACCACTATTGGTTTCGGGTCTCCGAACAAGGCTGGGACGTCGAAGAGTCACGGGGCGCCTTTGGGGGCGGACGAGGTGAGGCTTACTAAGGGAGCGCTTGGGGTTCCCGCGGATAAAGAATTCTACGTTCCGGCGGAGGTTTTAGCGGTGCGGGATGGGCTTGTGGCCAGGGGTCTGGAGGCTTCGTCGGCGTGGGACAGTATGTTTTCGGCCTATGCTGAGGCGTACCCCGAGTTGGCAGCGGAGTGGAGGTTGTCGCAGTGTGGGGGCTTACCGGCGGGTTGGGACGGGGGGCTGGCCGTGTATGGGGACGGCGATTCGTTGGCGACGAGGAAGGCTTCGGGCGATGCGTTGAACGCCATAGCTGCGAGGGTTCCATGGGTGGTTGGTGGCGATGCTGACCTGGGCAGTTCCACTCAGACGAGGCTTAAGTGTTCTGGTTCGAATTCCCGAGGGGAGCCGGGGGCGCGGAACATACATTTCGGGGTTCGGGAGCATGCTATGGCCGCCATAGCCAACGGGATTGCCTATCACGGTGGTCTTCGGGGTTTTGTCTCCACGTTCTTCGTATTTTGCGACTACATGAAGCCATCCATGCGATTGGCGGCGATGAACGGGCTTCCTGTGGTTTATGTATTGACCCATGACTCCATAGGTGTTGGCGAAGACGGTCCGACGCACCAGCCGGTGGAGCATCTGATGTCCATGAGGATTATTCCGGGGCTTGATGTTGTGAGGCCTGCGGATGCCCGGGAGACCGTTGCGGCGTGGAAGTATGCCATGGAGCGGAGAGAGGGGCCGACGTTGCTGGTGTTGACGAGGCAGAATCTGCCTGTGCTGGCGGGGAGCGGTGACGAGAGTTCGCTTATTGCTCGTGGGGCCTATGTGGTCAGTGACTGCGGTTCGGCGCCTGCGGGGGTACTTATTGCCACGGGTTCGGAGGTTTCTCTGGCTGTGGAGGCCCAGGCTCTTCTGGCCAAAGAGGGCATTAGCGTGAACGTGGTTTCGATGCCATGTATGGAGGCATTCCGTCGTCAGCCCGAGGCCTATCGCCGGTCGGTTCTGCCGGGGGATATTGCATGCAGGGTATCGGTGGAGGCGGGGGTGACCATGGGATGGAGGGAGTGGGTTGGCGACGGCGGGGTTTCTATCGGTCTTGACCGGTATGGGGCATCGGCTCCTGCGGAGATTCTATTCAGGGAGTTCGGCATTACTGCGGAGGCGGTGGCCGATGCGGTGAAGGGGCTTGTTACGAGGTAGGTTTACGCCTTCTAAACCACTGCTCGCCATTCTCGTCCCCCCCTCGACTCGGCCTTGGGCCGGCTGGGAGTACACGGCTGCTGGGTGGATCGAGATATGTGAGCAGCCGTGTAGTGGGCGTTAGCGGGGCGGACTATTTGCCGATGTATTGTTCGAGTTCCTTGAGGACGATGAGAGCTTCATCTTCCTCAACGGCGTGGCGGAAGTGGAAGACCCCTGGCAGAAGTTGGGTTTCGGTTTTGACGTAGTCCTTGATATTCATGAGGGCCTTGGCCATTTCATCTCGGTCGCTCTGGATGGATGCCAGGGTGCAGTTGAGTTTGATTTCCTCAAGGAACTTGGCGATGGGGGTAACATCCTGGCCTTGGATGTATCCGGCGATAAGGACGCAGACTCCAACCAGTTGTCCATGCAGGTAGTGGCCGTGGGTCATAGATTCGAGGCAGTAAGCCAGGTAGTGTTCGCTTCCCTCTTCGGGGCGTGAGTTGCCCACCATTTCGCACAATCTAACTTCGCCGACGAAGAGTTCGCTCATGAGCTTGAGTCCTTCGTCGGTAGCGTCGCGAATCTCTGCTGCTCCGGCCAGGAGGCGATTCAGCAGAATCTGTGATTGAGCGGCTATCTCGGGGTCGTAGGGTTCAATTTCTCGGCGCCCGGCCTCTTTCCAGTCCCACAAGGCCGTGAAGATGGATATAAGGTCACCGACGCCGGACCGATTCATGAGAATAGGGGCTTTGCGAATCAATTCGTAGTCAATGAGTAGGTGGGTGGGGAAGACTTCTCCCACGTAGCGAACTCTGGAGCCTTCACGTACTCCGATGGCCTTGGTATAGGCAGCGTCCACGGATAGGATGGTGGGCACGAGAACCAGTGGCATCTCGCTCTTCCAGGCTACGTATTTGGCATGGTCTACTGCCGAGCCGCCGCCGATGCCGAAGACGGCGCTGCCTCTTCTGAACCCTGCTGCGACCTCCTTGACGACCTTGTGTTCCATGGTGGTGACCATGTGAACTTGCGTAGTGGCTGGGAAGAGGTGCTTCACCAGTTCCCAGGGCTCGGGTTGGGTCAGCACGATTGGTGCTTTCTTGAGTTCTGGGGGGAGTGCTTCGATAAGTGCTGTGCCGTATGTTGGCAGGGCTACTTTGGGTTCGGGATAGGTGGCCAAGATAACCTCCATCTGCGGTAAGAAATGGGTGCTGGGCGACGCTCTCTTACTAAATATGGGCCCAGTCTCCCGCCTCGGCAGCAGAGTGCATGCCGGGCAACGTTCGTGACGAATCAGTCGGGCCTGTCAACTCCAAGGCTGGTGAGTCCAGCCCGAACAGCGCCCGCGTATTCTACTTCAGGCCCCGGCGCTTGCTACCCCGAATGTGGTTGTCTGTCAACGCAGTTCTGCCGACCACAGAACGAAAAGGGGTCTGGAGGCCTGTTGCTGAGGGCTAAACGGCCGTTGCGCCAAGCCCCTGCACCAATGTATAAGCTGTGGCGTCGACAAGGGGGTTTCAATGAGCAGAGCGGGTGGATTGTTGATGATTTTGCTGGTGCTGGCGGCCTCCTGTGCCAGAGAAGGTACGGGGTGGGCTGTGACTGGGAAGGGAGGTTCAGGGGGGGATTACAGGGGGGGCCCCGACGCTCAGCAGGGTGACGTATCCTGCGTGGACTGCTTTGGGGAGGTTGGCGCCGTCGATTCCTCTTCATGGGACCTGGCGGGCGACTTGACGGATATGGCAGGCGACAGCGATCTGATAGAGATCGGCGGCGATGGTGCCTCTGACGTATCCGTCGACTTGGTCTGGCCCGACAGTGGGGAGATTCAGGACTACGTCGGTGAGACGACTCCGGACGATGTTGCCGATGGTGAGGGTCAGGTTGCGGATGTGGAGGATGCCCTGGATGCTGATGAAGGCGATGTGGCGGACTTGGAACTGCTCCCGGTCGAGGCTCCGCAGTTGGACCAGTGGGGAGGTCTGGCGGCCATGCCGGTGGGAACACCATCGGGGTTCTTCTCGGTGGCCCAGCATGAGGGGCGCATGTGGCTGGTGGACCCTGACGGCAACGCCTTCTTCTCGCTGGCGTTGCAGTCCGTAACCTATGGCAGTCTTGCTGCGCCGGACCTTGGCTATGCGCCGGCAACGTTGAGTCAGAAGGCCAGGTGGGCAGATGTGACGGGGGCGCCCGGAGATATCTCTACGCTGGTCAACAATGAACACATCGACACCATGCTTGAGTATGGTTACAACAGCGTAGGTGGGTGGAGCAATGGGGTCATTTCGTATGCCAAGGGCAAGCTCCCATACACGATCTCATTGGGGTTCGCTGCAGGCGTGGCGGGTGGGGGCGTCTCTACCCCTGTTCCAGCGGCATCCCCGGGCGGGTTCCCCGATGTGTTCCACCCGGATTTTGCCACCGCATGTGCCGAGTATGCGCAAAAGCAGATAGCTTACTCGACAGCAGCGGACCCATGGTGCATCGGTTACTATGTGGACAACGAGCTGAAGTGGTGGGGAGGGAACCAATATCTTCCGACAACGCTCTACACGCTCACGGACGACTTCGCGGACGAAGGGCCGGATTCGCCGGGAAAGCAGGCGTTTGTGGCCATGATGGAGGCCAGGTACGCCGGTGATATCGGGATGCTCAACGCTCAATACGGTAGTGATTTCAGTGGCTTCGGGGATCTTCTGGCAGCTCCGGGGCTGCCATACGACCATACGAACGTGGCGCATGTGGCGGACCGTGATGCGTTTCTGGAGCTGATAGCGGAGAACTATTTTGCGGGCGTCTCGGCGGGGCTCAAGGCTCGGGCGCCGGACCAGCTCAATCTCTGTTCCAGGTTCGCTTCTATAGCACCTCCTGCTGTTATCAAAGCCGCTGCCAAGTATTGTGATGTAGTTTCGATAAACGACTATTATTTGCGTTCGGACCCGGTGAGCAATTTTGCCCTGGGGGGCAAGCCCGAGGAGAGATGGGGCAAGCACGCCCAGCTGATTTGGGAGGGGGCAGGTGGGCCCAAGCCGGTGATTCTCACCGAGTGGGGCATCAGGGCCAAGGACGCCGGACTGGCGAACTCATACGGTGCCGGCTACGTTGTGGCAGCGCAGCATGATCGGGCTCAGTTCTACCACGAGGTGCTTAATTGGTTGCTGGAGCGTGAGCACGATGGGGTTGGCTTCATTGTTGGTGCGCATTGGTTCATGTATCTAGACGAACCACCGACGGGCCGGTTTGATGGCGAGGATTGTAATTACGGTATTTCTACTATCAGGGATGAGCATTATCTATTTACTCTTCGCTCGATGCTTACGTCTAATGTGGCATTGTTATATGAACTACTTACAAAAGAGCATCCATCGGTTCTGCCTATGGTTTCCGAGGTTAAGGTGACTCTTGACGAGGCCAGTGGTGCGGCTGTTGTGACCTGGAAGAAGGTGGCGGGGGCTCAGGGGTATAGAATCTGGGCCCTTACGCACCCAGCGGGTCAAGAGAACCGGATAGCCGGTTCGTGGACCGTAGGGCCCATATCACAGACCGTGGTTCCATTGCAGGGTTGGGGGGAGCAGTGGCTGTGGTTTGGGGTTGAGCCTCTCCACAACGAGGTGGCAGGCATGGCCATACGGGTTGCCTCAACGCCGATTCTTACGCTTCCCGCCCCAGTCGAAGTGTTGTCGGACGACGAGGTGCTGGGATGCGAGACCCTGGACATTCTGACTCTTGGGAACAAAGAGATTGGAGAGGGGCCGGGCCCTGCCTATGCGAGGTTGGAGGAGTCGTTCGTGCCGGGCGGTGGCAAGGCCATAGTGCTGGAGTTCATTCCGTTATCGCGGAGCTATGTCAAGGGTCTGGCGGACAACAGCGAGATAGTGGTGGAGATGGCTCTTCCCGTGGGTACGGTGACCGACCGAATCTCGTTCTGGATGAAGCCGTTTCACAGCTATGGTCCCTCGGATGTATACAGGTCTTCAAGCGAGTTTGTGCAGGTAGCGGCGGTGAATGCGCAGGGGCAGGAGTTGGCCCGGTGGCCGTTGGCGGGAGCCGGCGAGGGTCCGCTTCTGCCGGGCCCAGTGGTACTGGAACTGGACGAAGCCAAGCCCGTGGCATCATTGCGGTTCATAGTGGACGTCCTATCATTCGGCCTACCCTTGGAACAGGCAGTAGTCCTGGCCCTGGACGAGTTCGACCCGGCCCCATCGGTCACGAGTTCAGCGCCTCAATAGGCTGCAGGTTTGCGGCCTTTTTCGCCGGGTAGATTCCGAAGACGACGCCGATAACGATACTGAAAGTGCAAGAGGCGACGGCCGCTGCGGCGGAGAAGTCGGCTCTTGCCCAGCCGAACCGGTTGCACGCTCCCACCACCACTATGGCGAGGAAGACGCCGGTGAGGCCGCCTGCCAGGGAGAGGAGGGCAGATTCGCCCAGGAATTGGGAAAGGATGTCACCACGTCTGGCCCCGATTGCTCGACGCAAGCCGATTTCCCAGCGTCGCTCTCGCACAGCCATGAGCATCACTGCAAGAATGCCGATACCTGCGACGAGCATGGAGATCATGGCGACGCCCAGCACCAGTCTTGTGGCGGCCGAGGTGGTCTCGATGGCGGTCTCAAGCAGGGTCAGTTGGTTCATTATTGTGAAGTCGTCCTCTTTCTTGGGGCCCAGTCTGTGTTTATGGCGGAGCAGGGCTCGAATCTCGTTGGTGGCCTCTTCGAGGTCGTTTTCAGAGCGCCCCTGGACGTAGATGGTCTCAACGTGCACGACTTTGAAGAGCCTCTTCATGCCAGGGTCCAGGGGGACGTAGATAATGTCGTCCTGGTCTCTACCGCTGGCATCTGAGCCGCGCTCGGTGAGGACGCCGACCACGGTGAACTGGCTCTTGCCGATGGTGACTCTCTCTCCCACGGGGTCTGACTCGCCATAGAGGTTTGTGGCCGTCTTCGGGCCCAGCACGGCCACCAGGCGACCTGCTTTCTCCTCGGCCGGCGTGAAGAGCCGACCGTTCTCGGCCTCAATATTGCGGATGGCGAAGGCTTCGGACTCCATGGCCTCTACGAAGGTCTGTGCGGAGAGCACAGCGGAGCGGACCTTCATGTCTCGCATGATGGCACCGGCGGCGCTCACTGCCGAGGAGACCTGCTTTCTTATGGCGACGGCATCAGAAGGGGTGAGGGTTGTAGCCAGCGTCATCTGCCTGGAGCGGTTACCTCGTTGCTTGAACTGGCCAGCCCGCACCATGAGCAAGTTGGTTCCTTGTGCCCGGAAGACCTCCTCCAGTTCCAACTGCATGCCGTTTCCGATGGAGACGATTGAGGTCAAAGCGGCCACAGCAAGCACGATAGCTGAGACGCTGAGGATGGTTCTCAGGGGATGCGCCATGAGGAGCTTCGCCGAGATGATCATGTTTCTGAGCAGCTTCATCTCAGCGCCTCAATGGGTGACAGCCCCGCTGCCCTGCGTGCGGGGAAGGTGCCGAACACCAGGCCCACAGCGGTGGAGAAGAGCATGGCCATGAGCAGCCCTCGGAACGAGAAGGCTAGAGGGACGTCCGGGGCCACAAGGGAAATCACCAGGAACACCGCAAGGCCCACGAGAGTACCCAGGGCCATTCCAATCAGGTTGACCACGGTGGATTCGAAGAGGAACTGGACGAAGACATCCCTCTTTGATGCTCCCAGAGCCCGCCTGAGGCCAATCTCCTTGGTTCGTTCTCCCACGGAGACCAGCAGGATGTTCATCATTACCACACCGCCAACCACCAGGCACAGGACCGCCAATGCCGTGAGGAGCAGCGTCAGGGAGCCTGTGGCCTTTGCCCGGAACGCCAATATCTGCTGGGCCGTGAAGACCATAAAATCATCTGGTTCCGGGGGGGTGATATGATGGCGCCTGCGGAGGATCTCCTCCATCTGGATGCGCTGCTCCTCCATCAAGTCGGGTGTTCCGCTCAGGATGTCTATTCCGTTGAGCGAATCGACACGTAGGACTCGCACCATTGCGGTGGAGAGTGGAAGCAGAATGCGTTCGTCAAGGTCGTCGCCCCGAAGGGAGACGCCCCTTGGGCCAAGGACCCCGATTACCTTGAAATTGACCCGGTTAACAGAGAGGTTCTTGCCCACGGGGTCTTCGCCACCGAAGAACTCCTCTTGAAGCTTCGGTCCAATGACCACCACCCGGGATTTCCTATCGTTGTCCGACGCTCTAATGAAGCGCCCCGATGCGATGGTGTCGGTGGCCATGTTGATGAAGTCTTCCGTGACGCCGAACCCAATTACGGTCTTGGTGGTAGAGCCTGAGCGGATGGTCCAGTCAAGGGAGCGGACCATGGGACTGATGGCGTCCAGCCCGTCAACTTCCAGAGCAATAGCCTGGGCATCCTCCAGGGTGAGCTTCCCTGTGGTGCCGCCTGCGGGGCCGCGGAAGAAGCCTCCGGCCCGAACTCGAATTGTCTGAGTTCCGAAGCTCTCCATGTGCTTCTCAAACATCTCCCGGGTGCCCTGGTTCATGGCCTCCACCACGGTGAGCGAGGCGATGCCGAGCAGGGTGCCCACCATCATGAAGAAGCTCCTCAGCGGGCTGCCCGAGAGGCTTGCCAAGCCCTGTTTTGCCAGGCGCAGAAGCCTCATTGTGGTGACTCACCCTTGGCCGGTTCTGCAGCGGCCTTCACGTCAGGCGCTCTTGAGCCGCCGACGGTGTCACTGGCGACCATGCCGTCATGCATCCTGATGACCCGCTGAGCAAAGGCAGCGGTGGCGTCGTCGTGGGTGACCATGATGATGGTGTTTCCATCTTTGTGTAGTCTGGTGAAGAGGGCCATTATGTCATCGGTGCTCTTCTGGTCCAGGTTTCCCGTTGGCTCATCGGCCAGCAGAATCTTCGGGTGGTTTATGAGTGACCGGGCGATGGCTACCCTCTGCATCTGGCCCCCCGAGAGTTGCGTGGGGTTGTGGTGCATTCGATCGTGGAGTCCCACCAGGGCCAGGAGTGCTTTAGCTCGCTCTCGGGCATCCTTCGGGTAGTTGGAGGAGTATACAAGCGGCAGCATCACGTTGGTGATGGCGTCAGCTTTGGGCAGCAGGTGGAACTGTTGGAAGATGAAGCCAATCTTCTCGTTGCGGATTCTGGAGCGCTCGGTGTCGTCCATGCCCACCACGTCCACGCCGTCAAGGACGTAGCGGCCCGAGGTGGGAGTATCAAGACAGCCGAGGATGTTCAGCAGAGTCGATTTCCCCGTGCCGGAGCTGCCCATGAGGGCTACGTATTGCCCCGCCTCGACGTGTATGTCGATGCCTTTGAGTACGGGGGTGGTGAACTCACCGTTGACGTAGGTTTTTGTGATGCCCTCTAGCCGTATCATTTTCAGTCGCCTCGCTGTGGAGCGGGGGCCTTGTAGACAACGGTGTCACCCTCTTCCAGTCCAGAGAGCACCTCAACGAAGTCTCCCTCTTCGATGCCCAGTTCAACCTCGACGGACTCTGGTGGGCCGGAGCCCTTCTTGACGTGAACCAGATTGGTTCCTGCCTTGCGGTCCAGCGCTTTGATAGGGATTGAGAGGGCAGCGTTCTTTGTTTCGGCCAGGACGCTGACGTTGGCGGTCATTTCGGGCCGAAGCCTGCCGGCGAACTTTCCCTCTATATCAATAACAACATCGTAATATATGACGTTATCGCGAAGAATGGCTGTAGGGTAGATGGCTGTTACTACGCCCTTGAATTCTTCGTTGGGGAAGGCATCGACGGTGAAGGTTGCAGTTTGCCCTTCGGCCACCTTGCCGATGTCTACCTCATCCACGTAGGCGTCAACCTGGAGTTGTTCCAGGTCGACGATGGTGACGAAGGTTGGAGCGGAGAAGCCGGCGGCGACGGTTTCGCCCTCTTGTGTGGAGATGGTGCCCACGGTGCCCGATATGGGGGCGGTGACCGTGGCGTAGGAGCGCCTGATCTGGGCCAGGTCCAGTTCTGCTTCTAATCGTGGGAGGGAGGCTTCCAGGACCGCAACGTCGGCCTTGAAGCCGGCTCGAATGGAGTCGAGTTCTTTGCGGGTGACATCGAGGATGGCCTGGGCCTTCTCTACCAAGGCTTCCTGGAGGCTGGTCTCTCTGGATAGGTCTGACTCAGCCCGCTTGACTGTTTCTTCTTGGACGGCCACTTCGTGAGAGAGGCGTGTGCTGGCGAGGTTCCGTTGCTGGCGAGCGCTGCGAAGTCTTGAGAGTGCTGCTTCTTCATCGGCTTTGGCTTTGTCCAGGGACTGTTCGGCGAGCATCCCTTTTTCGTAGAGTGTGTCGTAGCGGTTTCTGTCTTTCTGGGCCAGGTTCTGGTTGGCTGAGCGCTCCTGAATCTCGGCGGATGCCACTCTGACCTCGGCGGTGCGTTGAGCTCGAATTGAGTCGAGCTTGCGTTTTTCCAGTTCCAGAGTCGCCTGGAGCTGGGTCCGGATAGAATCCAGGCGGACCCTTTCGGTCTCCACCTCTTTTTCGCGCTGGACGATGAGGGTTTCGAGCCTGGCCACATCGGCGTCAAACTGCAGTTTTCGGGAAGCGATCTGGACCTTGGTTGAATCCAACAGCGCTCGAGCCTGTTGAAGATTGGCTTCGAGGTCCTGGTGCTCTATGACTGCGATGACCTGGTCCTTCTTGACCTCGTCTCCGATGCTGACGTTGAGCTTCTCGACCTTGCCCGATTGTCTGGCACCAACGTTGACCTGGGCGCCCACCTTAGGCTTCACGGTGCCGGTGGAGAGGACGTTGAGCACGAAGTCTCGGCGCTCGACCTTGGCTTCGACCATCTGTCCCCCCTGGCCCTTAGCACCTTTGGGCGGGCCGCTTAGTAGGAAGTAGGCCAGGGCTCCAAGGCCGGCTAGGACCAGAATAGCAACAAACCACTTCAAGAACCGTTTCATCTGCCTCTCCCTGCCGGCTGAGCTCTGCCGGCCACCGAGTAGCCCACTGCCTTCTCCAATCTTGCCACTGACAAGTACCAATCCAGCCGGGCCTGCACGAGGTTCAGGCGTGCCGATGCAAGGCCGGCTTGCGCCTCGAAGACTTCCAAGATGGTTCCGGTGCCGCTGCTGTAGTTGTCTTCTGCCAGTTTGCGGCTCTCTTCGGCGGCCGCCACCAGTTTCTCCAGGGCCGTCACCTGTTCTCTCGACTCTTGGGCCACGCTGTGTGCGGCCCAGACTTCGAACTGAATGTCGTTGACCATGCCGGCCAGGTTACTTCGTGCCTGTTCTTCTTCGTGCATGGCGGCTTCTGCAGCGTAGCGAGGTTCGTAGCCCGAAAAGAGCGGGACAGAGATCCCGACGCCCACGTTCCAGGGTGCGGCGAAACCGCCCTTTGTATTGTAGGAGCTACCCACGAAGGCATCTGCGGAGAGCGATGGCAGGTTGCCCGCATCAGCTGCTCTGGCTTGGGCCAAAGCCTGCTCAACTCGGGCCCTGGCGG
>Ga0302238_1002251_pt1 | contig 13812 bp, 10 predicted proteins | sample AAG_UR_Asn_MG_FD_193527 | JGI IMG/M metagenome (GOLD analysis project Ga0302238, IMG submission 193527) | Enriched activated sludge microbial communities from anaerobic digester in WTTP, New Holstein, Wisconsin, United States - AAG_UR_Asn | ecosystem: Engineered > Bioreactor > Anaerobic >...
GGTCCCCCCTCATGTGCCCCCCACGCCCCCACCGCTGACCTGCAACTTACCGGCTGCGGCCCCACCCGCGCAACGCTCGCAAGAGCGGATGCGCGCCCAACTCGTCGGGTGCGGATCCGTAGCCGAGGAGTGGGACTTCCACCGGGGGCATTTCGTGGCCGTAGTCCCGCCAAAGCGCTAGCGACGGCGGGTTGACGTCGCCGTCGCCGTCGCCGAACTGCCTGGCCATGACGAGCCGAGATAGCAAGGACAGAACAGAATCCATTTGATCGCCGTTTCGGGAACAGCGCCCAACTCCTCACCCTTTGTTGACAAAGCCTCATTCGTGACAGTATCCTCCGCCCGTATGTGGTCATGTGCCGTGCTGTGAGCGCTTGTACAGCAGCGGCCCGAAGCCTCGCTTGTTTTCGGGGGAAGGAGTTCGACCATGCGCAGACTCATCTCTTCCTGTGTGCTCAGTTTCTCATTGATTCTCATGCTTTTCGCACCCGCAGGCTGCGGCTCCAGCGGCACCACCTCCGACGAGGACTACACCGACCCCAACTGGAACCCCTTCGACTCAGGCACCCAGGACTTGGGCAACACGGACACAGCCGGCGTCGATGCCGCCACCGACGCCCCGCCCGATGTCCCCTGCGTTCTACCCTGCGGCGAAAACTGCTGCGGCGAGGGCGAACTCTGCCTGGAAGGCAACGTTTGCTGCAAACCCAACTGCGACGACAAGTGCGTTGGAGGCAGCGATGGATGTGGAAATATTTGTACGAAAGTACCAGAGTGTACGGGCTGCTGCACAGACGATAAAGTATGCAAACCCGGCACCTTCAACGACTTCTGCGGCAAGGCCGGCCTGGCCTGCCAAACCTGCGCTGCCCCCCTGACCTGCCAAGGCCAGATCTGCAGCAACAGCCCCTGTACCCCCCAATGCGACGATAAGTGCGCCGGCGCTGCCGACGGATGCGGCGGTCTCTGCGCCGAAAACAAGTGCACCGGATGCTGCCAGGACCAGGTCACCGGACCCATTTGCCTCTTCGGAAACACTCAGGACGCCTGCGGCAAAGACGGTGCCCCCTGCCAGGTCTGCAGCGGAGGCTCACTCTGCGCCGGCGGACTGTGCGGCTGCACCCCCGACTGCACCGGTAAGTGCCAAGGTGCCGATAACGGCTGCGGCTCGGCTTGCACAACCAGCGACTGCAACGGTTGCTGCGCTGCAGATTTCTCGTGCCAGCCCGGAACCAGCATCGCAGCCTGTGGCAAGGTGGGTGGCACCTGCGCAAGCTGCGGCCCTGACCAGTCCTGCAAAGAGAGAACCTGCACCGACATCCCCTGCGAGAAGCAGTGCACAGGCAAACAGTGCGGCGACGACGGCTGCGGCGGCACATGCGGCACATGCGGGGCCAACCAGAAGTGCATGCCCGACGGCACCTGCTGCACCCCCTCCTGCGACGGCAAATGCCAGAGCGCCAGCGACGGATGCGGCGGAACCTGCTCCAACAACGCCCCCTGCGTCGGCTGCTGCGATGCCCAAGGTACATGCCTTGCCGGCACAACCAATGCTGCCTGCGGCCTCAACGGCCAAACCTGCGCTGCTTGCGTATCCCCGGAACTCTGCCAGAACAACACCTGCCAGGAACCCTGCGTCCCCGACTGCACCGGCAAGTGCCCCACAGGACCCGATGGATGCGGCGGTACCTGCTCCCCCAACCCGCCCTGCGATGGCTGCTGCGACGTCAATGGAACCTGCATGGGCGGAACCTCCGCCGTAGCTTGCGGTAAGTCCGGCGCTGCCTGCAAAGTCTGCATCGCCGGTGAGCAGTGCCTCGACCAGCAGTGCAAAACCGTCTGCACCCCCAACTGCGCCAACAAATGCCCAACTGCCAGCGACGGCTGCGGCGGCACCTGCTCCAGTAACCCCGCCTGCGAAGGATGCTGCAGCAACGGCTTCTGCATGCCCGGTACCTGGACCGACATGTGCGGGAAGTCCGGCCAGGACTGCAAAGTATGCACCACCGGCCAGAGCTGCCTAAATCAGGTCTGCACCACAACCTGCACGCCCAACTGTACTCTTAAATGTAATGGCGAAAGCGACGGCTGCGGCGGCTTCTGCCCCACCTGCCCCTCGGGCTACAGTTGCGTGTCCGGCGTCTGCGAAGAAGATACAACCAGCGACTGCGCCTCAACACCCTCGTCGAACCACACCCCCCTCGCCGCACTGCTCATCGTAGCCGGAATTCTGATAAGCCTCGGCTTCCGACGCCGATCGAAAAACCTATAGGGCGTAGGGACGCCGGGGGTCCGCGTGGCTCCTTCGTCGACGAAACGTAATACGACGGCGTGACGCAGTACCCCCGGCGAGACGCCGGGGGCTCCGCGAGACGCCGGGGGCTCCGCAACACCGGGGCGCATCGGCGCTTCGTGACGCAGTACCCCGGCGGGACGCCGGGGCTCCGCTCGACACCGGGGCGCACCTACGCTTCGTGACGCAGTACCCCGGCGGGACGCCGGGGCTCCGCTCGACACCGGGGCGCACCTACGCTTCGTGAAGCTGCCCCCCGGCGAGACGCCGGGGGCTCCGCGAGACGCCGGGGCTCCGCTCGACACCGCGGCGCATCGGCGCTTCGTAACGCACTACCGCGGCGCTACGGCCCACCGCAGCTTCGCCGATTTCGACCGGGGGTTCGCTCTTCGCTCCTCGGGAGTGGCTCTCACTACCTCCTTGGCAATGGCAGCGTAGTGCCCCAATGCCAGGCCGTCTCGGAACGCACGCTTCACCCTCCGGTCCTCACCCGAGTGGAACGTTAGAATCGCCACTCGCCCCCCAGCACGCAACGAAAAAGGAAGCTGCGCCAACATGGAGTCCAATACCCCAAACTCGTCGTTCACCGCTATCCGCAGCGCTTGAAAAGTACGCCGGATTGTCAGCTTCAACTCCTCCTCAGCCACACCCGGCAACGCCGCTTGAACTGCCTTGGCAAGGTCCATGGTCGTGCCGAATCGACGCCCGGCCAGACGCTCTCCTAAAGGCTCCCAGTGCGGTTCGTCGGAGTTCTCAAGAAGCAACGCCCCCAACTTCTGGGCGCTCGCCCCCAATACCAACTCCCACGCCGAAATGCCCTTGTTCGGGTTCATACGCATGTCAAGCGGACCTCGATGCTTCACCGAAAAGCCCCGCTCCGGATTGTCAATCTGCATGGATGAAACCCCAAGGTCGGCAAGAATCATGTCGGCACCGTCCCAACCCAAACCCATCACCGCCTTAGAGAGCCCGGCGAAGTTAGTCCTCACCGCCGTGAAACAGCCGGCGTCGTACCCCATCCCACGCAGCCTCGCCTCCGTCCGGGGCAACTCCAAGGGGTCGCAGTCAAGCCCCAGAAGGTGCCCCCCGGGCATCATCCTCGACAACAACTCCACGCTGTGGCCGCCCCATCCCAAAGTACAATCCACAGCCCTTGAACCCGGACACGGAGAGAGAACGTCCAGAATCTCCTGAACCATTATCGACCGATGGGTGCCCGCAGGAGTCTTGCCCGACTCCAGTACCCTCTGCACAGTCTCGGGATACCGCTCCGGAGCCAACTCCTTGTACTTCTCGTGAAAACGCCGGGGATGGGTGCCCGAGTAGCGCTTGCGTCTCATATGCCCAGTGGAACCGCTGGATTCCCCCGTTCCATCGTCTCGCTCGTCACTCATGTAGTACGCCACCCGTTAATGTATAAGCGTAAATAGCAATTACCCCGCAGATAAATGCTCCACAAGGATCTTGACCCCGATGAGCACAAGCACCAGTCCGCCAACAAACTCCATCTTCCTTCCGAACCTGGCCCCCAGACGCTCCCCCAGACGCAACCCCAACACCGTCATGCCCGCAGCAACAACCCCAATGATTAGCGCTGGGTAGATAATATTGCTAACAAGCAAAGAAAAGGAAATTCCTACCGCTAATGCGTCAATACTGGTGGCCACAGACAACACTATAAGAGACAGACCCTTCGTTGGGTCGCCCGACTCAACGTCGTCGTCATCCCCGGGAAACAGAGCCCCCCAGATTGCCCGGCCTCCCACCACCGCCAGAAGCCCGAAGGCCACCCAGTGGTCATAGTCCCGAATCTGTGCCTCGACAGTGCTTCCCGCAAGCCACCCGATAACCGGCATCAAGAACTGGAACAGCCCAAAATGAAAGGCCAGCCGAAATGTCTGGCGCCCCGAAACCTTGCCCAGCAGCACCGACGAGGCTATGGCCACCGCAAAGGCATCCATGGCAAGGCCGAAGGCAACACCGAGCAATACGAACAGGCTCATTCCAACTCACCGATTCCTCAGCCGCACGCGGAGCTCTCCACCGCCGCACCTTGGAACCAGATACATGGGCGCTGGGACAGGGTCAACACACTTTTTTCACTTGAAGCGCAAAGCCCAAGCGACACAAGGGGGCGTGGGCAGTGCGCAGGTGCCTCCCGTCGTCATGCTTCCAGTGGTGGATGCCCCGGACCTGTGCACAGCCCCAGCTAACCCCATAACCGTGGGCCGGCGCTCGCAGCGAGCTACGACACGCTCGAAACAGCGCTTCAGCCTCGACTTTTTTCGGGAGGTGCTATGAAACGACACCAAGAGGTACTCGCAATCGGGCTCACCCTGCTGCTCTATGCAGCTTGCCAGGAGCAAGAGGTCCTCGGAGACCACGACCCCCTTGCCTCTGATTCACTCGGAGCCCACCAGACCGGCCCCGACGACAACCTGGAATTCGATCTGCTGGCCGAGGAAGAACTCACCTTCACCACGGACCACGACCTTCGGCCCGGCTACGACTACCGGCCACAGGGCGACCTCACCATCGAGTGCCAGGGGTGCCAGGCCGGGCAGTACGTCGAGGACTTCGGCGCTAGCTGCCTCGATAACTCCGACTGCTTCAGCGGTATCTGCCTGGCCCTCTCCGAAACTCAGTCCGTATGCACCCAGGCCTGCAAAGAAGAGTGCCCAGCCAGCTGGCGCTGCCAAATGCTCCCCGATACCGCCCCGGACTATCTCTTCGCATGCATCCCCGCAACTATAAGGTTGTGTGAGCCCTGCGACGAAGACTCGGACTGCGGTTTCCCCGGCGACATGTGCCTGCCCATTGGCGCTATGGGCACCTTCTGCGCCCTGGACTGCTCTGCCGGTCAGCAGTGCCCCCCGGACTTCGCATGCAAAACAATACGTGATCCTAACGACCTCGAGATAGGAAAACAATGCATTCCCGTAACAGGCAGCTGTGACTGCTCTCCCACGCTGAACGGGAAGAGCAGGCAATGCTCGCTCTCCAATCAGTTCGGCACCTGCACGGGCACAGAAACCTGCCAGGGCGCCCTGGGCTGGCAACAGTGCAACGCCCAAGTGCCAGCCCAAGAGAGCTGCAACGGCCTGGACGACGACTGCGACGGCAAGATCGACGAAGGCCTCGTGGCCCAGCAGTGCCTGGTCACCAACCAGCACGGCTCGTGCCCGGGAACAACCCAATGCCTGGGCGAGGCCGGCACCACCTGCGTCGGCACCACACCCGCCGCCGAACTCTGCGACGGCCTCGACAACAACTGCAACGGCCTCGCGGACGAGAGCTTCCCCGACTCAGATAACGACGGCGTGGCCGACTGCACCGATCCCGACGCCGATGGCGACGGTGACCCGAACACTACCGACTGCCGCCCCCTCGACCCGGCCATCTTCTTCGGCCAGAAAGAGTCATGCAACGGCCTGGACGATAACTGCAACGGCCTGGTCGACGAAGGCTTCCCAGATACCGACGGCGACCACCTTGCCGATTGCGTTGACCCCGACGATGACTCCGATGGTGTGCTCGATGACCAGGACTGCGCCCCCCTGGACCCGGCCCTCAACCACCTCTCCCCCGAACTCTGCAACGCCATCGATGATAACTGCAACGGCCTCTTCGACGAAGGCTGCCCTGCCACCGCCCTCTCCGTCAGCCCCGTGGGACACGCTGCTGTAATAAGCCAGGGCCAGTATCGTTTGCAACTCCGAGTATCGGCCCCTGTCGGTTTTACCAACGATAACAGCGCCGGTCTTCAACTAACTTGGTCCACTATTTATTAGGGAGATAACAATGAACAGAACCATGACGACACTTCAGACTGTTTGCCTCACCTTGGTCCTCGCCACCCTGCCGACGCTGGCGCACGCTGACGGCAAGTCCACTATCGCCGTCGAGGGGCGCCTCACGAACCTCGCCGGGGCGCCGGTCACCGGCCCCGTGGACCTGACGCTGGGACTCTACACCGGGCCAACCCAGGGCCAGCCGCTCTGGTCCAAGGTGTGGCTCGATGTCCCCCTCAACGATGGAGTGTTCCAAGTGCTGCTGGGCGCCGATTCGCCTCTGGCCACCCAGTGGTTCTCCGACTACGACGGCCTTTGGGTAGGCGTCGCCGTCGATAGCGGCAGCGAACTGCCACGAGTCCCGCTCACCTCCGTGGGCTACTCCATCTACTCACAAGACTCCGCCTACGCACAAGAGAGCGCCTTCTCACAAGAGAGCGCCTACGCCCAAAACGCTGCCCACGCACAAGAGAGCGCCTTCTCACAAGAGTGTGCCGTCGCACAAGAGAGCGCCTACGCCAAGAACGCCGATTGGGCCGAAGAGGCATCCTCCTCCGTCTTCGCCCACCATGCTGCCAGCGCCAACACCCTTCTGGGTTTCGCACCGGACCTGCAATGCTCAGGATGCGTAGACTCCGAGGAGATCTCCTTCCCCTTCGCAGCGTCGAACTCCAAGAGCGGCGCTGCCCTCGACCTCCAGTGCACCTCCTGCGTCAGCGGCCAAGAGGTCGCTACCAGAGCAATAACTCCGGAACATCTGGCAGCAGGCGACTGCGCCCCGGGGCAGTTGCTGAAACTCTCCCCCGAAGCCGACGCCTGGGAATGCAGCGACGACATAGACACAACCTATACCGCATCCGAGGGTCTGCTCCTGGAAGCCGGTGCGTTCAGCGTGGACCTTGCCGCCGTGCAGGCCAGAGTGAAGGGCTCTTGCCCCCCCAACGAGAAACTCGTGGCCATTCACGAAAACGGCACCGTCACCTGCGGGCCAGACAGCAACACCACCTACCTGCCCGGCGAAGCCATGAAGATGGTGGGCAACGCCTTCTCCGTCAATAAGACGATGGTCGAGGATTGGGTCAGGGGCTGGTCCTTCGACTCAGCACAAGAGATCTTCGCCACCTGCGACCCACGCTATGTTAGGGCAGGCGAAGCCGACTCGGTATCTTCCCTGATGCTGCAGACCAACTCTGTGGGCACCGCCGAGATTCTTAACGGCTCTGTCACCAGCGCCGACATCGCCAACCTCTCCATCACCAACGAGGATATCTCCCCCGCCGCTGCAATCGACTACTCCAAACTGGCCGGCGTAGCCCCCGCAAGCCATGCCCACAACGCCTCCGAGGTCAAGCCCGGCACCTTCTCCATAGGGAACTACACCGTCCAAGACGGCACCTGGTACATAAACGCAGGCATGGAGCCTAACCAGTTCGTCTTTCTAAACGGTATGGTATCCATGAACGATTGCCCCGCTGGCTTCAAACTCGCCACAACCAATCTATGCGTCTCTCTGGAGTTCAAGCAGCCCAAGAACTATGTGGATGCACAGGCAGCTTGCTACCAGAAGGGCGCACATATCTGCACCTACGAAGAGTGGTCCATCGTCTGGAAGACCCAGGGCAATCCCTTCCTTGACATGGGCGAAGGCGCCTGGATTGGGAACATCGTCAGAGACAACTACGCCCTCTACGCAAACAAGAACAGCAACGCTGACAAGGATGACTTCGACGGCGAGTCCCTGAGGAGCGCAGAGCGAAGCTTCAAGTGTTGCATGGGCCGAGGACGCTAAACAGGGTCATCTGGTGCGTCGAGGGGCCGGGGGACTGCGTTGGGCAAGGGCCGGCCTCCTCGACGTGCAAAGCACGCCTCCGGTGCCGGCTTCCTCGCCCGCCTTGTCCGCCGGCCCCTCGACTTCCCATCTGACCCTGTTCTTTGCCAAACACCGAGAACCAGCGGGACTGCGGTACGCAAGGGCCGGCCTCCTCGACGTGCAAAGCACGCCTCCGGTGCCGGCTTCCTCCCCCGCCTTGTCCGCCGGCCCCTCGACTTCCCATCTGACCCTGTTCTTTGCCAAACACCGAGAACCAGCGGGACTCCGTTGCGCAAGGGCCGGCCTCCTCGACGTGCAAAGCACGCCTCCGGTGCCGGCTTCCTTACTCTTTGGATTTGAATCTCTTGTCCTTCTCGTACCAGAGGGTTCCCTTCTTCGCCCGCTCCAGCAGCTTCTTCGACAAAGGCTCCTCGGTGCCAGGCTGGGCCCTACCATAACTCAGCAACCCCAGCACCAGTGCCGTCGTCAGCACCGCCCGGCCCAAGAGCACAAGCGCATGGGTCAGACGCCTCATCGAGAGCCCGTCAAGAGCGACCCTGCCAACCAGCAGCGCCGCATATCCGACAAGCGGCACGAGGAAGAGGGTCAACGAACCGCTTCGGTCAAGGCCCACCAAAGTACCCAGGCTCAAAGAGACCACGTCCTGGTCGAAGAGAGCCCATCCGCACTCGAATATGGGATTCACGAACGCCGGATTGAACTGGGGATAGGTAATAGTGCTAACCGTGACCAGCGCAACAGAGAGAAGAATCAACCCCGCAGAGAGCGCCAGGGGCACGCCCCAAAGCCTGCCTCGCATGGTGCTCAAGGCCAATGCGGCCCCCAGCGCCAGAAACGGCACCGTAGGAGCCATGTACCGCGGGCCAATGGTCCACCCCAGCATCGTGCGCCACTCGCCAAGCGAGATCACGAACATGGTGTAGGCCAGCACCAGCACTACACCCAGAACGGCCTCCTTCCTATCTATCCTGGAGAAGAGCCACACCACCAGGCCAACGGCGCCCAAGAATAGCCATGGCGAGATGAAGAACAGGCCAACGTCGGAGCTGAAGAAGGTATCCCCCAGATTCTCCATGGTAGGCGACTCGATTCCCAGGAACCCCGACGCCTGCGAAGCACGATTGTGAGCCGTCTCCAAAAAGTGGTGGCCCGTGCGCACAGGGCTTCCGAATGCGGCCCAATGATACCAGGCATGGAAGAGCGCCGGCCCCGCACCGCCCGCGACAAAGAGCACAATGCTGCGAAGAGGCCGAACGAACAACAGCACCCACACCCCCATGAGGATCACGGCCATGGCAGCGGGGTAGTCAAAGAGCACAGCCAGGCCGGCAAGAACTCCCGACACAAAGAGCCAATGGGCGCGGAACCCCCAGTGGCGAACTGCATAGAGCAGCATGAAGGCGCCGCATAGGCTTGCCCCTTGGAGATAGTGGCCCGCTACCATCACGCCGTATGGGAAGGCCATGGTGCCCAGCGCCAGGCCGAAGGTTGCCATATGCGCTACCAGCTCGTCGCCACGCCACCGCCTCACAAAGAAGAAGAAAGCCACGGCAAAGCCGAACGCCGGGAGCACTATGCCCCAAAGCCGCAGCAGCCACACCAACCCGGGGTGGTTCAACGAAGCCTCGTCCGCACCCATCAAGCTGAGAACCGCATAGGCGGGCACGGCAAGCAGCGAACTGCCGGGGGCTTTGGCAGCGAACAGGGGCCCTGTGCAGTGTGGAGGCTCGTAGTCCTCATCGCTGCACACAATGGCCGTATCGTTGACGAAGGCCGACTTGCTGGCCTTGCCCCGAATGTCTCGGTAGGTGGCAGAGCGCTTGCTTCTCATCTCCTTCCAGCCGATAGCAATAGAACCATGCTCCACAATCGACTGAGTTAAATATATTCTGGTGTTTTCATTAGGATTATTGAGGCTTGGAACATAAGGCAAAAAGTACATATAGCAGAACAGAATCACGCCGAAAAGCGCCACCCTGCCAGCACCGATGACCTTGCTGCTCAGCCAACCAACGGGGTCCCCCGCTGCACCCATGCCCAGAATCCCGCCCCCCCAACGCATGCGGTACTACCTTCGGACCTTCCGGTGACGAATCCGCGTCGTCACCAGGTCGGAGAGCATCCTGGTACCGTCCTTGATGGCACTGACCTTGGAACGTTCGTCGTTTCGCCAGACCACGGGTACCTCGCAAATTGCGAACCCAAGCCTCCTGGCGATGTAAAGCACCTCTCCGTCGAAGCCGAATCCATCGATGGTTGCACGGCCGAAACTGCTCATTGCTGCACTGCGACAAAAGAGTTTAAAGCCACACTGAGAGTCCCTGATGCCGGGCAACAAGAGGGCTTGAAAAGCGAGGTTGAAGGCCCGGCCCAGCAGCTCCCGATGGGCCGGCTGGCGAACCTGAATGTCTGCCTCCTTCACCCCTCTGCTGCCTATGACAACCTGGAATTCGTCAAGCTTCGGAACCAGCTTCTCCAACTCCTCAATAGGTGTAGAGAGGTCCGCATCAGAAAAGAGCACCAGGTCACCCCGGGAGTTCAGCACGCCGTTGCGCACGCTGAATCCTTTGCCCCGATTCCCTGGATTGTTCAGCAGGCGCAGTTCTGGCCACGTCAAGGCCAGTTCCTCCACCACCTCAGCGGTAGCATCGGTGCTGCCGTCGTTGACCACCACAACCTCGTATCCTCGAGCATTCCGGTCCAGATACTCCCTGACTCTGGTAAGAGTAGCGGGCAGCCTTTCGGCCTCGTTGTAGGCAGGGATGACGACGGACAGGTTCGGGGGAAGACTCATGGGCCGCTCTCCAAAAACGTGGCCATGTCCTTATACGCTGTGCGCTGGTCGGATTCAACCGGTGATGACGCACCCTGGTACTCAAACTGCAGGCCCGGCTGGCACCGTCGTTTCCGGGCCGCTACGATCACCATCGATCGTGTTGGGATGGCTTTCGCTTCTGCCCACGGGAATTCCCCTTGACAAACTGACAGACGCTGCCTCCTGACCTGTGCACCAGCCCCAAAAGGCTGCACGATTGGCCGCCTCTCCAGTCCGCTCTAAGGCGTTATTGAAGCTTTAGTCACGAGACCCTAGCCGAAGCTTTTACTCACAATTCCTTCGGGATGTCCGTGAAGGGCCGAACAGCTGGCTCTTTCCAGAGCTGCAGCGCCTGCAACTTCCCGAAAACTATAACAGATCGTGGGGCGTGTAGGCGCTTTCCCCTACAGAATGGGCCTCTGCTGAATTGTGCTGCGATCTGCGTTACTACGCCGGGCACAACCAGCCATGGGCTTGGGTTTTTAAGAGCGTATTAATGCGTAACGGCGCCGGATTTGGCTGTGGCCGTTGGGCCGTGACAGGTCGGAGCGGCAAGGCTTCACCGACCGATTAGTTCGGCCGAATTCGAATTCTGGCCCCGAGGAGATCGCTGGTCGCCGTCGCACACTCTAAGGTTCGCCGCGGTGCGTTAAACCTGCCCGCTGGAATCAGGCAGCAGGAACGAAACGCGGAAGTGGCCCGCAACGGCTGGGCCTAAGCCCCTCCCGCATTGTGTGGGAGCGAGAAGGAGGTCTTTTATGGTTACATCGGCAGAAGTTCTTCAGAAATTCCTTGAGATTCCCGGTTTGCAGGCTATCGCCATCGTCGGTCGAGACGGCTTCGTCCTCGACGTCGCCGGCAACCCCGGTCGCGTTGACCAGGACGCTTTGGGCGCCTCCGTGGCCCTGGTCTACAAAGGCGTGGAAGACATGGGCAGAGACCTCAACGTCATCCCCACCACCACCATCACGGTGGAGTACGCCGGCGCCATGATCATCTGCCAGCCCGTGGGCGACGCCATCGCCGCCGCAATCTGCCCCGACAACAAGACCCTCGGTGTTATCCGCCACAAGGTCAAGGGGTTGCTCGGCGACGTTGCTAAGTTCTACTAAACGAATCGACACTTTATTATAAGGGTTACTCATGAAGATCGATTTCACTTTCGACAGCACCAACTATCGTCACTACATGGATGGCATCAATTCTGTGCTCCACTGCCATCACTACATTACTTTGACGCAGAAGACGGCTCATAAGTACGCTGCCATGGGTGGCAACAAGATCCTCACCGAGAGCGCGGAAGACGCCTTCCGTCCCCTCTTCGATGCCGGCATTCAGAAGAACAACCTGGCTGATCCCGCCAGTCGCCTCGCTGCCTGCACTGAGTACTACTCAGCCATGGGCATGGGCCTGGTCAACATGAAGGGCGACGCGTCGGGCGGAGAGGCTACCCTCCAGCGCTCGCACGTCGACCAGGGTTGGCTCAAGAAGTTCGGTCCCTCACAGCTTCCCGTGAACTACGTCACTTGCGGATTCCTCGCCGCTGCTTTCGCTGCTGCCCACGGCAAACCTGCTCGCAGTTATCAGGTTACCGAGACGGCCAGCATTGCCAAAGGCGATCCTGAGAGCAAGTTTTCCGTAGTTTGCAAATAGCCCGGAACATTGATGGAGATACGACAATGACGGTACAGAGGGATACAGTAGTAAAGGATCTAGCTAAATTGCATTTCACCGGTGACTCTAATGGGTTGATTGAAGGCTTCAACGTAATGGTGAACCAGCTTCCCACCGCCTTCTGGAACAACTTCTCCGAGCGCATGATGGCCATGGTCCCGGAGTCGGCCAAAGCCGAACTCGAGGCCGACCTGATCAACTGCGCCTATGAGTGCGGCTACCACACAGGCTACGGCATCATCACGTCCAACGAGTTTCAGTCTGTTGTCACCCCCATGGTAACCGAGGGTGCCAAGGACGTGCTTCGAGGCGCTTACGCCGTCTTCACAGCCTGGGGCTGGGCCAAGTCCGGAATCGTTCAGGTCAAGGAAGGCGAGCGCATGGTCGTCCGAGCCCAGGACTACTACGAAGCCGACGGAGCGCCAGGCAGCAACAGGGCGTTCATGATTCGTGGGGTCAGCAAGGCATTTATGGAGTTGGCCTTCGCAGCGCCCTATCCCAACGGCATGCACACCTTCGAGTGCGCACAGACCCAAGGTCTGGAGTCTGGGGGCCCCTACGGTGAGTTCGTTGTAGAGAAGAAGTAGCTCTTCATACGCCGCCGCTGGCCCCGCACCGCTGCCCGTCGATTTCTTACCGACAGACGGCAGTGCAGGGAAGGCGGCGGCGTTTCGCACAGTAGTGAACGCCCCCTTTGCCTAGGTATTTGATGGAGCTCAGTTTTGCATTACTTTAATAATGCTGCAACAAGCTACCCCAAGCCACCAGCTGTTGCAGATGCTGTAGCCAAATGTCTCTCTTCTATTCCCCATACCCCCTATCGAGAGGCCGGGGCCGAAGTTGCCCCCTTCTGGGAGTGCAGAGAACACATCGCTTCGTTCTTCGGCAGCACTAAGCCGGAGAGAGTCATTTTGACATCTGGTGCGACAGCCAGCCTCAATATGCTAATAAACGGTCTAATCCGACCGGGTTCCCATATCATCACTTCCCAGGCAGAGCACAACTCCGTCCTGAGGCCCCTCCAGTTGGCCGCATGGTCAAACAGTGCGCAGGTCACATGCCTGCGCTGCGGCGAATTGGGAGCAGTGGACCCAGAACTGGTTGGGCGGTCCATCTGCAGTGATACAAGCCTGGTGGTGCTGAACCACACCAGCAACGTTACAGGGTACGTCCAGGATCTGAAAGCCATATACAGCCAATGCGCCCGACGGGGCGTCCCCCTGGTCATCGATGCGGCTCAGTTCTCTGGCTCTACCCCCGTGCTCCTGGACGAGATGCCTCTGGCCGCTGTTGTGTTCGCTGGCCACAAAGGCCTTGGTGGTCCCGGCGGTGTAGGTGGTTTCGTCCTCGGCTCCGATCTCTCGCCCGCCCCCTGGCTTGTTGGCGGCACAGGGATCCTCAGTGAGTT
>Ga0302238_1002252_pt1 | contig 13803 bp, 14 predicted proteins | sample AAG_UR_Asn_MG_FD_193527 | JGI IMG/M metagenome (GOLD analysis project Ga0302238, IMG submission 193527) | Enriched activated sludge microbial communities from anaerobic digester in WTTP, New Holstein, Wisconsin, United States - AAG_UR_Asn | ecosystem: Engineered > Bioreactor > Anaerobic >...
AACAAAAAACGGATTCATCTTGGCAAGAACATGCATGGGATGACTCCATATGAAAGATTTAATCAATACCTTAGAAATCGCGATAGTCAGTTAAAAAGAGTCACCCTTGAAGGTTAACTGTACAGAGGCTTAACTTCTTATTAACAAGCTATTTCATGTATATCGTTACAAAACTATTTTTACAAAAATTTTCCTATAAAAATTCATTTCACACATAAAACATCAAATTTTACACTCTTTAACTCTAAAAAATAAAAAAGCCTTGGTTTTCCAAGACTTTTCTAAATTTTATACGTTATATTTCAAATTATTATTTTATTTTTTTATCTTGCCTTCGATAAGCTCTGTTTGAATCGAAGACGGCACAGGAGCATAATGATCAAATTCCATGGAATATGTCCCGCGACCTTGTGTCATGGAACGCAAATTAGTGGCATAACCAAACATTTCAGCCAAAGGTACTAATGCGGTAATAACCTTCATATCAAAACGATCTTCCATGGATTGAATTTGTCCGCGTTTGGAATTTAAATCTCCCATAACATCACCCATATATTCTTCGGAAACCACAACCTCGACTTTTTCTATTGGCTCTAAAATACTGACACCAGCCTTTTCACAAGCCGCCTTAAACGCCATTGAGGCAGCAATTTTAAACGCAGCTTCAGACGAATCAACCTCATGATAAGAACCATCATAAACCGCAGCCTTAAAATCCAATATCGGATAACCAGCTACAACTCCACGTTTGGCAGCTTCTTGAATACCTTTATTAATAGGTTGAATATATTCACGAGGAATAACTCCTCCAACAATTTCGCTTGTAAATTCATAACCCTTGCCACGTTCATTTGGTTCAATCCTTATCCAACAATGACCATATTGTCCGCGTCCGCCAGATTGACGCACAAATTTACCTTCACCTTCAGCAACACCATTAATTGCTTCTTTATAAGCGACTTGCGGTTTGCCAACATTGGCTTCCACGCCAAATTCTCTTTTCATGCGATCAACAATAATTTCAAGATGCAATTCTCCCATTCCAGAAATAATAGTTTGCAATGTCTCTTCATCACTCCTAACTCGAAACGAAGGATCTTCTTCAGTTAATTTTTGCAAAGCAACGCTCATCTTTTCTTGATCAGCTTTTGTCTTTGGTTCAATAGCTATATCAATAACCGGTTCTGGAATAACGATTGTTTCCAATATAATTGGATGATTTTCATCACACAAAGTATGACCAGTAAAAGTATCTTTCAAACCCACGGCCGCCGCAATTTCTCCGGCATATACTTTATCCACTTCTTCACGACTGTTTGTGTGCATACGCACTATGCGTCCAACTCTTTCTTTTTTACCATTAGTCGCATTATAAACATAAGAGCCGGATTCCAATGTTCCCGAATATACGCGGAAAAAAATCAATTTTCCCACATATGGATCGGTCATAATCTTAAAAGCAAGCGCTGAAAATGGTTCATTATCATCTGCCTTACGTATAATGGTATTTTCTTCATTTTCAGGATCTTTTCCTTGTACAGGAGGTATATCCAAAGGAGAAGGCAGATAGTCAACCACCGCGTCTAACAACATTTGAACACCTTTATTCTTTAAAGCCGAACCGCACATAACCGGAAAAATATCCATATTAATAACCGCTTTGCGCAAAGCTAATTTAATTTCCGGTACTGTCAATTCTTCTCCGGCTAAATACTTATTCATTAAAACTTCATCAGTTTCCGCTAAAGCTTCTAAAAACTCTTCTCGCAATTTCTTAGCTTTTTCAACTAAATCTGCTGGTATTTCCGTTTCTTCAATGTCTCGACCCAATTCATCTTTATAAATAAAGGCCTTTTGTTCAATCAAATCCACTATGCCTTTAAAATTTGATTCAGCGCCTATTGGTATCTGAATTGGATATGCTCTTTTAACCAAACGTTTACGAATCGATTCTACATCTTTATCAAAATCCGCTCCAACGCGATCCAATTTATTTACAAAACACATGCGAGGAACTTTATTTTTATCCGCTTGTCGCCAAACCGTTTCCGATTGTGGTTCAACGCCCGCCACACCATCAAAAACCGTAACCGCTCCGTCCAATACGCGCAAAGAACGTTGCACTTCAACCGTAAAATCAATATGCCCCGGAGTGTCAATCAAATTCAAGCGATGCCCTTTCCAAAAACAAGTTGTGGCCGCCGAAGTAATAGTGATACCACGTTCTTGCTCTTGATCCATCCAATCCATGGTCGCTTCCCCCTCATGAGTTTCGCCAAGTTTGTGCGTTCGACCCGTATAAAAAAGCACACGTTCTGATACTGTGGTTTTACCTGCATCGATGTGAGCAATGATTCCGAAATTTCGGACATCTTTTAATAAATATTCTCTAGACATAATATTTAAAATATTTAAATAAACAAAAAAGGCGACGTATTTCCGCCTCTCATTATTTTTTACATTCTTAAAATTCTGCCATCACTATCATCCATAATTAATAAGCAAAATGAGCAAATGCGCGATTCGCTTCGGCCATGCGTTGAACATCTTGTTTTTTCTTTATAGCATCACCTTGATTATTCATCGCAGCAAACAACTCATCAGCTAAACATAAAGACATTGGCTTACCTTTTTTAGCGCGAGCCGCAGCTATTATCCAACGAAAAGCCAACTGTTGACGCCTATCAGCTCTAACTTGCAACGGAATTTGATAATTAGCTCCGCCAACACGTCGAGATTTTACCTCAAGTAATGGCGAAACATTTTTCAAAGCCTCTTCAAAAGCCTCCAAGGCCGGTTTTTCGGATTTCTTTTCCAATGCTTCTAATGCTTGATAAACAATTCGTTGCGAAGTCGATTTTTTGCCTTTTTCCATGACGTAGTTGATAAACTTAGCCAAAGAAACCGAACCATATTTTGGATCAGGTGCTACTGTACGCTTTGGAGCTTTTTTACCTCTCATAATTAATTTTTTACGATGATTTTTATTTCCCCTCTCTGCTTCTAAAAGTTTACAACACTCATTTCTTATTTACTAGCCTTTGGCCGTTTAACACCATAAACTGAACGTCCACGTTTGCGACCATCAACACCTTGCGTATCATAAACACCGCGAACAATATGATAACGAACGCCGGGTAAATCTTTAACGCGTCCTCCACGAATCATAACGATCGAGTGCTCCTGTAAATTGTGTCCTTCGCCCGGAATATAAGCCGTAACTTCTTGGCCGTTAGATAAACGAACACGCGCGATTTTACGCATAGCAGAGTTTGGTTTTTTAGGGGTAGTTGTTGTTACCTTTGTGCAAACTCCGCGCTTATACGGCGAGCCTCTGCGTAACTCTGTACGTTTACGATGGAGCGTATCGCGTGTAAATTGCAAAGCCGGGCTTTTTGACTTAGCCTTGGCGCTACGGCGTGGTCGCCGAATAAGTTGATTTGTAGTAGGCATGTTGTGCCGCTGAATATATCAAAGCCCCTTAAATGCGTCAAGTGGATTTAAATCCAAAATAATAGCTTTATTATCAATTATTTTTCTAACAACTAAAAATAGTGGATTGTTTTTTCTCTTAAAAATATCAAAAATTATGCTGTAATCCAATATGGTCCGGCTATTTTAGACTGCCAAATGAAAAACAGAAGCACGATTAAAGCAGTTCCCCAAACAATAATTGGTATAATAATCTTATTAGACAAAGCTTTTTGCCAAAATAACCATAATATAACGCCCGTAAGCAACATAATAGCTGCCGGCGCAAATACTTTAGTCAATATCCAAAGCAATAATAAACCAACTAGCCAAATCATTATAACTTTCAATTTTACCCAATTCTTGCTTACAGCCGTCATCAATAATCCGTAAAGCCATGCAAATATAATACTGGTCCCCAAAATTGTTATTGCATCAAAATCCATTTTTAATCCTTTACGCGCGAATAAAGCTGTAATCAAAGAAAAAACTGGCAGTATATATATCATTACAGATTCAATAGATTCAAATGTTTCGTTCAAAAGAAATATTTTTCTACCCTCCTTAAAAAAATGATAAATCGCAATAACAAAAAAATACGCTAACAATATCGGCCAACCCAATAGCATAGCGCCAAAAGCCCCAAAAACTGATAAAAAAGTATCTTTTTCATCAAAGCCTTTTAAAACACTTGATATTTTTAACCAAACAATAAGTGTAAACAAAGCAAATACTAACCAAGCCGCCCAATCAATACCAACCCATCCCCGTCTGATTAAACCGGCTTGATATCCATATAAAATCATTAATAATAAAGGAATAAATTGAAAAAGAAAGCTTCCTTGAAATATTTTCCAATATTTTAAACGATTACTGATTAATCCAAGACATACTCCGCAAGCGTATACTATGCTTCCTATATACAACAATAAAACATTAACAGTTTGATTGCCAAAACCAGTAAACCATCTTAACAACTGCTCATCTGCCCAATAAGAAAATAAACTAATCCTAGTGAATTCACTTATAAAATCAGTATTCAATCCGGTTATTGATAATCCTTTCAAAACAAAAGTGATGTTTAAAATAATAGATGGTAAAAGCAAAATCAATGAAATTCCTAACCAAGATGATAATACGATAAGCAAAATATCTGATATTTTTTGTTTATCTTTATATAAAAGCCAAGCCAAAATCGCAGACATACCCCAAGCCAATCCCCGTAAAAATCCATCCGGCCCCGCAGAATACGGATAAATGCCAAAAGTTAACATATATTCGCCCATTTGCAACAAAGTAAGAGGCATTCCCATGGCAGTGTTATTCCAAAGTGGTACAAATGAAAATAATAAACCACACCCTATCGCTAATATCAAAGCTAAATAAAACTTCATTTCGCCTATTTTCAACCAATCTCGTTTAACAAAACTAATTAAAAGCCACGCCATAAAAAAACCGCTTATAGCCAAAAGCGGGTACCAAAGCGCTATTTCCAAAGGTGATGCATATGCTTGGCTAATGGCCGAAGATTTACCGGGTGGTATTAGTGCTTGATCAATAATCAAAGATTTACCGAAAGTGGCGCATAAAATTAATATATATACAAAAATCCAATTGATCCCTCGATTTGTTTCATCAAATAAAACTCTAGATTTAATCATAATCAATTTATATTATTATATTAATCCACTAAAACCGAACAATGTTATAATCCATTCCAATGGACCAAGTAGTAAATTTTTAATAATCCCAATCCTCAATGTAATATCAATAAAAATTATGGCCATTAAAATAAAAGGACCATATCGTTCAATTTTATAACGTAAATCATGCCATTTATTTTGATGTAGTACCGCAAACAAAAATTTTGATCCATCCAAAGGAGGGATGGGTATTAAATTAAACAACATCAAGGCAGCATTTATAAAAAATAAAAAAATTAAAAAAACAACCAATAAATTGCTTGACCCCAAAATCGGCAGTAAAACTTTTAAAATAATTCCAAAGACAATTAACATTATTAAATTACTAAAAGGACCAGCCACGGCCACCAAAAACTCTCCCCAGTGCTTATGCTTAAGATATAATGGATTATAAGGAACAGGTTTGCCCCAGCCAAAATGCACAAAAACCAAAGCCAATAAGCCAAATAAATCAACATGAGCCCATGGATTCAAAGTCAATCTACCCATTCTTTTTGCTGTATTATCGCCTAACAAATTAGCCGTCAAAGCATGAGAAAACTCATGAACCGACAAAGCAGTTAATATTGCTACAAACCAAAGAATAAAAATTGTTGGATTTGTAAATAAAGTTGTTAATGACATAAATCTTAAAACATCAGTAATCAAACTTCAAAGATTTTTACCTAAGCACTTGCCAAGTATACCGCATTTAGCTATACTTACGCCAATCAATATGTCACGAATCTGTTTAATCTCCGGAAAAAGGGCTAATAAAGCCAATAATCGGAGTCATTCTAATGTAGCCACAAAAAAACTTCAAGGTGTTAATTTGCAAACCCGTCGTTTTAACGGTGTTAAAATCCGTTTATCTACACGTGCTCTAAAAGCGCTAAAAAAACTTGAAGCATTGCACAAAGGAGAGATACTCTCCAAACGACAAAAAAAACGCAACAAAACAGCCATGCGTAAAGCAGTGGCAAAATAAAACCGGCTCACACCGGTTTTATTTTTTATTGATTAATTATATTTACAAATTCCTTTCCGAAGTTTTTTGAATTATTTTAAAAGCCTGCTCCGGCGTATCAACAATTTGTATCAAATTCAAATCTTCTTTATTTATATATCCCGATTTAAATAAACTATCGTTTACCCATTTCTTAAACGGTTCCCAATGTGATTTGCCCACAAAAATACAAGGCACATTTTTAGAAATTTTACCGGTTTGCACCAAAGTCAACATCTCTAATGCTTCATCCATAGTACCAAAACCTCCCGGAAAAAACACATAAGCTTGAGCCGAAGCGGAAAGCATTACTTTTCGCGTAAAAAAATAATGGAATCCAATCGCGCGGGTAATAAAATTATTACGTCTTTGTTCCGTAGGAAGCTCAATATCCAAACCAACAGATTCTCCACCCTCTTCAAAAGCGCCTTTGTTTCCTGCTTCCATAATTCCTGGCCCTCCTCCGGTAATAACCGTATAACCAGCTTTAGCACACATCCTCCCTAACAAAACAGCTTGTTTATATGGTTTTGCATCTGGGCTAGTTCGAGCGCTACCAAAAAAAGTCACCTCTTTATGCATTTTCGATAAAAATTCAAAACCTTCAATAAATTCAGCCATTATTCTGAAAATTCTCCAATGCATGTGTTCCGTAAAATCTTTCACTTCATTAAGTTGTTCACAATTACCATTAGGAAAGCATATCCAATGTTCAAATCTTTTTCTATTACTCGATTTTACTGGACTTTTTGATTTATAAGGTGTTCCTTTATAAAAAGGTCTTGAAGCATTTTTTTTAACAAAAGCTTCCTCTTTTAATTTTTGTAACGTTTTAACGTTCTTTTTCTTTGGCATAATATATTTTTACATTAATTTTTTATTCTTGATTAATCATTCCCATTTCCAAATCATCTAAAGCTTCATTTAAAGCCAAACAAAATATTGATAATTCTTTATTATTCCAACAAGGACCCAACCAGATTTCCTCGGGTTTTGTCTTTAATGAATGTGTTACTTCCAACAAATACATATTGCCATCCAAACGAATCCCAAAATCAATTAATTTGTATGAAATAATATTTTGCAATGGAATTCGTATGGTTTTACCAATCAGAGATGTAAATAATAAACCTTCATCATCAATCCGCAATCGTTCGCTAACACAATTAAGACAAAATCCCCAGCCTATAACAACCAATGAAGTAATAATAATAAACTGCATTCCGTTGCCTCTAGGAAATATAAAATTTAAAAAAAATACCAACGTTAAAATAATGATAATAGACAAAATCAAAGCCCCTCCAGCGGTCATGATGCCAGCTTTAACATCATTATCGGCTTTTACCGAAATAGACGTGCGCTTATGTAAAGTTTTATCCGCCATTATTTGCTCCATATATTTATTATATCTTAATTTCATTAAATAAAAAAGCTCCGCTTACGGAGCTAGATAATTACGTCATTTAGTTACAATCTATATTCACCGATTTTTCATGACGCTTTTTTTTTAGAAATCTCTGGTATCGCGGTTCGCACCAAGCTCGGAGCCGTTTCCGAACTCAACATAAATCGAAAATAATGATCCGAATATTTGAGATTGCCGTTTTTCTTGCGATTAGCACCCATGCGATGTTCTTCAATACCCAATTCTCTACACGCTCGAGCAATAACTCGCCGATCGATCGTATTCTTAAAACGCAATCTTCTGCCAACAATTTCGAATTGCGGAGGAATACGATAAGGTTCGCCATCCAACTGTAAAAAACCATCGACTTCTTTATAAAAAATCATGCCCACATGTGGTGGAAACGGCGGACCTTCGGCTCTAAGCATCATATTCAAATCATGATTGGAAAAACCTTCGATTGATTTTCTCAACTGCAAAATGAATATGCTATGCGATACTATAATAGCCGTAGCTCCATTGCCGATATTTTCAAGTTCAGGAATAAACTCTTCCCAAAAATCTTGAGCGCGGACTTGCAAATCATCAAAGCTCTCGCCTGTTGGAGTTTTACGTCTCTGATGCGGATTCAGTTGCTCTTGCTCAAAAAACCATTCTGTAAAATCCTTGGCTATGCGACTGCCAAAATCGCGAAGAGCTTGACCAGCCGCCTCTTTGCGTATCTCCACATATATTTGCGGTGTGATTTCCGTATATCTGTCTCTGGCTTTTTTCCAAAAAAATTCCAAAGAATCACGATAACTTGTTAGTAAAAATGCCGTAGCCAAATGCATATCAACATTGCTCATAAGCATATGAGACAATGCGGGTTGATGGCGTAGCAACTCTTGTATATCAGCGATATCGGTATCCATCAAATCTGATGTTGGCGCAAACTTCGCTTTTTTAAAACGCAAGCATTCAGGAATTTTACAATAACAATCAGATGAATTATCTGATGTTTCCGAATCTTGAATACATGCAAAACGCGTATGCGCCCTTTCAGCTAACAAATCGCTCTGGAATCTGCGAGTAGTAACTAAATTACCGGCTTTGCTAAGTATTCGCGCTGTTTCTTTGGCTCTCATTTGCAAAGATCGAGCCAAAATACCACGTTTTTTAAATAATTCCGGTGATATTTGCGATTGCAGATATTTACCTGCAAAATAAGCCTGTAAATGCCCCATTGGCGACAATGGAGCATTACGCTTGCCCGGCAATTTGGAAGGTTTCAATTTTCCAGAAGCCAAGGCTTTTATCGTCTCTTCATTCCAATCTGAAATTGCATGGCGAAGAATCACCACGCGTACGCCTCTTGGAACAGGGATTAAACGCATGGTGACCTCCTATTCAATTTCTATATGTTAATGTGCGTTTATTTATGGATTTTAATTTCCCCTCTCTTTTCTTCTCCATTCCGAGATTAACAAAAACAACCCGAAAAGTCAATCAATCTAAATAAAAAGAGTCGACGAGGTATTTCGGCTAAAATCCAATCGAGCGATGCTCTGCGTAAGCTATACGCGTAATTTTGAACATTTGCAGGAATTCCACAAAATGCCAAATAAGCGCCATTACGCTACAAAGGCCTAATTTTATCTGCCACGGCAATTAAAACGCTGGCCTCTTATACCGAAATTTGTCCCGAAACCTCAATCGACTCTTTAAATTATTTTTCATCAAATGAAATGTAAAGTCAATAAAAAACGCGCACTCGCTCAAATACATCTTGCACTCTTCTAACCACAGAAGAACATGCAAATACAAAGAGTGCCATATGTGGTGAGCGCGTACAGGAGGTTGACTTTAATAAAATTTTTACTTATCATTAACTTTTGCACCTTACAAAAGGAGAATTAAAGTGTTCAACAAAGCTGATTGCAGATGTAAAGCTTCTCTGGCCCCACAACCCTTTTTCACTGCTTTTGGACAAGTCCAAGTAATTCAGGATATAGCTGATACATTATCTCTCTTGCCAGAAAACATCACTCGCGAAGAACTACTAGCTTTGCTTAAAAAAAAATCCGACGAATACACAATTGAAGCTCGCAAACGACATGAATCCGCGGTTTTGCAAACGTTCCCCAATCTTATAACCTTTCCAGATAAAATGCCCAGACGGCAAATTCTTCATGAAATTCGCCGTAGTTCAGTTTTATCAGGCGAAGTAATGCGATTCCGAAATTTGCGCTCCAAATTATTAACCGCAAAAAAATCAGTTCCCACTAATCTTTCTAAACAAGAATATCGAGAAACTGTTTCTGAAATCCAAGACAGAGTGTTATATGATCATTTTGCGGAAAAATACGGCCTTGATCGCTTGGGCTTTGAAGAGTCACGAGCATTAATGCAAACCGCGATTTCAAATGTTCGTAATGCTATTGATGATATTTTGCGAGAATTTTTTCCAATCAATCGCCGTAAACAACTGGAATTCGCAGCCGAAGTTTTAACAGCGCATAACATGCCTCAACTTATCGAACTCATAGCCAGAAAAAGAAAACGCGGAGTTATTTCAAATCGTATTCCTTTTGAAGCTAGGCTCATGGCCGTACTAACACAATTGGAATTCGAAAATTTAATCGGCACACACAATCCCGACACTCTTGATCAAATTCGCAAAGACCTTATCCATCAATTAGAAACTCAAGTTTTTCACGGATCCGAAAGCGCGCGTGTCATTGTTGTAGCCGATCTTGATCCGCATAATAAATATCGCGTCAAACGCAACGAAGATGGCAGTTATGCTGTTAAATGGTATTACGAACATGATTCGGAAGCAAAAAAACAAACTTCCGAAACATGTTTTGTGCTTTTTCTTGATGTTCGTATTATCAAAAAAAATGGCAGTGAAATTTTGGTTTATTTTGATTCGCGTCGCAAAGAAAGAATTTTCGCAAAACAACTACGCAAACTTCAACGCAAGCCCGAACAAATCACAGATCTTTCTGGTATTGCCATGGTTTTGCTTAACAACAATTTATCAGATGAAGAGTATCTGGCTAATCGTTTACGCAAAACGTTAATAAATTGCCCAGGTTTGGTTTCAGCTCAACAATCTAATGCATCACGAGCCGGAGCCATAGATCCAGATAATCCGCATTCATCTCCCAATCGCCGTGGAGAAAAATACGAATTTCTTTGGCAAATTTGGCATGAATTGCAAATCTTAGCTCTTCCTGATTACATCAATTCCCTAGTAGCTCATGCTGGAGATGGCCATCCATTTTACAAGTTGGCCACATATTTGGACACGCTTTTCCCTTGGATTTGGCCTACGCATATATATGGCTTGGATTGGTATAGTCAATCTATTCGCGACATTCTCTGGAGTCACCAATGCCGAATGTTACAATCCGCCTAACCTCACAACTCTCGCTTGCGAGAGTTTTTTGATAATCATTTAATGTTTGACATGCTCTTCATCATCCAGTAAAATCCGCCATAATAATCAAACATAAATGATACTAATATTTATAATATTCGCAATATGCAACATCCCAGCGAAACAATCCAACGTTCATTGGTTTTATTAAAACCAGATGCCTTAAATCGCGGTGTGGTTGGCGAAATCATTCACCGCTTTGAACGCGTTGGTTTAAAAATAGTAGGTCTTAAAATGGTAGTTTCTAGCGAAGAAACAGCTAAAAAACATTATACGGAAGATTTAGCCATGCGCCGTGGCGAACATGTTCGTCAACTTATGGTTGATATGCTCATGTCTGGTCCAATCATGGCCATAGCGTTAGAAGGCGTTGAAGCCGTGGCCGTGGTTCGTAAACTTGTCGGTGAAACCGAACCCAAATCAGCCGCCCCCGGAACCATCCGCGGTGATTTTGCTCATGTTTCTTTTAAACATGCGGATGCCAAAAACGCCGGAGTTTTTAATTTAATCCATGCTTCAGGCAATCCCGAAGAAGCAGAAATCGAGTTAGATGTTTGGTTTGCTGAAAATGAGATACACGCTTTTGAACCCGAATACATCAAAAGAACCATAATTTAGCAAAAAACCGGTATTATGCCGGTTTTCTAAACCACTGCAATCAAAAAACCTTTCAAATACCTTGCATTTTTTGATTTTCTTTGCTAAACTTGCCCTGTTACACAATAAATCTTAAAAAAATAATAAATTTAACTTTTTACTTAATTTTTATGTCATTACCCGGACATCGGAGGACTAGTAGCGATAAAAGACGTCGCGCATCGCATTTCGCTTTAAAAAAACAAACCATTGCCACAGATTCCAAAACCGGACAAACGCATCGTCCGCACCGCCCCGCTCCAGGAGCTACCGAGTATCGCGGTCATGAAATTCATATCAAAGGCAAAGATAAAAAACTCGAACGATTATTAAAAAAATCCCAACAGTCCGAAACGGTCGAAGTTAAAGCCAAAAAATAATCATAATTGCCTTTTATTTAATTTATTTGTACTTTTTTGCACCTTATGTCCAATCGCCACTTAGCCAGAACTATTGTTCTACAATCCCTTTATGAATGGGATTTTCACAAAAGAACGCCTCAAGAAGCTATTCAAATAACAGAACGAAATTTGGATGAATTCGTTCCATATTTTGACGAACGTTCTTTTACTTTGGCTCTCATTAAAGGCATAATGGATCATGAAAAACAAATCACAGAAGCTATTGCTAAATTTGCTCCGGATTGGCCTATTGAACGCATTACCACTGTTGATCGTAATGTTTTAAGACTTGGCATTTATGAACTCATGTTTGATGATCAAATTCCATCCAAAGTAGCTATCAACGAAGCCATTGAACTTGCTAAAACTTTTGGCGGAGAATCTAGCGGTAAATTCGTTAACGGTGTTTTAGGCGCAGTATTTCGTAATCAAACAGCAAATGGCAAAATAAAAGAAGCAGACAAAGCCAAACAAGAAACATCTTCAGAACAATCTCCAGTTCAACAGCAAGAAATCTCTAATCAAGAAATCACTAATCAATAAATTTAAAATTAATAATTTTCAACATTAAAAAAAGAACGTTTCTGACGAAGCGCACGGAAAAATCCGTCATCTTCGTGAGAATCGTTCGCAAAAATTTGCGAACTTATGACAACTTTTGAAACAATAGATTTCAACCCGCTTGAACAACGGCTTGGCCATATTTTTAACGATAAAACCTTAATTCTTCAAGCAGTCACTCATCGTTCATATTTAAACGAACATTCGGATTTTCCTTACGATCATAATGAACGTTTAGAATTTTTAGGTGACGCTGTTTTAGAATTAGTAGTAACCGAGAATCTCTATTTAAATTATCCCAATCCCGAAGGCGAACTGACAAACTGGCGCGCCGCTTTGGTAAACGCAAAAACTCTTGCTGGTATCGCGACAAAATTACAATTCGAAGAATACCTTCTACTTTCCAAAGGTGAAGCCAAAGACAAAAACTCCAAAGCTCGTATGTATATTTTAGCTAACGCCATCGAGGCTATTATTGGCGCTATTTATCTGGATGGCGGTTGGGACGAGGCTAAAAAATTCATTGATTCTCATATCATTTCAATCTTACCTAATATTTTAGAAAATAAATTATATATTGATCCCAAAAGTCGCTTTCAAGAAACCTCTCAAGAGCTTATGGGTATCACCCCAACATACAAAGTGCTCAAAGAAGTTGGTCCGGATCATAACAAAGAATTCACAGTAGGCGTTTTTCTAGACAAAGAGCTTATTGCAATAGGCAGTGGTACCAGCAAGCAAGAAGCTCAAATCGCGGCCGCCGAAGCTGGTTTAGAAGCCAAACATTGGAATGTAAAATGAAAAAAATATCATAAAAACTCGCTAAAGCGAGTTTTTTATGGTGCACCCTGAGGGAATCGAACCCCCATCGCCGGTTTCGAAGACCGGAGCTTTATCCGTTAAGCTAAGGGTGCTAAATCAAGCAATCTGATATTAACTTATTTTACATATTTTAGCAAACGAATGTACGCGCCCACCTATCTTTGCACTCCTTGCTTGATTCTTGATTCAGAATATACCCAATCGGCGTCATTTTGTTTAGAGACCGATGTGACCTCTTGCTATTATACCAAACCAGCCAATCAGCCAGCTTGCGATTAAACTCATCAACGTCTTCAAATAAAAGATACTTATGATAATCAGCAAACTCCTCTTGTATTGTACGATTAAATCTCTCACAATGCGCATTCATCTTAGGAGTTTTAGGATAAGTATGC
>Ga0302238_1002253_pt1 | contig 13796 bp, 10 predicted proteins | sample AAG_UR_Asn_MG_FD_193527 | JGI IMG/M metagenome (GOLD analysis project Ga0302238, IMG submission 193527) | Enriched activated sludge microbial communities from anaerobic digester in WTTP, New Holstein, Wisconsin, United States - AAG_UR_Asn | ecosystem: Engineered > Bioreactor > Anaerobic >...
TAATACCGCGTTAAAAAGTTGTGTATTCATGGGTGTTTTCCTAAAAATAATTTGGGGGAACTTTGCTATGATTTCAAAAATAAAACAAAAGGAATTTAATGGTATTCGTTTTAAAATACGCACTTTTATTCTTTTGCATATCAATGATGCTCATTGCAATATTTGCATTTTTGTTAAACCAACTTTTTTGCTCCTATGCAAGCTTAGGAGCAATATTTATCATGCTCGCGACACATAAATACAAAGATAGATTTGCAAAAAAGTTTGGGTTTTTATTCTAAGACAAGAGCGCAAAGCTACCACCAAGTAGTAATATTGCTGATGAAATTAGAATAAAAAGCACCACCAATACCGCTTGAATAACCAATACCCTCGTAGTATCATCACTTCGTTTCAGCCAGTCCACATAGATAAGTGATAAAACAAGTACAGTGATCATATAGGGAAACACCCACCTTTAACCAAGATTGCAAGAGGGGCTAAGACGCTCCAAAAGAGTGTTTTCAGCCGCGCTAGCATACTCTTTTCCTTGCGTATTGTTTGAACTCTTTTTTTGCAATTTTGGCGAGAAAATTGAAGTCTTTCAATGCTTTATCTACATTACTATATGTATATTCAAGCGGATCCTCATCCTTCTCAAGATAATGCACAATAAAATTTCCTTTGCCAAGAAAGGCACTGCTAGGAAACAGTAATTCTGTTAGAACAACTTTGATCTTTTCTCCAAAATTCGCCTCGTGAATGATTCTTTCTGCTGTAGCTGACATAATGTCTCCTCTTAAGCACCTCAAACCCTTCAAAAACAATCAAATAACGCTGTAAAATCCCTATCGTTTCAGGTATACGGTTTTGTTTGATTTATGTGTTTTTGAGAGAGAACTGTGAAGTGATGTAAAAGAGGACAGACCTATCCCCATAAAGGGATAGATATTATCCCCTTATGGGTAGGCTCAATGAGCAACTTTATTTATGAATTAAGTATTTGCGCTTGTTTATTTTTCACACAACTTTGAGCTTTTTATATGGCTTACCAGCTTCGATGACTTTATTGGCTACTTCAGGATAATTAGCTTTGAGGAATTGTACCGATACAGTCTCTCTACCTTTTATTTCTGACATCATCACGCTATATTTCGCACCAATACCTTTTTTAATTTTGGCCGCCTCCATAAAAGCTTTAATATTCTCTTTCAAGTTAGCTGCTTCATTTTCTAAAGGAGAAAGTTCTTTTAGCCTTGTGACCATTGCATCCACTTCACCTGGTAATTTCTCACCATTTTTTTGAAGTGTTGAGCATTGTGTTTTAAAAGAGCAATAAGCACATAGATCCGAAACTTCACCCTCTGGTTCTGTTTTAGATTGTACGGCTTCCCATAACTGTGAAGCTCTTGATAATGCTACATTTAAAAGCACCTCAGAGAATTCAATATCAAAGGCAGAATACTCACCCGTATTGACATTGACAGCTAAAATAATAGCTCTTGTGTCTCTGCCACTTTGCAATTTTGCTAGTTTCAGTTGAAGTTGAACTTGATAAAGCCAACTCAAGCGTGGCTTGTCATCAGGCAAAGGAGAACTGATAGACTTGCATTCAAGAATCACATCTTCCTTTGGAAAACTTACCAAAAAATCAATATGCGATTGAACATACGTCCATTGACCATATCCTTTCACTTCAACTTGTTCTTTAAGCCCAATCTTTTTTGGATGATTGGCTAAACCAGTTTTGACAATACCTTCTGCTACATGACCTCGCTGAAAGATCAACAACTGTTTTAAATTGTGCTCTTCGCCTAGTGTTTTGGACAAATATGACTTTTTCATACATTGACCAATATCAGAAGAGCCTATGTATGTGGAACGATCTCCTAGTCCTGAGTCTGCATTTTTCAGACCTTTTTCTAAAAAATCGAAAATAGGATGTCTATTTGTATTTGACATCTTTTTCCTCCTGTTATTTTTTTATCGAAACGTATGGTTTCATTAAACCGATAGGAGAAAACAGACAGAAGTATGGCTGGTAAGCCGATAATTCTGAGATTGCTCTCGTATCGGCTTAGTGCAGCCATTAAAATTTATAAGTTGAAAGAGGGAAGCCCTTCTCGTTTTCATAATGAAGACGAATCCCTCTTGAATTCCTATGAGTCCTGTGCTAAAATTGCACTTAGACTTTGGAATCAAAGGAAAACCTTACCCTTGAGGATAAGGGGTTAAGAAACAGTGGGCTAGACTATTTCAATAACAATTACAACTTTGATTCCAAATGCCTTAAACTCAATCTTTAATCTTTTACTCATTTTCCACACCTCCTTTCAGACAGACGAAAGTACCTCATGTTGCATAGCACAGTTTTGGAATAACCGTTTGGATTTAACTATGGTTTTATAAGATTTCGTTTTGTGATTCGCAGTTTCCAATTGCACTGTCTTGCACTTTGTAAAAAGTCCTTATCGAAGGTATAGAAGTATCCTACAAAGGACAATTTATGCCCTCTGTGAGGAATTTTATAATACACATATCAATTTCAATTGCATATTGTCAAAAGCTTAGTTTTGAAAAGATGTTTGATAATTATTGTGTAATTGAATTAGGAGGAAAAATACTGCACTTAGGCAGTCAAAGGCTTAAATGCCTTTAATTAGGATAAATGCTTTTGTGGGAGTGTTAGAAATTCCGTGTCAACTTGGTAAAATAATATTAAGGATTGACAATGGAAGAACAATTAAGTTTTGATTTCAATGAAATATTGGAACAATACAAAAGAGGAAAAAGACTTACAGGTAAAGATGGACTTTTAGCTCCACTTATTAAACAACTCACAGAAGCAGCACTTGAAGCAGAGGTAGAATCACATATTGCCAATGATATTCTAAGTGGGAAATCTAACCGAAGAAATGGTTTTAATAAGAAAACAATCAAAGGAACCAGTGATGGTTCCTTTGAACTTGAAACCCCTCGCGATAGAAATGGAACCTTTGAGCCTCAAATCGTTAAAAAACATCAAACAACTATTTCAGATGAAATTGAAGAAAAAATACTTTCAATGTATGGTCTTGGGATGAGCTATACAGATATATCATCCCACATTGAAGACATTTATCAAGTATCAATTTCCACAGCAACCATCAGTGCCATTACCGATAAAATCATTGATAAAGTAAAACAGTGGCAAGCTCGCCCACTGGATAGTATGTATCCTTTTGTATGGCTTGATGCCATACACTATAAAATCAAAGATGGTGGTAAATATATCTCTAAGGCAGTCTATACCATCCTTGGTGTTGGAATGGATGGTAAAAAAGAGATACTTGGACTTTATCTATCAGAAAATGAAGGGGCAAATTTTTGGCTCTCGGTCTTGACTGATTTAAATAACCGAGGTCTCAAAGATATACTCATTGCTTCTGTTGACGGACTAAAAGGCTTCCCTGAAGCCATTAAGACCATTTTCCAAAAAACAGAAGTGCAACTATGCATTATCCATCAAATACGCAATTCAATGCGTTATGTAGCTTCTAAAAACCATAAAGAATTTATGAAAGATCTCAAATGTGTTTATCAAGCAACAACCAAAGAATTAGCAGAAGATGAACTTGTAAAATTAGATGAAAAATGGGGTAAAAAATATCCTATCGTGATTCAATCTTGGCAAAATAAATGGGAAAACTTATCTGTCTATTTTAAGTACCCGCCAGAGATTCGAAAAGTCATATATACCACCAATATTATTGAGTCAGTGCATCGCCAATTTCGTAAACTCACCAAAACAAAAGGAGCATTCCCTAATGAAAATTCACTTCTGAAATTACTTTATATGGGTATTAAAAATGCAGAGAAAAAATGGACTATGCCAGTGTGGAATTGGAGTTTAACCCTTTCCCAATTGGCAATATTCTTTGAAGGGAGGCTTAATAATGAGCTTAAAATTTAAGTGATGATATAATATGATAGAAACATTTAAAGGACTTTTGATATGACAAATTGGTTAGAAGCTAATGATTCAGAGTTTGTGTGCTATTGCATAGAAGTTGATAAAAAAACTATTGTAGATGCTATAAAAAATGGAAATGATACTTTATCAAAAATCAAAGAATCAACTAAAGCTTGTACTGGAAGTAGTTGTAAAGAGCTAAATCCGTCCGGTAAATGTTGTTCAAAAGATATTAAAAGCTTAATCAAGCTCTACGCTGATAAAGATAGTGAAGAAAAATGCTCTTGCTGTTGCAATAGCTAAACTGGTGCGATAGGATTTCTCTTATCAGAATTATTTTGACACGAAATATTTAACGGTCTCTTTTCTTTCACTTTCGGAATATATTTTTGAAATTCTTTTTTATCTTTTATAGCACTTTTATTTACATGAATTGCAACTTCCAGTTTCAACAATAACGTATACATCTCTTTTTTTACCTCTGCTGTATAATTTGATGTTACATAATTATGAATTATTACTCTTTCTAAAATGAAAAACAATAATTTGTCATTATTTATTTCAATAAACATATCTATATACTTAAAAAAATTATTGGTATCAACTTCATTTATTAATAAACAATAAAAAAAATATATATTGGTTTTATTGGTTTTTCCAATATTAGTTTTATAAGTTTTTATTAGTTTTGGAGTACTTAAGGAACCTTTAACTATCTCTGCCGTTATATACGTCAAATCTAATTTAGCTTCTTTTATCATTTCATTAATTTTTGTTTCTGATAATTTTTCCATTTCTTCTTTAAAATAGATATTCAGAAACTTCTTAACTAATTTTTTGTTGCCAAATACACTCTTCCAGTATTCCATAACATATGAATAGTTTTGCAAGGTTTGCTCAATATACTTATTTTTCTCTTCAAAGCTAATTGATGAACCTAAATGTTTAATAAACTCCGATGCAATAATATTTAAAGCGAAGAACTCCTCTCTATACTTTTTTAAATCATCTAATTCTTTATTCTCTTGAATTTCATAATTATATTCTTGAACTTCATTATTCCTTATCTCACTCAATTCTTCATCTAGTCTATCGCAAAATTCTACTTCTTCTTGAGATAATATTATCTCTTCCTCAGGTATGTTAATTTCAGTTTCTTGATATTCTTTTTCTTCTTGACCAATTAATAATTTTTGATTATCTTCTTCTATAAAATTTTTCTTTTTTTGAATTTTATTACTTGATAAGAAGCAAAGTATATTATCTATAAATTCTTTATCATTTCTAGACATAGCAGAGTAGTATCTTAATTCATGCATCATATTACTTATTAATACTTTACTTTTCATTACTGTATTTCTAAAATTGCTATTATTTTTCATATATAAAGAAATAAAATAATAATAAAAGACTCTATATGAGAAAACTACACTTCCATTGTTTTTAATTAAAACTCTTTTTTTGTAAAAATAATCCAACACATCAGAAGCTCGAACCTCTGTGCCAGTATATTCAAAATGGTCAATAATCACTTTTAATATATCATTTTCTTTGATAGCAAAACTTTTTTCATTAAAATACTTAAATGCTATTGTTGATAGTAAATCTTTTTTATCATTAAAATCTATTTTCCCATTAAATTTCTTTGATAAATCTGTTTTTTCTAGCAAAAAATCTAAAAAAATATCAATTAACTCAGGTTCACTGTCTCTTATATCTATTTTTTGAAGATGCATCCATGTCAATAATGTTGCTATAAATGGATTAGATGGTAAATTTAATGTAGATAAACTATTTTGAACTTTATTAGCAATTTTCTGAGACAATTCTTCTGGCACAATATTTTTTACTAATAAAGAACATTCTTTTTTTCTTAAAGCCTTCAGTTCAATTTTTTTAAATTCATTAAATATACTATCTCTTATGCTAAAAATATCAAGTCTATCTCGTTCTACAATATAGTTATTATCATATGAGACAGTAGCAATAACTCTATTTTCAGAACTTAAAATAACCTTTATAAAAGCATCATTCAATAAATTTATATCATCAATTAGAAAGACAAATCCTTTATTGTCCAACATATGTTTTAATTTAAAATTATTTTTTCCATAATATTTATCGAGGAAATCTCCAATTTTAGAAATCAAGGCTCTTTCTGTTGTTTCTTGTACCAATTCCCTTGAAAATAAAAATATTGGAATAAGTTCATTATACTCCGAAAGAATTTTTAAATTAATCATATTTAATGTTGTTGTTTTTCCTGATTCTGTTCCACCAGAAATTAAAATATTTTGTTTTAATAAAATAATTTCATCAATTGAATAAGATCTTTTATCCTTATAATCTACTTTCTCTCTAACATGTGAATTATCAAAATCAACCATTTTTTGATTGATAAATATCTCTTCGATATCCCTTTGATTCGTTTCTGATGTTAGGTTTATCGTTAAATATTGATTAATTTTTTCTTTTATTTTAGGAATCATCGTAGAGCAAATAGTTTGGTTTCTTATTGCTTTATTTGATTTTGATGTTAAATCGATATCATTTATACATTTATCTACTATATTATTAAAAGTTTTTTGCTTATCATCAAAAATAGATTCTTTAATTTTTATCTGTAGATTATCGATGTCATAGGTGTAAATACAATAGCCATTATCTTGTCTATCTTTATGGTAAATAGCTGTGCCATGCAAACTTAAAATATCTCTATTTTGTAAATCTAAAATATAACTACCATCATGCTCATGCTCATGACCATAAAAAACAATATTAAATTTATACAATGATGATCCTTTCTATCGTGCCCTCTTCCTATTTGCTCTTTATGGCAGAAGATGGAATGAAATTCGAACACTCCACTGGACAGATGTTAATTTTCTACAAAACACTTATACGATACGTGCAGAAAACAATAAAATTTCAATTGATCAAACCTATGATCTACCAATACCAATAGCAGAAGCACTGTCTCAGATGAACAGCAATGGGGGTTTAGTATTCGAATCACCTATTACTCAGCAAGAACTTTTTACCCCAAAAAAGCAACTTGCAAAAATCAAAAGAACAGCTCAAATACCAGAACTGACTATGCACTATTTTAGACATATATTAGTTTCTGCAATGGGAGAAAGTGGTGTTGCTGGAACTATTCTGAGTGCTTCATTAGGTCACACTAATTTAGAAACAGTAAATCAATTTTATCTATCAGCAAACCATAAAAAAGCTTCCGGTGAAGCGAACAAAGCACTTGACCTAATTGTATCAAGGGATTCATAAACTCAACATTGTATATTGAAATAGTGCACTTTGAAATAATTAACACGCATAATCGAACCATTTATGGTATGATTATACCATCTAATCAAACCACTTTGGAAGAACTACTATGAAACGATGGATTTGGCAATATGAAAACTATCCACATTTTACCTATCAATTTGACAAGCTAGAGCATCTACTTCAAAAGATCTCTTTGGAGCAAGGCTATCTATTGGCTCTTTCACAAACACTTAGTCAAGATACCATTCTTCAACGACAATGTGATGCCTTACTAAATGAAACACTCAGTACCGCTGCCATTGAAGGAGAGATACTCAATAGGGATAGTGTTAAAGCTTCTATTGCTAAAAAATTTGGATTAAGAGAGATTGATGATAAAAAAATTATTGATTCAACAGATAATCTTGTTTCAATCCTTATTGATGCCAATACTAACTATGATAAAGCCTTAACACTAGAGAGGCTCTTTGGATGGCACAATGCACTGTTTCCTAAAGGGTACAGTGGTTTACGTAAAATCAATACTGCTTCTTTTAGAGGTGAAGAGACGATGCAAATCGTTGGTGGCTCAATAGGTAGAGAAATTGTCTATTATGAAGCACCGCCTCGTGATAGATTAGAGCAAGAGATGCAACATTTCTTAGGGTGGTTTAATAGTGAAAAGCCTACTTTGATTAAAGCGTGTATTGCCCATCTATGGTTTGTTATTATTCACCCCTTTGACGATGGCAATGGAAGGATTACTCGGGCTATTACCGATTTAGTGCTCTCCAATATTGAAAACTCTAAAATCTCACGGCTTTACTCTATGTCAAGTACGATTAATGATAATAGAAAAGCTTATTATACAGCCCTTGAAAATACAACAGGGTATCTTCAAAAAGATGGCAATGCTTTGGATATTACACTGTGGTGTGAGTGGTTTTTAACTACCCTCTATCAAGCACTATTGGATGCCAAAAGCAAACTAGGTCACATTATCTTTAAAACACAATTTTGGGATAAGCATAGAGATCAACCATTTAATGCAAGACAAATTAAAGTACTAAACTTTATTTTAGATATAGGGATAGAAAATTTCAAAGGGAATTTGAGTAAGAAGAAATACATGATTATTGCCGATACAGCTTCAACAACAGCATCACGTGATATAGCGGAGTTATTAGAGTTTGGGTGTATTGAGCAAATTGAGGGTACGGCAGGTAGGAATGTAAGTTATAGGATTGTGTTCTCCAGTCCATACAAAGCAGAGACAATCTCATCATCTCCCAACTTCATAAGTGATTCATAGGAGAGGATATTCCAAGTAATTATACTTTTATAAAGAATAATCAAATTTAATTCAAAATATCGTCAAAACAAGCCTAGAATATGAACTACGAGATAGGTAGAAGATAATATTTTTCAGTTTTTGAAGATCCATTTCTTGGCTTTCGTGTTTGTGGAACGGCTTCTAAGAACATAGAGTTTTTGTCTTTAAGCATTTCTGTGAATTTTTTATTGTCTATTAAATTAGATTGCTCAAATGCCAACTTAAAAACAGTACTAAGTTCTTGTTGCCGAATCCTTGGCTGCTTTTTATTTATTTTAGGTTCAAAGTAATTAAAATCACTTTCAATCTCTGCAAACCTTTCTGGATCTAATATTTGAAGCTTCTTAAGACAAGATGAATCAGATAAGTCTGCTGATGAGATGGCTATAGCCATCTCATCAAGCATAATATGTAAATCAATTTCTGTTGGTTGTTCTAGTACTTGTTCTTGGATAGATCTATAATAACATTTCAATTGATATTGCTTTTGCTCTTGCAACTCTTCATCAGAGATATGCTCTTTTTCATCGAGAAATCTATTCGTATTTTGGATCTTAACAATCTCATTTTCGCCTACCGAAATATAAAACTCACCTTTAGACAACTTTTCAACATCAAGTTTTTCGTTAAGTGCTCTATTCATAGCTTCAAACGTTTGATTTGAATTTTTGCCAATAATTTTTGCATCAGTCATACTTAAGATTATATCCCTGAAATTTGTATTTTTATATTGTGACACTGCTTGGTTAGCCATTGTTAAATAAAGGTTATATTTCCCTGCTTCAGTTAATATGGTCTCCATGTTACCATTAGGAGTTATAAAATTATGAGCTTCATCGAGAAATAAGTGTGTTAAAACTCTTTCATGCTTAGGAAGTTCAACTCTTTTTAAAGCCAATATTTGGACATATTCTAATATAAACTTGATATAATATTCATAGCTATTTTCCATTTCCCCTTTAGGAATATCAAAAACTATAACTTTTCCAAGTGTATTCATCTCTTTGTCTAAATCAATAGTATTTGTACCATTCATAAGGTTAAAAAATAAAGGATCATTTAGTAAAGTACTTAGCCTCCTTCTTACGGCATCTTTCGTACTTGTAGCAGATAGAAAATAATCGTTGAAGTACTCTTTTCCTAATAAATTTTCGCTCTCTTTAGCATATTTAACCAAATCTTGGTTCCTCTTATCGTTCATAAACCTATAAAGCTCAGAAAAACTTCCTCCACCTTTTCTTAATAAAACACGAATACAATTTAACAATAGCTCTTCCATAGCTCCGCTAAATGATTCATCTATCTTGATGCTTTTTATGACTCGCAAAATTACTTGGGCTAATCTAGCTATATTTTTTTCACTTTTATCAGAAATATCAAATAGATTAATAGTAGGAGTATAAGAGCTGTCTAATACTGGGCAAATATGCAATAGTCTCGATGGATCTTTAATTAGCTTGATAACTTTTTTAGCTAAATCACTATGTATGTCAAATAGAATAACACTACAATCATTTCTAAAAATATATCTTAACATTAATGTAAGCGTGAGAAAACTTTTCCCTATACGCGTTAAACCTGTTATAAGGGTATGGTAATCTCCTTTGGGAAAGAGCGTTTCAAAGTTTTCATCATAAGGATCCAAGATGGGTAAGTTATTGCTACTTAAATGTGTCTCTGTGGTGACTTCGCTAACTAATTCAAGATATCTTTGATTGTCATTTTTATGTAAATTAATCTGTCCTTTAGGCATAGATGAAATTTCACCTGCATAATAATCTAGGGATTGTTCAATTTCTTTATATAAAAGCACTAAGTTACTTATACCAAGTTTTGAAAGAAAATGCTCCTCTTGATTTATAAAAAGTGTTGTTGTTAATTCTATAAAATTTTTGAAAAACGAATCTACTTCATCGATTGTAACAATCACTTTGATTTGAGTTGGTATTGTACGTTCGTTGGATAAAAATGACCTTTGAATAATAAGTGAAATAAGTAGTTGTTTAAGCTTCTCTCTATCTTTTTCACCTGCTGGAATATGATCAATATGCAGGATCAATTTCCCGCTCACAATATTTTCAAAACTTTCTTTTTGCAACATATTATCTGTAAGTGTTACAACAATGCCTGTATTGAAAAGTTGCTTAATTACTTTATTAATGATAATATCTTCGGATATAGTTTGATTGCCCACTAATAATAAAATAGTATTAGTCTCTAAATCGCAAATATTTTTGATCCATGAAGATATTGCATCTGACTTACATTGTGTGAGCTGTATCATCAATTTTCTAATAAAAGATCGTAAATGGTGATTATTAAATAATGATTTATTCTTTTGATATCGTGTGTGTGCCAATAAATTTCTCTTCCCAATTCCATTGCTGTCTTGAAATAACTCATGTTCTATATTAGGATTAAATAGCTCTTCTTCTATAACTGGTATACTATTAATTGCTATGAAAAAAGTATTTATTCTATGTTCATTACTATTTTGTAATACATCATTTATATCATTTACAATCTGAACATTGGATCCATAACGGCTTGAAAGTTCTTTTTGTATTTCGATCTGACTACCAATAATTAATTGGTTGTTACGGGTACGATAGTACATTTGATTTTGATATCTCCACAATCGTATCTCTAAGTAATTGATTCTATAAAGTAGACTATTTTGTGCATTTATTAATGAATTATATTTACTCATTTCATTATTCCAAACATATTGTCTATTAGCCTCAGCTTGCCAGTATCTTTGATTAGTATGTTCGAGATCTCTAGTAAGGTTCTGATAGTTTGTTATATCATAAATACTCGCAAAGGGATTTGTGGTATTTATGCCATTTTGTATTGGTGGTGTTGGCATCCTTCCTGTAAATGTCTTGTACGTGCCATTTTCATCTTGATACGTATTAATGTAACTCATTTTTTCTCCTTATTTGTTTTATGGTAAAAAAGATTTTTAATTTCTTATTACCATTCATAGTTTTGCACATTGCATTGTTAGTTTCCTATGAGTATAAAACTAACAATGCAATTACCTGCTTTTATACAAGTCTCCTATAAATCATTTTTATACATTCAGCTTTACCTAATCTTGTGAATGCATATATACACAAAGACTGTTAATTGCACCAATAGATATTGTTTCATCAATCTCTTCTTTCTCTCAAAGGGTTTGTGTATAGAAGTAGGTATTTATATATGACCATTGCTTTATTGTTTGATGTTTGCACATAACTATTCATTTTGACACACCTTGTACTTGATGCTCTTCAAGCCATTCATCAATAGCAATTCTGTCATAACGGATGTACTTACCATTTATTTTGCTAAAAGGTATTGTGGAACTACTGCTAGCCATTCGCATTTTCGCTTGAGTTGATTTACTAAAGCCATATTCACTTACTAGATCATCCGGAGATAACCACCTTTTTCTCACTTTTGCATATATTTCTGCAAAACCATTGGTTTCTAAATTTGCTGACGACATGATATGCCTTTATGTTAATTTAGAAATCGATTTCTAGTTAATACAGAAGCAAAGTATATGAGCTCTTTTTGTTTCTGCAAATGTAATTGTTGCTGAAATCTTAATTTTAAACTTGTAAAATATTGTGTCATTTTTTTACGAACTACGATAGATACAGTATTTTATCTTCATGCATATGAATAAAATTTGTGAACTAGCTGAAAAATTAATATATAATCACAGTATGAATAATGAAGAAAAAGAAACATTAATAAAATATGAAAAGCTTTTTAATCAATTTATAGATGATGAAGCATATTATGGTAGACCTAAAAGATATGATGATTTATATTGTAGAATAGAAAATATCGCAGATTATGAATATACCTATGTTCTTGCATATGAATTATCACAAAAAAATGCAAAAGTGAAAAAGCTTTTCCTTGATGCAGAGTTATATAGAAAAAATAGTGAAAAATACGAAAAGAATATTTTTGATTTTTATAATGATTCGATCAATTTAGGATATGGAAGTTTTTTAGAAGAAGTCATTGACAAGCTCAAAAGTGATTCATTTTTTGAAATATCAAATACAAACTTAACATTAGATGATGTATTAAATTTTGATATTGATCTTGAGGTTGAACATATTGGACTTTGGAAACTTATTGCATATTTAATAGATACAAAAAATTTATATAAACGAACTAACAAGATTTATGAAGACAAGCAGAATAATCTAATATATGAATCTTGTGAGTTAATGAATATCAATGAAGCTGAACAAGAAATCAACAATATCATGTCTAATCCAAATGAATATGCTGCCCATTGTAAGAATAAATACACAAATAAAAAAGAACTAACAGTTTTATCCAAAGATATGCCCCTTGAAATACTAGATGAGGCATTTTTACAAGATTTAACAATGACAAGAATAAAAAATAAAAATTCTATAGCAACCATCAACTATTCAGTGCCTACATTAACATTTAAAGATGAAACTGTAGTGAACTTCCCAATTAACCTTAATTTAGATGTTGAAGAATTAAAGCTATATATTACAAAAATTAAAAATGATTTTGATAACAAAAAGGGTATTACTAAAAGCCCATTAGAAATTTTTGGAGAAGAACTTAAAAAAGCAAAAAAGCCAAATAGTGCAAATATTCTCCCAAGTAAAACAACTAAAGAAAATACTTCGTTCAAACCAAAATGGAAACGAGCGGTAGCAGATGCTCTTTACATTTATGATCTCTATAAATATATTGAAAAAATATTTGTAGATAAAAAAAAGAAATACACACAAGATAGTATTCTAATTGAGGTAGCTTTTGCTAGTGGAATATCAAAAAAGCATAATAATATATTAGAAGACAGTGTTGATAAGAAGAGTGTTTGGGGGAAAAATAGTATTCAAGAAAAGTACTACAAACTTATGAGAGAATATATTGAAAATGAAAAATATAAGGAATTAATTACGGGAGTTAAAGTAAATAAAGTACCAGGGATGTGGGATAGAATACCAACTAGTCCTATTTTTAGTATTACTATAGATGAATTAATGAAACGACGTAACACATAAAAGTGTCACCCAAAGTGTCACCTAGCTAAAACTTAAATAAATTAATAATTTTTCTAGTGCTTTTAAAATTCGATTTCAAGGGATTTAGAAGTGGTGTCAAGAGAGGGACTCGAACCCTCGACCTCCGGCTTATGAGACCAGCGCTCTAACCAGCTGAGCTACCTTGACACGTTCAAAAGAGGTTGGCATTATATAGGTATAAAGC
>Ga0302238_1002255_pt1 | contig 13794 bp, 14 predicted proteins | sample AAG_UR_Asn_MG_FD_193527 | JGI IMG/M metagenome (GOLD analysis project Ga0302238, IMG submission 193527) | Enriched activated sludge microbial communities from anaerobic digester in WTTP, New Holstein, Wisconsin, United States - AAG_UR_Asn | ecosystem: Engineered > Bioreactor > Anaerobic >...
CGAGCGACACGCCGGGGAACAGCCGCATGACGGCTCGAGCCATGATGTGGGCGCACGAATGCCGCATCACGCCCAGCGACGCCGGATCTTTCTCCGTCAGCAGCCGCAGCGGGATCGGCTGAGACCGGCTGAGTTCCGCCAGGGGGCGCGTGGCGTCACACATCTGGCCATCGACGTCCGCCGCCACCACAGCCCCCGCAAGACGGGAACCGATCGACTGGGCGACATCCATTGCGGAGGCTTGATCGGCGTACTCCTTGACACTTCCATCGGGAAACTTGACCTGAATCATGCGAATTCCTTCACACTGGGCGATGAACTCGAAAAACGCCGCTACGAGAGGCGTCAAACCGGGTTGCATCCTCAAACTACAAAGACAGTTAGGCTTATGATTATGGCTTGTCGCTACGGCGTCAACAGCAAGTGGACGGCCTGCCGGCTTGCTGCGGTCGGCCGGAACGCCCAAAATGACCGAGGTGAGCCTGTTGGCGATCGGAAGGCTGGATCGAACTCAGCGATGGCGTATACGAGTAGTTCCGGGCCTTGCACGGTCCGGCTTCATTCAATCCTCAGAGCCGCGGAAGAGCCATGTCTCGCCCCTACGAAGCCGTCGATTTCGCGACCGTAAGCGGCGTCGCTTGTCCTTGCGGGACGGCACGCCGCGCGTTTCAGGACGTGGCCGACTTCCCGGGCACCGTTCACGTGACGGAGATCTCGGCCGACGCACGGTTGCATTACCATCGGCGGCTGACCGAGACGTATTTCTTTCTGGAGTGCGAACCGGGGGCGAAGATGCAGTTGGACGACGAGATCTTGGACGTGCATCCGGGTCTGTGCGTGCTCATCCGTCCCGGCACCCGCCATCGCGCGATTGGACGTATGAAGGTGTTGATCCTGGTGATTCCCAAGTTCGATCCGGCGGATGAGCATTTCGACTGAGTCATGGATTCTGCGCGACACGCCTCTGCCCTCCGGCTCATCAGCTGTTTCATCCCCACTCCGCCTGTTGAAATCTACGGGCTTTTCCCTACACTGACGGAGCAATCAAAACCGCTTTCAAAGGAACGTAAGATGCACCACAGTCCCACCGTCCTATGGCAAGTGACCCTGGCGATCGCCGCCGCGGTTCTGATCGCGGGTTGCGCGCCTCCTCCGCCCAGACCCGCCATGGATTCCAACACGACGGAGGCCGAAACGCAGCCCGCCGAAGCCGAGCCCGTCGAAGCCGTCCCTGCAACCACCGAGGCTGCGCCGGAAATGCCGGCGGAAACGACGCCGGCGCCTCCGGCAGAAGAAACGCCGAAACGGGAGCCGAAACCGTCGGACGAGCCCGCCGGAGCTGCCACGGCGACCGACGAGTCGACCAAGCCGAAAACGGAAACGCCAACGAAGGCCGAAACCGAAACGCCGGCCAAAACGGAAGCCAGCGAAACCCCGAAGGGCGAGCAGCCCGCGGCGGAGGCGACTCCCAAGGAGGAGATGAAACCGGAAGACAAGCCCGTCGAGAAGACGGAAACACCGGCCGAGTCCAAGCCGGCGGCCGAGGACCAGCCCCCGCCCACCGCGCCGGCCGACACGCCGAAACCGGCGGCTGAGGCGTCCGCTGCGCCCGGCGGCCAGCGCGTCGTTTCGGGCGACTGGCCGATGTGGGGCGGAGCCGTGCATCGCAATATGGTCAACCCCACGACCCAGATCGCCGTGGACTTCGAGCCCAACGAAGACCCGGCCCAGGGGAAGAAACTGCTGTGGGTCGCCCAACTCGGCTCGACGACCTATGGCAACCCGGTGGTGTCCCACGGAAAGGTGTTCGTGGGCACGAACAACGGTGGGAAGTACCGTCCCAAGCACGCAGGCCGGAACGCCGACCGCGGCTGCGTGCTTTGCTTCGACGAAAAGACCGGCAAGTTTCTCTGGCAGCTGACGCGTGAGAAGCTGCCGCAGGGCAGCGTCAACGACTGGCCCGACCAGGGCATCTGCTCGACGGTGGCCGTGGACGGCGACCGGGGCTATGTCGTCACCAACCGCTGCGAGTTGCTGTGCTTTGACGTGGAGGGTTTCCTGGACGGCGAGAACGACGGCCCGATCCAGGACGAGCCCGACAACGAGCCTCAGGATGCGGACATTGTCTGGAACTTGGACATGATGAAAACCCTGGGCGTCTTTCCGCACAACATGGCGGCCAGTTCGCCGGTGGTGTACGGCGACTACGTATACGCGCTGACCAGCAACGGTGTGGACGAGTCGCACGAGAAGATTCCCGCGCCGCAAGCGCCGAGCTTTCTGGCCGTGAACAAGAAGACCGGCGAGGTGGTCTGGCAGAGCAACGCCCCCGGCGACAAGATCCTGCACGGCCAGTGGAGTTCGCCGTCGATCGGGTTGGTCAACGGCCAGGTCCAGGTCTACTTTGCGGGCGGCGACGGCTGGCTGTACGCCTTCGACGCGGCCAAGGGCGAGGAACTCTGGCGGTTCGATCTGAACCCAAAGGACGCCAAGCATGCGTTGAGCGGCCGCGGTACGAAGAACGACGTGATCGCGACCCCCGTGTTTGTTGACAACAGCGTGGTGTTGGCCACCGGACAGGACCCGGAATACGGCGACGGCGTCGGCCACTTGTGGCGGATCGACGCGACCAAGCGGGGCGACGTCAGCTCGGTCACCCCCGATAATCAGCCGAATCCTAACTCCGCCGCGATCTGGCACTTTGGCGGCGTTGACGCGGACGGTTCGGTGACGGGTGAGAAAGACCAAGACATTTTCCGCCGCACGCTGTCCACGGTGGCCGTCCAGGACGGTTTGGTGTACGCCGCCGACTTGAGCGGCCGCATCCACTGCGTGGATTTCGCCACGGGCAAGCGGTATTGGGAAGCCGACGTGCTGGCCGCCATCTGGGGCTCGACGCTGGCCGCCGACGGCAAGGTGTTCATCGGCGATGAAGACGGCATCCTGACCGTGCTGGCCGCCGGCAAAGAGCTGAAAAAACTGGCTGAAATCGAGTTCCCGTCGTCGATCTACAGTACGCCTACCATCGCCAACGGCGTGATGTTCGTCTCCGACCGCTCGCGACTGTACGCGATCGCGACGCAGTAGAGGATGTGGGGGTCGCGGTTCATGACTGCGCCAAGTGCGCCCGACCAGCGGCGTGTTTACACCATCGGGCACTCGAACCACGAGGAGCAGACGTTCCTCGACCTGCTGCTGCGCCACGGGATTGAAGTCGTGGCCGACGTCCGTTCGCAACCCTATTCCAAGTACACGACCCAGTTCAACTCGGACCAGATCAAGCCGGCCCTGGCCGGCGCGGGCATCAACTATGTGTTCCTGGGCCGCGAGTTGGGCGGCCGGCCCGATGACCCGGAATTTTATGATGCCGAGGGCCGCGTGCGTTATGATCGGGTGGCCGAGTCGCCGCTGTTCCGGCAAGGGATTGAACGTGTGGAAAAAGGGATCCAGAAATTCCGCGTGGCCCGGCGGGGACTTCCCAGACTCGCGGCAGCAACGACTTGGCTTCCATCACGCAACTCCCCCGTCGAGACTCGCCGTGCCCGACGGCGAACCAATGCTTGTCCGTATTCTAGCCCAAGGGCTTGATTCCCGTCACCCGGTCGCCAGCCGGGCGGCCAGGAGCACGGCCTCCACCAGGCTGCGGACCCGGGCCCGGCCCGTCCAGGCGATGTCCAGCGCCGTCCCGTGATCGACCGAGGTGCGGACGATGGGCAGACCCAACGTGACGTTCACCGCGGTGTCGAACGCCAGGGCCTTGAGCGGAATCAGGCCCTGGTCGTGATACATGCAGACGAAAGCATCGGTGGCCTGACGGCGGGCCGGCAGAAAGGCGGTATCGGGCGGCAGCGGGCCTTCGACGTCGAGTCCCTGTTGCCGAGCTGCGGCTACGGCCGGCGCGATCCACTGCTCCTCTTCGCCCGCGCCGAACAGGCCGTGTTCGCCGGCGTGCGGATTCAGGCCGCAGGCGACCAACTTGGGCGGCCGGCCGCGGATGCGCCGCATGGCCTCGGCGGTCAACTCGATGACTTCCAGAATCCGCTCGACCGTCAACTGGGCAGGCACGTCGCGATAACCGACGTGCGTCGTTACCAGGCTGCAGGTAATGGCGTTGGAGGTGAGCATCATGCACGAGCGTGCGGCGCCCGTCCGAGTCGCGAAGATCTCCGTATGGCCCGGATAGCGAATCCCGGCCGCGTGCAGCGCCTCCTTGTGAATCGGCGCCGTGGTGACGGCAGCGACTTGGCCGGACAGGGCGGCGTCAATCGCGGCTTCGATGTATCGGTACGACGCCCGCCCCGTTGCCGCACTGACCACGCCGGGTTGCAGCGCGTCGGCCGCGATCGCCCCCAGGTCCCAGACCGCGGGTTCCTGAATCGAGGTCCCGATCTCTTGCCAATCGGCCGCCTCGAACACGTGCGACGGGACCGGCAGGCCGCAGTGCCGGGCGACGCGGCTCAGCACAGCGGCATCTCCAACCACAAGAGGCGTGGCCTGCCTGGCGACCTCGGCATCTTGCAGCAGGCGCAGGCACAGTTCCGGTCCGATCCCGGCCGGGTCGCCCATGGTAACGGCGATCCGAGGAAGCGTCACGGGGGTTGGCAATACGCTCATCGGCGCTAGAAGCCTTTCTTTGCCCGCTCACTGATTCGGCGAGCTGCCGGACGCGGCCGGCTTGCCCCACCAGCGCAGTGCCACCCCACGCGCCCACAGGGCCCGCAGCGGCGAAGCGATCACAAACCAGAACAAGACCACAGGAACGGCCAATTCGTGGATCACCAGCACGGCCGCCGAAGCAAAAATCAGCTTCACGAAATGCCGGTAGGTGTGCCGCCCGCGAAACAACTGGTTGACCACGTGCGGATAGCGGATGCGGGAAACCATCAGGCAGGCAACGATCAGCGTCACCACGGGCAAAGCACTGGATGTCGCCTGCATCAGGTACTTGCCCATCAGCTGAGCCGATTCTTTCATTTCGGGAGAGGTCAGTCGCTCCAGGCCGGGGGCGATCACGACCAGCGATGCCACCATCCCGGCCGCCGCGGGGGACGGCAGTCCGCGAAAGTACTCGTGGGCCGGTTCGTCGTCTTGGGCCACGTTGAAGCGGGCCAGCCTCATCACCGCGCACAACATATACAGGACGGCTATCACCCACACCAGGCGCGGGTGCAACAGGACAGGCGAGAATTTGAGCATCAGGAAGGCCGGCGCCACGCCAAAGCTGATCGCATCGGCAAGGCTGTCCAGGTTCGCCCCAAACGCGCTGGTTTGCTTGGCCAAGCGAGCCACCGGCCCATCCAGCGCGTCGAACACCATCGCGGCGAAAATCAACAAAGCGGCAATGTACAGATCGTTCGGCGTTGCGCCTTCCGGGCCGACTTTGGCGGCGTAGGTGATGCAGCCAAAACCGCAAACGGCGTTGCCCAGCGTAAACAGCGACGGAATGATGGCCACCATGCGCCGGCGACGGGCTCGCCGGCGGGATTGCCTGTCCGTGGACTCAGGGGTGAGGGTCATGAGCGTGCGCTCCGCGAATTTCGTGTATCACCGGTTCCCGCTTTCTTAGCCGATCTCGGCCAACCGCCTCAAGGCGGCACTCCAAGCGATTGACCGCGCAGCCGCGTCTGGCCGAGTCGCGGTTGGCGAGCCCTATTCGCCGTACTGGGCCAGGACCGAACTGCCGGCCCACACACGGTCCCCAACCTGGACGCGAAGCTGCAGGTTCGGCTCCCACGGCAGCACCAGTTCGGTCCGCGATCCGAACTTGATCATACCGAACTGCCCGCCTCGGTCCAAGCTTTCGCCGGGCGCGATCCAGCACACAATCCGCCGCGCGATCGCGCCGGCGATCTGCCGGACGATCATCCGCCGGTGTGGAGGATCGGTCTCCTCGATCCGCACTGCCATCTGCTCGTTCTCTTGCGCCGATTGCGGCCGCAAGGCGTTCAGGAACTTGCCGCGGCGATACGTCAAGCCTGTTACGCGAGCAGCGACGGGGGAACGGTTCAGGTGAACGTTGAAAATACTGAGAAAAATGCCGATCAGGACCGCGCGGCCACCGATGTACTCGTCGTGCGGCAATTCTTCGATGGCCACGACCTTGCCGTCCGCCGGGGCGACGACCAGACCCGGATCGCCGGGAATTGCCCGCCGCGGATTGCGAAAAAAAGAGAGCACAAATAGCCCCAGGACCGCCGGCACGAAGCTCACAGGCCAGTAGAACCACGCCGCGATCACCGTCAGGACGAAACAACCGCCGCCCAGCAGCAACAACTCCGCCAGCCCAACCCGCGCCACCGGCAACCGGTCCCGCCAGGCAAACGGATCGTCGGCGATGTCCCAGCGGTATCCGCCTTGGTTGCAATAGAACTTGACGTCGCGCGGGTCCAGAACCGCGTGGGGACAGCGGTTGGACTGGCCCTGGCGGAGGGCTTCCATGCGGCGCAAGTAGCCGCGGCGAAAGACCCGCAAATAGAGACGCCGGAGGCAGCCCCAGCCGAGTTCAATGCGCATGCAGATGCCCCCGCCGGGCTGAATCGAATCGATCGAGGGATCCAACGGTTCGATCGGTGCGCGCTGAGCGGCAGGCGGCTCGGGAGACTGCACCTGTTCAGGAGGCGACTGCGCCATGTGACGATCTCGCGTTCCCCTTGCCATTTCCGTTGCCGTTTCCCGCCCCCCGGCCATCGTTGCGGAGGTAATGCGCCACCGCAGGGAGAACGTTCAGATAGACGTTGTCATGCGATTGCTCGTACTGGGCGAGGTACCTGCGCAAGACGTCTCCGACCTCGACCACGCGGCGCCGCTGCTCGCGCGACGCGACCAGCTTCTTGACGGGCCGGACCCACAGGTACTCGAAGAACGTCATGCAGCCGCCGGGCCGCAGAATCCCGATCAAGTGCCCGAAAATCGTCTCCACCAACTCGGCCGGGAAGTTGTTGAATGGAAGGCCGCAGACGATGTAGTCGTAGGGTTCGTCGAGTCTCAACGCTTGAACCGGAGCATGAAAAATGGCCGTCTGCTCCGCCACCCGGCGAAACCGCGGCTCGATGTCGAAACGCCGCCTGAGAACCGACACAAACCGCTCGTTCAATTCGACGATGTGCAGGCGATCCTCCGGCCTGACATGCCGGACGATCTCCTGGGTGACCGCCCCCGTGCCCGGACCCACTTCCAGAATCCGCATCGGTTCCCCAGCGTGCTCGCGAAGCGGGCGAGCCAGGGCACGGGCAAGAAACCTGCCGCTGGGCAATAGCGCGCCTGTGGTGTCGAAGGTCCTCCCAAACTCACGGAGGAAGGTCGAGTATTCGGAAATTCGTCTTATCATGAAATCTTAATCTAGTGGTCCAACGGGGCGATGACAAGACTCAGATCTGAATGCACAGGCGTTGCCTCCCCCGTGGGCAGGGATGACCTGACTGATCTCCCGGCTTTAATCTTTCACTTAATCTTTCACCTAATCTTCATTTTCCACCTAATCTTTTACCTAATCTTTCCCAAGCCGGATGCGAGCCAAGGATTAGGTGAAAGATTAAGCGAAAAATTAGCGTGACAGGGTTTTTCAAGAACTTTGCATGTTATCCAGATTTCCCAGACACCCCATTCAAATCCATCCCGTGACACGAGATAGAAAGACCAGCGAGCCCACCACCGTGGCTCCCATGGCGGCCATCAGCACGGCAGCGCTGCCGATATCCAAGGCGGAGCCGAGATGCCGGTTCTCGGATCGATCCACGGCGCGGGCCAATTGCTCCAGGGCGCTGTTGAACATCTCTGCCACCAGAACGACGGTAATGCACAGCACCAATACGCACCATTGCGTCCGATCCGGTTGCAGGAGGGCAGCCGCGACCAAGACGGCGCCGGCCATGACGAAATGCACCAGGAAACTGGTCTGACCACGCACCCCCAACCGCAGGCCTCGAAACGCGCAGCGGAACTTCTGGTACCACGTACGCTGCGGAAAGCGAAATTTCTCGCGCATGGGGTTTCCTTTCGGCTAGGGCGGGTCGTAGCCGCCGGGGTGAAACGGGTGACAGCGGCAGATGCGCAGCACGCCGCGGCAGGCACCGCGCACGGCGCCGTACTTCTTGACGGCCAGAAGGAAGTACTGGCTGCAGGTCGGCGTGAAACGGCACTGGCGGCCCAGCACGGGGCTGAGGAAGATCTGGTACAGGCGGACGGCAGCGATCAGCAGCCAACTGGGCAGCCCCACCAAGGTGGCCCACAGGAAGCTCATGGCCGTTATCTCCGTCGTTTCTTCGCAAGCTGCCTGACGAGTCTGGGCAGCGATTCCGCGATCCGCTGGTAATCCGGTTGGGCTCCCGCACGCGGCCGAACGATCAGGTCCAGTCCCGGCGCGATCTGGTCCCGCGAGCGGCGAAACGCCTCGCGAATCAATCGTTTCCAGCGATTCCGCAAGACTGCCGGTCCGACCTTGCGCGAGACGGACAGCCCCAGCCTGGTGTCGCTGCGTCCGTTCGGGCAACCGCGAACGACCAGACACGCATCCGCCGCAAACATCTCGGCGTCGTACACACGCTGGAAGTCATCCCGGCTGCGGAGGCGATCTTTCCGCAGGAAACGCTCGTCACTCACGCGGTTCTCCCTCGACGCCCCCGTCGCCATCTTGATCCGGGTACATCGGTTTGCTGGCCCAATCGAATTCCGAGACCTTGCCCGCATCGCGGCGCTGGCTTCCCGGCCACGGGCGCCGGAGGTGCCGGCGGGTGAAGCGGGCTCCCCACCACGCGAGCAAGACCAGGGCAAAACCAAGAATAATCAACCCGCCCAAGGCAGCCAACACGCGCACCCGATCCTTCGGCGGCAAGCGTTTCAGCAAGGGCTGCCGGGCCTGCAGCAGGATTCCGGCGACGGCTGGCGGCACGGATCTGGCCCGCGGTTCACAGCGATTGGCAGAAGCGGTGTTGCGCGTTGCGCACGTCAAGCTGACGATCCGTGACACGGCCGGTGCCGCGGGCGGCGGAGTCTGCCAGAACGCCGCGATCAGCGCCAAACCGTACCCAGCGAGCAACGCCAGCAGCTTTACCATTTCAGATCGGCCCGCGGCCGCAGCAAGCGCCGCTTGTCGAACCGGCGGACGAGTTCCAGGCTCTCCTCGTCCAGCGATTCCGGGATCACGATTTTGACCTCGGCATACAGGTCCCCCCGACTCCCGTCCGCCGCCGGCGCGCCCAGGCCTTTCAATCGAAGCCGTTTGCCACTGGACGTGCCTGGCGGGATCTTCAGCGAGATCTCGCCTTGCGGAGTCGGCACATCGATCTTGGCGCCCAGGGCGGCCTCCGCCAGCGTGACGGGCACCGACAACTCCAAATCCCTCCCATGCCGCCGAAAGTAGGGATGGGCAGCGACGCGAATCACGACGATCAGATCGCCGGGCGTGCCGCCGGAGCGCGCGGGCTCCCCCTGACCGCGCACGCGCAACTTCCCCCCATCCTCGATGCCGGCGGGGATCTTGACCGTGATGGCCTCGACTTTTCCACCAGGCCGCTGGATGGAAAGTTGAGCCTGGCCTCCGTTGATCGCCGTGTTGAAGGGGATGTGCAGTTCGTGCTCCAGGTCGGCGCTCCGAGTTCGGACGCTGGGCCGTCGTCCCCGCCTGCCCCCCCCGGCGAATTGCTGCAAGATCTCTTCGAAGCCTCCGAAACCGCCGGCCGCACCGCCCTGCCCGAACATCTGGCTGAAGTCGATGTCCTGGAACCCTTCCGGACCTCCACCATACGATTGCCAGCGTGGCCCAGCGCCCCCCCCGGCGGATTCAAAGGCACTGCCGTAGCGGTCATACATTTCCCGCTTCTGCGGATCGCTCAGGACGTCGTAGGCTTCCTGGACCCGCTTGAACTTGTCCTTGGCCGTCTTGTCGTCCGGATTCATGTCCGGATGGAACTTTCTCGCCAGCTTGCGGTAGGCCTTCTGGATTTCGGCCTGCGCAGCGGTACGGGGAACCCCCAAAATCTGATAGTAGTCTTGCGCCATGAGTCTCTGTTCTAAACGGAGTTTCGCGAAAAGGGGACAGGACCCTTTTGGGCAAAGCCCCCTACGGGCCGTTCCGGCAAAGGGTCCTGTCCCTTTTCGCGAACAGCATTCTACGATGCAGGCGCGAGATCCTTCAAGCGGCCCGGCCGAGCAAGGGTTACACGATCGCAGATTTCGTGGCCAAATCCGGCTTCTCACCCCTTGACGCATTCGGCGAACAAGTTGACCTTTTCGGCCTCGAACCGTATTTTCGTGCAGGGGCGGCCGAACTTGGATGCGGCAAACAGGCGGTGCATGTCATCTTCGGTGCGGTGGATCAACTTCCATTCCAGCACGTGTTCCATGACGAGGCAAACTGCTCGAACCGCGCCCGCGCTTCGGCAGCCCGAAGACTTTGCGCTATTGGTGCGCTGCGCCGGGGACCTTCCGCATGTTGACGAGTTCGGCGAGGGATTACAGACGCCGTCTTGAGCGAAAAACACCCATGAACGAACCTCCGGCACCAAAAAAGTCCTGTCCTGCCGAAGAAACCGGAAAGATACGGCAGCGAACTTAGGAACGCCGCGTTTCCAACGCTTCCCAGCGATGATAGGCCTCCACGAGTTGCTCGTCCAAACGCCGCAGCCGGACCGTTTCGCGGGCGATCTCATCGCCGGGGCGTTTGTAGAACTCGGGAGCGGCCAGCGTCTGGTGAAGATCCGCGATTTCGGCCTCCAGCCGCGCGATCGTCTCCGGCAAGGTGGACAATTCCTGCTGCTCCTTGTACGTCAGCCGCCGATCGCGTGGTGCGGCGGCGGCATCGCCGGCAGATGTGCGGGTCTTTCCGGAAGTCGTGCCGCCCGGCGTTCCGCGTCCCGCACCCGCCACCGCGACCGCGCCGCCCGGCGTCGCGGGCGGACGCTGGCGCAACCAGTCGTCGTAGCCGCCGGCGTACTCCCGGACCTGGTCGCCCTCGAAGACCAGCGTGCTGGTGACCACGTTGTTCAAGAAGGCCCGATCGTGACTGACCAGCAGCACGGTGCCGTCGTATTCGACCAGCATGTCCTCCAGCAGCTCGAGCGTCTCCGTGTCCAAATCGTTGGTCGGTTCGTCCAGCACCACTACGTTCGCCGGCTTGGCCAACAGCCGCGCCAGCAGCAGGCGATTGCGTTCGCCGCCGGACAGGAAGCGGACCGGCGTGCGGGCCCGCTCGGGCGTGAACAAGAAGTCCTGGAGGTAGCCGATCACGTGCTGAGTCCGTCCCCCGACCCGCACCGTGTCGTAACCATCGGCGACGTTCTCCTGCACCGTCTGGTCGTCGCGCAATTGAGCCCGCAACTGGTCGAAGTAGGCGATCTGCAGGTTCGTGCCCAGCCGGATGTGGCCCTGGGTGGGCGCGAGTTGCCCCAACAGCACGCGGAGCAACGTGGTCTTGCCGGCTCCGTTCGGCCCGATGATCCCGATCTTGTCGCCGCGCAGGATGTGCGTCGACAGGTCGCGAAAGACGCGGCGCTCGCCGTAGGCAAACGCCACGTCCTCGGCACGCACGACGAGATTGCCGCTCCGCAGTTCCTGCTGCAGTTCCATGCGCACCGAGCCCGGCGCGGTTTGCCGCGACTGGCGCTCGCGCCGCATCCTTTCCAAGGCACGCACGCGGCCCTCGTTGCGCGTCCGCCGCGCCTGGATACCCGTGCGAATCCACACTTCCTCCTCGGCCAGCTTCTTGTCGAACCGGGCGTTTTGCTGGTCCTCCGCGGCCAGCGCCGCCTCTTTGCGTTTGAGGAACGTGTCGTAGTCGCAGGACCAGTCGAAGAGCCGGCCGCGGTCGATTTCCAGAATCCGCCGGGAGAGTTTCCGCAGGAACATGCGGTCGTGGGTGACGAACATGAACGCCGTGTTCCAACGGTCCAGCGTCTGTTCCAACCACTCAATGGCATCGATATCCAAGTGGTTCGTCGGTTCGTCCAGCAGCAGCAAATCGGGCTCTGCGACCAGGGCCCGGGCCAGCAGCACCCGCCGCTTCATTCCGGACGACAGGGTCTCGAACAACGCCGAGCCGTCCAGTTCCATCCGCGACAGGACGTGCTCCACACGTCGCTCGTTTCGCCAACCCGTTTCGTGCTCGTCTTCGCCGGGCGGCAGGCCTCCAGCGATCACCTCGACGACTTGGCCTCGAACCGTTTGCGGCACCTCCTGCGGAAGCAGGGACACGCACGCGCCCGGCGCGAAAGCGATCTCGCCGTGATCCGGCTCGAACTCGCCGCACAGGATTCGCAGCAGGGTCGACTTGCCAGCTCCGTTGCGTCCCAACAGGCCGATGCGCTCGCCGCGCTCGATCTGACAGCTGATGCCGTCCAACAGCGGCGGACCGCGAAACCGAATGCTCAAATCGTGGATGGTGACAAGGGCCATGTGGCCATTCTAGCCGTCAAGCCAGCCTGAGCGCCAGGTCCGGCACGGACACAGCGACAAAAACGCCTCGCCCCCCTCGTCTTCGCAAAGGCCGAGATTCTTGCGGCTGACTTGTCCCACGCCCGTCTGAAACCAGATAATTCCTGCCGGGTGACTGCATCGCCGATGCCCAAGGAATTTGATTTCCCCCAAGGGCGATCGCAAATGGGGATTCAGCTTTTCCCATTGCTTGCAGGCGCGAAACGCTCTGAGATTGCACATGTCAGGGCAAATCGGGCGGGACGACGCGTCCGCCAGCTTCGCATCGAGGCCTGCGCGTCAGTCTGGCTCTTGTTCTGCCTTTGTCGCCGGTGTGGAGGTCGCTGGCCCGGGAAATCGTGACCGTTGCGTCGATCGTGAGGGATGACATCCACGCAGATGGGCAACTTTTTGTTTCTCCGCCGGTGGTTTGGGGCTTTGCCTGTGCGCGTCTCCGGGGTACACTGTCTATGGGTCACGGAACCACTGGGCGGATGGCAGCGTCTAGCAGTTTTGCGGCCGGTCACGGGTTTTTGCTTTCTTGCCAGAGCACCGATCGGCTTAAATGCGGACGACGCCAATTTGGCTGCGGTTGCACTGGGAAGCCGCCGGTGGAAAAACGTCAATTTGGTTCAGAGAGGTAGATGATGGCCGCTGCACAGATTGCCTTGAATCAGAATCGTCCCACAAGATATCGACGATCTCGACGTCAAGGTCAACGGCGCTGGTTCCCGCAGTCATCGGGTCGCAGACGAGTGGGTCGCCGGGCCATCGTCTTTGAGCGGCTGGAAGGGCGTTGCTTGCTGAGTGGCCAAGTGAACCTTGTGGGCTTCGATGGGGCCGGCGGCATGGGATACGCCGGCGAAGGCGAAGCGGCGTCGACCGATGTCGTACGGTATCGCTTGGATCTGACCGACACATCCAATCAGCCGCTGCCGAAGGATACCGATGGTCATTATCAGGTGGCGGTGGGCCAGACGGTTCGGCTGCACGCTTACAATCAAGACGTGCGGCAGTCGACGATCCCGCCTGGTGGTAGCACGACGGAAGGTGCACCCAAGGGCGTGTTCGCCAGCTATCTGGACATCTTCTATGACAACAAAGATCTGGTTTCTGTTCGATACGGCGAGACGCAACAGATTCAGTTCGTGCCCGTGGAACCGTCGCAGGCCAACCCGTCGCCGGTGATGTCGGGCACCTTCACGCTGACCTTTGATGGTTACACGACTTCACCCATCACGTACTCGTATTTCTTCGACGAATTGGCGCCGGTGGTCCAGCAGGCCCTGGAAAGCCTGCCAAACGTCGGCTCCGAGAACGTCCTCGTCACGGTCGTGCCCGTAACCTTGGACGGTCTCCGGGTCAGATTCTTGAACGGACTCGGCGAAC